>JAEEGJ010012718.1_pt1 | contig 20710 bp, 20 predicted proteins | sample 8958761 | NCBI WGS metagenome assembly JAEEGJ01 (sample SAMN16246546, study PRJNA631951) | gut metagenome | biome: gut microbiome; feature: rumen; material: RS-attached | host: Bos | place: Iran: Karaj | collected 2018-10
CCAGCTTCATAAGTGGGAAGGATGCACATCCGTTTGAAATAATAAGTACATTATTCTTAAGGAGCTCGTCTGCTACGTCCACGATACATTTTTCATATAAAACTTTTGGATTGTTACATCCAACCATATTTACAACACCAAGAATCTGTCCTGACTTGATTGCCTCTGCGATTGGCTTCATGCTGCCAAATCTTCTATGAATATACTCAACAGAGAATCCAACCTCAGCCTCAACCTCATATGGAGGAATGTAAACAGGAATACCCTTACGATTCTCAAAGCTTTCGATTCCTCGTCTTACAATCTGCTCTGCCAACTCCTTGGTCTGGTCAAGGTTGCTGTGGTGATGGTCGTACTCATAGCGCTCTGCTCCAGGAAGTCTTGCGGAATCACTTGTTGTGATAACAACTGTCTTAAAACATCTTGCCACATCCATAATAGAAGGGAATACGTCCTGCACATCTGCCACCCAAAGATCAAGGGCGCCTGTTCCAAGTACAAGCTCTGCTGATACTGCATTTGAAAGAGGAATAACACCGCTATCTCTATACATAGCAGAAAGTCCCGAACAGCAAATACCGTAAAAACGAATTCCCTTTGCACCCTTTGACTTGGCAAGCTCGATTAAATCATCACGCTTTCCTGCTGCCACAATCTGGCTAACAAGAAGTGGCAAGTGACCGTGCACTGCAATATTTACATATCCCTTTTCAAGGGCTCCAATGTTTACCTTGGATGTAACTCTATCGCCTACACCAAACAATGCATCAGTTGCAATAGATGCGCCTACAACACCTGAGAATGTAAATGCAAGGCCGCAACGTAGGAATTGCTGCATGATACTCTTCCAGTCACCGTCTGTAGCACATCCGCTCTTATGATATGCCTCAAATACTTCGTGATAAGCACTGATAGGTAAAATATCAAGCTCCTTCCAAACCTTTTGTCTTTCTGGAAGAGCGCATGAAGAAATAGTCTTGTACTCTCCAGGAACTGTTCTAGACATATCCTCCAAAAGTGCATCTGCCAAATCCTTGGCTACATTTTTAAGTTGACGATTCTTTTGTCTAATGCCGAAAGCCTCAGCTGTACTTCTGATTTTCTGCTCGCCAAGAATAGGAATATCTAGTTCTCCCTCGGCAGCCTTCTTAAGGGCAAGCATAACCTCGCGGGCATGCATTCCGTGTTGTGCTGCACCAGCAGCGGCTGAACGAAGAAGATTTCTTGCAACAATAAGGTCTGCATCAGCACCACAAACGCCCTTAGGCGCCTTTGGTGTAATACGGCATGGTCCCATGTTACATACCTTACAGCAGACACCTGCAAGACCAAAGTTACACTGTGGTTTTTGAGCATCAAATCTGTCAAAGGTTGTATCTATACCAAGCTGTTCCATTCTAAGAAGCATCTCTCTTACAGCAGGGTCTGGAGTTTGATCAATAACATCCTGCTTTGAAGGGAATGTCTTTCTATACTCAGAAACTGCATTCATGTAATCCTTGGTAAAATCATCTGGATTTTCCTCGCCACCATGGGCACTAGCCTTAAGTGTAACTGTAGGAACACCGTGAGCGTCAAACCCTATCAGGTTTCTGTGTGAATGAATGTGCTCAACTCCTTTGTTACCTCGGGCGTGACTGTGGGAGTGTTCGTGAGAATGCTCGTGTGAATGGTTGTGACAGTGTTCTTGTGTATCGTGGTTGTGACTCATTAAATTGACTCCTTATACATATTTTTTATTTAAATGATTTATACAATAATGAAAGTAAATTTTTATTTCTATATGCTAAATGTTGTATTCGATATTGTCTTCCAACTTCATATTTAAAAGGTCGAAGATTTTATCTCGTACCAGCAAGAAATCTCCGCTTGTTCTATCTCTAAAGTGATGAAGTGGAACCGTCAAAACACCTTTAACCTTTCCCGGATTTGGTGTCATGACAACAATTCTATCTGCTAGATAAACCGCTTCTTCTATATCATGTGTTACAAAGATAATTGTCTTCTTTTCATTTTTGCAAATATCCAAAATGTCATCCTGAAGCTTCATTCTAGTGATGGCATCAAGAGCTCCAAATGGCTCATCCATAAAGATGATGTCCGGCTCTACCGCAAGGGCTCTTGCAATGGCAACTCTTTGTTTCATACCACCAGAAAGCTGTCTTGGAAAACTGTTTTCAAAATCCTCAAGCCTTACAAGCTTAAGATACTTCTTGGCAATCTCATGGCGCTTATCTTTATCAACACCCTTTGCCTCCAGACCAAGCTCAACATTTTTAATAACGTTGCGCCATGGGAGTAATCCATAGTTTTGAAAGATGGTAACGTTTTGGGTGCTTGGTGATGTAACCTCTTTCCCATCTATTTGCACACTGCCGTGATTTACCAAGTCAAAACCTGCTATAGCGTTAAGCAAAGTGCTCTTGCCGCAGCCTGATGGACCAAGAAGGCAAATAAACTCGCCCTTTTCTATATCAAGATTCACATCTGAAAGAGCTGTGAATTCTGTATCGTTTTCTATGAATGTCTTTCCTGCGTTTTCAATATGTATATACGACATTAGTTTTCACCTCCCCAACTTCTAAGGATGCGTTTTTCCAAAAGTCCAATCAAAAAATCAAGTAACAATCCAATTAGTCCTATTACAAGGATTGTTGCAAGAAGTATATCTGCTCTAATGTTGTTTCTAGCATCGATAATCTGATAGCCAAGTCCAGACTGGGCTCCTACCATCTCACCTGCTACAAGGAATATCCATGCGCTTCCCAATGCAAGATGTATTGCATTTGCGATTTGAGGAAAAGCCGCTGGAAGAATTACCTTCCACATAAGAGCTGGCTGTTTGATTCCAAAATTGTCTGATACTCTAAAATAGATATCATCTATCTTTGATACAGCTGAAACAGTAGATAGTAGCACTGGGAAAAATGCCGCTATAAAAATGATAACTATAGCTGGCAAGTCTCCGATTCCAAATAGTAATACTACAAATGGCATCCATGCTGTTGGTGAAATTGGTCTAAGCAACTGCAGTGCTGGATCTACATATTTAAATACCCTTGGCAGACTCCCTAGGATTAAGCCTAAGACAACTGCTACGATAACAGATAGCCCGTAGCCTATCGCGAATCTATACATACTAGCCGCAATAGAATCTAAAAGAGTTCCATCTTTAATCATTTCTATTAATGCTTGCAATGCCATAAGTGGCGATGGAAACAACGCCTCGCTGTAATCACTAATTACAAAAGCAAGTTGCCATATTCCTATCAAAATCAATATAGATATAATTACATTTTTAGCAGATAATAATTTCTTCATGATTTTCCCTTCTTGTTTCTATAAAATACTTTTTCTAATCAACTATCTACCTAATAAATATCAACTTGATTATCTGGTTTAAACTTTAAAGTAATATTTGTCATGTAGCTTCCTAGAAATCATTTTTAACAAAATCAGCGTACGCTGGTGGATTGTCTGAAAGTCCATATGACTTAACCTTCTCTGAAAGCTCGCCATACATTTCCTCGGTAATCTCAAGGTCGTTATAAGAAATCCATTTAAGAGAAATATCAAGAACATCATCCTTCTGATTTAAATACTTCTTTGCAACCTTCTTTGCTGTATCTGAATCAAGATTATTTCCTGCTGTCTTGTAGCCTTCTACAAATGCTTTAGCTGTATCAGCATTATTATTGATAAAGTCATCTGTTAAAACGAGTGCGCAGCATACGGAATCAGGCCAAAGCTCTTCTGATGTGTAAAGTACTTTGCCAGCTCCAACTGACACTCCCATTGCACCAAATGGTTCTGCAACGCAATATCCATCAATTGTTCCTGCAGCAAGTGCTGAAGGCATCTCTGTTGGAGCAAGCTCAACAATGTTGACATCATCGATTGAAAGTCCATCCTTTGCAAGTGCATCATTTACTAGAATGTTGTGTGATGACTGGCGATGAGGAATTGCAATTGTCTTGCCCTTTAAATCCTTGCCATCCTTAACATCGTTAGAAACTACTATTACGTTTCCATCTTTATGTCCAAGTGCAACTGCCTTGATTCCAACGCCCTCTGACTTTGATTTCATGGCAAGCTCAATTAACACTGAAGCACCGTCCACCTTGCCAGAATTAAGAGCATCTAAAAGCTCTGGCCAAGAACCATATTTAACAAGTTCCACATTTACATTTTCATTTTTCTCAAGCTCATCTGCCTCCTCTAAAGCAGCAAGTGAATGTGTGATTGGAAGATACGCGATTTTAACAGTTTCTGCCGAATCACTAGTTTTTCCTTTACCACAACCTATCAAAGCTAGTGATGTGATGATTAGTAATGTAAGTAATAAGCCTTTTTTCATTTCTTTATCCTCCGGTTTGTTCCCTTTTACCTACTAGGTTGATAGGATTTTAACAAAACAAAAGAACCAGGTCAATAAACCTAGTTCCTAGAATAAATGATAGCCGGGTATCAACTTTTTTTATAGCTAACTTTGTTAGCGATTTTTTAATAGAAATACTCGTCAGAAATGATTCTCAAATCCTCTTTTTCGTACTGACCATCCTCCATTTTTAAATATATGTATCTATCCAATCTGATATAGAATCAATTAATAACTACTACATCTAGCGATTCTAAGCTGCTTTTAAGCTCGTCTATATACTTTTCTCCAACCTTACTAAGGATTGAATTTTTCTTGGTTATGTATCCAATTTCCATAGTACTGTTTGGATTTTCAGCGTCCTCCTTATATGGGACAACAACATAATTTTCATCCGTTGCATCCTTAGCAAAAATACCTGAGCAAAGCGTATAGCCATTCAAACCAACCAAAAGAGTCAACATCGTCTGTCTATCAGTAACCTTGATAGTCTTTGAATAAACATTTTCACCTAAAATCTCTTCATCCAAGAAATCACTATCTTCATTCTGCTCAAAAGAAAGACATGGATATGGTTCTAGCATCTCAAAAGAGATAGCCTTCTCTTTGGCCAAAGGATGCCCCTTCCAAAGATAAACACAAGCCTGGCACTGCACAAGTGGATGAAACTCTAACGCCTGCACCGACAAAAGTTTATTTATCATCTTTTCATTGTGTGCGCTGCGATAGATAATGCCTATCTCACTCTTAAGCGAACCAACATCGGTAATAATTGTACGAGTTCTAGTCTCACGGATTGCAAAATCAAACTCGTTCATATCGTATTCCTTTGCCATCTCCACAAAAGCCTTTACCGCAAATGAATAATGCTGCGTACTGACACCAAACTTACGCTTATAGGTACCCTCTCCTGCATACTTCTGAACCACATTAGTATACTGCTGATAAAAGCCCCTGATATCGTTCAAAAACTCAACTCCCTCAGGAGTAACAATAACACCCTTATTGGTACGCATAAAAATTGTGATACCAATCTCATTCTCAAGCTCTTGGATTGCACTTGTAAGAGTTGGCTGAACAATATAAAGCTTTTCCGCCGCCTTATTCATCGAACCATACTCTTCGATTGTCAAAGCATAAATTACTTGTTGTATTGTCATGCTGCTACCTCTGATCATCGTACTTTCACATATTAACTCACTAGGTAATATAATATATTCCCCAACCGCCTTTTGTCAATCACTTAAATCCAGCCCCATTATTCACAGGCCTATAATTTATTATACATGGCCTGTGAATAATGGGGCTAGATTACATAGAACCACTCATCGCTTTGGGGAACTTCTTCACGGACGCGTTTGTTGTCTGTGGTGCGGTATTCCATCTCGGGGTTCTTCATGCTAACACGTGTGTCCGCTGGGACGGACGATGTAATAAATGTATTGCCTCCGATTACGGAGTTTTCTCCTATTATGGTGTCGCCGCCAAGTATAGATGCTCCTGCGTAGATTGTGACGTTGTCCCCGATAGTTGGGTGTCGTTTCTTGCCAGATAGCTTTTGTCCGCCTCTAGTGGACAGTGCGCCAATAGTTACTCCTTGGTAAATCTTAACGCTCTTTCCAATCACCGCAGTCTCTCCGATAACGATACCTGTACCATGATCAATAAAGAAAAATTTATCTATAGTAGCACCTGGATGTATATCAATACCTGTCTCTGAATGAGCCAATTCAGTCATTAGACGAGGTATTACAGGCACATTTAAAATATATAATTCATGAGCCAAGCGATACACTGTGGTGGCCATAAGACCTGGGTATGCCAAGATAATTTCCTCTAGGCATCCAGCAGCTGGGTCACCATCATATGCCGCCAAAAGATCGGATTCTATATATTCTCGTATAAGTGGAATCTTCTCGAAAAATGCTACGCATATACGATAACTTTCCACCCTTCTTTCTTCTTCTGTCATCGTCCCTCTAAGGTTACAGTAATCCAATGCTAAGATGATTTGTTTATTCAGATGATAAAAAATATCCTCAATTGTAACAGCAAAACTATTCTTTGGATTATAAATCTTAAAAGTACGATGTCTAAAATATCCTGGAAATACTATTTTGAATAGATTGCTTACAAGATTTCTTACTTCATCCTTGTCAGGCTTGCTAAAAATATCGAGCACATCAATATTTTTGCCTCCCTCAAAATCTTCAAGAACCTTGTGAACTAGCCCCTCTATTTCCTCTTCTCTTATGAATTCATCCATTATATTCGTCCTCAATTAATCTCTGCCGCAAGCGAAGCCTACAGCAGAGAATGTGATTTAAGCAAAAGTTCTAAGTACCTTTACAAGTGCATCTATATCATCTGGTGAATTGTAGAGTGCAAGTGTAGGTCTAACAGAACCTTCATAACCAAAATGTCTAAGCACTGGCTGTGCGCAATGGTGTCCTGTTCTAACGGCTATGCCGTAGCTATCAAGACGTTTTCCAACTTCTTCATCAGAATATCCATCTAACTTGAAGGATAAAACTGACGCTTTGTTTAGCGCGTTACCAATAAGGGTAAGTCCAGGAATCTGTTTCATTTCCTTTGTAGCATACTGTAAAAGCTCATGCTCCCATTTATAGATGCAAGGCATTCCTATCTCAGAGAGATAATCTAATGCAGCACCTAAGCCAACTGCATCAGCAATGCTGCCTGTACCAGCCTCGAATTTGTTTGGTACATCGTTATAAATTGTACGTTCAAATGTAACATCTGCAATCATATTTCCGCCGCCGTGATATGGCTCTGCAGCTTGTAAAAGCTCGCGCTTACCATAGACAACACCAATTCCTGTAGGCGCAAAAATCTTGTGACCAGAGAATACAAAGAAATCTGCATCAAGAGCCTGCACATTTACAGGAATATGTGCTACAGACTGCGCGCCGTCAACAAGGACTCTTACACCGTGTCTGTGAGCGATAGCGATAAGATCTTCCACTGGAGTAACTGTTCCAAGTACATTTGAAACATGGGTAACAGAAACAAACTTAGTATTCTTTGTAAATAACTTTTCATATTCAGAAAGAATAAGCTGCCCCGTCTCATCACAAGGAATAACCTTGATTACTGCTCCAGTTTTTTGAGCGATAAGCTGCCATGGAACAATGTTTGCATGATGCTCCAAGATGGAAACGATAATCTCGTCACCTGGCTGAAGGGTTGGTTTAACATAGGCATTAGCAACAAGGTTAATAGCCTCTGTTGTACCACGAACAAAGATGATTTCATCTGTGCTTCCTGCACCTATAAAATCTCTTACAGTTTCTCTTGCACCTTCATAAGCATCTGTTGAGCGTGCAGCAAGAGAATGCGCCGCTCTATGCACATTTGAGTTCTCATGCTCGTAATAATATGAAAGTCTGTCTATAACAGCCTGAGGTCTTTGAGTTGTAGCTCCGTTGTCGAGCCAAACTAGTGGATTTCCATTAATTCGCTCAGAAAGGATAGGGAAATCTGCACGTATCTGAGCAAGAGTTTTGCTGCCAATACGGATGCTATCATTTCTTGAAGAACCTGTTTCCCCTGATGAGGAAGTGCTGACAGTATCTGCATCCCTTAAAGATGTTGATACATCGATTCTTCTATCACTTTCCGCAGCCTGCTCCTTTGACTGTACCTGTGGTGAATAGCTTGGTGCAGGTTGAAGCTGTGCCACACCATAATCAAATGGGTGCGCCCAGTCGAACTCTGCAGCATTCACTTCTGGAACAGCTGAAAGTGTAGGCTCTACATCAGTTACCGACTCTGTGATGACTGGCTCAGATACCACCTCTGCCCCAGGAACTGCTTGAATGCTTGTTGCATCAGCTGTTTCAGGAACCTGAGCATCTGTTAGCTCTACTCCGCCAAGGAGTTGATTGCCTATGCTCTCAAGCTCTGCCGCACTAGGAAGTCCAAGACTCTGCTCTGTTACAGCGTATGGATTAGTCGTAGTCATAATACTCACCTACCTCTACATCTTCCAAAACAGCGATAGCATCATCTGCAAGAATAGCAGCTGAGCAATATAATGAAAGTAGATAAGATGCAACTCCTTTATCGTCAATACCTCTGAAGCGAACAGAAAGTCCTCTTGAGTGCTCGTTCTTAAGATTAGCCTGGAATAAACCGATTACACCACGCTTAGCCTCTCCTGTACGAACGAGAAGAATGTTTGTCTTACCGCTCTGAGAAGTAGGGTTCTTAAGACCATCAACAAGAAGCTTGTCTGTAGGAATGATAGGAATTCCTCTCCAAGTAAGGAATGTGCCACCAGCGATGTTTGCAACTACAGGTGGAACACCGCGCTTTGTGCACTCTCTTTCAAATGCAGCGATTGCTCTTGGATGTGCAAGGAAGAATGAAGGCTCCTTCCATACCTTTGTGATAAGCTCATCCAAATCATCAGGAGTTGGTGCGCCGTTTCTTGTCTGAATACGCTGAGAATCAGCAATGTTCTTGAGAAGACCGTAATCATCGTTGTTGATGAGCTGGCTTTCCTGACGCTCTCTTAATGAATCAATTGCAAGAGAAAGCTGCTCCTGTACCTGATCGTAAGGTGCACTGTAAACATCCTCTACTGCTGTGTTGATGTTGATGATTGTAGAGATGTTGTTTAACTGATATTCTCTTGGTTCTGTCTCGTACTCAACATATCCGTCAGGAATGATATCTGACTTCTTTGTCTGACTGCAAAGAACATCAAGAGGTGTCTCACCCTCTACGACCTTATTCACACGGAATATACCGGTCTCTAATCCCTTGAACTCAAGGAACTTTGTAAGCCACTTTGGTGTAAGTGCACCGTATTGTGGCTTAGTCTTTGTCACGTTGGCAAGATTATATGCAGCCTTAGGGCTAAGTGCATTAATCCCAGTTGTCTTTGTTTGTGTTTCTTTTGCCATTTTAAATCTCCTTTATAATTTTTTTGACATATAAAAACTCTGAATAGAGCTACGTCCATTACAATAAACCTGCTTCATGAGAGAATATGATGTCCTTCATACCATCTATTCCATCCTTGAGGTTGTACATTGGGCCTTCATAACCGGACTCACGTAAAGTGTTGATAGCAAGAATACTTCTCTTTCCTTGCTTGCAAATAAATACGGTATCTATATTTGGGTCTAGCTCCTTCTGACGTCTTGCCAGTTGTCCAATTGGAATAACAATGGCACCCGGGAAACGTAAGATAGCTCTTTCATGTGGCTCTCTAACATCGATAATCGTCATAGGAACTTCATCTTCTAATCTTTTTGCAAACTCATCTGCAGTAAAGCCTTCAACCGGAAGCTCTGAATCATCTTCCTTTAGACCACAGAATTCTTCGTAATCAAAATCAACAACCTTCTTAATCAAATGACTCTTGCCACATACTGGACAATCAAAATCTTTATCAATATTTAAAATCTTGGTGTTAAGGTTAAGGGAATCAAAGGTAAGTAGCTTCCCTGATAAATGCTCTCCAATACCGATGATAAGCTTAAGCGCCTCGTTAGCCTGAATGCTTCCGATTATTCCTGCAAGTGGACTGATTGTGCCGCCCTCAGTACATGTTGGCACAAGTCCTGGTGCTGGTGGTTCTGGGAACAAGCATCTTAAACAAGGACCATTCTTATATCCCAATATACTTACCATTCCCTCGTACTGATAGATTGAAGCAAATACAAGTGGAATTCCTGTAATTACACAGGCATCATTTATCAAATATCTGGTTTTGTAATTGTCTGTACAATCAAGAACCACATCGAATCCGTCTATCAAATCAACTGCATTTTCTGCTGTAAGCTCTTCGTTTTCATCTATCACCTCTATGCCACGATCCACATTTCTAATGGTGTCTCTCGCAGATGCAACCTTTGGGCGATTCACATCGCGTGAGCTGTGAATAACCTGGCTTTGAAGATTCGCAAGTGTAACCTTGTCAAAATCAACTACCTTTATAGTACCTACACCTGCAGCGGCCAAATATTGAATCACCGGTGAACCAAGGGCACCTGCGCCAACTACAACTACCTTGGCAGCCCTAATTCTTTTTTGCCCCTTTACACTGATTTCTCTAAGCATCAAATGCTTGTTGAATCTGTCGATTCCCTTTTCATCGATTGTGATTGCCTTTTGACGTTCGTCAGATATGATGCTTTCGTTTGGCTTACCGCCAGCTATGAGAGGAAGTAATAATACTTCTGAACTTTCATCTAGCTTTTCAGTATGACGAGCAACATCTGTAAAATCTTCGCCATCAACAAATACCCTGATAAACTTTCGTAATTTGCCTTCGTCGTCATATAAGCCTTTTCTTGCTTCTGGGTACTCATCTAAAAGTCCTTTAAAAATTTCGTCTAATGTATTTCCTTGAATCTCAGTTTGAGATGTTTTTTCGAAAAATGTCTTTAGAGTTGCTGATATTAATACTTTCATATCACTGTCCCCTTTACGTAATATTTATTTCAGTAATAGAGTCATCTGATTTGTTCTTTCGCCAAGCACTTTGGGAAATAACCATGCCTTGTCTTACTTCAATGATTAAGTAGAATAATTCTGGAACCATCTGTTCCTTGTCTTCAGCTGATAAAATGGCACTTGCATCTGGATGGGAATGGAAGAAACCTAATATTTCATATCCCCGGGCTTGATACTCCTGCTCATGGGAAAATAATTCTAGTGGGCTAATAATAAAGTAGCTTTCCTTGTTTAACCGGGTTGCTCTATTATCCAGTGTTTCAATTGCTTCTACCCTATCCAAATCTCCCTCTGCTTTTTTAAACAATATCCCACAGCATTCATTTGGATATGCTTTCTCAGCCACTTGTTCTATCTGCGTACAGACAGCTTTAGGTATAACTATTTGATTATCGTATTTACGAATTTCCAAAGCTCTACTCATCATTTCTTCCCTAAGTGACTACTTCTGTTGCTGAAACATTATAGATAATATACACGCATACACCTACTAGGTCAATAGGTTGTACGATAGTAAAAAATAATAGCCGGTTATCAACTTGTTTTATAGCAAATACTGCTATTGTTTTTGGGCATAAAAATGGCAGTAAATCAAGTTGATTCACTGCCAAAAACTGCTGCTATTTTGATGATTATTCAAATTGGGTTACAATGCAGTCAATGATAACTGCATTGTAATCTGCTTCGCAGACAGCACATTTTGCTTTGCAAAATCTGCTGCTTATACGCATTTGAATAATCTTTATGATTATTCAAATGCTACTACAGCCCCATCATATGTGTCTTTGATGTACTGTTTGATGTCATCAGACTTAAGCACTTCTACAAGCGCTTTGATTCCATCATTGTTTTCGTTGCCTTCTTTTACTGCGATGATGTTTACATAAGTCTTTGCAGCCTCAGAGTCTGTTGCCTCATAAGCGATAGAATCCTTTGCTACAGAAAAGCCTGCCTCAAGTGCATAGTTACCATTTAATACAACAAATGCAACCTCATCCTTTACACGTGCAACCTGAGCTGCCTCAAGCTCCTCAAACTTAATTTTCTTTGGGTTATCTGTGATATCCTTGATTGTAGCTGTAAGTCCTGCACCATCCTTAAGTGTAAGAAGTCCGTTGTCCTGAAGAAGCAAAAGTGCTCTTGCCTCGTTAGTTGTATCGTTTGGAATAGCGATTGTGTCACCATCTTCTATATCATCAAGTGTCTTCTTTGTACCTGGATAGATTCCAAATGGCTCATAGTGAATATCACCTGCATCCACAAGGTGTGTGCCCTGCTCTTCGTTAAAGCTGTCAAGATAAGGTACGTGCTGGAAATAGTTTGCATCAAATTCACCTGACTCAACAACAAGGTTTGGCTGTACATAATCATCAAATACAGTTACATCAAGCTTGTAGCCCTTCTCTTCAAGAAGTGGCGCTGCCTTCTCTAAAAGTTCTGCGTGAGGTGTTGCAGATGCTGCCACCTTGATTGTCTCAAGCTCTGCTGGTGCCTCTGCAGTCTCTTCCTTTGCCTCTTCCTTAGGCTGTTCTGTTTGTGCCTCACTTGTCTTGTCGCTTCCGCATCCCACAAATGCTCCTGCGATAACTGCTGTTGTAAGTAATCCTGCTAAAACTCTTCTCTTCATTTTCTTAATCTCCTTTATGTAATAATATTTAGCCTTATATTTGTTAATAACTCTTCCCCATAGTGATTTATTTTTTGTGATTTAGTCCATTGGCAATTGCCATTCCAGTATTCTGGAAAATCTGGAACAGTAGGATAAGTAATATGACTGTGATAATCATGATATCTGTCTGATATCTATAGTAACCATATCTAACAGCGATATCTCCTAATCCGCCACCGCCGACTGTACCTGCCATAGCTGAGTATCCAAGGATAGTTCCAAGAGCTATGGTTGCATTTGTAATAAGGGATGTTCTTGCCTCCACTAAAAGCACTTTAAAAATAATCTGTGTTGTTGATGCGCCCATAGATTTTGCCGCCTCGATGACTCCCTCGTCTACCTCTTTTAAAGAGGCCTCCACCATACGCGCAATGTATGGAGCCGAGCCAATAACAAGTGGAACTATAGTCGCTGTACTTCCGTAGGATTGACCTACGATTCGTCTTGTAAATGGTATCAATAATATCAGAAGAATCAAAAATGGAACTGAACGAACCACGTTTGAAATTGCATCTAATATTTTGTATAAAAAAGCATTTGGCTTTAAACCAGTCTTATCTGAAATTGTAAGCAATACTCCCATTGGAAGTCCCAGGGCATAACCTAGTGCTGTGGAAACCACACTCATATAAATGGTTTGAAGTATTCCTTCTAAAATCATGCTTCTTGTTGCACTATCCAACATGATTCTGCACCTCCTTATTTAACTCTTTTAAGCCCTTCTTTGTAGGTCGACTAGCTTCGTCTATCCAGAAGAACTTATCCTCTGGAAGCTTTACCTCGTCTATGTTTCCACTCTCAATCAATTCGCCGTCCTCTAAAACCGCAACCTTGTTACAGATTGCTTTCACAACTGACATCTGGTGTGTGATAAGGACTATCGTAATTGCGTATTCCTTATTAATCTGCTTTAGTAACGAAAGGATTGATGCTGTAGTCTGTGGATCAAGTGCGCTTGTAGCCTCGTCGCATAAAAGTATGCGAGGATTTGTTGCAAGGGCTCTTGCTATTGCAACTCTTTGCTGCTGCCCACCTGACAACTGTGATGGATAAGACTTTGCCTTATCCGCCAATCCCACCTTTGCAAGTAACTCAAAAGCTTTTGCTCTGGCTTCCTTTTTGCTGACGCCCTGAAGAGTCAAAGGAAAGATGATATTATCAATTACATTTTTTTGCTGAAGCAAATTAAAATGCTGAAATATCATGGAAATGTTTTGGCGCTGAACTCTAAGTTCCTTTTCATTAAGCTGTCCTAACTCCTTGCCTTCGACGATGACGTGACCACTTGTTGGTCTTTCAAGATAGTTCAAACATCGAATCAAAGTACTCTTACCAGCTCCAGACATTCCTATGATTCCATAGATGTCACCCTTCTCAACATTGATATTAATATTTCGAAGAGCATCTACTGTAGCTTCTTTTGTTTCAAACTTTTTGGATAAGTTTTTAATCTCAATTTCGTACATTTATATCTCCTTAGAACTCCTTAGAATGAATTATTGATACTATAAACACAATTACCCACCAAGTCAATAGGTTTAACGATTGAAAAAAATAATGGCTAGCCATCAAATAAATCTATAGCTAGCCATATTAATTATTTTCTGGGAAAAACCAAGGTATAACCTGGTTCATACCTTGCCATTTCTCTATTCATAAGTAAACGTACTCAGAAACTTCTTCGCCCTTGAAGTTGATGGTTCCTTGAAAAAGTCAGCAACCTCTGTTGTCTCTTCCACAATCTCGCCCTTATCGATGAAAACAATTCTATCGGCTACCGCCTTTGCGAATGCCATCTCATGTGTGACGATAAGCATTGTGGAGCCTGAACGAGCAAGAGCAAGCATAGTTTCAAGTACCTCATGCACCATTTCAGGATCAAGGGCTGCTGTAACCTCATCAAAAAGCAAAATTTCTGGATGCATCAATAGAGCTCTAACAATAGCCACTCTCTGCTTTTGCCCACCAGACAGCTGTCTTGGAAAGTAATCCTTCTTATCTAATAGGCCAACTTTATCAAGAAGCTCAGTTGCCTCTCGCACCGCCTCATCCTTATTTCGCTTTTGAACCTTTAGCGGTGCCAAAATAATGTTGTCCAACACGCTCATGTGCGGAAACAACTCATAGGACTGAAATACCATCCCAATCTTTTGACGAAGCTTGGTAATCTCCCTTTTGTTGGCCTCCACTGGAAGTCCATCCACTGTAATAACCCCATCTTGTAATTCCTCTAGGCCATTTAAACATCTAAGGAATGTGCTCTTTCCACATCCGCTTGGCCCAATGATTACAACAACCTCCCCCTTTTTCACGGTGAGATTGATATCCTTCAAAACCACATTTTTCCCAAACTCTTTATGCAAATGTGTGACTTTTAATAATTCGCTCATTATACCCACCTTTTTTCTAAATAATTTGACAGTCTACTGATTGGCCAGCAAACCAAAAAATATAGCAAAAATACTACAGCAAATACTCCAAATGCTGCATTTGGAGAAGTCTTTCTGTTAGCCTCGATTATCTGCTGAGAAACCTTTAGCACCTCAACAATCCCAATCATCATCACAAGTGAAGTTGTCTTTATCATTCTTGTAATCAAATTGATAGAAAGAGGAACTAGCCTTCTAAAGGTCTGGGGCAAAATAACATACCAATAGGTCTGTATCTTGTCCATTCCAAGGGCAAATGCAGATTCAAACTGCACCTTTGAGATACTCTTGATAGAGCCCCTAACCAAATCTCCCATCTCAGCTGTTCCCCAAAAGCAAAAGACAATAATGGCAGATGCTTCTGCGGATAAGTCCAATCCAAACACCCTAGTGGTTCCAAAATATACTATAAAAAGCAGAACCATTTGAGGCATTATCCTAACTATCTCAAGATATACTTTTAATGCTCCGTGAAGAATCGGATTATTCATCGTCATAAGCACTCCAACAATCATTCCTAGAAGGATGCTGATGACTACTGAAATAAGACTGATTTCAATTGAAACCCACAAGCCTTGTAATAATCTAAGGAAATTTGTCCCTTTAAATAAAACATCAATCCCCAAATCCAGCATACCGCAACCTCCTTTCAATTAATGCTCCTATAATTGAAACAGGAAGAAGCATGATTAAATAGAATACCACCAATAGGAACAGACACTCTATTGTCTTGGCGTACATTCCAATTAAATCTTTGGCTGTAAACATCAAATCCATCAGACTAATAGTTGAAAAAACCGATGTCTCCTTAAGCAAAAAAATCACATTAGCAAGCAATCCCGGCACGCTGATTGATACCGCCTGAGGCAGAATTATGTACCAGAAGGTTTGAAGCTTGCTCATTCCAAGACTATAGGAACTTTCAGTTTGAATAATTGGAATTGATTCCAAACCGCTTCTGAATGTTTCTATCATATATGCTCCACCAAGCAGCCCAAGTCCAAGCACACCACATGATTCTGCGGTTATTTTGACTCCCACTTTTGGCAGTGCAAAATAAATAAAAAACAACTGCACTAGCAATGGTGTATTTCTAAATAATTCGATATATATCCCAACTATAGTCTTTAACACCTTAACCTTAAAATGAATAATGGCAGCGCCGATTAATCCAATAACAAAACTGAACAATATGCCCTGCCATCCTATTTTAAGTGTTAATAAAAGAGCATCCTTATATAGTGGAATATAGCTAACTAACGTTTCCTTATCCATATATTTGGTCTAACATCTTTCATTTATTTGCAGTAAAACACTGCGTTAATTATTACTGCTGTTCAACTACAAGTGTTTCCTCGTAGTCAGCACCATATGTATCTAACAAAGTCTCCTCGTAATCAGCGTGGAAGAACTGCTCCTTGCCAAGAGTCTTAAGTTCATCATTAAGCCAATTTAAAAGTGTCTCATTTCCCTTTGTAACAGCTGGTGCTATTGTATCCTGATCACCAAGTGATGGTATACCTACTTCGTAGCCTTCGTTTTCTATCGCAAATGCGATAACCTCTGTGTTGTCATTTGCCCAAGCAACACCGTTGCCATTTTCAAAAGCTGACTTTGCCTCTGCATAAGCATCATATTTTTGAAGCTTAATATCTGGGTAGTTCTTTGTGAGATAAGTCTCTGCTGTAGTACCAGAAATTACTATAACCTGGTCATCCTCGCCGATATCATCAAGGCTCTTAACTACTGCATCCTCAGGTGAAACAACGCCAAGGGCAACATTCATGTATGGAAGTGCAAAATCAACCTCCTGGGCACGCTCTTCTGTCACTGTAAAGTTTGCTAAGATGATATCTACCTTGCCTGTCTGAAGGTACTCAATTCTGTTGGCTGCCTCTGTTGATACGTAGTTGATTTCAACTCCAAGGTCTTTGCCAAGGCGCTCTGCCAAATATACATCGTATCCAGCATACTCACCATTCTCATCCACATAACCAAATGGGCTCTTGTCAGAAAATACACCGATATTGATTGTGCCACTTTCTTTAATCTCATCAAGAGTTCTAAAACCATTTGAAGAAGATTCTGCCGCCTCTGCTTTACCTGAGCCTTGCTCTGCAGCCTTATCTGTGCTTCCGCAACCAACTAATCCTGCAACTGCAAGTGCCAATGTTAATGTAAGTCCTGTAATTTTATTTATAATGTTCTTTTTCATTTCTAATTTTCCTCACTTATATTTATATGATATTTCTCCCATACAAAGATAAAAACATTAATTCATTCTAAGGAGCTTTTATCTCATATGTATCTGAAATCAAAACTATCCAGCTTGAAATAAGCTTCCCTGTAGATTGTTAAAAATATGGTTTGCTAATTTCTTATGGCTGTTTTCGTCCATATGCTCTTGGTCGATTTCTGAAGGCTTCGCCACATCAGATGCTGCCAAAAACTGACAGTCATACTCCTCCGCCAGACGTCTAAAGTATGCCTTGAGCTCTTTAGATGTATGAATAGATTGCTCGTTAAACTCTGGATCATAATTTTCTTGATAGACCTTTTCGCCTAAGAGTATAGGTGAAACCAGAACAATCTTGGTTAATGGATTAAAACTTTTAATCTGCTTTACCAAAACCTCAAGGCCTCTTGTGATAACCTTTGGTGATGCCTTGTTGACTGTCTTGCAATCATTTGTCCCTAACATCAAAATTACCGTATCTATTGGAGAGTGAGTCTCAAGTAAAACTGGTAAAAGCTTTGAGCCGTTTCTACCTATTCTAGTTGCATCCTCAAATACTGTTGTCCTACCAACTAATCCCTCTTCGTAAATACGATAATCATATGGAGCAAGCATTGACGAAAGCACTCCTGTCCATCTAGTATTTTCGTCATATCGGCCGCTTCCATCTGGCTTTAAGCCATAGGTGTTTGAATCGCCAAAACATAATATGCTTTTCATCTGCCTCCTCCTTTCTCTGTTGTTTCTTGATGATTGATACTATAAAACCAATTACCTACCAAGTCAATAGGTTTTATGATTGAAAAAATCAATGCCTGGTTATCAATATAATTTATTACTAAAAAATCAATCTTGTTTTACCCATTTACCTATGATATATTAGGGTAATAAAAGGAGGATTTAATATGTTCAGTACCAAAGGTAGATATGCTCTTCGCGTTATGATAGATTTGGCTCAACAACATTCTGAAGATTACATTCCACTCAAGGATATTGCAGAGCGTCAGGATATTTCCAAGAAATATTTAGAGATAATCGTTAAGGAGCTCGTTCACGGCGGTTTGGTTACCGGTGTCAGTGGCAAGGGTGGCGGTTATAAGCTCACTAGAAAGCCTTCAGAATATTCTGTTGGAGAAATAATTGAGTTGTTAGAGGGAAGCCTTGCTCCTGTTGCCTGCTTGGCAGATGGCGCGACAAAGTGCCCTCGTGAAAACGTCTGTCGCACCCTAGGAATGTGGACAGAATTTTACTTACTTGAGCGAGACTTTTTCTATGGCCAAAAGCTTTCGGACTTAGTCAAATAATCTTGATGGTTGGAGTTTTCCAACCGTCTTTTTTCTTACTCTAAGGCTGGTTTTTCCAGTCTTTTTTCTTATTAAGAAACCTCAATTAAAAGCCTGTAAAAATCCACACAACTTGAGTTTTTGCCCTATTACCGATATAATCATATAAATTCACAGATGCATTATTATCTGTGAATATGGATTCTTGCGTTAAACTTCATCTGTTTCGCAAGACACATCCATGTTTTATTTTTCATTTTTATAGGAGGATAATTTTATGAAAAACATTACACGTAAATCAATGTTAGCTTGTACACTCTGCTTTTTCATTGCGGTTACTACAGGGTGCACTGGCAACAAAGCAACTGATGATACTGATGCTTCAGTAAGCTCAGCTCAACCAGTTGAAGAGGCTCCTCAGGCAGAGCCTCAAGCAGCAACTACAGAACCTGAAGTTGCTCAAACAGATTCTATTATCAATAGCAAATTTGTACGAGAAGAGTCAGATATAATCGATGGCGAAAATCTTACCTTCGAAGCCTCTTACACTTTTTTAGATGGCAATCAGGGTATCTACTGTAGAAACTTTGACTCTCAAGAGGTTCGAGGATTTACATGGGATGACAACAAGATTTATTTTTGTGACAACACCTCATATGACTACACCATTGAAGGAGATGTCCTAAAGATTGACGGAGGTGCTGGAATTATCGAGTTTACTAAGAAAGTTGAAACTGACCCAGTGTTTAGTGGAGATTTCTCTGAGTTTGCTGGTACATATAAAGCTACCGTTTATGGTAATTCTGGCTTCGGAGACGGCGTAGATATTGCTGATGTTACGGTAAATGCTGATGGAAGTGTTTCCGGTGGATACGATACAAGATACTATGATTCTGACGAATTTCCAGATAGCACTCCTATCTGCGTTGAAAAATTAAGTGATGGCAGCTACTACTGTATATTATCAGTATTTCCAAACGATGACATCGATGAAGAAGATTTTGATTTCGATGGTTTTGTAGAATTTGGATATCAAATATATCCAGCAGGTGCTAATTCCTTCTTTAGCAGTGACCCAAGCTACTCTTCAGATAAAACTTATATTGAATTGTTCCAAGTTGATGGTGGCGTATACAATCCAAAATTCTGCAAGGTTCAATAATATACAATACTTAATTACATTTGTTGGAGGATACTATTAATGAAAAGAAAACCATATAGCTCACTACTTGCTATCTCACTTTGTTTTGTTACAACTATGTTTACAGGCTGTACAGCCCCATTATCACCAGATGATGTCCAGGAAAATGTTGAAGCTGTCACTACTGCGCAGGATACAACTACTGACACCACAGCTGCTGAAAGCGAAACAGATACTACATCTACTGAAAATGATGATGCAACCTCTTCAGACGTCTGTGGTAAATACGTATATACGTATACCGATGAAATCGGCGACAACGAAGTCAGTGCTGAATATGGTTATATCTTTAATGAGGATCACACTGGCCTTGCCATCGTTCAAGATTATTTGATGTTCACATGGGATGATAAGCAGATTCACATGAATGGCAAATCCCTTGATTACGAAATAAAGGGTGATGTTCTTACCTTTAAAGGTTCCGATGACGGACAGGAGTACACCAAAAAGAAAGAGACAGACCCTGTTTTAAATGGCGACTTTTCTGAGTATGCAGGTTTCTACAAACCAACCGACAAATCAAACTCTGATTTTGGAAACGGCGATAAGATTGTTGACGTAGAAATACATGAAGATGGTTCAATCACCGGCGGTCATCCTGTTGATGGCAATACTTTAATTAAGCAAGTAGCACCATCATTTATCTTAGAAGAACCTTCTGGCGGTTATACTTGTCTATTTACTGACAAAGACTCTGTAGAAGATTTTAATCAAGGAAAATATTTATCATATACTATTTATCCTGCGGATTCAGTGCCTGAATATCTTTCAAAAGAGTCTAATAACGCAAAAGAGACTCACATCAGTCTTAGACAAATTGACGACGATGTTTACACACCAAACTTTTACTTCGAGGGAAAAGAAGTTCAATAATAGCAAAACACAAAGGAGAGGTTCACACCTCTCCTTTTAAAATCATTATCGATCGTCGGCTTCGCCTCCTGATATGAGAATTCTTCGTTTCACTCGAATTCTCACATCATTTTATCGTCGCTTCGCTCCTGATATTCCAAATCTTCGCTTCG
>JAEEGJ010012721.1_pt1 | contig 20709 bp, 15 predicted proteins | sample 8958761 | NCBI WGS metagenome assembly JAEEGJ01 (sample SAMN16246546, study PRJNA631951) | gut metagenome | biome: gut microbiome; feature: rumen; material: RS-attached | host: Bos | place: Iran: Karaj | collected 2018-10
CGGTCGAGTCGAGCGATGCCAAAACGTTTGGCTGCGATTGGCCAGTTTGTACTGTAGAATCTTGTGAGCCCGTCTCTTTCGCGTCAGGCGCGCTTGCGGTGTCCGTTATGCTAGAACCGGCTGCAAGCCTTTCTTCCAACACCAGTTCTTCTTGCGGATTGATGGTTGTGGTGTCGATTTCGGCGGGAGCTTGTTTCGGAACCCTGTAACGCTTGTATGAACCGCTTTTTCTATCGTATCCAGGGCGCACAGGAAAAGCGCAGTTTGCGAACATCACCAAACTGCATGCAAGTAAAATTCCCGTAATGAGGCGACTTTTGAAAGCCATCAAATTAAATTTAAATAATTACGGCTCTCGAGAAAAGATTTTTGTGAGCTTACTCAACAAATCCGTGCGGGCAGAAGCCGAGTTCCTTGATCATCTTGAAGTCGCTATCGCTCTGCATGCTTGTCGTGGTGAGCATGTCGTCCGTGATAGTCGCGTTCGCGCCGCTCTTGAACGCCTTTTTGCCGTTGTCGCCAAGAACGCCTCGTCCGCCAGCCAGGCGCAAGAACGCATGCGGGTTGATGAATCGGTAAATTGCCACGATGCGGCAGAATTCGTCGTTCGTAAGCTTCGGGAGGTTCTCGAACGGAGTGCCGGGAATAGCGTTGAGAACGTTGATCGGCGTTGACTTGACGCCAAGCTTGCGCAAGTCGATGCACATGTCGATACGGTCTTCCATCGTTTCGCCAAGCCCCATGATACCGCCACTGCAAATTTCGAGCCCTGCGGCAAGAGCGTTCTGGAGAGCTCCGATCTTGTCGTCGTAAGTATGCGTCGTGCACACGTCCGGGAAATGGCGGCGGTACGTTTCCAGATTGTTGTGGAAACGCGTGAGACCCGCTTCTTTGAGCTTGTCGAACTGTTCGCGCTTCAAAAGCCCGGCCGAAAGGCAAACGGAAAGTTTTGTCTCTTTCTTGATGTGGCTAATCGTGCTGCAAATTTGTTCGACATCCGCATTGCTGAGCGTGCGGCCCGAGGTCACAATCGAATAGCGCGGGATGCCTGCCGCTTCTTTTTCCTTTGCGTCTGCAAGGATGTCCTCTTCGGGCATGAGCTTGTATTCCGGGGCGCCCGTGTGGTAGTAACTGCTCTGGGCGCAGTACTTGCAGTTTTCGGAACAGCGGCCGCTGCGGGCGTTCACGATTGCGCAAAAGTCAAAATCCTTGCCGTGGAATTTCTCGCGGATTTCGTCGGCTGCCTTCGTGAGTTCGTCGAGGTCAGCACTTAAAAGCTGGATGGCGTCCTCGCGTGTAATTTCGTAACCTTCATTTAAAACATTGTTTTTCAGTTCTTGAACGAAAGACATTTCTCACTCCAGGTTGTCATTCCCGCGTAGGCGGGAATCTTTTTCGTGGGCAAATATAGAAAATGGAGTGTGCTGCGAATTATTGTTGTGCTGTTTTTGTTGAATTGTAAATTGTAATGAATGTTTTACGCAAATTTTTCAGTCCATAATCTCCAAAAGAGCGTGTTAATATAATGGATGGAGTGCGTTTCTCCATTCGAAACAAATTTGGAGACAAATAATGGCTACAGATGAAGAAATTCTTTTTGAACCGGAAACAGAAACAAAAGATATCGAAAGTATACGGAAAAAATTCGAGGGACAGATGTACCTCGACCCGACTTACGATCCTGCGTTCAAAGCTTTATTTGACAGTGAGGACGCTCTAAAGGATTTCCTCGATGGAGTGCTCGGCTTGGAAGGCGAACATAAAATCAAGACACTTCGTTTCAATTTTGACAAAGCTTTAATTTTTCGCGTACCGCATGAGAAAAAAGTTGTTTTTGACATTTTCGCAACTACCGGCGATAACCGATTCTTCAACATAGAGATGCAACGACTCGAAAATAATTTCTTCGTTGACAGAACAATTTTATACAAGGCGTTCCATATCATTAAAGGGCGCAAGGATATGGAACTTTCGAAGGAGTTCAAGGCTCTTTCTGAAAAAGAGAAGAAATACCGTCGTTATGAACTTCCCGAATGCATTTCGGTTTGGATTTGTAATTTTGACCTGCCTCACGCAGATGGTAAAGTTCGCGATGAATGGGGAATTTACAGTACTCATGCATTGAAAATGATGGCGGAGCAGAAAAAGGTAGCTGTTCCAATTTCAGAGAAAAATAGGTATATTTTTCTTAGCGTGCCCAACTTTAAAAAGTCAATCGAAGAAGTCAACGGTTCTGTCGATAAATGGCTCTATCTATTGAATCACGCAAAAGACGGGAAAGAACTTCCTAATTTTGGCAGTGAAACTATACAGGACGCTATTGAACGAATTAAGGTTGAAAACGCATCTGATGAACTTTTAGCGGCTCAGGAGGCTAACATGACGACGAAGGAAGATTACGAAAGCTGGGCTATCGGACTTGTCATTAACGCCAGCGAGAAAGCCATGGCCAAGGGCCGAGCCGAAGGTAGAGCGGAAGGTGCTGCAGATGAACGTTCTGCAGTGGCTCTTGATATGCTTGCTGATAACGAACCAATCGAAAAAATCGTTAAATATTCGCATCTTCCAGAAAGTAAAGTACTTGAACTGCGAAAATCTAAGCAGCGCTAGGTAAGATGTGCTGAGTTTGTGACGAAACTTAGCGTTTGTAAATTCTACTTGCGTCTTCGAATTGTTCCTTGAACCAGAGACGCAAACCTCTCGGTTCGAGGATTTCTGCTTCGCCAAGAAATTGCGGAAAATAAATCCTTGCCAGCATCTCGGAACACTGGAAGGTGTAGGAACCAGCGCCTTTCACTTTAGTGCATGATGTGCCATCCTTGGCAATAACCTTCGGTCGGTTTGTAGTGAGTCTGTTGTAACGCTCGGAGCCTTTTTCGGTAAGGAGAACCTTTATGTTTTGTCCGTAGCATAGGAACGGGTCGAAGTGTTCTCGGTAAAGATCTGCTTGGTGCGAAAGTGCAAAGTTCTCGCAATGGAAAGCCTGCGATTTTGTATCTAGGGAGACACCCTTGATATGGCAGAGTCTTAGGGAATGAAATCTCTGTGCAACGGGGGCTTCTGTATTGTCGTCGCATACGACTATGTACGCCCGTACCTGCGACGGCGAAAAAGCTAGAAAGCAAGGCGCGACACTTTTGTGTTCTCCACGATAGAGCAGGTTGACGTTTACACGCCTCTTGATTGCTTTGTTTAATTTGTCTAGACATTCGCTGAAGATGAAACATTCGCGTTTGCCACGGGGTAGGTTTACGTAGCATTCGAAGTAATGGCGGCATAAAGCTGCGGTTGCGGCATTGTTGCTGTTGGCAAAACTTGCAAAACTCTCGCCGGTGCGGTTCAAGGAAAACTGTAACGGAGCTACCGTTTTATAGAGAGCGTCTTCGTTTGCGATATTGCCTGGTTCAGGAAATTCCGCATAACGAGCGAGAATCCTGTTGCACAGGTCGCCGATACCCTTCAGACCGTAATCTTCCACGTCCATTTCCATCTGCGTGCGCAACAAGTGCGACACAGCGACCTTTATCTTTTGCGAGACGGTAATCATACCTTAAAGATAACTTATCGCGGTAGAAATGTAGCATGGAGAGACGAAAATCAGAAGTTCCGTTTTGTAGGCGAAAATTCCGTTTTTTTGCGTGATAAAGGCAAGTCACCGAATTTTCGGGTTCCAGTTTTTGGAACGTTAATATTTTGCCCATTTGAGCAAAAAGAGAAAGGGGTTAAATTAAGTCCGTAACCCGCCAAAAACAGACAACAGGAGGCCAATATGGCAAGAGAAATGGAAACCGAAGAAATCGAAGTCGAAGAGGAATCTTCTAGCATCCTTGATGACATCTACGACATCGCGCACGATTTGTTCCCGGATGCCGCCGAGAATTTTAAGGAAGGTTTTTGCAATCGCCTAGAGCGTGTTGCGAACTTCTTCGAGGACATCACCCCTTCATGGGAATCCGCCTGCGACCGCGTCTATAACAAGGTGATGAACTTCTTGGACGATGCCGAAGAGAAGACGCTAGCGGCCGTTGACAAGGAGCAACAAAGTCCTGTAGGTAAGGCTATAGATGAGATTTATGAGAAAAATCACCGAAAGGCTAGGTGATGTTCCAAGTTGGAGTATGCGAAATAATAAAAAAGTTCTTTTTGAGTTTTTTTGATTACATTTGAATATGAAATGTATGAAAAGTGTAATCCGCTAAGGGAGCTTTATGGCGCTTAAACAATTCGAAATAGATTTTGATGACCTTGATAGTTTTATCATCAATGTTCAAAAAGGTGATACTGTAAAGGGCTTTGTGAATGGATATAGCGATTTTGGAGCTTTTGTTACGCTTGGCGGAAAACAACTAGGGTTTAATTATATGTCTACGATTAAAGCCTTGGTGCCAATGCAATATGTTTCTAGGGATCCGAATGCCGTGATGCAAGAAGTGCTTCCCTTGAACGAAACGATGGAATTCCGTGTTCAACATATAGACCGTGAAAAGAAGAGAATCAAGTTATCCACGATGGAATTTGATGTTGGTGAGCGGCGTTTTAAACGACCGACTGTTGATGTGAATTATGACGAACCGATTGATAATTCTAAAGTAGAAATCCCCGATGGGGATAAGGAAATTTGCATTCGGATTCCTGATAAGGATGATGAACGATTGAGTACTGCATGTCGAGTTCTTCGTTCTAGTATCAGGAATATGGAAAATGAAAATGGATCATTAGAAGATTACTACAAAAGAGATTCTGGTGAAAGAGATTTTGATGAGTTAGACATCGCGAAAGATATAATATCTCAATCTTTTGCTGTAGGTATGCCGACTTCTGTCTTTTTGCGCAATTTGACTTATGAAGGATCGAAGGGTGACGATATTAGACGATTGGGTTTTCGTTTGGCGAGGCAGACGGGCGATTACTGGCACACCGAATTACGTTTACCTTTAAATCAGACTTTTTTGTTTGAAGGGCGTATTGCGGAAAATGGTCGAGTTTTCTCTGTTGACAAAATCCTTTTGATTGCTTGTAGTACGGAAGCGTTGCCTTATGAAGTTGTTTTGGAAATAATCAATCAGGATAGGGCGGACCGAGTTTGTAATCCTTTTATAGGATTCTTATTGGACAAGATGGCGTCTTATACCAAGTATACTTCTAAGAAATTGACTTTATGGATGGAGTATTTGGATTGGTGTAAGAAAGTTGCTGAATTGCAAATCAAGGGTGCCAAATATGTGCATTTATCCTTTGATCTAGATAAGAAACAGTTGGTCTTTGGTTTGCTGTTTAAAGATGAGAATGAATTTAATCAAATGCAACGCATTTTAAGACGTCAGGAGATAAGCGCATTTTCGAATAACGTTTCTACAGATAGACTTGCCTTTAGATACGACAAGGATCAATTTAGGGCTAAGTCGGTAGCTATCGGCTCGTCAATGGGAATGATTGGAAAACCGTTTGGCATTTCGGAAGCTTCCCGTTATTTCAATCTACCCCTTAAAAGCGATGAAAAGAAAACACTCTCATTGGAAGAAATTGAGGAACATTTTTCGAACCCGTTTTTTGTTCGGTGGGGTTATGCACTGAATGATGATGATCTTGAAAAAATAGAAAAGCTTGATGAAGGAACTGATGGCGAAGATGTTTTGCCAGATGATTTTATCAGTAGCGAAATTTTGGATAAGTATCGGAAAGATGGGTTTCTTGCCCTGTCTGCAGTGGGCAATCTGGCTTTGATAACTCGCTTTAGACGAGCTATAGAACAAGTTAAGAATGGTGAAAGTTTTAATCCTCATTTAGAGGAATGGCTTTTTGATATTACTCGGGCACGTTTGCCGGATAAAGATTCAGGAATAGTTGTCGACCGTTGGCTCGATAAGAATATTGCCTCCAATCCCAATCAGCGCGAAGCGATTGAAAAAATGCTTCGAACCAAAGATTTGTTTTTGTTGCAGGGGCCTCCCGGTACAGGAAAAACGACCGTTATTGCCGAAGCTATATTCCAGTTTGCCATTCAAGGAAAACGCGTTCTTTTATCATCGCAGTCTAATGATGCTGTGGATAATGCTTTGGAACGTTTGGTGAAAACGCCCGAAATTCGTGCTGTTCGCTTGTTGAATTCAAATCGACGTTTCCAAAGAGGTTCAGAAGACTCTCTAGATAAACTTTCAGAAGATACAGCCCTAAGTTATTACTATGAGTCTTTATCTGATAAAATAACAGATAGAACTTTGGGGAAGTGGGAGCGTATTGAGAGAGGCATTAATGAATGCCAAAAGGATTCGATAAAGTTAAGAGCTATTCGAGAAAATATTGATAACTATATCCGACAGAGAAATAATGCTGCAGGTGAATGCTCTCGTTTGCAGGAGTCTTTAATCCAAGCTCGACAAAATGTCCAGAAAGCTCGCGGTTATAATGAATCGGTTAATGTAGAAAAGAAAAATTTTGAAGAGTTCAAAAGATTAATTGCGGGGGAAAATGCCGATTTTGCTCTCTCCGATGAACAATTGGATGCGCTGAATCAGATTTTAGAAAATGTAAATGACTCTGATTTTACTTTGTGGAATGTTCCGTCGAATTCCTTAACCAATCATCAAAGAAATGAGTATCTGGGATTCTTTATCATAAATTGGAATTCTTTGAAGGATTTGAAAATTTCTGCAGAAAGAGCGCTTAACACGAAAGTGGTAGGTGATGATATTGAACTTAAGAAACTCACTGCAGAAAGAGATGCGTTAGACGCTCAGATGGATAAAGCGTCTTCTGAAGAAGAATATGATGAGCTTGAAGGAAAACTTAGTTCAGTTAAACGAAAAATACGAGAAATTACCAAAAAAACGCATGTTGAAGTATGCTCTTTAAATAGCGCTCAAAAGCAGATTCTTGCTCCTGCATTGCAGGAAATGTTTAGCGTAAATAGGGCCACATTCTTAGAAAAAATATCTGCAAAGATTGCGAAATTAGAATCGTCAGTCAAGGAAATGATATCGATTTTGGAAAGTCGTTTGCAGGGAATGCCCCTTCAAGATATTTTGCCGTTAGAGAATCAGATTAGTGTATTGGATGGAAAAAATAAAGCGACACAAGAAACGCTGAATTCATTGAATCGTAGTGTAGAAGTCGAACGTACTTCAATGAAGGATTTGTTCCAAAAGTATAAAGTGCAATTTTCTGATAATGACAAAACCCTTGAAGATAAGATTTCACAGACTTTGGAACAATTAAATAAAGAATTGAAGAACGATTCAATCTTGCGAAATGATTTCGGTGATTTGCTTAAAGGCTTTAAGGATACTTTGGAAGAGCATATTCGAAATCCAAAACTTTTGCAGAATGATAATGACAACTATTTGTCTACGTATATCAATTCATGTAACGTAGTCGGTTTTTCTTGTACGGCTGATCCGCGAATTTTGACGGGACGAAAAATACATGATTTTGATGTTGTCATTATTGATGAAGTGAGTAAGGCTACTCCGCCAGAATTGCTGCTTCCGTTGATGAAAGCCGAAAAGGTTGTTCTTGTCGGAGACCATCGCCAGCTCCCGCCAATGTTTAAGACAAATGAGCGTTCCTATGAAGAAATGATCAATGATATTGCCGAAAGTGACGAATGGACCGATCGAGAAAAGGAAGCTTTGTCGAAGAAAAATTTTGATCGCTATAAATCAATGGTCACATCGTCACTTTTTAAGGAGTATTTTGAAAAAGCTCCGAATGAAATTAAGGCTTCGCTTTTGACTCAATATCGAATGCATATTGATATTATGAAGGTGATTAATCGTTTTTACGATGGAAAGCTCATGTGTGGTGTACCTGAGGCTGAAATGGAAACACGGAAAGCTCATGGATTGACTATTAATACTTGTAAAAATAAGCCTTTTGTAATGCCTCAAAAACATGCGTTTTGGATTGATTCTTCAACGCTGCCTAATGGAACGCCTGTTTATGAAAGTTTTATTGGATCTTCGTCATCGGCTTGCAATTATTTGGAAGAAAATATTGTAGTATCCCTTCTTCGAAAAATAAACAATGCTTATTTGAAAATGGGGTATGGTGCTGGAAAAAAGGTGACTGTGGGTGTAATAAGTTTCTACCAAACCGCTGTAAATAATATGCGTCGAAAAATTAAGTTGGAACGCTCCCGTCATAAAGGCTTTGAGGCTTTAGATATTTCAACGAATACGGTTGACAGATTTCAAGGTCAGGAAAAGAATATTGTGATTGTAAGCCTTGTTAGAAGTAAGGAACCTAAAGGGCCGAATGGCGTTGTTCATTTGAGTAATCATGTTCTTGCTTTTGAACGTATTAACGTTGCTTTTTCGAGAGCTCAGAATTTGCTCTTTATTGTTGGAGCAAAGAGGTCTTTTGAAAACCTAGAAGTGACTTTGCCGATGATGGATAAGCAGGAAACGCATACAGTGCCTGTTTATAAGAATATTATGGCGGATTTATATCGCAAAGCATGCCTTGTGGATTCGGGTTGTGTAATTGATGATGCTTTGGCCGCTAAGACTCTTGAGGAATGTTCTGATTCTAAGAATCGGATGAATGGTAAGCAGAAACCTCGTTCGAATGGCAAAAATCAAAAGCGTATGGGGAGATAAATTAAGATGAAATTGACTACAGTAAATCTTTCGTTCCCGGTAAGGACTTATAATGTGTCGGTAACTCATTTTACGCCTCGAAATTCGACAGCTATTGAGTGGGTTATTCTTGAGTCGGTGAACTTGCTTCAGACGAAAACAAAGTATCAAGATGTTTCTATTCATCGCTTTTTTTCGGATATATTGCAAATTGCAGATTCGAATCTTTTGATTAAGCCATGCATTATTGACTTGATGGATTTGGGTGCTCTAGAAACGTCTTCTGAAATTTACGATTCTGTTGATTTGGCTGAAGTAAAAATGGGTGAGCTTCGTTTGACCGATGTCGGCCGAGAAATGCAGATGAGAGGCTTGCTTCCTGGAACGGAAATTCAAAGCGATGCTAGATTTGTTTATTTTTTGTTTGATAGGAGTCTTTCTTCAGTAGAAAAGATGTATCCGACAATTTCACAAGGTGTAGAAATTGTCGACGATGATGAATCTCCTGAAAACGTTGATATGCCTGTTCAGACCATACGTAGTTTCTTGAACGATTCGCAAAATGTATCCCGTTTTTCTTGGATGAATGCAAATACGGAAATTAGGGATATTCAAGACGAATCTGATGGAGATGATACGCAGGTCAAATGGCAGATTTCTTCTGAAATTGTCAATGTCAGTGGCGATGGCGTTGTTTCGCTTCAAAAATATGATTCCGCTTTTATTGTTGATAAGGTAATAGACTATTTGGCGAAAAATAATTCGATTGATTTACAGGAGGGTCCGTTCAAGGAAAAAATTGCAGTAAAGAATATTGATGAGGAGTATAAAAAGGTTGTTCTTCCGAATGCTTTTATGTCGACATTCCGAGATGAGGCTTCAAGAGTACCTGTATTTATTGTAGAAAGCTCGCTTTATGATTTAGGCTATTTCAAGAAAACGGAAAAATCCGAAGTGGCACCGCGGATAGCAATCATCTATGGCGATCATGCCTTTAATTGTAATTATAATTTTGAATTGAAATCATTGGAAATACAGATACCTTTTGAAATGGTGGCCTCTTTGAGACAGGTGGCTTATGCAAGCCGCAAGAGTGAGTTTATTATCGGTAATATAAGTTTGTATTCTAAAAATGACAAAATTCCGGTGACGGTTGCGTTGCTTCCGCAAAAGTCAATTTTTGATTTTGAATCTTGTTGTTTAGCTGTTGTTGAAAAATATGCTCACGAAAATAGTGATGTTCTCTATATTTTAGCAGGAATTGATCGGATGGATTTGCTTGTAGAACGTATCCAGTTTGTATTGGATGAATCTGGAAAAAATTTATTCGAACGTGCTAAAAAAATGAAGGACCTGTCAGAGAAAGGTCTTCGATATCTGGGAAAACGCTTGTTTACACTTGATGCTGAAAAGAAATTATTGCTTGACAAATGGGAACCTGATGCAATTCAATTCTCAGAATTGAAGGCTTTGCTGGAACAATTGTTGAGTTGTGAAACAATCGCATGGTCAACGGGTCTCTTTAATATGGTTGTTGAAAAGATTCTTTCCAAAACGGCTGCTGCATCATCGTTTGAAAATCTTCTTGATTTGTCTAAATATGTTGATTCGAAAAAGCAAGTTAAAGAGGTTTTCCAAAGTGCTCATGTTTTGCATAAGTTGGGGTCCGATGAAAACATAGAGTTGCTTTTCAAATCTTTTGGTAAAATTCCGCCTCAAATGAGTACTCTTATTGGTGTTGAAGGGGGACTTATTTCATTACAGAAGGCTATAGCTGATTTGAAAATAGAATTGGAAAGGCTTGGATATAATTCGGATATGTCCTCTACGGAAAAGAGATTTCTCATTTTAAAAAATGGAGACAATTTGCTTGCACTCAATGTTAAGGTGAATGGCTGTAAAAAAGCACGTGCGAACCTCAACGAATTTTTGAGAAAACGCGCTTCTATTGCAAAGACTGCGATTGCGGGAACTGATTATTTTGATAAACCTGATTTTGCTTTATATCAAGAAGCTCAATCGTTGGTGCGTGATGTCATTGAAACGATTACGCCTTATTTGGGGGCTCAAAGTGCAAATTTTGATGAAATTTATATTGTGGATACCTGTGCGGTCATGGCTCACCCAGAATTGATGGATTCATTCAAAACGAATCGCGCTGCTTTGATTATTCCTAAAACTGTTCTTGAGGAATTGGATAGGAACAAGATGAAAAAGGAAGATGAAGTCGATATCAAGGCTCAACGCGCCATCAAAAAAATTGCTGAATGTCGTGATTTGACGAAGCAAGGAAAAAAATGGTTGTTTTTCGAAGAAGGCAATGCAAGTCTATTGCCCAAAGAATACAATAACGCTGAAAAGCAGCCCTCTGGCGATGATATGATTTTGTCTGTCGCTTTGAAATATAAGCTAAAAGATCCAGTCATTATCACGAACGATATTAACTTGAGCAATAAGCTTTATGGTGAGTTTATTAAGCAGGTCTCTTCGGATGCTTTTTTAAAAAAGACTAAAAAGTAAAAAAGGGAGAAAAAATGAGCTATTCTGCAACATCTCGTTATAGGCTCGAAGCTGAAGCTAGGCGCCTTGCGAATCTGAATCGCGTTCGAACAACGACGAACGATTTTTTGCAACGTTACCGTGCCATGCTGAATGATTTTGTTCGAGACCGGTTGGAACGCTATATTCCCGATGAAATGAATACGTTGAAGAACGATTTGAGCGCTGCTGAATCGATGTTGGTTAGCGATCCTTTTTCTGCACGAAACATCAGCCAAGAAATTGGCACTTATATTCATACCATGAGACGCATGTCGCATGAACATCAGGTTCAACAGGAATTTGCCGAAAAGGAAAGATTGCGTATTGAGGCCGAAGAACGTGCTGCTGCCAAAACAGCTGCGATGTCTGCGTATTATGCTGCGGTGAGGAAAATTAGTGGTGCCGCTGTCCAGAATTTTGCGAAAGAAGGCCTCGCTGAAATTCGAAAAGCGGTTGAATCGGGGACTCTCTCATCCGAGGCGTCCGTTGAAATACGGGTTGCCGAAGTGAAATCTGCTGCTGAGGCCAAGGCTCTCGAATGGAAAAAACAAACCGTTGAAAGAGTTCAACGAGAAAGTTTGAACGACCAAATTCAAGAAACGAAAAATCGCATAAGTTCGGAGCAAATGGATGCTGCTGATAAGAAAAAGGTGCTTGCGTCGTTAGATGATTTGTTGAACCGAATACATTCGGTATCGTCTGTTGCTGAAATCCAGGAATCGATTCAAAAAATAGATAAGGAAGCCGAAGAAAAAATTGTATCGGAAGAAGAACGAAAAGTGGTTGTTCGTGCTGTTGTGAAAATTCTTAGAGGTCAAGGCTTTGATGTATTGCCTTCCAATGTGACCTTGATTTCTAAGGACGGTCATGATAATGTCATGATTGTTGCCAACAAAGCCAATGGAAGACATGCCGAAATTGAAATCACGGATAACGGAATGCTTCATAAAAAGTTTGAACGATATGAAGGCAAGTCTTGTATGAAAGATTTGAGGTCTTTGGATGCGGATCTCGATAAAATTTATTCCATTAAACAATCAGATGAACGTGTCTTATGGGAAAATCCTGACCGCATTGGACAAGATGCTGATGATTTGCCGAATTTCAACACAAATAGGAGAGCCTAAAGATGACTGAGAAAATTTTGAATGCTTGGAAAGAACGCTTTTCTCGTGATATTGGTATAAAGGACTCGGTCATTCTTTATGGCAATGTTTTTGATATTTGCAAAAACAATTTAAACCAAAATAAGTACGAGTCCATTTTGGAAAACGTGTATTCTCTTGTACGTGAAAAGGGATACAAAAAAATTCATGTTTGGGATAGCGTTGAAGGTGAAAGTCCTACTTTAGGGGATCGCGTCTCTGGTCCGGCGGAGATATCTGCCGCAAGTAACTCTTATTTGGATGCAAATGACTCGTCTTTTGCTGATCCTCCATCAAATTCGGGCGCCCCTGTTGATGTGGATAATTTCTTTTCGCAAATGTTGAAAACTTTGAGCACTGAAACGGGAACGGCGTTTATTCTGAATTTTTCCGATTATTTGTTTGGCAATTCAAATGCTCTGAGTGCTCAGGAACGTCTTTATCTTGAAAAAATCTACAAGACATTGCAAATGCAACGTTATAATGTGGATTCTGATTATTTCTTAAGCACAACAAGAAATCTGATTGTCATTATTGCGAAAAACCAGTCTTCGATTCCGCCTATTTTTTATCTTGAAAATTCGCAAGTGAGTTCGATTAATGTCCCGTATCCGGGTCGTCCTGAAAGGGCTGATTTTGTGGATAGCGAAATTGATATTTTACGTGTGTCCAAGAGCCTTAAGGATAAAGAAAATAAAATTATCAAGGATAATTTTATTGATTCACTGGATGGTTTTAACTTGAAAGAAATTGCTCAGTTAATTAGGCTTTCAAGGCAGAATAAAGACGAATTGAGCTGCGAAAAGCTTGTCAACCTTTACAAGTACGGAGAAAAGATTAGTCCGTGGGAAGAACTGAGTAAAGAAAAATTGGAAACTATTGAAGAAACTTTAAAAAAACGAGTGCAGGGTCAGGACGAAGCGATTGGTAAGGTGAAATCGGTTATCTTGCGTGCCTATACAGGTTTTTCTGGATTACAGCATTCGACAAAGCAACGTAAGCCTAAGGGTACATTGTTCTTTGTTGGTCCGACTGGTGTTGGTAAAACGGAACTTGCAAAGTCTATCGCTGAATTTATTTTTGGTGATGAAAATGCGTGTATTCGCTTTGATATGTCAGAATTTAGTCAGGAACATAGCGACCAACGATTGATTGGTGCGCCTCCGGGATACGTGGGTTACGAAGCGGGTGGCCAATTGACGAATGCTGTAATGGCAAAACCGTTTTGTGTATTGCTCTTTGATGAAATCGAAAAAGCTCATGGTAGAATTCTTGATAAATTTTTGCAAATTCTTGAAGATGGCCGCCTGACTGATAGTAAGGGACAAACCGTTTATTTCTCGGAGACGATAATTATATTTACTTCGAATATTGGTGCTTCGAATGGTGAAATTTCACCTGATATGGATAAGAAAATTGTTCGTCAGGCATTCATAAATGAGGTAAAAAATCATTTTGTGAACACATTGAAACGCCCTGAACTTTTGAACCGTATTGGTGATAACATTGTTCCGTTCAATTTCATTAATGACAAGTTTGTGTTTGTAAAGATTGCGAAGGGTAAGTTTAGGCCGATTGTTGAGTTTATGAAGGAACGTTACCAGTGTACGCTTAAATTCGAAAACGAAGAACAAATTTTTGAATCGATTGCGGCTCAGACAGATGCTCGAAATGGTGGACGAGGATTGTTGAATATCATTGAGTCTTCTATTGTGAATAAATTGTCCGATTTTGTTTTTGAACATAGCGATGAAATGCAGGGGCGTGTCATCGTTGTTTCGAAGATAAATCCGAATGTGAACCGATTCAATATCGATTTTGGTTAATGCCTTTTTTGAATCTAGCTTCTATACGCGAATGTACCGAAGCCGAAGGCCCTGGTAAAAGATTTGCAATCTGGTGCCAGGGGTGCTTTCGGCGGTGTCAGGGATGTTGCAATCCCCATATGCAGCCTATGGAAAAACGCCAAATAGTTGATACTATAGATCTCGAAGAGGCTATATTAAAATCAAAAGAGATAAATGGGATTGAAGGAGTCACCTTTGTTGGTGGGGAACCATTACTTCAAGCGGAAGGTGTTGCCGATATTGCAAAATGGTGCCATGAAAATGCTCTAAGCGTTTTGGTGTTTACCGGTTTTTTGTATCAAGAGTTGGTTGACATGCACAATCCGTTTGTGGATGTATTGCTTGCCAATACAGACCTTTTGGTCGATGGCCCTTTTGTTGAAAGTTTGCTAGATTACGAACGTGACTGGGTGGGTTCCGCAAACCAGAAGGTGATATTCTTGACCGACCGTTATTCGTCGGGGGTTGAAAAAAGTCGGGGCGTCCGACAAGTGGAATGTCTTGTGACGGAAAATGAAATAAAAATTAATGGTTGGCCGGTAGAGCTGTTCTGAAAATTATTTTTCCCATTCACCTAATTCGGGATTGTAAAGACAACGGATACTTTTTTTATAGATGTCTTCATAAGAACTAGTCATTCTACAGTCTTTACATGCGAATCTATATTCGCAATAATTGCATTTTTCAATTTTGGAATAGTCCAAAAACCATAATTTATTTAGTTGCTCGGATTGTAGAATTTCTTCGATTGATTGATTTTTTGTATTTCCGCAAACGATGTCTCGGCTGAATTCGCAGGGGCTGACATCACCATTGGGCTGGATGCAAAATTTTCCGAACAGGCAGGTGTTTGTCATTTTCGCCTTGTCAAACATCTTTTTTGATGCAAAAAAGTTTGGTTTAGTCTTGTATGCAAGTCGTGCCGCTTGGGGAGAAGGGGACAGGTCTTTACAACTGCGTTTTGTTGTTGAACGGACTATGTCTACAGAAAGTACGTCTAATGATAATCCGATTGATTTTAATAAATTAATTGTATTTTGATAATCATCTTGGTTTAGACGCAAAATGGAAATTGCTGGTACAATTGCGATGCCGTTTGCTACAAGTTTTTTTACCCAATATAAGGTTTTTTTGAAGGATCCTGTCTTGCCTGTAACGGAATCGTGGATTTGGCTGTTGCTACCATATATGGAAAAGTGTACTGTAATTTTGTTTTGCTTGATGAAGTCTACAAGCTCATCCGAAAAATGTTGCAGGTTACTATAGATGTCAACTTTGTGACCTATTGAACACGCATACCTAAGTAAATCGAAAAAGTGGGGGTGTATGGTTGGCTCGCCTCCGATAAACTCAATGTTTTTGCAATTTAGTTTCTTTAGCTGGTCCAGAACGTTCAACCATTGCTCAAAAGACAGTCTTTTCTTTGGGACATCTTTATGTTCGTCGCCTTCGTAGCAGTGAATGCAGCGAAGGTTGCATGCTTCCGTAAGTTCCAACCATATGAATTGCAGTTCTTTTTTGATTTCTGGGAAAGAATATTCCCTTGGCTTAAAATGCTTTCCGATTAAGCCGTTTTTTTCTAAATCGTCTAAAAAGGGAACTCGATTTTGTGTGCTGATATACTCTTCTATAATTGTGCAGGCATCGCTGTTTATGGAGAAAACCTTTCCTGTAGAAAAATTGTAGATAGCCCCTCTTGCCATGCCTTTTACATAAACAACATTGTCATTTATTTCATAAACGGTTTGCATAAATGCTTTCCTCGGAGTATAAGTGTACAATTCTTGATATTGTTGTTAAATCTTCAATCGTCAATGAACGGGGTTCTTTCTTTTCGAAATAATTTCCCCAATAGTATGCAGCTATGAACGCTCGTAACCGTGTGATGTCGCAAAATGATTCGTTTCGCCATTTGAAGTCTTTTGCGTAGCTGTATGAAAAGCCGACGCAGATGTAGCATAGAAAAAAGAATTTGCACTTACAACATTTTTCGGGGTTCATTTCTTCATGTCTAAGTTTTTGAAAAAGCTGTTCTCCATATTCTTTTCCATGATGGTTGAAACAAGATGGTACTAATGTTTGGCATGGATAAATACTTCCGTCTGCAGTTAGAACTTTCCTGTGTAGCCCTGCATTGCAAGCAAGGAAAAATCTTTTGTCTATAGATGGAGCATCTAAATTGTAATCTAAAAAGCTGTAACGAGAAAATAAATTTAAATGACATGGAATGTCATTTTGCAATAAGTAATCTGCAAGTTTTTTTAATCCAATGGACAAGTCTTCTAGTTGTTTGTTTGTCCAAGTGTGTACGATTTCGAAGTTCGCTCTAATAGTCCAGTTGTTTTTAATGAGAAAAAGTAAATCGGAAAAAATGTTGTTTGCGTTTTCTGGTAACAAGGTCGTGAATGCATAGGGAACATCCCAAGTATTAAATATGAATTGAAAATCTATGGAGTCAAATGAATTACATCTGTTGGCATTGTGTGTGTGTTTATCTCCGTCAATACTCAAGGCGACAAAAAAGCGGTCTTTGTGTGACGAAAGCCATTGCTTGACTTCGTCAGAAAAACAAGTGCCATTACTTACAGCATAAAAAAAGTAGTTGTCCTTTTTATAATTGTCAAAAACCCATGTGCAAATCTTTTTGATTATGGGAAACTCTAGAAAAGGTTCTCCTCCTCTAAATTCTATTTTCAGTTTTTTGTTATCGGGTAATTGCGAGAACGTATTTGCGATGGTTGTTGCTGCGTCATCAAAGTTTAATTGCAGCGGATTCTTCGCTGTTTCATAGCAGTATTTGCATTTTAAGTTGCAACGCTCGGAAGGAACGAGAATAAGGGTTTCTGTGTTGGTTTCCTGAAAAAGTTCACTTTCATATTTTTCGGGAATTTTATATTTGGCGAATTTGCTTAATGTTTCTTGAGAAAGAAGTAAAGGGGGTAAAAAAGGATTCACGCTATCCCCGCTCTAAATATGGATTTAACGCTAGGGGAACAGAAATATATTCATCGTGATTTTTCTTTGAATAGCACCGTTCGCACCAGGTCTCAGCTTGAGCATCATTGTGGATTAAAGACTCTTTTAACAGAGCCCATTTAATGATTGTTTTTTCGTCAAAAATATTGCCTACAAATTTATCTTCTTGCCCGTAACAGAACGCGACTGAGCCATCCAAATCAATAATAGGAGAAACTCCACCTTTATTTCTAAAACATTTATCTCTAGTGTGTGCCGGTTTTACAGTATCAAAAGAGACCGTCTTGAAATTAAGGCTCTTGGCGTACTGCTCCAAATTTGCCACAAGATCCTTGTTTTCTTCAGTTAGCCTGAATTTGTCTAGATGCTTGAATTTCTCATAGATTTTCATTTCCGTGGTGTAGATTTCTGGAATGCTGTTTTTCGCTGCAAAATCGATAAATTCTTTTAGTGAATTTACATTTTGATTGTTTAAAGTGTAGTTGAGATAACATCTTTGGGCGTTGCCGGCTTTGCATACGGATTCAATGTTCTTTTTGACAATTTCTAGGTCAACCCCTTTTTGAAGGTCTATGAGATCTTTATTGTAAAAACCATCTAGGGTGAGACCGAGAGTAATGTTTGGTGAAAAGAAAATCTCTGGTAAATCCGAAGAAACAAGCATTCCGTTTGAGAGAATGCGAAATCTTACTGAGGGTAGATTGTTGAGTAGAAAACTGACAAATTCGGTTAATGCGGGATAAGTAAAACTCTCTCCGGATCCCAAATTGACAGTTCCGGAAAAATTATGAGACACGAGAAGATTTGCCAACTTACGGCAATTCTCCTCTGTCATGGATTGGTTCCGAAACCGATTGTATCGAGTAATGCATTTTTGGCAAAATGCATTGCACTTATAGGTGAGAACGATAAATATATTATGCGACGAAAAGAATTCGTTGTACGCAGTTTGTGCTTTCATCGATGGTATTTATTTTTCGTCTTCGGAATGATTTTTGTCTATATCTGGTCCGGAAACAGGATTGCAGCAACCGGGGCCGCAGTCCATAATTTTGGAACTGTCCGTGACGCATTCTATTGTTGGCATGTGTATATTCTCCTTTCTTATGGGGTGGATTATGAATATAATATATAATTTTTTTAAGATGCTAATAAAAATTCTATTTGTAAACTGAAATCACTGAAAAATAAAAACGCTTGGGGTGTAACCATGCATTATGTCAAAAAAATTCGATATAAAATGAGTTCAAAACGCCTTTAAGCTGATGTTGAACTTAAAAGTCTCCATGGTTCAACTAGAATTGATGGAAGACTTATCATGTAATATAATGTGTAAAAAAGAATGTAAATATTTCCTAGTCTTTTAATAATCCAATGTACAATAATTCAACTAGAAAATTGAATATGTGTTATTAGAGGAATAATGCTCCAGTGTGTATCGCATTTTTTTATGTAGCACTTTGCTTGATGCATCCCGACAAAGGGCTCAAATCACGAACCTATGCTTTAAAAAATTATCCCGTGGGTAACCTGCCGGGATCACGCAGGGTGTGATGTTGGTGTTATTGCCGTACAAATCTTACGCTTAGGCTGTAGTCCTTGGATCTGTAATATCGTTTCCAGCCGGCATCGCTGATGAAGTAGCTATTGATGCCTATGGGAGCGAGACTTTTGTAGTCTAGGGTGTTGTCTGCCCAGAAACCGGAAATCTCGCTGTAGGAATCGTCGTCGGCGTAGATGTCTTCGTCTAGGTCATCTGCGTAGCCCGCAGCATAGATTCCGAATCCAAAATCGTCCGTTGGCTCAACGGTGTCGGTGCAATCCCAGCTGTCTTTGTGCATGAGCGACTCGGTTGCATTGTCGGTATTGTCTTTTGCGAATTGAATCAGCGTTTCCCATTCGTTTGTGGTGGGGAGGCGCCAGCCTGCGGGGACGTATTCCATGGCGGCTTCGTATGTGTACAATCTTCCTTTGGTTCTGAGATTGCTTTGGTTGTCCGAAAGGATTAAACTGCCTTTGCAGCGGAATCTGAAGTTCTCGGCGAACCATTCAGTACCGTCGATACAGACCGTCTTGTAGAGCTCTCCATCACGAGGGTCTTCAAAGAAACCGTTGATAATGCTGGCTTTGGCGTCGAATGGCTTGGAAATTTCGATACCCTTGATTGTGTTTATGACAAAATCGCGGCCGAATATGTTGATGTATGATGAAACTGATTTCTTGATTTTTTCGCGGATGTCTTCGATGGACTGGTTGATTCTAGCGGAACAATAAGGGCAGTATTTAATGGATTTTACGTCTATCTTGGGAAAATGGAGTTTGCGGTTGCATGCTTTGCATTCAATTGTCGGTGTTTGGGATTCTGTCATGAGGGTTCCTTTTTGCATATGTCGCTTGCAAAAAATATGAAGTCCCACCCCCTTTTCTAATAGATAAAAAAATGGAGTTCCAGAAACTGGAACTCCAAAACTTTTGATTTTTGTGATTTTATCGTTTACTTCGCAAACGGCGTCATCACCTGCCAGAGAACAGCCTTATGCGCATGCAGGCGGTTTTCGGCTTCTTCGTAGCTCATGTTCACGTCGAGGTTGTCCATCACGGAGTCCGTGATTTCTTCGCCGCGGTGTGCCGGCAGGCAGTGGCTGACCTTGCAGTGTGCAGGAGCGAACTTCAAGAGTTCGTCGTTAATCTGGAACGGCAAGAAGTGGCTCTGCTTTGTAGCCTTTTCGCCTTCCTGACCCATCGAAACCCAGACGTCGCTGTAGAGAATGTCGGCGTCCTTGACGGCTTCCTTCGGGTCGTTGAAAACGCGGTACTGGCAGCCGTGCTTCTTGAGGCCTTCCTGGGCTTCTTCGACGACTTTTGCGGGCTGTTCAAAGCCCTTCGGGCAGGCGAGCGTGAAGTTCATGCCGACCTTTGCGGCGAGGGCGAGGAAGGAGTTTGCGACGTTGTTGCCGTCACCGATGAAGGCGACTGTTTTCGGCTTGCCATCGGCGTTCTTGAAACCACCGAGGTTTTCGTTGATCATCTGGGCAAAAGCGATGGCCTGGCACGGGTGATAATCGTCGGTCAAGGCGTTCACGACCGGAATCGTGCCGTATTCAGCGAGTTCTTCGACGAGCTGCTGCTTGAAGCAACGGACCACAATGGCGTTCACCCAGCGGCTGAGGCAGCGGGCGACATCCTTGACGCTTTCGCGTTTGCCAAGACCGATAGAATCCGGGGCGAGGAGCACGGCGTGGCCGCCGAGTTGGTTCATGCCCACCTGGAAAGTGGTGATAGTTCGCAGCGACGGCTTTTCGAAGAACATGGCGATATTCTGGCCGTGAAGACGGTCAGAAACCTTGCCGGCGTGAACTTCGGTTTTGAGGCGCGAGGCAATCTCGATGGTTTCGAGGACTTTTTCTTCGCTCCAGTCCATAAGGCGAAGGAAGTGTTTGTTGCGATCTATCATTTGTTTTCCTTTGGGCGAACCCCTATTTTACCAAGTGATTCAAAAAATCAACGGTTTTTGTACTAAAACGAGCTTTATCGAGCGGTTTCCCTCGTTCGTTTTCAAGAAAAAAACGAAAAAACGGAGTTTTTACACTCCGTCTTACAGGAAATCACAAGAAAATGCTAACG
>JAEEGJ010012722.1_pt1 | contig 20709 bp, 18 predicted proteins | sample 8958761 | NCBI WGS metagenome assembly JAEEGJ01 (sample SAMN16246546, study PRJNA631951) | gut metagenome | biome: gut microbiome; feature: rumen; material: RS-attached | host: Bos | place: Iran: Karaj | collected 2018-10
TCGAGGCTACTACCGTCTGAATACGACTGGCTGTGCCGATGCCCTCCAAATGCTCCTCCAATTCCGTGAAGAACATGAAGAAAAAGAAGAGGAGAAGCCCCAACAGGACCTCTCCCTCGATTTATTCTGCTAATATCAATATCTCATTTTCTCATTCTCTCAATTTCTTTATCTCCTTCGCTGGTACCCCTGCAACAAGTGAATAATCTGGTACATCTTTAGTGACGACTGCTCCAGCAGCCACCACCACATGTCTTCCTATCGTAACACCAGGCAATATCACTGCGTTAGCGCCTATCCAAACATCGTCACCTATCAACACAGGCTTAGTACTGATGCCTTGTTCGTCAATTTTACTGCTGGAATCTGCGAAATTATGATTCAGTGCTGTCACCGTTATACCCTGCGCCAGATTAACGTGATTGCCGATGCACACAGGTCCAATCACCGTACAATGTATACCGACACGGGTATGGTTGCCAATGGTCACGTCGCCCACTGCATTATTGATGCAGCAATACGATTCAATGACGCTCTTCCGTCCCAACCAGAATCGTCTGTAGGGTGGGGTGTCCATCCTGACGCTCCAGTATATCTTCGAACTCCATGCCCTATGTTGATATAGTGGTGCCAACAGTCGGATATACCACCTTGGTCTTGCATCCCGCTGGTTCATAATCAGGTAATCCAAAAATCTCTTCATCTTTGGACTTTCTTTCAACCCCTGTCTTATTTCTTCTTTATCTTTCATTGATTAGTTGCTTCCACTGTTTGATTATCGTTTCTATATTAAAGCGTTCGGCAATCTTCAATGCCTGTTCTGATTTTTCCTGCCAGTTCATTTGTGTAGCTTCTGTCATGCGTCGCGCCATGCCCTTGACATCGCCAACACTGAAGTACATGCCAAAGTCACCCATGATTTCTTGGGAAACTGGTAAATCTGATGATATGACGGGTAGCCCATGTGACATAGCTTCCATCAATACCAGGGGCATACCTTCCCATCGTGAGCTCAGCACATATACTTGTGCCTCAGAGTAGTAATTCTGAATATGGTTGGTAAACGGATGGATGTGAATCCTATCCTCCATCTGGTAATTTTTGATCAGTTTTTTGTAAGTTGGTTCCTCCACACCTTCTCCTACAATGTCGAGCGTCCATTCTATGTTCTCCTCTGCAAAGATACGGAATGCCTCTATTAGTAAATCAAAGCCCTTATGTAGACGTGAGAATCGTCCTACAGCTAAGAACTTCTTTGATGTTCCTGTTGCTTTTCCTCCTGGTGTCAACGTCAGTGGATTATATATCACCTTAGTCGGGAAGTGGTATTGTTGCGCATCATGTTGACAAAGCACTACTGTCTCATTTAATTTCTCCAGTTGAAATTCAAAATGTTTGCAAAGTTCAGGACCGGCATACATCGATTTCTCTCCAAATATTGCCTCATACGAGTTGTGTATCCAACCTATCAATTTCACACCTTTGAGTTGTTTTCTACAAGAAGCTAATCTGACAGCCAGTGGGGCATGTACACCGATGATGACATCATACTTTCCTGCAGCCAGTTCTTTAATCAGTGCATTCCTCTTTTGTGATGGGAATGAACTATGACCATAGATGTTGGACGTTAGCCGTATTTGCGGTAGATGCTTTCTGTAGAGATAGCTATAGGCCTTGCAACATTTCCATTTCCATGCCGGTGTCTTCGGATAGTCAAAGAATCTGTAGCTGATATCAGCTTCATTCAATCCATATAAAGATGTGTCTTCCTGTTCTGGCTTGTCAAATGTCACAATAGTCACGTCATGGTCTTTTGCCAATTCCTTAGCAATTACCGCCGTCACTCGTTGTACACCGCCAATCGAGAAAATCGAGTCCATCAAGAAGCAGATTCTTCTTTTCATGTTGCAAAAATAACGAATATTTTTGATTAATCCAAATTTTGGCCGTTTATTTGTACCTATATAGAATTCTGATAGCAGCAACACATAACGGAGAAGGGAGTTTACTCAGTATAAAGAGAGCGAAATTCTTGAGTCGTGATTGACGGAAATGACATATCTGTAGAAAAGTGACAGGATATGAAAGAATAGCTTTGATTTCCTGATTTGAAAAAGAAGGAACTATCGCTTTTCTACGCTTTATAATATGGCAGGCGATATATAAGTCCGTCATCATGATATTAAAACAACGGTTTGGAAAATATACCTTATCAGATAACGATGAAGAGGTATGTTTCAAATGTTCAATGGAACGAATATTCTTCATAATCTCATCTTTTGAGATTTGATTCCTTTGCTGATAATTAGAAAGAGAGTTTTCTCTGCACAAATATGAATAGGTAATATCAGGCAAAAGGACTGCTCGTTTAATCATTGTTACTAAGTCGAAAGTAAATACAAGGTCTTCCCAATAATCTGTATCAATGAACCGATGATGATACTTGCGTAAGATGGAAGTTTTCACCAAGAAATTACATGCAGAAGCTTGGATTCCAGCATATTTCCGATACGCAAAAATGGCCATTTCGTCTTCTTCGAGCAATTGGATAGCAGGATATTGATAGACAGTCTTTTTACCAGTCAACTCTATTCTTTCATAAGACCCGAAGGCAATCTCTGCATCATACTGTCGGACATGCTGCATCAATAATTCAATGGTATTCTTGGCAATCACATCGTCCGAGTCCATGAAATAAAGATACTCGCCCGATGCCTCGTCGATGATTCTATTTCGGGATGCGGCAACACCCTTGTTTTGCTCATGTTTGATGATGCGGATGTCACGCCCCCGATGATGATCTGCTTTCATTCGTTCAACAATATCCATAGCCCCATCAGCACCACAATCGTCTATGATTAAAAATTCTATTGATGAATAGGTTTGCTTCAATGCAGAATCTATTGACCGTTGAACATAATCAACAGACTTATAAACTGGTATACCTATCGTAACATCGTATTTCATCTGTTGTCTCAGTTTACTTGTATTTTCAGACGACAAAGATACATAAACCCATGCAGATTCCATCATAATTTGCAAAAATTAATAATTCTACATAAAAAAACACTAAAAACTTGGTTTACTCAGAAATATTTTTTTATCTTTGCAAAAAACTAATATAGATAATAAATTAATTTGTACTCACAGCTATGTTGAAGATTACTTTCCCGTATTCATAATAATCATTTTAGGCTTCAAATATATATGCAAATTAAAATCCAACTTCCAAAAGAATTCCTTAATGCCGAGATACGTTGCGGTTACCTAGTTACAGCAGAAATGAAAAAAGTATGGGCCGTAGAATTAGATTTGTTATGTGAATTCCAAAGGGTAACAAATAAATATGGTATTAAGTATTTAGCCAATGGAGGCACAATGTTAGGTGCTGTCCGTCATAAAGGTTTTATACCCTGGGATGACGATATTGATATAATGATGATGCGTGATGAATATGATAGACTTTGTCAAATAGCACCGAAAGAATTTAAACATCCCTATTTCTTCCAAACAGAATATACAGAACCAGGATCATTCAGGTGCCATGCACAATTGCGGAATAGCGAAACCACTGCTATTATTAAATCTGAGCAGAATGGTATATGCAAATTCAATCAAGGCATTTTTTTAGACATTTTCCCTCTTGATGCAGTTCCTGACGAAGAGTCAGAATGGCAGAAAGAAAGTAAGAAAGCTCAAAAACTATATGAACGTATGTTCCATTTCTCACATCTTTCTTCATTATATAATCCAAACAAAACTGCTCCACATTATAGAATAAAACAAATATTGCATAGTATTGGTAAATCAATATTTGGTATAGTAGCACATCACTATTTCATAAAATACGAAAAAGAATGCAAAAAATATAATCATATCCAAACAAATAAAATTTCTTTGTATTGTTGGGGGTATAAATATAAAAGGCTTCATCGCGATAGAGCAGATCATATAGAAACCATTTTGATGGATTTTGAATTTTTAAAAGTACCGGTATGTAAAAATTATGATCATGCTCTCACACAAGTTTTTGGCGATTGGCATAAATATGTTATTGGTAGTTCTTTACATGGTGATATTTTTTTCGATACAGAAAAATCATACACTTATTATATATAAAAACATGAGAATCAGAATGATGATATTATTGGTATTTCTTCCAGCCAATAGACGGTTTTTCATGTAAACTAACGATTTATGTAAAAATAATCCAAGAAAAGAAGAAAATATACAATTTGTTTGGCTATTTCAAATAAATAATGTAACTTAGCACAAAATTATAAACATATCCTAACGAAATGACAGATTACAAATACAAAGTTACCGTGGGAATGCCCGTCTATGGAGTAGAAAAATACATAGAGAAATGTTTGCTTTCTGTTTTAAATCAGACTTACAAGGATGAGATTGAAATCCTTGTAGTAGATGACCTTGGGCCTGATAATTCTATGGATATTGTCAAAAGACTACAGACTTCACACCCAAAAGGCAAAAATATCAGAATTATTAGCCAACCCCAGAACATGCGTTGTTGGGCAGCTCGGAATCGCATCCTTGAAGAAGCTCAAGGCAAATACATCCTGTTAATAGACTCTGATGACTATATTTCTGAAGATTGTATAGAAAAGTTATTTGAGCAAGCGGAAAAACATCAGGTTGAGGTAGTGTATGGTTCTGTGCTTCCAGTAGATACAGAAGGTAATCCTATTGACACTGGCCAATACTATCTGAATCAGCCATATTTAGTTTTAAAGGGAGAAGACTGTTTGGCGAATTATGCCAACAAAAGTGTTCATCCGACTTTAAGAGATTATATTTGGAATATTCTTATCAGACATGACTTTATAGAAAAGAATCACATCCATTTTAAGCAAGCCAGATTCAATGACGATATGATTTGCAGCTGTGACATGATTCCGTTAGTAAAAAGTGCCGTCATCATTCCAGACCATACCTACTACTATGTTATCAGAGACAACTCTCTTTCTAATTATCAGCATCGGAAAGAAATCAAACTGGAAGAAATGGAAGAATTTATTAGAATTTACTCATATCTCAAAAACAAATGTCTTGAATTAAAGCATAAGTCCTATTTTGAAACCCGCTGTACCAAAGGAATGATTCTCATGTTTTTCATGATTTGTGGAATCATAAAAAATAGAAATCTCATTAAACCTAATTTGGATAACAAAACGATAAGAGATGCTATGAGACATCCCCTTTCTCTTAGAGAAATATTACATTTTAAGAATTATAAACTAACTAATTTGGGCTTATACTTCATAGGAATTATGCCTGCATCCTTTTCGGTTGGAATTATTAAGGTACTTGGCAAATGGAAGCATGTGCTTTAGTCAGGTTGCTATCAGTTCATCAAATAGCCGTCTCCATTGAAAACCAACACTTTCAATATCGTATAGGGATGAAGTCCTTTGAGCATTTTCACCCATCTTCTTTCGAAGACTGTCGTCATTCATCAATAAGATTACTTTTTCTGCAAATGCATCAATATCAAATGGCGGTATTAAAAAACCGTCAATACCGTCGGTTATAATAGAACGTGGGCCATTCTCACAGTCAAATGCCACAACGGGAACACCACAGGCCATTGCTTCAATAATGACCAAACCGAACCCTTCAAAACGCGAAGGGAGTGCAAAAATAGAGCTATTCAAATATGCTTCTCTCACATTTGTCAGGCTACCATGTAAATGACAGCGTGTCTCATCTATATTCAATTCCCGTAATAATTTCTTATAAGGCAACTGATTTCCCATACCATAGACATCTAAAGTCCAATCTTTGCAAGACTTCTCTACAATAGACCACGCCTTTAGCAACAGATCATTACCTTTATCATAATCATACCGGCCTATGGAGATAATTCTTTTATGTTCCAGAGTACTTTTCCCATTTATTCGGAATGGAAGCGGATCGGGAATCTTAACGATGTTATTTAATTCCGGCCAATCTTTCAGGGCACTATCTGTCAGAACGACCATCTTGTCCAACTGCTTCAAATGCCGGATTAAACTATTCATCCAAACATGTGCAAACCATCGTTTTAGAACGTTAGAATCTCTTTCGTCAAAATTCCGGTAATTTGCGCGATTGACATGAAGTTCACCAATCTTGATACTGCCATCATGGATGCTCGTTATAAAATTAATCTCACGTCTCAGGGTCGTTATGGTAAAATCTGGTCGCAGACACATCAGCTGTTTTGTCAGAAGCTTTTTATACTGATGCTGCTTCTTCAAATAGAGGAATATCTTTTTTATGAACGAAGCACGCCACAATTCCTCAAAGCCTAACTGCAAATTCACTACATGCACCTTATCGGAAAGAGGAAAGAAGCACGCACGTCCCTGACCTTCGGTTACGATGACAGTTACGTCGTAACCATAAACCTCTGCAAAATAGCTGGCCTTTACAGACACAACACGCTCTACCCCTCCTGCAGAATATAGAGCTGGAGCACAATAAACTATCTTATATTTTCTTCCCTTATCCAATTGTAACGTACATATTTGATTGCAAATGTACATAATATTTTTGGTATCAAACAAAAAACTTACATAAAATTTGGAACTTTGCTAAAAAATATATACCTTAGCAGAAAATTTGATTGGATAGTGGACATTTATGAAAAAAGCCTTGTTCCTAATATTTCATGGGGTTGACCCGAATAACGGTATCAGTAAAAAGATATCGTATCAGGTTAATGCGCTTAGGACATGCGGCATGGAAGTTCATTTCTGCTGCATGGTTGAGGCTAAGGACAAACGGCGTATTGTTGACAATGAAACCATCGCATATTATGGGAGCGGCATCATCAGTAAAATCTTGAAAAGGGTAGAATTCTCATCGGTAATAAAATATTGCCAAGAGAACCATATTGATTTTGTGTATATCCGTTCAAACCATAATGCCAGCCTCTTTACCGTCCGCATGGTCAAACGAATGAAGCAAGCTGGCATGAAAGTGGTCATGGAAATACCCACATACCCCTATGACTCTGAATATAAGGCCCAGGGTATGAGCAAACAGATAATTCAGGATAAATTATTCCGCAACCAACTTGCAAAATATTTGGATGCTATTGTTACATTCTCTGAACACAAAGAGATATTCGGGCAAAGGACTATCAATATCTCAAACGGCATTGATTTTGATCATGTGCCGATGAAAGCTACCAAAAACGACACCAGCAAAGAACTGAATCTGATTGGCGTTGCAGAAATACATCAATGGCACGGATTTGACAGAGTCGTTAAGGGGCTTGCGGAATACTATTCAAAACATCAGGATTATATTGTTAAGTTCCATGTCGTGGGTTATTTCTTTTCTGCTGAAGGAGAAGCAGCGTTTAAAAAGATTATATCCGACTATCACATGGAAAACTATGTGATTTTATATGGAAAGCAGCACGGGAAAACGCTCGACAAAATCTTTGATTGGTGCGATATGGGTGTTGGCAGCCTTGGCAGGCATCGTGTTGGCATACAACATATTAAAACGCTAAAGAACAGAGAATATGCTGCAAGGGGTATTCCTTTTGTCTATTCTGAAACCGACAGCGATTTCGACAACAGACCCTATGTTTTGAAAGTGCCCGCTGACGAGTCGCCCCTCAACATCGCGCAGGTTGTTGATTTCTATAAGAGCGTCAATATACCAGCCATTGACATCAGGAATTCCATACAAGATTTATCATGGTCATGTCAGATGAAGAAAGTCGTAGATGAAGTTTATAAAAGTTAGGAAATGAGAATAGGCATCGAAGCACAGCGCATATTCCGTAAGAACAAGCACGGCATGGATTACGTGGTGTTGCAGGAAATCAAAGAGCTGCAGCAAATAGACCATGTGAATGAATATTACGTGTTTGTAAAGCCAGGAGAAGACCATTGTGTGGAGAGTACGAAAAACGTTCATGTCATCGAGCTAAAATGTCCATCATATCCACTTTGGGAGCAGTGGGCTCTTCCCAAAGCAGCCAAGAAATATGCTTTAGACATTCTACACTGTACCAGTAATACTGCTCCCATCTGGTGTGATATCCCATTGGTTCTTACGCTACATGATATTATTTTCTTAGAGCCTCGCGACAAGAATAATAAGTCTCTCTATCAGAATATGGGGTGGTTCTATCGGCGATGGAACGTGCCACGCATCTTATCTAAGTGTCGGCGTATCATCACAGTATCGAATTTCGAGATGGAGAATATCATTAGCAAACTCGGCATTCCCCGCAAGCGCATGGTGATGATATATAATGGTTATAACGAATGGTTTAAACCCATTGGCAATTGTGATTTACCAAAAGTCGTAAGTCAAGAGTTAACAGCCAAAAGTTTTTTCTTCTTTTTAGGTAATACCGACCCCAAGAAGAATACAGAGCGGACATTAGTGGCATATTCAAATTACTTGAATCAATCGCAGATAAAACGTAAACTGCTGATGGCCGACCTTGCCCCGGAATATCTGAATGGTATCATTGAGCGCAACCACATTGGGAATATACGTGAGCATATTGTCATGCCAGGATATATTGTAAACAGCGATTTGCCACTTATTTTTAATAATGCTTTCGCATTCTTGTATACATCGCTTCGGGAGAGCTTTGGCATTCCTTTGTTGGAAGCAATGGCTTGTGGAACCCCAGTCATTACCAGTAATACGTCATCAATGCCTGAGATTGGTGGGGCAAATGCTATTTTGGTCAATCCGGAAAACTGTGAAGAAATAACAACCATGATGCTTCGTCTGGAGTCTGATCAGGCATTCTATGAACGACAGAGGCAGATAGGTCTGGAACGTGCAAAACTCTTTTCATGGAAGAAAACGGCTGAGAATCTGTTGAAACTCTATCAGGATGTATATCAAGAAACACAGTAATAATGATTATATAATACTAATTGTAATTCAAATGTCTAACTGGTACGACAAATATCTTACGATATACGGGAAATCACTTGATGAGATTCCTGAGCATATTTGGGATGAGATAAAAGGCAAACTTGCTGAGAAACAGAGCAAAGAACCTTTGGCTTCTGTTGTCGTGATAGCCTATAATGAAGAAAAACGCTTGGCTGCTTGCCTGTGGTCATTGAGTGAATTACAGACAGCGTATCCCATTGAAATCATAGGTGTTAACAATAATTCCAAGGACAAGACGGAAGAAGTGTATCAGCGATTAGGTCTTCCTTATTATAATGAACAGAAGCAAAGTCCTGGCTTTGCCCGTCAGTGCGGTTTGGAGCATGCTAAAGGTAAGTACCATTTCTGCATTGATGCCGATACCTTCTATCCACATCGATATGTAGATTTGATGATGTCAAAGTTGACAAAGCCAAATATCTCATGTGTTAGTGCTTTTTGGAGTTTCTTTCCAGATGTCAATCACTCACGCATGGGGCTCTTCATGTTTGAATTAGCTCGTGACATGTTTTTGTTTGTACAACATTTCAAACGTCCTGAACTCTGTGTTCGTGGCATGGTGTTTGCCTTTAATGCGGATTATGCCCGTCAGGTTAAAATACGTACAAATATTCGTCGTGGAGAAGACGGCTCTCTGGCATTGTCATTAAAGCCGTATGGCAGGATAGCTTTCCTTTACCACAGAAAGGCCCGCCCTGTTACTGGCTATGGTACGATTGGATCGCAGTCAATATGGCAGAGTTTCATCCAGCATGCAAAGGTACAGGGTAAAGGCATAACCCGCATCTTCTTCAAAAAGGATCATTACGAAGACAGCGAAGATAATCTGGTAAAGCCTAAGTCTGAGTAATAATGAGAATCCTGTACGTTTGTGATGCATTGGCCATTTGTGGGGGTATAGAGCGAGTCCTGGTTGAAAAAGCGAATTGGCTTGTAAGGCATGCTGATTATGAAGTTTGCTTGCTAACCGTTAACCAAGGAACTCGTTCAATATGTTTTCCATTGCATCCTGATGTTTCGTCTGATGATTTGAATATTCCGTTTCATCAACAGTATCATGTGCCATTTTGGAGACGCCCTTTCATTACCCAACATCTTCACTCTGTATTCCGTAAGCGGATGTATGGGAAAATAAAAGATTTTGCTCCCCATGTAATTGTCTGCACAAGGTTAGATTATATACGTGACATTTTGCAGGTAAAGGGTAATGTCCCTCTTGTTTTTGAGTCTCATTCCTCTTGCTTGGCTACTCGTTTTGAGGGAAATGGTCTGTTGCGACGGATTCATGTCCGGTACCTTCAGTTGGCAATTAAGAAAGCCCAAATGGTGGTCGCATTGACAAAGGGTGATGCGGCTGAGTGGCATAAGTTGACACCGAATGTTTGTGTGATACCCAATGTCGTACATCTGAATAACGGTGATACTTATAGTGATTGCTCGGCAAAATCTGTCATTTTTGTAGGCCGTTTTTCCAAACAGAAAGACGTTGGCTGCCTTTTGCGTATTTGGACAATCGTCCATCAGCGTCACCCAGACTGGACTCTACACCTCTATGGTGGATATGGCGAGGAACAGACTGCTTTGCATCAAGAGATCAAGCAGAAAGGAACTAATATCAACATTTATGAAGCTACCTCAGATATCATGGAGAAGTATAAGGAAAACTCCATGCTGTTACTGACCTCACTTTACGAGCCTTTCGGCTTGGTTCTTCCTGAAGCCATGAGCTGTGGCTTGCCTGTTGTGGCTTTCGATTGTCCCTACGGTCCGTCAGATATTATCACAGACGGAGTCGATGGTTTCCTCATCCGACATAGAAATATCGAAGATTTTGCTGATAAAGTGTGCTTGTTGATAGAGAATCCAGAGCTGCGTGTCAAGATGGGAAAAGCAGGCATCGTGTCATCTATGCGCTATGATGCTTCAAAAATCATGCCCTTATGGAAAAGTTTTTTCGGGCAATTTGTAGAAAAATAGTCTGTTTCCTCTGAAATATTTGCTTAAGTCAAAAGAAATGACTATATTTGCATCATCAAAAATGACATAACATATAAACAGATTCTCCTATGATACCTAAGATTATTCATCTTTGCTGGTTGAGCGGTGACCCATATCCTCCTAAGATTGCTAAGTGCCTCAAGTCGTGGGAGAAATATCTTCCGGATTATGAAGTCATTTTGTGGGATACCAATCGCTTTGATTTGGACAGTTCTATTTGGGTCAAGCAGGCTTTCGAAAAGAAGAAGTATGCTTTTGCTGCCGACTATATCCGTTTCTATGCCCTCTATCATCATGGTGGAATCTATTTGGACTCCGATGTCGAAGTGTTGAAAAGCTTTGATGACCTTTTAGACCTTCCTTATTTTATGGGTGCTGAAAAGGCTCAGACACCTGAAGCTGCTATCATGGGTGCAGAGAAAGGGTGTGATTGGATTAAGGCATGTTTGGATTATTATCAGGATCGTCCGTTTGTCAATGAGGATGGAAGTCTTAATATCCAGACCGTTCCTGATATCATGATTCGGCAGATAGAGCAAATTAAGCCTGTTCGTGTCTTGTCATTGGAGGACAGTATCAATATCCGCAAAATGGATATGGAAAAAGAAGTATTAGAGTTTAATGATGCTTTCTTCTCTCCCAAGGTTTTTGATTCCCGTGAGGTGGAAATAACGCCGTACACTTATGCTATCCACCATTATCAGAACTCCTGGTTCTCTCCTAAAGCCAAGGCATATTATCGTAGCCGTGCCTTCCTTGTCAAACTGTTTGGTCAGAAGGCCATACGTAAAATGGAGGTAATGCTGATGCCATGGAAGTTTAAAAGGTAGATGAAAATCTACCATACCTGTTCTGCCTTAGGGCATTTCTCTATAATTCAAATGACGACTTTTTGGGAAATTTCTTTTCCAGTAGTTTTGTGAGTCCCTCGTTAATAATCGGATAATCTTTATCTGCGCATAAGGCACTGTCGTTCAGGCAAATCGTCTTAATGCTTTTGTCAAATAGGGCCTTGTTGATTCTATTCAGACACCCTTCGTTAATTAAGAAAAAGAATTGTCCTTTTCTCTTCATGGGGAAGAAAAGGTTTTTGGCAATTTGCCAATATCTGAAGATGTATGGATTAGCCGTGACCTCTTTCCTGAATCTTGAACAACTTTCATTCATATAGTCAGGTTCGCTTTCCCAAACCTCTTTAAAAATAGACTTAAGATATGGCTGCTCTAAATGATAGTTGGTAAATCCAACAAACAATCTTTGTTTTGCCAAAAATATACTCATAGTTAAACCCCTGAATCCGAGGTGAAAACCAAACCATCTTTTAGGTGACTGCTTTACGGTTTGCCATCTGTTAAAATGCCTGTTAACTATACCAATGTTTGAGAGTACGCTCATCCATGTGCCAAATCTTTCTTTAGGCGCGTATATGGGAACGTTAAAGCATGTTTCTTTATTTGTGTCACATGGGAGTCCGTTCCTAAAATAGTAGCTGGGATCAACAGGGGAATTGATGAACATGTCATCATTAAAATACACAAAGTGTTCAGAGAGTCCTTCAATTTTGTGCATGTGCAGCTCAATAGCGCAGGAGTTGAATGTAGGCAGGCATTCTTTGGGCATATAGTCCTCATGTTTGACGAGAACGAGTTTAGGATGATTCTTGTTAATCCAGTCAGGAAATGTCCCGTTCGTGATTAGAAATATTTTGCGCACCCATGGGGCGTATGTTTCAACAGCTCGAAACCAGTATCGGAAACAGTTGAGGTTCCTGAAACGAGCAGCATTTTTGTCTCCTTTGGCATGAGGGCTGTATTGTTCAAAAGACTTCTGCCATTCTGGATCTGAGGCGTCTAACCAAGTGACAACAAAATCAATTTGCGGCGTCATCATATCTTGAGATGTTTTTATGTGCAAATTTACTATATATTTTTTGATTATCCAAATAAAAAAGACGAAAATGTGATAGTTGTTAGTCCTGACCCATCCTCTTCGTTATTCATCAAATAATTCGTTGGTTCTTTTTCCCCAGCAACACTGGAGCATGCTGTTTTCCAAACAGGATAATAGGGTAGAGGAACGCAACAATGATGATAGCTATAGGAAGAGCCTCATACCATTGATAACAAATGATTTCGTCTGTCTTTAATGCGAGCCCAAATATGTAGTTGGTAATGGTAATAAGCACGATATGAAGTCCGATAATGACCAAAGTACCGATGGACATGTTGATAATCACTTTCGAATGTATGGAGTTCATACATTTACAACCGTACAGTACACCGAATAGGAAACCTATGTTGACAGGGTAGAAGAGCACAATATGTAGCAGGTGTTGCCCTGCGTAGAAAGCATGTAGATGCCAGGCAAAAAAGAGAATACTGCCAGCCATGAATAATACAAAACCTATCAAGTCATATTTAGGTTTACATTTTCTGAATAGTCCATATTGTCCGAACAGGTATCCCAAATAATAGTAGGGTAGGTTGCGCATCAGTCCCATTGGCGTCAAGCCTGGCATAAAATACCAGTATTTATTGGCTGCGTAGAGGAAAAATGAGACCATGCAGAGCGATACCATGATGAGGTGTTGATGTTTGGTCTTTCTGCATAAGTCAATGATAATATGCATGATAAGAATGGCGGGCAAATACCATAGTGGTCCGTCCAATGGCTCAGCGAAACTGCTTTCATGTTGCAGCAGCAAGGTGCCGATTAAGGGGCGCATGGCTGCAAAGAAGTCTGGCATGGCACCATGTATGAGATAGTATTTCAGCAACCAATAAGGATAGACGATTAAGTTATATAATAAATAAGGTATAATCAAACCGTACCAATATTTTTTCCAATTCTCTTTATCGCTACCTCGGTCTTTCTTCAGATAGCCCGAGAGAAAGAAAAAGATGACGATGATAACCGCCTGCAAATATCTGAAATAAAACCAATCCTGGGATTGAGGTAAATGGCAAAAGACCACCGTACATACCGCCAGTGCTTTTGCCCAATCTATCCAGTTGATGCGTTCTTTCATAATGCAAAAGTAGTATTTTCTGTCGAAAATTCCAAAACTTGCTTGTGTTTTATTTATTTTTTCGTAAATATGCCACGTAAAAACGTATGATTGCAGTTTACTGATTTTTATAGTAACAAAAATGAGTCCCCATCGTTATTATGACGAAGGGGACTCTTTTTCTCTTATAAGTTGGATTTGTACGTTATTCAGCCTCGAAGACTGTACCCGGAGTGTAGTATTTGTACCAGTCTGTACTGTTCACTCTGGTCTCTCCCCATTCGTTGAATCGGCTGTAGGCATCCTTGATGCACTTTTGCTCCACAGGATACTTGAAGTCGTATGGTATCATGATACCATGAGGATCCTCACCTTTCTCTGACAGCTTGATGGTCTTACCTTCCGACACATTATAGATGTACGGCTGGGTGTTTTCGTTCAGGAAACTGAAGTCCTTGTCCACAGTAACGCGTTCGGTTACAGCCGGATATGTCTGGGCACCCTTCACGGTGTTAATAAACGTGTTAGTAGAAACACCAAACAGGCTATGAACCTCCTGGTCGTCACGAATCTTGGTTCCGTTGATATTCTTGATTTGCAATTTGTCGTGTGCACCACATGCCACAACGCTGTATTCTACGGTCGTATTGTTGATTCGCGTTGCCTTGATGACGACATCGTTCATGTCATAGTCCCCCAGCTCTCTATCCTCAAAACAGAAGGTATAGAAATCATGCTCGTATTCAGGATAGAATGAGAAGAACTCAATACCGCCCTCAACTTCCAGTATGATATCATTGAAATCTGAATCGGTACCAGATTCAAAGCACATATACAGTCTGTCTTCAACGTTAATCCAGCCTACTCGTGGACCGTCAGTGCCTAAATTGGAACTCTTGAAGTTGGGCCAACTATTAATTTTGTTGTTCAGTCGGCCGTCGCCATATAGTTCACCCTGTTTCTTCGGAGCCTCAGAGGTCGTCTTCGCACGAACCATGAAGCCAATCTTATAGCCAGCGGGGAATGGCTGTCCTGTTGCACCAAGCTCAGGTGTGCCGTCGCCCCAATAAATCAGCGCATACGATGCTCGCTTTTCAACCACGTCATCTTCATTCTCTCCAAAATGCTGATTGAAAGGAATAGCCTTGAATTTGGGCAGATTGTTCAGGAATTCAACTGCTGTTCCGCCGTTTTCTACGTAATTGTTCAAGTCCTCATCCTTGAAGTAATAATAGTAAAGGTCTGAATTCCATACCTCATTTCCCCATCTCGTGGCTTGGTCACACTTATAGATGGGCGATACCACAATTGCTTCCGTACCTGTGGTTACAGGGTAAACCCTGTCATTAACGTACTTGCTTTCCCAAATCAAAGGAAGGTTATTCACCTTATTTTTAAAATACGAGAAAACGATGTTCTTGAACAACTGAGTAAATTCATCAGAATAGCCCTCTGCATTGGTCTTCCAGGTCTGGTATGCTTCATCGCTCATGCCGTAAAGCTTCTGACCAGGCAGCCATCCGCGCTTACTGGCAAACGACTCCACTTCCTCGGCAAGAGTCATACCTGCAAAGGCATCGTCTGATGGAGCCCTGCGGACTGTAGCGGCACGTTTGCTGTTGGCAAAATTAGCATTGCCATTGTTTACTAACTTCATCAAACGTTTGCCATCACACTCAATGGCGGCATAGATTCCCTTGTTCAGAGACGGAGCATCGTAAACCAATGTAACCTGTGAACCGCTAACGGCATCATCCTAATTCAGTTTCAAGAGCGATGTTTCAACAGCATTCTGATTGTCCTCGTCCTTCACGTCTTTCGCGATAAGTGCATAAAGCTGAACCTTTGTCGTACCAGAAGGTATGCCGGAAATGGTCACCTTGCCAGAGGCTGTTGTACACCAGTCATGATTGGCATCAAATGTAACACCAAACACCTTTTCAACGTTCTTCTTAACATCGTCATTACCACTATTCTGGGTAATGTCACTCAAGTCGTTTTTCGTACACCCTGTAAACAACAGTGCAGAAACTGCCAAATAAAAAAGTTTAGTTTTCATACGTTTATGAATTAATTATTATTTTTATTCTGCAAAGGTAATGATTTTAATGATAAAATAGCTCTATATTTATATTATTTTAGACTTTTTAACGGTGTTGCAATGTTGGTAATAACGATTAGCCAACTTTTTGTCGTTGCAACATAGTATGTCTTAGACATCAGAATTCCATCACTTTTTCGATAATCGGAGCTATGTCGTAATATTTGTATTCTGCTAATCGTCCACCGAAGGTGACGTGCTGTTCCTGATCGGCCAGTTCCTTGTATTTTTGGTAGAGTTGGTTGTTCCGTTCGTCATTGACGGTGTAGAACGGCTCAATACCTTCGTGCCATTCCGACGAATATTCGCGCGAGATCACAGTCTTGGGACAGCGATATACGTCGTCGCCAAACATCTCGAAATGCTTGTGCTCGATGATGCGGGTATAAGGTGTCTCGGCATCGGTAAAGTTCATGACGGCATTGCCCTGATAGTTCGGCATGTCAAGTGTCTCTTGTTCAAACCTCACACTGCGCCATTCGAGTTGTCCGAACCGATAGTCAAAGTATTCGTCAATCTTACCCGTATAGAGTATGTGTTCGGATATGTTTTCCCAATACTGGCGATTGTCAAAGAAATTGACGTTGACGCGTGTCTCAATGCCCTCCAGGAGACCATCGATAAGTTTGTTGAATCCTCCCATCGGAATACCCTGAAAGCGGTCGCTGAAGTAGTTGTTGTCATGAACGAAGCGGACAGGCAGTCGCTTGATGATAAATGCCGGCAGGTCCGTGCATTTGCGTCCCCACTGTTTCTCGGTATATCCCTTGATGAGTGTCTCGTAGATATCCTTGCCAATCAGCAATAGCGCCTGTTCCTCGAGATTGCGTGGCTCCTCAACGCCATCAGCCTTCATGCGTTCCAGAGCTTCTTGACGTTGTTCGTCAATCTTCTGCCGTGCCTCTTCAGGTGTCAGAACACCCCACATCTGATAGAATGTATTCATGTTGAAGGGGAGATTGTACTGCCGTCCTTTGAAATTGGCAATTGGAGAGTTTGTATAGCGGTTGAATTCCACGATGCCATTCACAAATTCCCATACCTTGTTATTATTAGTATGGAAGATGTGGGCCCCATATTTGTGGACATTGATACCTTCCACATTCTCGCAATAGATATTGCCGCCTAAATGAGGACGGATATCTATCACCAGACAGCGCTTACCCTCTTGTTTAGCCTTATAGGCTGCCGTGGCTCCATAGATGCCGGCACCGACAATCAGTAAATCGTATTCCTTCTTTGTATTCATTCGTACTGTTTTTGTTTGCAAATATACAGAAAAATTCATAAAATGCCAAATTTTCGTCCTTTTTTCTATGCATTGCTCACAGAATTTTGATGAGGAACCATTCCGTCATATAAAAATGGCTTCTTTCCTTTATACTCTTTCATTTTGCTAAAAAAGAAGTGAATTTCTTGGTTTTAAACTCGAAATTGTGTAACTTTGCAATGTAATAGTTTAATTTAAGTTCGTATTACTCATGATGTATCAAAGTAACAAGTCCGTTCGCAGTGCAATTCATCTTTGTTTGATATGTATTTGATGTCCGTTCTTTTATCGGACAATGAACGGACAACAAACGAACAACAAATGGAGTTAAGAGAGGGTTAATACGAATCAAGAACAATGGAAAGTAGAACTAATATTAGGAGAAATTGACAATGAAAACCAAAAAGGGAAAAGGTTTGATGCTGTTAGGTAGTCTGCGATCAGATGGGATAACGGCATATATGAAACAAGGTAAGGTAATTATACGTTCATCAACATCTATGGAGAAGCGCAGTAATACGTTAGGTCAGTTTATACAGCGGCAGAAAATGCGTCATGCAGTGGCACTATGGAGAATGTTGAAGTACTGTGAAACCATGTTTACCGAACGTTCAACCGCATACAGCAATTTTATGTCATTGGCAAACCGCTTACCAGTAGTATATGTTGAAAAGATACAGATGGAAGATTCCTCATTCCTGATGCCAGGTATTCCTGTGAGTGACGGAAAACTGCCAACCATCAGCGAGCGGTTAGGAGAAGTGGACGGAGCGACAGCTCTGATAACTGACCTCAAGGCTGATGCCAAGATGCCAGGGACTAAGTTGTGGCTCTATACTGCTGTGCAGACTGATGGAGACTTCAAACCTCGTGTACGGTTCAGCATGCGAGAAGTTTCATGGAACGAGATGACTTTGGAGGATGGCTATTATGTGCTGAAGGGTGAGGAGTTTGCTGATCCGATGATGGGTTGGGCTTTGGTGTTGGTAAAGGGTAAACGTTGCTCGCCTCAGACCATCATCACACGTTGCACACTGTACCAGCAGTTCACGTCTGAAGAAGCACTTCAATCTGCTATCAAAAGCTATGGCGGGCTTACTCCGCGCACTGATTCGTGATGAACAAGCGAATAGGGTATATTGACGCCATGCGTGGATTCACGATGATTCTTGTGGTCTACTCCCATATTTGTCACTTCTGTTTAGGTGACTCATTATTGGGATTCAATGCCACGTTCTTCCTGTTCCGACTGCCCTGTTTCTTTTTCATCAGCGGCTGGCTGTTCGAACCAGTCAGTCGTCGGCCGTTCCGTCAGATAGCACGAAAAAAGTTTATGGTACAAATCGTGCCCACCGTCATATTTCTGCTTCTGCTGGCACCACCTCCAGAGTTCTTCCACCAGCTTGGCACACTGAAGGGAGGCTATTGGTTTACCTTTACGCTGTTCGAATTCTTTCTGATTTACATGCTCTCCATTCGCTGTTGTGGCCGTTGCAGTTGGTTGCTGGCACTAACTATTTCTATTGCATCGTTCTGTTACGGCAGCTATCAGAACCATCTGCGACTGATAGCTCCTGATCATAGCTATCTGTCGCCACTTCTTGACATGGCAGGATTTTTGGGCATTCGCGTCTGGCAGTATTACCTGTTTTTCTATATCGGAACCTTAGTACGCCGCCATTTTGGTGAATTCGTCAAAATAACGGACAAACCTTGGGTGGCCATGCTGCTGGTAGTGACATTCTTTGCCATATCGGCAACAGCCCACCCTAACTGTGCCGCCCTGGAATACCTGCGATTCAATATTGGCGGCATCTCAGGCATGCTGATGGTCTTTACTGCATTCAGATTTCTCTATTCATTCAGTCCTCGTCATTCCTTTCCGCTTTCAGCCATCCGCCATCATACATCTTCCTTCATAAAGTTTGTTGGTACCAGGACTTTAGACATCTATCTGCTTCACTACTTCTTCCTGCCAAGATTCCTGATAGCCTACAGCCCTTGGTTTCATGCCCACAACAGCATAGTCCAATTCCTGACCATTATGTCGATAGCACTGATAGAATTGTTCCTTAGCCTATTGGTCAGCTACATCCTCCGCCTCAGTCCCTTCCTTGCCCATTATCTGTTTGGGGCGAAGCGTGAGCGATAGGGAAGGGAAGAATGGTTATCTGCAAGGCATGTCAAACTGATAGCACCAGTTACCTGCTGAGTCCCGCAAGTTACCTCGTGGTCCGTGCAGATTACCGCTCTTCATGTAATCGCCATTGACGGCATAGCGTACTTGACTGCCTATGGGCGGTTCAAGACAGGTCATCCTGACTGTTGAGGTGTCAATGGCAATAGCGCTGAGAATATCTTGATTCTCCTTATTAATAATACTGAAGCCGTAGTTCTCTGCCTTTCTTACTTGAATGGTGTCGAGTGTTAGTGGTACTCCTTTCGTGTCAAACTGTACGATGACATTGTTGCCATCAGTATTCACTGCTGTTGGGATAAGCCCACGGTATCGTTCAGAGCCTTTAAGGATTCCCATTACCGAATGCGCAGCTAACTTTCCAATAGCTTGCTGGCCTCGTGCATCGATGTGAATCTTTTCGCCAACACACGTATAAGGGTAGGTGGGACCGCTTGCCCAAAATCTGTTGTCGTCTCTTAGAAGATCTACAAACGTCTGCGGTACTGCGGTCTCCTTGCATTGGAAACTGCTTGCGTTAAAATGCTCTGCACGGCTAAGCGAGTTTGCCTGATAGCAGATAAAACGGATGCTGTCCTGCCGACCGGTTAACTGGTGGATATCTGTATTCATGTCTTTCCATATCTTTGTCAGCATTTGTTTGTAATCTGTAGCGGGATAGTCAACTATGTCCGATTCTCCTTGCATCCAGCAGATAGCGGGAATCAGAAAGTCCCAGCCTTTTTCTGTCGCTTCATGATAGGCCGTTTCAATGTCTTCCATGAATTTCTGATAGGGGGCAGTTCCCTTGCTGAGGTTAGCAATAGCCGTCGCCCCTTGCCCACCAGGAAAAATACAGATAAGAGTGTCGATTCCTGTGGCATCAGCCAAGACTTCCGCCATGCTGTATATAGACAATTCAAAGGCACGCTTAGTATATCCTGTCATCTTTTTCAACCACTGTTTTGTATCATTATTGTCAAAGTAACCAAACTGATGGTCAAGGTTTTCATTTACGATACGCCCATCAGCATAACATGCTAAGGAATCAAAGTCAGTGATGCGTTCTGCTTCCTCCCCTAAGGCAAGACTTTGTCCGTAAACAGGGATGCATAGAACGGTTTTGTGCTCATAATCTTGATGACAAGCCGTGAAAAGAAGGCCTAATAGCATTAACGTGGTAAGCAGTTTTAGTGTTTGGTTGATAATGGAGA
>JAEEGJ010012724.1_pt1 | contig 20708 bp, 18 predicted proteins | sample 8958761 | NCBI WGS metagenome assembly JAEEGJ01 (sample SAMN16246546, study PRJNA631951) | gut metagenome | biome: gut microbiome; feature: rumen; material: RS-attached | host: Bos | place: Iran: Karaj | collected 2018-10
TGAGTCTTGATGCCAGTTCGATGCTCTCTTCCTTCGTCATGATGCCACACCCCCTGAATGTCATTTGTCCTTATGACTCCATGTCTTTATGGGGATATAATACATCTCGTAGATTTGTTTTGCAACAAATATTTATCGTTATTCGATATATTATTGTTGTTAAAGCTGGTGCTGATTCAGCCGAATATCTCCAGCGGCGACATATGAAATACCAGGACCATGATAAGTCTGACGATCAACGAAAAGCCTCCGCCCGCAAAAAGCATGGACATAGCAGCTATGAATCCGCGTGTGCGGCTTCCTTCCCTGAACGCTTCAACAAACCCCATTATCGAAAAGAAGATTCCCACAATGCCGCATAATGCACCAAGAAACAGAGTGAACGCCGGATCGTTTCCCTGCACAAATACTATGAGGCTTACCACCGATATGATCAGTGTGGCATTGCCCAGGAGTGCATCAACATAAATCTCACCAGTCTCGCTGTTTTTAAACGGGATCAGTCTGTTTCGCGGCGCAAACGGTACCATCAGTTTTCTCCTTACGCATTCACCTTTCAGACTTCAGCATAGCATAAAAGCATGCGTCGCATATGCCCTGATTGTTATGGTCTGAACTGCGCAAAGTGCCCTCATATTTCATCCCGCACTTCATCATTACCTTGCCTGAATTAGGGTTTCTCGGATCGTGCCTTGATTCGATGCGGTTAACGCCTACAACATCAAACAGGTAATCCATGACTGCTTTCAGGGCCTCCGACGTGATCCCCTGATGCCACCATTTTCTTCCGATGCAGTATCCGATGTGTGCTTTCGAGCTCCCATCATCCTGCTCTACCACTGCGATGCTGCCGATCGGTTCGTTACCGTTCTCTTTAAGCGTGATCGCCCAGTGATAGTAGTTCTCTTCAGGATAATGCTTCTCCCAGTCTTCCAGGATGCTGCGGGTAACCTTGGAATCCGTATGAGTCGGCCACATGAGAAACTTCGTGACCTCGGGATCAGATGCCCAATTCCGGAACATCGGTTCCGCATCATCAGAAGTGAACCTTCTAAGTATCAGTCTTTTTGTTTCAAGTGTCTTGGTTCCGGTATGTTTCATGTTCACCTCTTATACTTTCTGAAAGGTATGTATTTGCTGACCTGACTTATGTAGTCAGCATATAAAGGATACTTGCCTGAAGATATCTTTTCGGCCAGCAAGGAGCTTCCCATAAACAGAAGGATCAAAAGCAGCGGGCCCGTCATTGACCAATGGAAGATACCGTAACGGGTAATGCCCGCACCTGCCGCAGTGAGATAAAGGCTCATCCAGATACCCTGTTCGCCAAGATAGTTCGGGTGGCGCATGCGGCTCCACGGACCTGTGGTGTTGAAACCCAGATCGTATGGTGAAGGCAGTTTTGAAAGGTCGCTTTCTTTAGCAAGAAGATCTTTTTTCCTGCAGTGGAACTTCCACTGATACTCATCGGCAACTGTCTCAAGCGTAAGAAAGAATACCGCAAGAACAAAAGCGATGACATCCCATATGCCGAGCGGCGCATCAGATTCCATGGAAGCAAGCGCGGGAAAACATATCGCGAGGACCAGAAGATTCTGATACATGCTGATAAAGAACAGGTCAAAAGCAGTCCACGCTATCCTGCTCCTGAAAAACTTTGACGAGTGAACGATCGACCAGCGGTAATCCTCAACTCCGGTCCAGAACTTTATGCTGTATGCTCCTTTTCTGGCAAAGTTTACCGTAAGCCTGATACCCCATGCGGTAACGATCAAAGCGTATATCACGAGCCTTGCCTTCATCCCTCCGTTCGCCGCGATAATCCAGACATAGGCAAGAGGAAGAATGCTCCAGAGCTTATCCATCTGCGAAAAGTTCTGCGTGATCTCCCCTGCGATAAAGCAGTAGATTATTGCGCATGAGCATACGATGAGGAGCGTCTTTAATGTGGAGAGCTGAACAGCGGTAAGGTTAAACTCACTGAATACTATTCCGGAAACGATCAGAGCAACGACAACAACCGCCGTTACAACAGTTCCAAAGATTCCCTTTTTGGAGTTTATTTCATTCATGCTCTCTACTCATTTCCATTCCGCCTCATATTATAACTGATATGCTCAACCTGAAAAATGAAGCCCGGATACGGTGATGTATCCGGGCTTCTGGTGTGGTGGGCGTTGTAATGAAGTTTTGGCTTCTGAGGTTATTATTTCACTTGAACCTGAAACCAACCTTAAAATCCCATGCAATTATTTAACTTTTATCTTAAAGGTTACTGTCTTTGTTGATGAAGACTTGTAATTGCTGTTTCCTGCTGCCGTGACCTTAACCTTGATCTTGTAGGTTCCCTTTCTGAGTTTCTTCTTGATGGTCACCATGCCGGCCTTGCTTATCTTGATCTTTTTGTTGCCGGATTTTTTCTTAAAGATAAGCGTACCCTGTCCCCTGTTCGTGAAAGTGATGACACTGGTATAAGGAACCTTCTGCTTGGCCTTCTTCAGCACTTTATACTTGACCGTGTATTTCTTTCCGCCCTTGATCTTCAGGGGATTTGCCGCCTTGACGATCTTGAATGTTCCAAGATTTTCAGTGGATCCTTTGTAGAAATGCTTGAATTTCAGAGAGACCGAATATGTTCCCACATTCACCGCTTCTTCCACTGCATTTCCGTTGGCATCATAGAATACATAAGTGTAATTGTCGGGCGTTACGATATTGCCTTTCGAATCGGTAACCTTAACCAGATTGTTTATCACACTGCCGGTATACGCGAACTGTGTTCCGGCCAGTTTAGCCTCTGCGAGATGCGGGATAGCTTCATCTTTGAGGGTATCGCCGCAGACAGTGCATGTTGTTTTGACATGACCGTCCTTGTCGAATGTCGCAGCGACAATGGCTTCCTTTTCCTTATGTCCTGCAGGAATGATCCAGCTGTCTTTTTTGATCTCCTGTTCACCCTTGCTGTCGGCAAAGAACTTGCCGCACTGGGAACATGTCCAGTATGCGCTGTTGCCGTTTTCGGTACATGTTTCAGTCTTGGCTTCCGTCTTTACAAGTTTATGGCCCGTTGCGGGAACCGTGACTTTATCCTCGCCAAGCTCCGTTTTGCCGGCATCATCCTTAAAGTACTTTCCGCATCTTTTGCACTTGTAGCATTCAATGTTTCCTGCTGTCGTGCACTTGGCTTCCTTAGCTTCTATGTGCGTCATGTCATGGCCGAGGGCAGGAATGTTCCAGCTGTTCTCTTCGATCTCTGTCTTGCCGAGAGCATCCTTATAGAACTTACCGCTGGTCTTGCTTACCCAGTAAGCACTGTTTCCTGCTTCAGTACATGTTGCGGCTTTCGCGGGAACCTTAACAAGATCGTTGACGTCAGATGAAGGGATCGGAACCTTGGAAGGAGCCTTGTCTCCGTTATCTACGTACATCTCTATGATGGCTTTCTCAAGTTCATCACGTGTGACTCTTCCGCGCGGATAGCAATATTTTCCGCTCTTATCGGGGAGCAGATACTCCCACTGGATAGCCCATGTGAAAGGACCCCATGCGTGATAGTCGATGTTCTTGAAATCGTCAAACCAGTCAGTCCTGCCATAGTCGAAAGCAGTCTTATAGCCTACTGCTGTCGCATATCTGTGCAGCATGAGAGCGAGGTCCTGCCTCGTTACCTGCTCGCCGACGCCGAAAGTATCGTCGCAGATATTGGGATATCCGAGGCAGATCTTTTTGCTCTGTCCCCACTTAATGGCATCCTCGTACCATGCTCCTGCCTCAACATCCGTAAACCTTGTCTTTAGATTCTTCGTGCTCGGTTTTCCCGCAAGTTCATACAGCGTCTGGATGACCATCTCACGGGTCATGAAATCCGCTGAATCGGAATGTCCGTCGTTGGTATCTGTCGTGCTGTCGGGGCGGTCTTTTACCTGGCCTGCAGTCGTTTCGATCTTCTTGCAATTGTTGCCTACGCAGAGGAAATAAAAGAGTTCATCTCCGAATTCTTTGCTTCCGCCGTAATCGATCGTATAAGAATAACCTGCAACATTTACCTCGTTCTTTTTTGTTCCGTTCTTATAAGTCTTAAGCAGACGGCTGTTGTTGCCGATATTGATCGACGTAAAATTATTGATGTATGTCTCAAGGAAATAAAGCTGAGGGTTATTGCTTATATCCAGTTCATCAATCGGATTGTCTCCGCAGGAAAGATATGCAAGTCTCGGATTCTTTGAAAGATCAAGCGTCTTTACATCATTCCAGCTTAACATGAGTTTCTGGAGCTGAGGATTATGCGTCACGTCCACTTTGGTCGCACCGGTATTGGCGATGCATAAGAACTGAAGTTCCGGGAGATGGCTGACGCTGACATTGCCCAGATCAGGGTTGTCCCAGAAATTAAGGCGCTTAAGTTTTTTGTTGTTTGTTATGTTCAGTTTTGTCATCTTGTTTCTGAACGCATCAAGATGGCACAGATTCGGATTGGGCGTGAAATCAAGTTCATGCAGAGCGCAGGAACCGCACATCAGATGCTCAAGTTCCTTGTTATTATTCAGATTGAGTTCCGAAAGTTTTTCGTTGGTATTGCATTCGAGATAAGCAAGATGGGGATTGTTTGAAAAATCGAGCGAAGAAAGATTGCAGTCAAAACAGTATACCCACACGAGTTCTTTGTTCTCAGAAAAATCAAGCGAGGTAATGGGGTTGCCCGAGCACCACAAACCGCGGAGATCCTTATTGTTTTTCAGATTAATTGACTTGATCTTATTGTTAGCGCACCAAATGCCCTGAACGTCCGTGAAGAATTCAATGCCCTTAAGGCTGGTTATGCCTTTGTTTTCACAGACGACATTCCTGACATATGTTATCTCTTCATCACTGAGATAACCGTTGCCGTCTTTGTCGTAAGTCTTTACGACAGCTCTGAAGTTTGCATCAGGGAAGTTAGTGGAATTGTTGATCTGGACGCCTGTCGCAGCCTCTGCGCGAACACCCATGAAGACGGGCATGATCAGTGCTGCAGCAAGAAATGCTGATATCGATCGCAATAAGTGTTTCATTCGCTTATTCTCCTTGTATCATATCCCAACATTCTATAATACAAATCGTGCGATCAAAGCTTTTCGTTTCTCATTTAATTTATTTGTAATAGGAATGTCAATTCCGGCAGACTCTGTCGCTTATAATCCGGCAGAAAACTTATAGACTCCGTCTTTGACTTTCGAGCCGATGGAGATCAAGTTTCCGTCGAAACCCGAACTGTCGTGAACTTTTACCTGGGAACCAACTTCAAGCGTCCGGTTCGTGATCAGATATCCGGAAGCACTCTGAAAAAGAGAATCCGTGCCGACCAGGACCGTTTCTTCATCAAGAACAACCGCATAATAGTATTTTACGTTTTCGTCCTTTTTGACAGCTTTATGGATCACTGAATCAGGATCACTCCAGCTTTGGATCTGATCCATTCTTATGTTTGTTTCCTTTTCTAAGTTTCCGTTCGAATACTGCTCAAGACACACTTCTGCTATTTCGCAGACAACACTGCATTCCTCGTCATCGGAAAGTCCCGTCCTGATGCACGAACACAAGCTCATGCACAGGACCGGGATCATCAGAGCTGAAATGACTTTATTTATCATCCTAACTTATATCCGTCTTTATCATTGCCGGTCAGTGTGAGTTTTTCTTCATCACCCAGCTTCACGTTGCCTTTATAAACATAATCAAGCTCCCTCTTATTGCCGCTTACGCTTTCAACCATAAATCTGCATTCGGCATCGAATGGCTTATCCTTATCATATTTCCCGTAAAGCGGGAGCTCAGTTATCGCTAAAGAGAATTTCTCTCCTCTGTTCAGCGGCAGCTTCCCGTCCTGATTTTTCAGGCCTCCGACCGCATTCCTGACGCCGCAGCCGCCTGCTGTCTGACCGTTGATCAGATATTCCATCGATAATTCCTTCACATCATCAGCATTTACGGTGATGCAGATCCTGAACTCTTTCATCTCTGAGTAGCAGCCGGTATTTCTTCCCCAGTTAACGTCATCTTTGGAAACTATGTATTCAGGTGTAAAGATGGCCTCTCCGTTTGTGGCCCAGTCGCGCCAGAACATCGGCTGTTCCATGATCCCGCTGACATTCTTCGTTACCAGGTAATTTCCGTAAGGTTCATCGTTTAACGAATAGATCCTGTCATTCTTATCGTTGTCCAGATACCCCAGACAATCCTGCAGAGAACTGTTATTTAGCTTTCCGTTCAATGTTCCAAAAGGTGCGTACTTCCTTCCGTTCACTTCGATCATCATCAAGGAACTGTCTGTATCCAGCTTCTTAAAAGACTGTGCGTTTGCCGGAAGGTCCGGTGCCTTTTCACCGAACATCTGAAGTGCAGCACAACCGGTGAATAGTGATGACGTTCCAAGCGCCAGTGCAACTGCCAAAACTTTTATCTTTTTGATCGGTCTGTTTATCATGTTATCTACCTCCCTGTTCGCGGTTATGATAACACGACGCCTACCGATATGCAACAAAATTTTATTGTAATTCAATATATTTTTGCCTGATAACAGATATTGCCGCATTTTTCATCCAAAGAAAAAGGCACTCCTTAGAGTGCCTCCCATCTGGGTCTTATTCATCTGCAACGTTGCGGCACCAGGCCCTGCTTTCGCGGAAACTCATGAGCAGATCTTTGTCGATCTTTCCGTGTTCCGCCATGTCATCAAGGAACGCAAATGCCTTTTCGGGCGCCATGGGCGGCTTATACGGTCTGTCTTCGGCCGTAAGCGCATCGTAAACGTCTATTATTGTAATCAGCCTTGTTTCCCACGGAATGCTTTCCGCCTTAAGGTGATCCGGATATCCCGAACCGTCAAGAAGCTCATGATGTCCGCCTGCCCAGACAGGAACTAACTTATAGTCACCCGAAAACTCCATCTTTGAAAGAAGCTTTGCGGTAAGACTGACATGGGATTCGACAGTGTGTCTTTCAGAAGGAGTCAGCGTGCCTCTGACCACAGTGATCGATTCAAGTTCTTCATTGTTCAAAAGCGTTACCGTGTTTCCGTCAGCCGTCATGCATTCGATCTTGGCTGCTTCTTTCAGTTTCCCGACAGTCTCTTCATCAAGGATCCCTTTCGTATTCGAACTGAATATCAGATCTTTTGCCGCAAGCAATTTCTCTTTTTGCTCCTCACATTCAGCCTGACTGTCAGGCTCTGTCAGAGCTTTCAGTTTCAGCATCAAAAGCGCGGTTTCGATACGGTATGAAATGTCTTTTGCGGCATCAGCGAGCCTTGTGGGTTTGTCCAATATTTCAGGAGGTACGAGCAGTTTTCCGATGTCATGGAGCCATATGCTCATAAGGAACGGTGCGGTTTCCGCGCTGGTGTGTTCTGTAAGTTCACCTTTGTCAGCAAGCCAGTTCAGATACCGTTTTGCATATTCGACCATGCTCTTTGTGTGATTGGCATTGTAAGGTGATTCTTCTTCAATCGCGGTTACCATTACCTCAACAAATGACCGCATGAGATTGGTGATCTGATTTGCGAGCTGCTTGTTTGCAAGGAACAGCAGTGTTGTGTCCGTAATGTCGCTGACCTGTGCAATAACACCGATCTTTTCGGTGCCGCCGGTCAAAAAGTCCGTAGTGATCCTCAGATACTTCATTTCATCCTTACAGAAATAAGGTATCGTCTTTGTGACCTTTTTTCTCGTATAGATTGCATCCAGGATCAGCTCGAAAAGCTCGTCTTTTTCGTCGCTTGTGCTTATGATCTCCGCAATGGTCTTATTCTTCAGTTCTCCCTGCGTCATGCCGAGTATCTCCTCGGCGGCATGGTTAAGGAGGACGATCTCACCGTCAAAGTTGATTATGATGACACCCTCTGACATGTCATCGATTATTCGGCGTTTCAGGAACTCTTCTTTATTTTCCATCGTTACCCTCCCTTGGTCAGGCTTAAGGCTTACGGTTCATTATTACGACTGACTCGATGTGCGGCGTATGCGGGAAAAGGTCGACCGGCGTCACTTTCTCTACATTATAATTCCGCGCGAAGATCTTTAAGTCCCTGGCAAGTGTCGCAGGGTCGCACGATACGTAGACCACGGTCTTAGGAGCGATCTCTGTTATCCTGCTGATAACGCCGGGATCCATTCCCTTCCTGGGCGGATCTACGATTATCACGTCGGGTTCTTCAAGTTTTCCGCTCTTGATCATTGACTTAATATCTGCTTTCAGGACATCCTTGCAGATGTAGGAACACTCATCCGCGCTGCCGTCCGGGAAAGCAAGAGAGCGGTTTATCTTTGCTGATTCTATGGCTTCAGGCACAGTTTCTATGCCGAATATCTTCTGCCCGGGTTTCTTGATGCCGATACCGAGCGTGCCGCATCCGCAGTACAGATCGTAAATGACAGTCGCTTCCAGGCAGCCATAAGATGCAAGCTGCGCAAGCTTTTCCGCCTGCTCCGTGTTGACCTGGAAGAACGATCCGGCCTTGACCCTCATGCGCCTTCCGCAAAATATCTCGTCGTAGTGATCCTTTCCTGAAAGCACCACCCTCGTGCCGCCGCGGGTACGCCTTGAAGCCTTGTCAGGGCTGATCCTGAGCAGTAATCCGTTAAGTGTAAATCCGTTAGCGGTGCAGATATTCTCAAACCTTGTGCCGATGCCGGTTGACTCAATATATGAAGAACAGTCTCTTATCACTATCTCGTGCGGAGCATTGCTGCCGCTGACGAACTCGGCAAGCACCTCATTCGTCCTTTTTGATGCGCGAAGCACAAGGCCTTCGAAAAGATTCGTCGGTGCCCTCTCAAAACTCTTTTCGAGAGCTTCACGAAGCAAAGAGAATATCTCATATTCGATAAGCGCGCCGTCATATTCCGCAAGTTCATGAGAGCCTGAAGCCAAAAGGCCCACCCGGCCGCCGGAAACTGCGTACTGCATGTGGTTTCTGTAGCGCTCCGGCGGGTCGCACGGCACTATCGGCTGCATGACCCGGTCAAGGAAATCTTTTTCAAAACGGCCGATTCGCTCAAGGCATTCCCTTACCCTTGATGCCTTGAACTCACGCTGTGCGGGATACGCAAGTGATGCGAGGGGAAGACCGCCGCAAAGAAGCTTATCAGGCTCAAAAGGGGCTGTTCTTGAGGGGGAAGCCTCAATGACCGATACCGGTTCGCATACCGAGAATCTCGCAGAAGAGGAAACCTCACGCACCAGACACTTCTCGCCGGGAAATACGCCTTCACAGAAGAAAGTCTTGCCCGAAGGCTCCTTTCCTATTCCGCGTCCTGCCTCGTCAAGGCCCGTGATCACTGCTTCAAACGGCTCTGCCAACGCCTGCTCTCCTTTTGCCCCACATTTTTATTTAATTATATCTGACTCGTGGTAAAATTAGGAGAATTTGAAGGAGGACTGCATGGCAGCAGGGAACGAGAAGAAACAAAGGTCAACTAGGCCGGTGAAGCCTGAAAACAGTGCTCTGGCCGATGAATTAAGGCACCGTCTCAAGGGCAAACCGACACAGGCCGGTTTCAGCAGGAGCTGGATCCGCGAAGCAGGCGGCTTCATTTGGGACATTGTGAGGATAGTAATAGTATTTGTCCTCTGCATCTGCTTCATTTTCGGCGGTTTCGGCGCCGGAATGCTCTTAGGCTACGCATCAACCACCAAGCCCCTTTCGATCGGCGACCTCACTTCAGCCGAGGAATCACAGACATCTTTTGTCTACGACAGCGACGGCAACGTAATGGCCAAGCTTACGGGCAGTGAAAACGTCGACAGAGTCTTCATTTCCTACAGTGACGTAAGACATACATATATCGATGAAGCTATCATCGCCGTTGAGGACGAGCGTTTCTATTCACACTCCGGTATCGACCTCAAGCGTATCGGAAGTGCGGTCCTTTCAGCCGTTGCTCACGGCGGTAAGGCCACATACGGCGGTTCCACGATCACCCAGCAGACAGTCAAGCTGATAAGCGGACAGGACGAGCACTCCACCTCACGTAAGGTCCAGGAATGGTTCTCGGCAATGTCCCTTGAGCAGGACCTCACAAAGGATGAGATCTTAGAGCTCTATATCAACCTCGCTCCGATGGGCAACAACTATGTCGGCATCCAGGCAGCAGCGCAGAATTATTTCGGCAAAGACGCAAGAGATCTTACCCTTCCCGAATGCGCACTCCTCGCAGGCCTGCCGAAGAGCCCTTCATACTACAATCCTCTCCGTGAAACAGGCCGCAGAAACGCCCTGAGACGTATGAGGATCATCCTCGGCATGATGCGCGATCAGAACAAGATCACCGAAGCAGAGTATCAGGAAGCTCTCAACACCGAGATCGTATTCAAGTCACGCAATACCAAGTCTGTTCAGATCAACTCCTATTTCACCGAGTATGTCATTTCCGAGGTCATTTCAGATCTGGCCAAGGCACGCGGAATTTCCAAGAACCTTGCCTCATCCCTCGTTTATAACCGCGGCTATCACATCTATTCAACAATGGAAAAGCCCGTTCAGGACGTATTAGATCATGCTTTCCAAAGCCAGAATCTGTTCCAGCTCAAGCCGTCGCAGCTCGCCGCGTACCCGGAGAAGCCGAACGGCTCGATGGTCGTAATCAACGTAAAGACGGGCGCCATTGCAGCGATGCAGGGAGGCTACGGCCCGAAGACAATGAACCTTTCGCTCAACCGTGCTGTTTCGACTTACAGAAATCCGGGTTCTTCAATAAAGCCTCTCATTGCCTACGGTCCTGCATTAGAGCTCGGAATAATCGCTCCGGGCACCATGGTAAACGACCGCAAGGTCTACCTTGACCCCAATAACCCGAAGAAGGCATGGCCTGTTAACTACGAGCGTAACTATGCAGGTGCCATGACCATACGTCAGGCTCTTTCCAAGTCACGTAACACGATCGCTGCTGAAGTCTGGACAAAGGTCGGCGGTGAGACTGCCCTGTGGTATCTCAAGCAGGTCGGTATCGACCGTACCTCCGAAGGCGCTTACCCTTCACAGTCGGTCGGCGGTTTCTCCAAGGGTATGACGACTCTTGAGATGGCTGCGGCTTATGCCACCTTCCCTGCCGGCGGAACCTACGTTGCTCCTTACGGCTACACCAAGGTGCTCGACTCTGACGGCAAGGTCGTAATCGAAGCCAAGCCTATCAAGTACCGCGTCTATTCCAAGGAAACATGCTTCCTGCTTACCGATATCCTCAAGGACGTCGTTACTTCCGGATGGATCCGCAAGTACGGCGGACAGATCAAGAACGCCAAGGGCAAGCAGATCGACGCAGCCGGCAAGACCGGTACAACATCGGACAACAACGACAAGTGGTTCTGCGGATTCACATCTTATTATGCAGCCGCCGTCTGGTACGGTTACGACAACCGTCTCAAGCAGACAAAGATCCCGAAGGTCGACTACTACAACGCAGGAAGGATCTGGGAATACTGCATGCAGAACATCCATAAGGATCTCCCTGCCGCAAGCTTCAAGAAGCCCGCAAACGTTGTTAAGGCAAGCTACTGCACCAAGTCCGGCATGGCTCCGAATGATCAGTGCAAGGATGCCAAGACCGTCAAGTCAGATTATTTCGTAAAGGGGAGCTTCCTCTATCCTAAGGAAGAGTGCAAGGTGCACCAGGGTCCTACCCCGACACCTACCGGCGCTCCCAAGCAGCCCATCAAGACCGTTACGCCGGCACCCGGTGAGAATACGGGCTGATTTGCCTTGCAATTTTATTAATTATTGTATATTCTTACTGTGCCTTTTTATGAGCGCTTTAACCGGCAGCTGAAAAAACGGGCAGAAAACCAAGGAGAAAGCGGTTTTGAGTACTAACGGCGGAGATCGTGTCGCAGTCAATTTTGCGAAAAGGATTGTAGTTAAGGTCGGTACATCCTCCCTTACTTACGACAACGGTAAAATGAACCTCGGAAGCATCGACAGGCTCTGCAGGTCCATTGCCGATCTTATGAACCGCGGAAAAGAAGTCCTTCTGGTAAGTTCCGGCGCCATCGGTGTCGGTATCGGATACCTGGGACTCACCAAGCGTCCCGAAACAACAAGAGAGAAGCAGGCAATCGCTTCCGTAGGCCAGTGTGAACTGATGAATGCCTATTCCAGAAGCTTTGCCGAGTATTCCTACCGCTGCGGACAGATCCTCCTCACCAAGGACGGCATCACCGACAAGCTCACACGCGCAAACGTAACCAACACCATTGAAACACTGCTCGAGATGGGCATCGTACCCGTCATCAACGAGAACGACTCCGTTTCCACAACGGAGATCATGCATAACGGCACTTTCGGAGACAACGACACGCTTTCGGCCGATGTCGCCTGCCTCGCAAAAGCCGATCTGCTCGTAATCCTCTCGGACGTTGACGGTCTTTACGATTCCAATCCGCGCGAGAACCCCGATGCACAGAGGATTTCCTATGTCGAAAAGGTCACTCCCGAAATGGTCGACCTTACAAAAGGCAAGGGTTCCTGGCTCGGCACAGGCGGCATGATGACAAAGATCACCGCCATGAAAAAAGTAACAGAGAACGGCATCTGCGGCGTAATTGCCGACGGTGCAGCTTCACAGACCTTAGAGAGGATCCTCGACCAGGAAGACGTCGGGACCTTCTTCACAGCCCAGTAAAGTACTCTAACCATGAATACCCCTGACAGCAGCGCGTCTAAGCGCCTTGCAGTAAATATATCCCTGACCGGGCTCCTCTTTTCTATGGCGTTCGGCATCGGCGCGTGCAGTGCCGGAGAGCCTGCCAAAGGCACATCCGTAACTCTTTCCAACGGCGAGACTGCAGGCGTGATCGTGACGGTCGGCCCTGATGAGTCCACCACTCCCGCACCGCCCTCAGAGTCCGTTTCCGGAACGGCTTCCACCGGCGACGACGTGATCGCTGCCCCCACCACTCCCAAATCCGGATCAGCTTACGCTTACAGATATCAGAACATACTCATAATGCCGGGTTCGGATGCTGCGGCAACTCTCGGTTCCGTCACTGAAGACCCCGAGATTGCAGACTCCATGGAAACCGATAAAAAAGGTACTGAAGTCACCGTAAGAAGCTATACTTTCAGCAACTTCGTCATCTATGCAAGGCTCGATTCCGAAGGCAGATACATCATCTCAAGGATAATCCTGTCCAACCGTGATTCCGTAACACCCGAAGGAATAGGCATCGGCGCAAACGCTGACGACGTTCTCAAGACCTACGGCCATAAGTACACCGACAACGGCAATTCGATCACCTACACTTCCGGAAACACCGATCTGACGTTCTTTTTTACCAACGGAACGGTATCGGACATCATCTACAATTACAACAAGCTTTCATGATCAGCTTTTCGATAAGCAAATAAAAAAGGACTGCTCCGAACGGAACAGCCCTTCTTTGTGTATGTCACCGGTATATGCACCCGATCACGCGCTTGCCTTAACGGTATTCCAGAGCTCCGTGTACTTCTCCTCGATCTTGTCAGATGTGTAGTAGAACTCGAGAGTCTTGAATGTAGCCTCGTCAGGATAGTAGTACTTGTTGTTTGCAATCTCGGGATCGAGCATCGCCCTTGTTGCAGTGTTAGGCGTTGAATAGCCTACAAACTGGCAGTTCTCAAGTGCGACCTGGGGATCGTACATGAAGTTGATGAAGTCCATCGCGCCCTGATAGTTCTTGCAGTTTGTGGGAACGCACATCATGTCTACGGACCAGTTGGAATCCGTGGGAAGAGCAAATTTAAGGTCGATCTCATCGTTCTTGCCAAGCTCTTCGAGCCTGTCGAGAGTGTTGATGTGGTCGCCGGACCATGCAACTGCGCATGAGACCTCGCCGGAAGCGAGCTTATCCTTGAGGTTGTCTACACCATATGTGGGGTGAAGATTTGCCTTCTGCTTGATGAGGAGTTCCTTTGCTTCATTAAGCTGGGCCTCATCCATTGAGTTGATGGAATATCCGAGATAGTTGAGCGCTACGCCGATGGACTCACGCATCGAGTCGTACATGCCAACTTTGTTGGCGTTCTTCTCGTCGAAAAGAGGAGCCCAGATTGTCTTCGGGTCAGTTGTTCCCTCAGGGATCGAGATCTTCTTTGCATCATAGACAAGGCCTACTGTGCAGTACAGATAAGGAACGGCGTACTGAAGAACTGAATCGGAGATCTTCTGATCCTCGCAGTATCTGACCTTACGGAACATGGAGTCCATGTTCTTTTCGACGTTGGGAAGCTTGCTCCAGTCGATCTGCTGGATCCTGTCCTCCTCAATGAGACGGCAGACCATGTAGTCTGAAGGGATGATGACGTCATATCCGTTTGAAAGGTTCGGATACATTGTCTCATTCGTCTCGAAAGTCCTGTAAACGACCTCGTACTGGGGATACTGAGCCTGGAACTTGTTCATTGTCGTCTCGCCGATGTAATCACCCCAGTTGTAGATGATGAGCTTTGATTTTTTCGAGCATGCGCCGAATGACAGCACCATTGCAGCCATAAGTCCGGTCGTGGTGATCACTGACAGGATCTTCTTGAGTTTCATGTTCATTTCTTCTTACACTCCTTTATCTTTTAACCTTATTGTTATTGGCCTTCTTGAAGGATGACAGGTTCGACAGGACCATCAGGACTAATACCACCACAAATATCAGCGTGGTAAGGGCATTCATCTTCGGGTTGACGCCGAGCTTTGCCATCGAATAGATCATCATCGGCAGTGTCTGGATGGAACTGTCGACGTTAAAGTTGCTTATGAGGTAGTCATCGACTGAAAGCGTAAAAGTGAGCATCAGAGATGACAGTATTCCGGGCATGATCTCCGGGATTATGACGAGCCTTAAGGTCTGGAATCCCGTAGCTCCGAGGTCCATTGCCGCTTCGGTAAGGCTCTTGTCCATCTGCTTGATCTTCGGACTGATCGAAAGGATCGCGAAAGGCACGCAGAGTGCGATATGCGACATGATCAGCGTGAACTCGCTCTTCTGAACTCCGAGGAAGGAGAACAAAAGCATGAACGAGATGCCCGTAACGAGGTCAGGCATTACGTTCGGCACGTAGGTCATCGTCATGACAAGGCCCTGGAGCTTCTTATTGAGGTAAGCGATTCCCAAAGAACTTATGACTCCGATCAGAGTGGAGGCCACCGCAGCGATCGCCGCTACCTTTAATGTCTCAAGGAGCGAATCGAGGATGCCCGTTCCGTCAGAGCCGGAGAACAAGCTTGCATAGTTCCTCAAGGAGAACCCTCCCCAGATGAACGACTTCGGCATCGCATTGAACGAGAACACGATCAGTACGACGATCGGAAGATATATGAATATCAGGATCAGCGCGAGATAAATGTCGGGAACGAGTCTTTTTAGAAATCTCATAAAGCCATTCCTCCGCTTCCCGCGTCCTTATCCTGGCCGCGAAGTATGCCCATCGTAAAGAGGACGAAGATCAGGAGCAGGAGCGACAGAACGTTTCCCGCCTGATTGTATGTCGAACTCTCGTTGAGGATGAAGTTCTGAACCGTGTTTCCGATGGTCGTCTTGGAACCCTCATTGAGAATGTCGGGGATCATGTAGTAAGTCAAAGAAGGCATGAAAACCATCTGAATTCCCGAGATAACGCCCGGGAAAGACAGCGGGAAGATTACCTTCGTGAATGTCTGAACGCGGTTTGCGCCGAGGTCCAATGCTGCCTCAGACAGTGAGCCGTCGATCTTGACCAGTACCGAATAGATCGGCAGGATCATGAAAGGCAGGAAGTCATTGGTCATGACGAGCTTTGTAACGATGTCTGCAAGGATCTCGTTTTTGAGGAACAGGATTGGATCATTGATGATGTGCATGCTCTGCAGCATTGTGTTGAGCACTCCCGTTTCAGCGAAAAATGCTCTCCACGCATAGGTCCTGAGCATCGTGTTCATCCACATCGGAAGAACGAACAAAAGCAGGAGCCTTGAACCGTTGGAATGCGCCTTTTTCGCACGTGAAGCAAGAATATATGCTACCGGATAACCGAGGAGCAGACATCCTATCGTTGTCCACAGAGCGTAGTCAAAGCTTCTCAGGAAGATCGAGAAATACTCCTGAAGAGTGACCCTGAATCCGTAGAACGACGTGGTTACCGTCTTGTTTGCGAAAAGGATCTTAAATCCCGCAGTGGTGAACTCATATCCGCCGCCTGCAGCCTGCTTGAAGAATGCGCGGAAGAAAATGAGGATAAGCGGAAGGATCGTGAAAAGAACGATCCATACGATATATGGATAAGCAAAGAGCCTGTAGTTCATCCGCAGGCCCAGTCCGCCATAGAGAGCCGCGACCGCACCGATGAACACGACTATCGTAAGGATGTTGCCGGCGAAGCCCTGCGCGACATAAAGGCGCTCGGGTGTCAGGTTGTTGCTGTTGATCATCTCCTCGGAAACCAGTCCGGAAAGCGTTGCCGAATGGACAACGATGCGGAAGATGAAGAGCGCCAGAACCGAGAAATAACCGATCTTTTTCTTGCCCTTCGACTCGGCATAGAAAGGATACGAGACCGAAAGCGTCAGCGCGGCGACCGCGATGACGATGCTCACGACGAACGTCCAGGCCGCGAAAGTCTGGAAGTTGAGGTCTACAGGGCCGTTTCTCAGCTTGGAGTGATATTCAGGCGACAGTATGAGCGTGAAAAGCGAGTAATTCCTTACCGGAACGTACTGCACGAAAAGCTGAAACATTGGGATGAAGATCGAGGCAAACGAGAACAGCGCCGCGAATATCATCACGAACGCATGAATGGGCATCAGCTTAATTTTCGACTTAAGTTCCGCTACCACTTACTTATTCTCCTGATTTCCGGCTGCTGCCGCAGAAGCTGCGGCATCGCTGTCTGTCTTGTTTTCAGCGGGCTTCTTGATGCCGTATGAACCGAATTCCGGTGAAAGCTCGGATCTTCTCATTATCTGGATATCGTCAGGGTCAACGTATAGACCTACGCGCTGACCGATCTTGCAGGGATCAACGTTCTGGACCATCCAAAGGATCCCGTCATCAGACTTGACCTGCATTTCATAGTGAACGCCCTTAAATACAATGGATTCGACGGTGCCGTTGATGCGGCCCTCCTTCTCTTCCTCAACGTAGAAGTCCTCAGGCCTGATGACGACGTCAACGAGGTTCTGAACTCCCTCCGTGAACTCCTTGAACATGGGATCTACGCACTTGAACGTGATGCCGCCCGAAAGAGTGACCTCATAGTCCTTCTTCATGGTGCCCGCAACGATGTTGGACTCACCGATAAAGTCAGCAACATAGGCGTTCTTGGGCTCGTTGTAGATATCGATGGGCGTTCCGATCTGCTGGATGATGCCGTCCTTCATGACGATTATCGTGTCAGACATCGTGAGCGCCTCTTCCTGGTCATGGGTAACGTATACGAACGTGATGCCGAGTTCCCTCTGCATGCTCTTGAGCTCAAGCTGCATTTCCTTGCGCATCTTGAGGTCTAACGCTCCCAAAGGCTCGTCGAGTAGCAGGATTCTGGGGCGGTTTACGATAGCTCTTGCGATCGCGACTCTCTGCATCTGGCCGCCGGAGAGCTGGTCAATGTATCTCTCACCGTAATCGGCAAGACCTACTGTCTCAAGCGCCTTCTTGACGCGCTCATTGATCTCGGGCTTTGCGACCTTCTTGATCTTGAGGCCGAACGCGACGTTATCGAAAACGTTGAGGTGCGGGAAAAGAGCATATCTCTGGAATACCGTGTTGATGTTGCGCTTGTTTGCGGGGATCTTAAGAAGATCCTTGCCTTCGAAATTAACGATTCCGGAATCTGCGGTCTCAAAACCTGCGATGATCCTGAGCGTGGTCGACTTTCCGCAGCCTGAAGGGCCGAGGAGCGTGATGAACTCGTTGTTCCTGATATAGAAGGTGATGTCTTTTAAGACCTTTGTTCCGTCAAAGCTCTTGTTAAGATTCTTTATCTCGATTATGTGCTCGCGGCCGGTATCGTCCTCGAGTATCTGATTGTATGCCATCTTCCATTCCCCTCTTCTTTAATCTCAAAAACTCGGCGGTGCTGATATCCAGATCGCTTTCGCCTCTCTGGCGCCGCGGTTCTCGAGCATATGCGGCTTGTTTGCTATGAAGTAGAAGCTTTCGCCTTTCTTTGCTTGATACTCCTCATCCCCGATCACTACCGTAACGGTGCCTTCCAGAACATATCCGAACTCCTCACCCTCGTGCGGGTTATCCGGATAAGTCGATCCGCTCGGTTCGATCGTCACCATGATGGGCTCCATCTCGAACTTCTGCGCGGTCGGGATAAGCCAGCAGATCTCGTTCTTCAGTTCCTCGTCTTTCTTAACGGAAAAATCCTTTTTCCCGAATACCACACGTTCAGGTACGTCTTCTTTGAAGAATTTTTCGAAATCGGTTCCGAGAGCATCCAGGATATCACCCAAAGTGGTGATCGACGGTGAGGTCTGATTGTGTTCCACCAGGGAAATAAAGCCCTTCGAAAGCTCGCATCTGTCAGCAAGCTCCTCCTGGGTCAAACCGTTCTTTAATCTGAGGTTTTTGATCTTCGCCCCGATGTTCACCGACCGCTCCGTTCTAAACTCAAAGTTTAATATAACTAAATTTCAGACATTGCGCAGATTATACATCAGGCTAAACCCGCAGTAAAGTAATTCTAAACAAATATATTTGTGCAATATGTCAGAAAACGGGTGTTTTTGTCTTGAATTTCTTTCCCCCATTTGTATAATTATCTTGTAAGAACTTCTTAACACATAGTTAACATTTTTACATTTAAGGGAGTGTTGAAAATGAGTGGATTTTTGGGACATTTCAAGGATAAGAACGACGGTCTCGCTTTAAGCGGGGCTTCAGCCGGCGGTTCTCAGAACAGCCAGCCTGTACGTCCTGCTCCTGCTAAGATTGCGCAGGCTAACGTTACACCTGTTCACGAGGGTGCAGGCAGGCCCGGCAGCATGACAAGCTCCAAGCCGGCTCCGGCAGCCGCTTCCAACGCAAAGCCTTACGAGTCTCCCGCGCAGCAGCTCGCACGCGAGAGAGCAGCTGCTGCAAAAGCGCAGATTGCTGCACGCAGGGCCATGGAAGCCGAAAGGAAGAATTCCGAGAGAGGCAGCAAGTCCGATGATCCTTACAACACCGGTACTTTGAGAAACACTCTCAAACCCCCGATCAAGCGTCCTATCTCCGCTTCCGTTAACCATGCTCAAGCTATGGCTGCCATGAAGCAGGAAGAGGAAAAAACTAGCGCAGTTAAACCCGCACCCGCTGTTCCGCTCAACTCAGTTGCTGCTATTGCAGAGCGTGCTGAGCAGATGGCTAAGAAGGCCAAGGCTGAAGAAGAGCGTACCGCTCTCGCTGCCAAGACAGCTGCACAGAAGCTTGAGGACTCCAAGGCTGCAGTAGTACGCGCCGAAGAGATCCAGGCTGCCGCATTCAAGTCTGAAGAAGAATCCAAGGCTGCCGCCCTTAAGGCTGCCGAAGAGACAAAGGCTGCACAGGCTCAGGCCGAGGAAGCAAAGGCTGCTGCAAAGAAGGCTGAGGAAGCCGCTATCGCAGCTGCCCAGAAGGCACAGGAAGCTGCAAAGTTTGCTGCCCTCAAGAAGACTGAGGAAGATGCAAAGGTTACAGCAAGACAGGCTGAAGAAAAAGCACGCATCGCAGCTCAGGCTGCTGTAGAAGAAGCAAAAGCTGCTGTCTACACTGCAAAGATCGAAGCTACAAAGGCTGAACAGAAGGCTAAGGAAGCTGCTGAGATCGCCCGCAAGGCTGAAGAAGAAGCAGCTATCGCAGCTAAGAAGAAGACAGAGGAAGACGAGCGTCTTGCAGCTATCAAGGCTGAGGAAGATGCACGCAAAGCAGCTGAAGAAGCTCTTGAAAAAGCACGTCTCGCTGCCAAGAGAGCTGAAGAGGCAATGCTCGCAGCAAGACAGGCTGAGGAAGAAGCAAGGCTTGCAGCTCAGCAGGCTGAGGAAGGCGCAAGGATTGCTGCCCAGAAGGCTGAAGAAAAGGCAAAACTCGAAGCAGCACTCAAGGCTGAAGCTGAAGCTAAGGCTGCAGAGAAGCCCGCTGAAGCAAAGACTGCTGAAGTTACACCTGCAGCAGCCACCGCCGCAGCAGCTACTCCGGCAACAGCAGCCACACCCGCAGCACCTGCTGCTCCCGCTCATGTAGCACCTGCACTTGCAGCACAGCAGGATAACCTCAAGCAGGCAGAGTAATCCTTACAACAAAGCAATGACCAAGGGCTCCCATCCGGGAGCCCTTTTCGTGCTTTAGGCATCTTCTGCCCTTTTAGTATTCTCTTTATTGTCACTTGCCTAAAAACTGTAGTGATTTGCCCTTTTTAGTGTAGTTTTTTGTGTAGATCGGGCTTTTTTACACTTTTTTCTACAGTAAATATGCCTTTTTACTGTAGGTTTTAGTGTAATTGCTTTTCGAGAAGATCATGGCCGCATTATCTTTCCGGCCGTGAAGGCATACGGGGTAATCTGCTGCCACCCAAAGTAAAAGGGCTCCGGAAATCCGAAGCCCTTTGTTAGTCAGTTTGTAAACCGATTATCGATTACTCGATGATTGTTGCAACTGTACCAGCGCCTACTGTGTGGCCACCCTCACGGATAGCGAACTTAAGACCCTGCTCCATAGCGATAGGTGTGATAAGCTCAGCTGTGATTGTTACGTGGTCACCAGGC
>JAEEGJ010012726.1_pt1 | contig 20703 bp, 19 predicted proteins | sample 8958761 | NCBI WGS metagenome assembly JAEEGJ01 (sample SAMN16246546, study PRJNA631951) | gut metagenome | biome: gut microbiome; feature: rumen; material: RS-attached | host: Bos | place: Iran: Karaj | collected 2018-10
AGCACTTTCTTGAGTTCCGCGACGGCAGGCTTGTTTATGCTGTAGTTCATATACCTTCCGCTTTTTACTGCTGTGACAAGACCGTTCTCGATCAGCACACTCATGTGGTGTGACATGGTAGGCTGCGTAATATCGAAATGCTCGAGGATATCACTCGCACAGCATGTACCCGCAGCACTGATTATCATCAGTATCTCGAGGCGCATCGGCTCGCTTAATACCGTGAGCCTTCCCGCAAGCTTATCCACGCCTGCCATTATGCGATCAACCTGTTCTTCAAAGCGGACTCGAACTCAACGAGGTTGGCACAGGCAATGATCTCTGTGCTGTCCTCAAGAAGAATGTCCTCATCACCCTTAACGAGAACTGTCATAGGAACGCCCATCTTACGGAGAAGTATGAGTTGATAATCCTTGGAAGCCTCACGGGAAAGATACTTGCAAAGAAGTCTTAATACCTGCTTGGCATCTTCGAGATAGAAGCCCTGAAGCTTCATAAGGTGATCGACTACATACATAGAGAATACATCGTTGAAGTCGAGCTTATCCTTTGTAGGGAAAATGCTTGTGAAAGCAGTCAAAGCAAGCTTGCTTACGAGATTGAGATCAGAGAAGTCCTTAAGAGGGATCTTGAAGCTCTTAACATTAGCAGAGAAAAGCTCCTGCATCTGCTCGACAGTAAGCTCACTCTTGAGCTCCTTGATACGCTCGATCCTTGTAATAACCTTCTCTCTGGGGAGATATGTCGCCTGTCCTATATCCGTAGCCTTGTGGATAAACCAACTCTCAGGAATAAGTCCCAGTCTCTTCCATCTGTAAAGTGTACCGTAAGAAATATGAGTTTCCCTCAGAAGGTCTTTCTTTGAGATAAGTATTTCTTCCATAAGCGACACTGCCTCACTTTCATCTTGATAAGACCATTGTAGGGTAACAATGTTACAAAGAAGTGGCATCGCGGTGTTTTAACAGATACAAAAAGACCGCCTGTCCATCCAGGCGGTCCTTATTCAATTCACTCTTAAGCCGGAATCAGAATCCGAATGCTCTTGCAATATCCGAGAAGAACTTCTCGAACGGCCAGATATAATCTGCGATGCTCTGTCCCATAACCAGAGTGATGACAAGCGCGAATACCAGCATGACGATGAAGAATATCAGATACCATGCAAGCAAAGCTCTTGCGAAGTTCTTAAAGTTCTTATTTCTGGGGATCAACGCGAAGAGGATCGTGAAGACGATACCGATAACCGGAAGTACACACAGAAGTCCGCACCAGAAGAATACACCTGTAGTAACGGGTCTGTAGTCCTTGGGGCACTGCTCGATCTTCGCCTGGAACTCGGCAGCCTGCTTAGCCTTCTTATCGATCTTGGCCTGCTTCTTCGCCTCTTCCTTCTCAGCCTTCTTTATAGCCTTCTGCTCGGCAGCGATCCTGTCGGCAGCAGCCTTATCTACTACCGGAGCCGCAGCTGCAGCGGGTGCAGATGCCTTGGGTTCTGCGGGTGCAGATACGAATTTCTCTTCAGCGGGTGCTTCCTTAACAGCCTCTTCCTTAACGGGTTCGGTCTTAACTGCAACCGGAGAAGACTCCTTGATCTGCTCGGGTGTAGGAGCGTTCTTGATCTCATTTTCCAAATCAGCCATATCCGTTACCTCCTGGACTGTAAACAATTATAACAAAATAAAAACGACCGCGGAGCAATTGTCCGCGGTCTTAACATAAATATCACAAACTCAATACTAACGCTTGATTACTGAGCCTCTACTACAGCTGTGATGTGCGGATTAGCACCCTGATACCAGTAGAGGAAACCTGCTACGTCGATTGTGTCACCAACGTTCAAAGCCTCAACAGTCTGATAAACATCAGTGTCAGCACCTGTGAGGTAAGACTCAACTGTGAAAGTCATTGTTGTCTCACCGTTGGAAACTGTGAAATAGAGGTCATCACCCTGTGAACCGGAACCATCCCAGCTGTAGAGGAATGCTTCACCGTTATCACCGGAAGCCTCAACTGTGAGACCTGTCATTGTGAAGTTTCTGTTCTGATTAGCGATAAGAGCCTCATCGTTACCAAAATCAGCTGTAAGATCTACGGGAGCCATAGGATTCTCCTGAGCGAGATCTGTGAACTCGAATGTAGCATCTGTGATCTCGATCTCACCTTCCCACTCACTCTTATAACCTGTTACGAGGATTGTAGCGCCCTCATAAACTCCTTCAGAATCCTCTTCGGAGCAAGCCATGTTATAGATGAAATAAGCACCGTCACCGTCAAAAGCCTGAGCGTAAACAGTAATCTGGTCTTCCCACCAGGACTGTGTAGCCATAACTGTACAAAGAACTGTTACCTCTGTGTCGAGAGCAGCTGCATCATACTCAGCATAAGACATGTACTCGTAATCAACAGCAGCCTGTGTCTCTTCCGTCTCAGCAGCTGTGTCAGCAGCACAAGCGAATACTGAAAGAGCCATAGCAGCAACAACAGCGAGGGACAAAACCTTCTTCATTGCCTTCATATAAATACCCTTCTTTCTTACGGACATTTGGTATAGTTATACGTCCGCCAACATCAATGTAATTATAGTCTAATTTTCAGCGTATTAAAGAGCTGTCAATTCTTTTTGCGCTTTTTAACCAAATCGCATCCAAAATATGCTCCTATTCCTATCCAAACTACACCAAGTGTAATCAGCAGGATCTTGGACTCCTTAGGCAGTGCACCAAGTTCCGCCCTGCTGTCCTTAGAAGCCGACAACTGGTCCAAACGGTAAAGTGCCGTCACCTCTTCATACAGGTTCTCGATATACGCATCATCGATAGTCTCACGCCTTCGGACAGACTTGACCGTATTGTTGATAAGCTGCGCCGCCGCATTACGAAGCGACGTGGAGCCGTTAAATACGGGCGTCACGAATGTATTGTTGATGTTCTCCAGGAACATATTCGTTACGTCTATCTTTATGCTGTACTCATTAGGATCGTTAAGGTAGTCCTGATAAGCCTGCGACTCCTGCGCCATCGTGGTTACCGGAACATAACCTTCCGTACCCGCATACGCGATCTGCACATCATTTGTAAGCAGATACTGCGCGAAAAGCCATGAAGCCAGCACCTCCTGCGGGTCTTCTTTATTAAAGACGCACACTGAAGGTCCCTGAGAGATCATCTGAGGGTTCTCGGTATCAAACTGCGGAACAGGTCTTACCACCATCTCGAAGTCAACGACATTGCTCTCGTGTATATCAGACAGCGGAGCATCAGGACCCATCCATGTAGAGCCGGCAGTAGAGTCAACACCAAAGATACACTGACCTGCATTAATGAAGTTACCGGGGTAACCGGATACAGTAAACGTAGAGAATGCACCCTGCCCAACTTCATCTGCGATAGTATGCAGAATCGAAGTGGTCGTGTCATTGAAGATACCGATATTACCGTATTCATCGGAGTATCCGGCATCGAGCTGACGGAGCATCGTGATCATCATGTTATCTGAAGACTTATAGATGAAAGGTATCATTACCTCCTGACCGTTAACCACATAAGTTCCGTCAGGGTTCTTCGCAGTAGCGGCATTACTTACTTCCCAGATAAAGTCCCATGTAACGATATCGGGGATCTCATAACCCAGAGCCTCTACATAAGTCTTGTTGATATACAAAGCCTCAGTAGATCTCATGTACGGCATACAGTAATGAACACCGTTGATAACGCACTCATCGAGGAACTCGGGAACTATCTGATCGACAGTCGGAGAATCGAACACCAGCTCGGATCCGCCTAATCCGTATCGCTCATCAGTAAACAGATTATCGAGCGGAACGACTGTATTATCACCCGATATATAAGTCGCTATATGGTCGGGATAAGTGATACAGACATTAGGCGTCGTATCAGTCGCAATGTTCGTGATTACGTCGTTATAGATCTTGTTGTAATCGGTATACAGACGGATATTTACATTGATATTGGGATAGAGCTGTTCAAAATCTGCTATCGCCTGATTATAGATATTCGTCTGATTGATGTTTGTATCATTCTTTGCCCAGAAAGTAATATTGAATTCCCTTGAAGTATCAAAGTACTCAGGAACGATAAACTCGTTACGCTTAACATTGCCGTGACAGCCTGTAAGGCCCACTGAAGACAGCGCGAAGGCAGATGTAAGAATGAGTGATAAGGCTTTACGCATTTTCATCCCTTTATACCCTCCCTTGAGACTCCTGCCATGATCTTCTTTCTGAAGATGAGGAAGAGGATTATGAGCGGTACCGATACAGCAACAACAGCCGCCATCATCGCAGGGATGTTGTCACGTCCGAAGCCGTTCTCACGAATCTCCTGTATACCGTTACTTACTAGGAAGTAATTCGGATCATCAGTGATGAGTCTGGGCCAGACGTATGAGTTCCAGCACTCGATGACCTTGAGGATGATAACCGTGATGATGGTAGGCTTACATATGGGCACCATTACCTTGAACAGATACTTAAGATCAGAAGTGCCGTCGACCTTGGCCGCATAGTACAGCTCATCCGGGACCTGCTCGAAGTTCTGCTTGAGAAGGTATATATAGAATACCGACGTTACCGACGGCAGTATAAGTCCCATGAAGGTGTTACGCATGTCGAGGTTAGTGATCGTAACGAAGTTCGTGATGATAACGAGCTCGTTAGGGATCATCATAAGTGCGAGGAAGCCTACGAAGAGAAGCTCACGTCCCCTGAAGTCGATACGTGCAAACGCATACGCCGCGAAGATAATTACAAGCACCATGAGAGCCGTGGTAGCGAGCGTGAATATGAGTGTATTCGCGAAATATTTCGCAAGGGGTACTGCTGTAAACGCAGACTGGTAGTTCTCGAATGTAGGTGAAGTCGTGAAGAACTTCGGTATCCTCTCTCCTGCGTAGGAAGCGTAGCTCTTGATACTCGAGAGCACCATCCAATAGAACGGGAAAAGGACGACAACGGCCCATACCGCGAGGAGGAAGTAGATTATGGCTTTCTTTGCTTTCATGCTACACCCCCTTAAGTATTGTCCGTAGCCTTGCGGCTTACGATCAGGTTGATGACTGTTATCGTGAGTACTATCGCGAAAAGTATGATAGCCGCGGACGAAGCATAAGAAGGATATCCTCCGCCGTCGCCGTAGAGCATGTCGTATACATAACCTACGATAGTATTCATTCCGGCTGCATTGAGGTCGACTCCGAAGATAGCAACAGCATCGGAATAAGCCTTGAACGCACCGATGAATCCTGTGATTACAAGATAAACGATCATGGGAGAGATCATCGGAAGTGTGATCCTCCAGAACATTCTCCATGAGGACGTGCCATCGATCCTTGCGGACTGATAGTAGACTTCAGGAACCGACGCCAGTGACGAAGTCAGGATCAGTATCTTGAACGGCATAACTATCCAGATGACATAGACGGAGAGCACGAGCATCTTTGCCCAGTAAGGGCCGTCGATAAAGTCGACAGGACTGATGCCGAACTTACCGATGATGAGATTTACGAGTCCGTCTGTATAAGGCGTCTTCTGAAACAGGATCATGAATACGAGACCTACCGCAAGTGTATTCGTGACGTACGGCAGGAAGAATATTGTCTGAAACATATTTTTCAAAGTCTTAATCGAGTTCAGTCCGAGTGCTATCAGAAGCGACAGTATGGTAGATACCGGAACTGTGATTATTACCAGGATGAACGTATTCTTGACCGCCTTAAGGAAATACGGATCTCTTAAGACGTACTGGTAATTATAAAAACCCACGCCGAACGAAGACTGCGATGCGGAATTGTATCCTTCTTCGAATGAATAGATAAAAACGTCAATCAGCGGATAGACCATGAATGCGACCAGGAAGAGCAATGCAGGCAGAAGGTACACCCAGCCCCTTACATTGGTCGCGACACTGTTGACGCCACTCAGTGTCTTCTTGCTCATGTGAATCTGATCCTCTCTTCTGTCTCTTTATCGAAGATAAATGTCTTATGCGGCTTGACGTTGAACTTAACCGTCTTTGCATCACGGTCAACTTCATTCTCCGCGCTGATGATCGCACGAATGACTTCACTGGCAGCGTGATTCTTACATACGACACTTATGTCTCTTCCCATTACATCCACTCCGGTAAGATCACATGTAAGCTTACCGTTCTTATCTACTTCAAAGCCTTCAGGCCTTATGCCGATCCATACAGGCTTGTCATCGACGCCCTTAACATCAAGGATCTTCTCACTCTTCTTATCGTTGCCGACGAAGAGTCCGCCGTTCTTAACGTATCCTTCGAATACATTGATCTTCGGAGTTCCAAGGAAGCATGCGACGAACAGATTGATCGGATCATCGTAGACCTCCTGAGGCTTGCCTATCTGATTAAGAACGCCGTCTTTCATTACGATGATCATGTCGGAGATACTCATAGCCTCTTCCTGATCGTGAGTAACGAAGATAGTGGTGATCCCCGTCTCTCTTTGAATTCTTCTTATCTCTTCTCTTGTTTGAAGTCTCAGTCTCGCATCAAGGTTCGACAGAGGCTCATCCATGAGAAGTACGTTAGGCATCTTTACAAGAGCTCTCGCGATGGCTACTCTTTGCTGCTGACCACCTGACATCTGTCCGGGCTTTCTGTCCATGAGATTCTCGATCTGAACGAGCTTAGCAGCTTCGAGGGCTCTTTTGTCCATCTCTTCCTTGCTAAGTCTAGCTTCACCCTTAACATTCTCAAGCGGGAACTTGATTATCTGTCTTACTGTAAGATGCGGATAAAGAGCGTAATTCTGGAAAACAAGACCGACTCCCCTCTTCTCCGGAGGAACATTCGTGACATCATTCTCGCCGAAGTAAAGCTTACCTGAAGTCGGGCTCTCTAGTCCGCAGATCATGTAAAGCAGCGTACTCTTGCCGCAGCCGGACGGGCCGAGGAGACAGACGAGCTTACCGTCAGGTATATCCAGGGTAAAGTCATCTACCGCTGTTACACCCGAGCTCTTCTTGTCTCTTGCGGGGAAAACCTTCGTGAGATTCTCGATCTTTACATTCATGCCTTTAATCCTCCGTATCTTAGGGTTCCAGGAAATATTCGATCTTTATCTTAAACTCTCTAACATCCGTAAGCTGCGCGATTTCCGTGTACTTCGGAAGAACATTATAGTCTCCGCTCTCAGGCGTGATCTCGGGACCATAGAAGAACACTACATCAAAGCCGTTGCCTACAGCACTGTCATACTTGATACCGTCGAAGCCGTACCCTCTAACGTATTCAGCAACAAGCTGCGTCGCGACATACTCGATAGTCTTCTCCGTCTCATTCGGCTTACCTACCTCGATAGCGAACCTTCTAAGGAAGTCCTGATACACCGCCATCTCGGGGTTGTACTTGGGAGAGAAGATATCTACAGCCTTCTCGTAGATATTAGCCTTGGTCCAGTCAATGACCGTGAGTTCTTTTATAGTCTTAAAGCGTCCTATAAGCACACGCTCATTCGCACGAAGTCTTCCCTCTTTAAGCGCCGTCGCCTCATCCTCGGCAACATAGAAATACGATATGCCTTCAGGATTCATTCGACCCGACTGTGAGTTAGTCTTATCTGCAGGTCCGATCGACGCCTCGTCGAGGTCGTAGTCCCTGCCTCTTTTAAACTTCGAATCTATAACACGTGCGCGGTAAAGCTCCGTACCGGGCTCGATCTCCTCCTTAAGATTCTTAAGACAAGTCTCATAGAGCTTACGAAGCATGTCCGTACGCCTGTTCGCTTTGCCCTCGCCCCTCGGCGTCAGATCAAAGAAACGGTTATAGTACTTGCAGTCGTGCTCGAAGTTACGCCAGATTCTGTACTGCTCTTCATCATCACCTTCGGACTCGAGCTTAAGCCTGTACGTCTTCTTATCCACATCCCCTATATTCTCGAAAAGCTTCTTCGTAAGATCGTGCTCCCTGTGGTTCTCCCACTCAAAGAGGATAACGCGGTCATTTAATATATCGAACAAAGACAGATGGTTCTCGCCTTCCTCCTTGGTATCGTCGTAGGCGCGGTCTATACCCATCTTAATGAAAATGCCTAGCTTATCTGTATCTATCTTAGTACCGCTGTTGCTCTTACAGTAAGGACAGGTCTCATCCGAGGCAAATCCGAACTCACGGATAAAAGCATGGAATCTGTCACGCTTAGGGTTAAAACAATTGCTGCAACAGAAATCTTCCATATCAGCCTCCGGTAGTAAAAGTAAGCACCATCATGATGCAGAAGAATACGAGAAATGACAATGTTCCCTTATCCGAATGCTTCTCAGTCTGCATTGAAGGGATATTCTCTTCGATAACCAGGAATGTTATCGCACCTCCTGTTAAAGCCATAACAAAAGGCAGTATCGAAGGGAACTTCATTCCTATTATTATCACAGCTATACCAAGGATAGGTTCGATAACACCAGAAAGAACACCCATAAGGAAAGATGTGCTCTTTACCTCACCGCTCTCGTGCAAAGGGGATGAAACAAACGCACCCTCAGGGACATTTTGCAGTGCGATACCGATAGTAAGCGCAGCTGCTGCAGGAAGAGTCACAAATGTTGAAGCATCGAGGTAGCCTGCGAACATAACACCAACTGCCATACCTTCAGGCACATGGTGGATCATCTCAGAAAGCATTATCTTATGTGAACTCTTAAGCTTGCTCGACGGACCTTCCTCAGCCTCCATGTAAATATGCTTATGAGGAACCAGCTTATCGAGGCCGTACTGGAATATGATACCTAGTGAGAATCCCAAAGCAGCCGTCAGAATCCTGCCGTTATGAATCGAAGGATAAAGCAGCGTCCATACTGCACATGCGAGCATAATGCCGCCGGCCATGCCGGTTAGTATGAGCTTGATGTCATCACCGAGTTTCCTGTCAATGACAAATACGAGTGCAGAACCGAGTATTGTTCCTACGAATGGGATGAGCAAACCGAACAGAACATCAGTATTACTCATGAATCCCAGGATTCCGTAATGTTCAAGAATAACCTTCAATCCGATGAATACAAGAATAAAACCGCCTGCGGCTTCAGCACCGGACTGATACCTTGTACCGAATGCATTTCCTATATGCACACCTGCACAGGCAAATACGAATGTGATGCAGGCGATGGTAATACAAGCAAATATGGTGTTAAGAAGTTCCGTTGTATTCCAGACTTCAACAGGGACAGCCACCAAAGTAACGCCGACTGCAAGAGCATCTATGGATGTCGCTACAGCAAGTGTCAGCATGGTCCTGAAATTAAATCCGGGCTTTGTCTCCTCTTCTTCGGAAGAGAAAGCTTCCCTGATCATATTCACGCCCAGGAATCCGAGCAAAACAAAAGCTACCCACGGCGCTACCTTATCGATAAAGAACGAGAAATAAGAACTCAGAAGATATCCTGCCATCGGCATGATGAAATGGAAACAACCGAACCATGCACCGCATGTTAACACCTGCTTAGTGGTTGCCTTCTTTGTCTCTATACCTTTGCAGATCGATACTGCAAAAACGTCCATGGACATGCCTATCGCGAGGAGTATAAGTTCAACTAATCCCATAGTTAGTAATTATACTCCTACGAGCCTTAAATGTCGCCTTCAAGGCGACCACTCCGCCCTTCTTTCACGATAAGCTTAAGCCAACAAACAAAGGGAGGATACGACCATGAAAATGAATCTTACAGAACTGGTATTCATACTCGACAAGAGCGGAAGCATGCACGGGCTCGAAGAAGACACGATCGGCGGCTTCAACTCCATGATCGAGAAACAGAAGAACGTGGACGGACAGTGCCTTGTGTCGTGTGTGCTTTTCGATAACAAAAGCGAGGTCATTTTCGACAGAGAAAACATTAGCGGCATCCCTGAGATGACACGCAAGGACTACGTTCCCGGAGGCTGCACGGCACTGATAGATGCTCTGGGAGGCGCGATCAAGCACATCGGCAACATCCACAAGTACATCCGAGAGGAAGATGTGCCGGAGCACACGATCTTTGTCATCATCACAGACGGTATGGAGAACGCGAGCCACAAGTACACTTCCGGCAAGGTTAAGAAGATGGTGAAGAAGAAAGAGAAGGAATCAGGCTGGGAGTTCCTGTATCTTGCGGCCAACATCGATGCAGTCAGCACAGGAGCTGTAATGGGTTTCAGAGAGGACAGATCCGTAAACTATAAGGCTTCAGCCAAGGGCACGGAGCACCTTTACGAAGCAGTCGGCTGCGCACTCAATTCCATGAGAAGCAATATGGCGGTAGATAAGTGCTGCTTCGAACAGCTCGAAGAGGATGCCCGTTCTTAAGCGGGATAGTACTCGCCGATAAGTGTCTGATCCATGGCGAAGAGAACCTCATTTATCTGATTGATGTCATAAATCTCATTCGTAATGAAGTACTCGACGACCAGGTCGCCTGTATCAGAATCAGAAAGGGCATAGCCCGCCTTCATCAGAAGCTCATCCGTCTCATCGAGGGTGAGCTTCAATGCTATGGCAAAGCCTAAGACCGTCACCTTACGAGGATGATAAGATGCATTGCTTCTTATCTTGGAGAAAAGCTTCCTGTCGACGTTAGCTTTCTTATAAGCTTCAACGTCCGTCATCCCCTTCTCATCTATAAGGCGAAGGAGCATTTGGGTGAAGCTCTCATCTTTATGTGTCTTAACATAGTCTTCTACAGAGGCGTCAGCAGATGCATCTGCGCACTCATACATAGTGGCACCGGCACACTTGTTGGCAACAGCACCGAAGACATTGCCCCGAAGAGGCGCCTTGAAGATCATTCTGTCCTTAACGAATCTGTTGACGTCATCGAACAGCTCGTGGCTTATCTGATAGTCGCGCTTGCTGAAGATGACGATATAGACAGTCATGTCGTTTTCTTCGTTATCAAGGAAAGTCGATATGGTTGTAACGGCAACCTCGAGAGCCTCGTCGAAAGGATAACCGTAGACGCCTGCAGAGATCATGGGGAAAGCCACTGTCTCGCAGTTGTTCTCAGAGGCAAGCTTAAGACTGTTCTTATAGCAGGACTCGAGAAGTTCCCTCTCCCCTCTCATACCTCCGCGGTAGATGGGGCCCACTGTATGGATGACATACTTGGCATCGAGGTTATAGCCTGAGGTTATCTTTGCTTCACCCGTATCACATCCGTGAAGCTTTCTGCACTCTTCAAGGAGCTTCGGGCCAGCTGCGCGATGGATCGCACCGTCAACGCCGCCCCCGCCGAGAAGCGAGTTGTTGGCTGCATTAACGATGGCATCGCACTTGAGCCTGGTTATGTCTCCCTGAATGATAAGAAGCGGCATAGTTTAAGGATTGATACCTGCGTATGCGCAGATGCCTGCAAACTCTGCAGATCCGGAGAATCCGTAGAAGACTTCTGTTCTGGAAGCGCCGTCAGCCATTCTTGTGAGCCAGTAGTTGTAGCCTGCGGGCTCAGGGTCTCTGTCAAGGAATGTCCTGTAGAGTCTTCTTACATACTCTTCGTTAGACATGTTTGTATTCGTAAACTCAGCACTGAAGAAGAAACCATATGCAGCCTGTGTGCCTGTGATCTCTCTTGATGCGAGTCTGTTTGTCCAGTAATCAAGACCTGTCTGGTCAGGAGCACGGTTAAGAGCTACGGAGTAAAGTCTTGAAGCGAAGTTTCTGACAAGTGAACCATCACCGACTCTTACCGTACTTGCATAAGTTACACCGTTAACCTTACAGCAGACATTCGCCATACCGGGCATGATTCCTGTCGCATTACCGACATTATCCACCGTTACCATATTAGGAGTTCCGGACCACCATGTCGTAGGAAGGAGTCTTACGCCGCTGTATGAATATCTCTTGTTATATCCGAGAACGCTGATGCTGCATGTAGCTGCAACCTTTGTTGTTGAACCTACAAGGCAGTTGCCTGAAGGAACAGTAACTGCGATGCTTGAGACATTGACCATACGTACTTCAGCAAGCTGGGAATTATACTGGGATACATTGATCTTGGACTCATCAACACCTGACTGGTTAGAGAACTCACAAGCCTGTGTATTGTTGAAACCTGCAACACCGCAGCATGTGTAAGAAGGATTGATCATCTGTGAATAATGACCTGCGGAACTTGCGAAGCCCTGATTCCATGAAGCCTTCTCTGAATACCAAAGAGCGATACCGCCGGGGATATTGCCGCCCCAAGCAAGGATCTCTCCGAATGATGCAACATCATAGCTTGAATTCCAGCAATCCTCACCTGTCAACTTAAGATGGAAGTTCGTATAAGTTGCTTCAGCTGCACGAAGCATTGCCATCTCCTCAAGACCTCTGGACCAGCGAAGCGGTACATAGTCAGCCATCGTCAATCCTCTTGCCGGGTTTCTCGGATCGCGGTAACCATTCTGGCAAGCCTCAAGTCTGTAGCTGTTGATCTGGTTAAGGATAGCTTCCTTCGATGTAGTATCGAATGTACCCATCAGCTGAAGGAATACATTACCGGATCTCGGAGCATTAACATTACATCTGTGAGCTCCGCCTGCGATAGCATCAGCGATGATCGCGGCCGAATCAACTGTATCGTCAGCCATTACAATGGACGGAGCAAATGCTGCCGTCGGAATTATCGCAGCGATAAGTGCTGTGGCAATAAACTTCTTAAGTCTTATTATCATGGTCTTCATATTAATCCCCTTAAAAGCAAGCTTACCTGATAATTATAACATTTAATGGCATTTTGGCATAAAAAACAGGCGGGGGTCTCCCGCCTGTTCTAATGATCAATTACAATCCGCTGATCAGTAATCGTAGGACTGAGCCATAGCAGCGAATCCGGAGAGCATTTGACCGATAGTATCGTCAATGTAATCGCAGATAGCCTGAGCGATTGTTGTGTTGGAATCGAGCTTGGAAGGAGTGTCGATCTTGAGATAACCGCAGAACTCGTCGAGGTACTCAACTGTGTTGTTAACTGCAGCACCGAATACGATAACCATATCCTCACCGTTGATATATGTAGCAACAGCGATGTCGCCTGTCATGCCGTCGAGGTACTCCTCAATATCTGCATCAAGAAGTGCAAGGTAAGCAGCTGTATCAGAATCTACGAAGGAAGTGATAAGGTCTTCAGCAGCAATATTGAATCTGAGGTAGCCCTCGTTCTTGCCGACATAGTACTCATCAGAGCTGAGATCTTCTACATTAACACCCATCTCATCAAGAGTGCCTGCAAGACCATCCATGATATCCTCTACCTTATCAGCATCTGTGAGTGTGATGTGCATACCGACAACAGCATCAACATCAAGATCAGAGATGTCTTCAGGATCACTGATATCATCGATATTCTCGTCCATCTTAGCGAACACTACGATCTCCTCGACATCATCAATCTCGAGAATTGCATCAGCGTCAGGTACATCAACACCGTACATTCCTACTGAAGAACTGAGTGCAGATGTGACATCATCCTCATGCTCCTCGAGATAATCGTGATTCATGATCATGTAAACGCCATCCTCAAGAGCGTCAGCGTCTGTGTCATCATCCTCAGGATCAACTTCCTCAGCACCCATGCTCTCGCATGCAGAGATGAAATCTTCCTCGGAGATCTTCTTAACCTTTGCACAGCCTGCTACAGAACCGATAACGGATACAGCGAGCAGAACTGCCATAATCTTCTTTGCTTTCATTAGTCTATCCTCCTGCTAATAAATCTTCCTAAATATACTTGACAATTTTACAAAAGTAAAGCGAGATCAGAAGCCGTAGTACTCGTAGTCAGCTGCTGCGTCACGGGCTCTGTCGATATAACCGGAAAAAAGACTGGTATAGTCATCAAGAGTCTCGATTATTCCCTCTACAACAACATCACTGTTGGGCATACTTGAAGGATCGTCAACGCCGACGGAATCACAGAAATCAGCAAGATATGATGATTCGCAGTTAACAGAAGCACCTGCAACGATAAGGATATTACCGTCAGCTACATATACAGCCAAGCTTGCTCCGCCTGTAAGACTCTGTAAAGCATCCATAAACTCCTGAGCCTCCTCATCATCGGGAGCAGAATCAATAAGAGCATCGTAAAATTCGGACTCCATGAATGCATTAATCAGATCTACAGCGTCTACATGAATCTTAAGGAAAAGAGAATCCTTGTTGACCTTGTACTCGGAAGAGCTTAAGTCATCGACATGAACATTGATCTTACGGAACATATCGTCAATGCCGTCAGCTATATCGTAGAGAACATCCTGATCATACTCATCAAGAGTGATCTGAACACCTGCAATGACCTGGAACTCTACATCCTCAAGATCCTCAGGATCCTCCATACCCTCAACATCGTCGAAGCCTTCCCATCTTCCGAACATAACAGCCCCGTCGATATTGTCAAAATCAACACCAAAGTCCGCGCCTGATATTCTCAGGTAAGGTCCGACCTCAGCAACCTTATCCTCGATGTAATCTCTGTCCATGACAAAATAGAAGCCGTCATCGAGCATATCCTCATTGAAGGACTCCGTAATGTCATCATCGATCTCATCGAAGTCCATGTCTTCACAAGCTCCGGTAACATCTTCTCCAGTTACGGACTTGACCTTTGAGCACCCTGCAACACCTACCATAAAGGAAAGCGCGAGTGCTGCTGCAACCAATTTCTTCATTTTCATTTTTATATCCTCCCTCTCAATTGGATGACTTATTCAAACAGCGGAGTTGAGAAATATCTTTCCGCCGTATCAGGAAGAACCGTAACAACAGTCTTCCCTGCACCTAATTCCTTCGCAAGCTTAATGGCACCCGCGACATTCGTACCGGAAGAGATACCGCACAGTATTCCCTCCTTCGAAGCGAGCTCCTTACTCATAGTCAAAGCTTCCTCATCCGTGATGATAGCTATATCGTTATAAATAGAAGTATCAAGTATGGGCGGGATAAGTCCGTCGCCGATACCCATCTGAATATGCGTTCCTATGGAGCCGCCGGACAGGATCGCAGCATGCTCAGGCTCAGCAGCCCAGATAACAACATCGGGGTTGGCTTCTCTTAAAGCCTTGCCGATACCCGTGATCGTTCCGCCCGTGCCGATACCTGAGACAAATCCGTCAACAGGCTTACCTAATGCATCCAGGATCTCGCGAGCAGTCTTCGTATACTGTGCCTCTACGTTCGCAGGATTCTCGAACTGCTGCGGGATAAATACATTAGGATCTTCCGCCTTCATCTTATAAGCGATATCGATACACTCCTTGATAGCAAGACCGATATCACCGTCATCGTGTGTGAGAATAACCTCCGCACCATAATGCTCAACGAGCTTTCTTCTCTCGATGCTGACAGAATCCGGCATGATGATCACTGTACGGTAACCTCTAACGGCACCTATAAGAGCAAGTCCTATACCCTGGTTGCCGGAAGTGGGCTCCACGATGATGCTGTCGGGTGTAAGGATACCTTCCTTCTCCGCCTTTTCGATCATGTTCAACGCAGTGCGCGTCTTAACGGAACCTCCAACATTAAGGCCCTCGAACTTTACAAGAACCTCGGCACTTCCTTCAGGAACAAGCCTGTTAAGCCTTATAAGAGGCGTATTTCCTACTGCTTCAAGAATGTTATTGCAAACCATTACAATGTTACCGTTACCTTCAATAAGTCTTCGTCCTTAGAACTGTGTCCTGCAAAGATCTCGAACTGTCCGGGCTCGATCACGCGTGTCTCATCGGGGAGCACAACACTGAAAGCCTCGTCCTCAAGCTTGATCTTCACTGTCTTGGACTCACCCGCATCGAGCTCCACCCTCTCGAACCCTGCAAGGTTCTTCACTGCAGTCATAACGGAACTTACAACATCGTTCACGTATACCTGCACCGTCTCGACGCCTCTTCTCTTACCGTTATTTGTAACCGTGACAGACACAGTCTTAGTGCGCTTGTTAAACTTCAGGTCTGAGTACTCATACCATGTATACGACAGTCCCTCTCCGAAAGCGAAAAGCGGCTCCTCCGTGCAGTCTACATAGCGTCCCTCATGCCAACCCGGAAGCTGGTTGTAGTAAACAGGAACCTGACCTGTAACCACAGGAAAAGAGATAGGAAGTCTTCCCTGGGGATTGATCTTGCCGAAGATCGCCTCTGCCACAGCCTGGCCGCCGAACATGCCGCCGTTGAAAGCACAGATGACAGCATCTGACTTCTCAACGATATCCGTAAGAACCAAAGGCTTGGATGCAACTACGACGGTGATCATCGGAATGTGCAGTGTGGAAAGCACGCGCACAAGAGCTTCCTGCATACCTGAAGGGCGAAGCTCAGCGCGGTCATTATACTCACCGGCCTGATTATAATTATCACCTATCGCGAGAACGATAAGATCGCATTCTCTTGCCATGGAAGCTGCCTCATTGATGAAAGGCATCTCTTTATATGTATCGGACTTGCGGCTGTTATCGATATAGCACTGCTCCATGAATGCGGGAATACTCTCAAAGTTACCCTTATAGTATTCTCTTCTGTTTACGCTGCAGCCATAAGAATAGCGGATCTCGATACCCTTGTGATCAGCGATGTCACGCATGCCCTCAAGGATCGTAACGTAAGGTCTCTGAGGCTCCTTCTCGATACCCGGTACCGGATGTGTGAAGTAAGTCCAGTCTCCGTACTGCGCACGGATATCGTCAGCATTAGGACCGATTACTGCGATCCTTCTGATCTTCTTACTTTTACGCACAGGGAGTACACCGTTATTCTTAAGGAGAACTACACTCTCACGTGCAGCTTCAACGGCGGCATTTAAATGAGACCGGCATCCGATGCTTCCGGGGATACCCTTCTTCAAAGGCTTCTCCCACAGGTTCAGACGAAGCTTGATAGTAAGGATATGCTTAACGGCTTCATCAAGATAAGACTCGTCGAGCTTACCCTTCTTAACCTGATCGATGACAGCCTTATAGAACTCGAGCGTTGCCATGATCATGTCGTTACCTGACTTAGCAGCAACACGTGAAGCTTCCTTGTGATCAGCGCAGACCTTCTGACGGTTGATAAGCGCATTAACCGTATCCCAGTCAGTAACAACGAATCCGTCGAATCCGAGCTCTTCACGAAGAAGTCCGCGAAGTGCCTTCTCATTAGCTGTAAGAGGAACACCGTCCAAAGAACCGTATGCAGTCATAAATGTAGCAACACCTGCATCAACAGCCTTCTTGAACGGAGGCAGGAACTCGTCCCTAACCTTCCTCATAGTAATCTCTGTATCATAGGAATCGCGTCCACCTGTAGCTTCACCGTAAGCGATAAAATGCTTGGCACAGGCAAGAACCGCAGTATCGTCGCTTAAGTCCTCACCCTGGTAGCCCTTGATCATAGCGACGCCGAGCTCACCTGACAGGAACTTATCCTCACCGAAAGTCTCATTCGTTCTTCCCCACCTAGGGTCTCTTGCAAGACAGAGTATCGGGGAGAATGTCCACTGGATTCCTTCTGTAGCGACTTCTGTAGCGGTGATCTTAGCGATCTTTCTTACGAGGTCCTTGTTCCAGCTGCAAGCCATCGCGAGCTGTGAAGGAAAGATAGTAGCATCTTTATTAAGGCAGTGACCGTGAACAGCATCGATACCGAAGATAGTCGGGATCTTAAGTCTCGACTCTTCAGCGCAGATGCGTGCTAGTTCTTCCATATCTTCGCCAAGAACATTAAGAAAAGATCCTACGCCAAGGCGCGCCCACTTACGGGCTTCATCCATACCAACGACTGATACAGGAACCTGCAGCATCTGCGCAGCTTTCTCCTCTACAGTCATCCGGCTGATAAGATCATCTATGAAATTCTTCTTAGGCATTAGGAACCATCCCTTATTATTTTAAAAATAGCCTTCCCTATTCTACACTAAGTTCCGTCTCTGTGCATCGAGAATTTATCCATGGGATAGTTCTTCAGATTATCAAGAACGCCTCTTCCGTCAGCCTTCTCGAGAAGCGACTCTCTGGCCTTCGTAATCTCAGCTTCGGTCTTATGCTTGGACGGACCTCCGACGCAGCCGCCGGGACAGATCATGCCCTCTATAAAATCAGCCTCTATCCTGCCTGCTTTAAGAAGGAGCAAAGCCTTACGACATTCATCGCCGCCGGCGCAGCGCTCGAGTGTGATTGAATCCGTATCGATACCGCGCTCACGCATTACCTCCATAACGGCATTCGCGACGCCGCCACTCGTGGCAAATCTCTTGCCCCATACAGAAGCCTCCTGATACTCGTCACCGACAGGCTGGATCTCCATGTCACGCGAGCGGATGAGGGCGCGAAGCTCACCGTATGTAACGGCGTAGTCTGCAGTACCCGGAATCGTCTTGTCATTTGCCTCCGACTTCTTCGCGATGCAAGGTCCGATGAAGACCGTCACGCAGCCGGGGTGCGTAAGCTTCAAGTAACGGCTGATGGCTACCATCGGTGATACCGTCTGTGACATATTCTCCTTATACTGGTCGGGGAAATGCTTCTTAAGCATGTACTTGAAAGCAGGGCAGCATGACGTCGTCATCTTGCGCCCTTCCTGCAGAGCCTCCGCCCACTCAAGGGCTTCGTAAGCAGCCGTCATATCTCCTCCGAGACCGACCTCGACCATATCAGCGAAGCCCATGTCCATCAAAGTCTTGCGGATGGATGCCATCGTGATGTCAGGTCCGAACTGACCCTCTGTCGCGGGAGCCGCCATGGCGATTACTTCTTTTCCCGCGAGTATGTCCTGAATGATATTTACAAGATACGTCTTGGAGCCGATGGCACCGAACGGACAGCTGTGGATACAGTGACCGCAGTGTATGCACTTAGTCTCGTCTATCTGGCACAGACCGAACTCATCGTAAGTGATGGCACCTACAGGGCACACTCTCTTACAGGGACGGATCTGGTGGATGATCGCCTCATAGGGGCAGGCATTCGCGCACTTACCGCACTCTTTACACTTATGAGGATCGATGTGCATGCGAAGCTCACCCTTGGAGATCGCATCGAACTTACATGAATTAAGGCAGGCCTTTCCCAAGCAGAACCTGCAGTTATCCGTAACAACGAAAGACTGCAAAGGACATGAGTCACACGCAGGGTTAATGACCTGCACTACATTGTGATGCTGCTTATCAGGCTCAGCCGTAGGACACAGACCCTTGGCAAGACGGATCCTCTGGCGGTTGATCTCACGCTCCTTATAAACGCAGCAACGGTACTCGGGCTTAGGCCCGGGACTGATCTTATAGACAAGCTTCTCTTCATTCTCCGGAGTAAGCTCATTCTTCCACGCAAGGCGGCATACCTCTTCTATGATATGGTGCTTAAGCTTTACGATGCCTTCGTCATTCTTAACCATACTTATGTAAACTCCTTTAATTCCGCGCTGCCGTCTTCGATAACAATGTACGAGGGCTTACTTCCCTCCTTAGGGATAGACGGTGAACCCGGGTTCATGAATCTTATACCATTCTCGATATAGTCCTTTGTCACATGTGTGTGACCTGAGATGAATACCGTACCTTCACTTATAAGCGCAGGCAGGTTCTCACTGTTGTATGTATGTCCGTGTGTAAAGAAGAATGTCGTCTGTCCGCTTACTATATAGATGTAGTCTGCCATACATGGGAACTTCAACACCATCTGGTCGACCTCTGCTTCGCAGTTACCTCTTACGGCAAGGATCTTATCTGCAAGCGGGTTAAGTATCTCGATAACCTTCTTAGGTTCATAATGTGCGGGAAGATCATTACGCGGTCCGTGGTAAAGAATGTCGCCGAGAAGGACGAGTCTGTCTGCCCCCTCGGACTTAAAGACATCAACTGCGCGCTGTGCCCAGCAGCTGTCACCGTGAATGTCGGAAACGACCAAAAACTTCATAAGCTTTGAACTCCAATGCTTTTATCACTTGATTATACTATAATCGTTCTATGACTGACGTATGGAAAAGAACAATTCGCGATGTAATATTCCTGATACTCGGAGGCTTCGCCTACTATCTATTCAACAGATTTACAGGACTTGGTATCCCCTGTGCTTTTCACGAGATCACAGGTCTGCCCTGCCCGTCATGCGGTATCTCCCACATGTTCATCCACTTGTTCTCGCTCGACTTCAAGAGTGCTTTCTACGATAACCAGTTCCTGTTCTTCACATGGCCTTTGATCGCCATCGAGATCGTCTATCTATTCTACAGAACACTCGAATCCAAGAAGGATCTTCCCCGCTGGAACTTCTTTGCCATCATCATTTTCGGCACCCTCCTCGGCATCTTCGGCGTCCTGAGAATTATCTGCCATTGGTACTGAGATCTTATGCAGATCAAACCTATGCGACTCCGAGATATGCAGCAAAAATTAACATTCCTCGTGAGAATGGGCGTGTATTAACTCTGTTCCAACGCCGCTTGTAGGAAGATTGAGTTCGTTACACAAACTACAATACAGATCATACCTTTCATCATCGCTTACCGAACAAGAATAACTGATAATGCAGTCATTAAATAGATATGTTGCAAAAAAGCGGCTAACCTAGTATTTCTTCTGTAATCTGATCACAAGTTGGAAGACCTAACTCATTACAAACGGCTACATAATTCCGATAATAATCAACACTATCTGATCTATCGAAAGTATACCTATATACCATAGTATAGTTTTCCCAATAATAGTATGCGCAGAAAGTTCTTATTCCCAAAT
>JAEEGJ010012728.1_pt1 | contig 20702 bp, 14 predicted proteins | sample 8958761 | NCBI WGS metagenome assembly JAEEGJ01 (sample SAMN16246546, study PRJNA631951) | gut metagenome | biome: gut microbiome; feature: rumen; material: RS-attached | host: Bos | place: Iran: Karaj | collected 2018-10
GACGTGCCAACGCTTGCAAATTATAATAATAACCGTGTCTGTTACCAGTCTTTGCGAGTGCATCGTCTGCCACCTTCAAAGTATAATCTATTAAGTTCGTTTTACTCTTAGCAATTGGTCGGAAGCCGTTCTCTTCTCGCTCTGCGTCTGCGTTCATCAAGTCAGCTTTAGTCCTTGCAAGTCTTAGCGTCTCTTCATTCTGCGTCTTTATTGCTGGGTCAGTCTCTAAGTTTAGAAAACTGCCTGTTGCTATGCGCGAAACATTACCATTAACACAAGAATAGAGATAGAGAGAAATTTTTCCGTCTTTTAACAGACGGCCTTTTAACGTCACTTTGCGAGCCTCAACTATGCCCTTTTTACGTCCTTTTTGGGTCGAAATCTCGCCAAAATAACCCTCATAGAGGTCTTCTGGAGTTGAAAAAAGTTTCTTTCTTGCCATAGTCAAAATATTAAATTACTGATTTTCAGGCACAAAGTTACGAATTAATTTTCAATTCCGTGTGCAAAAAATGTGCAAAAAAGTACATTTTTAAGGTGATTTAACGTGATTTTTAGTGATTTCGTTAGACTTTTATAAGACGTGTTAAAATCCGCGGAAACACCTTTATTTAAAGCTGTTTCGATAACATTGTGTCACGTTTAGTCATTTCGTGTTTTTCATGCCTTGACGACAAATCCAGTCAACCCCAAGCTTTCTCGGACGTATCCAATTTGCAAAGGTAGTATCTTTTCCTGAAACTTCCAAATTATCAACGACTTTTTTTTGCAAATAGCAAAAATATATGTACCTTTGCAATAATTTTGCAGAAACAGAGTTACATTATTATCATATACACACTTGCAATTACTGATATCAGATATGAAGAAAATCCTACTAACGGCGCTTCTTGCCATCTTCTCGCTGGGCAACATCTATGCTCAGTCTACCATGACCGACGACCAAGTCATCAAGTTTGTGATCAAAGAGCATCAATCTGGTTCATCCCAGCAACAGATTGTTACCAAACTTGTTCAACGAGGTGTTAACATCGACCAGATTCGTCGTGTTCGCAAAAAGTATGAACGCATGCAGAAGAACGAAGGCTTAGGCACTGTTCGTGACAAGTCGATGACCGAAGAGGAACAGATTGACGCCCGCCTGCGTCGCAACAATGCCAAGGACAAGAGCGAACTCTCAACTACAGAGAAACTGAAGGACGACCGCCTAACCAATGTTCGTAAGGATCAGCAGGCCAAGCTCAACAAACGCTATGTTCAAGAGGACGAGCAAGACATCAAGACCGAGCTTGACGATTTCCTGCCCGACTCGCTGGACATCTATGACCGTATGGTCATCAAGAACTACCTGAAGCAACAGGAAGGCAAGGGTGGCAAGAAGATCTTCGGTCGCGACATCTTCAACAACCAAGAGTTGACCTTCGAACCCAATATGAATATAGCCACTCCCGACAACTATGTCTTGGGCGCTGGCGATGCCGTACTCATTGATATCTACGGAGCATCACAGAAAACCGTCGAGGCCACCGTTTCTCCCGATGGTTTCGTCGTGGTCGAGGGGTATGGACCTATTCAGGTTGCCGGCCTCACCGTTTCCCAAGCAAACAGTCGTATCCGCTCCCAGTTAGGAGCCCGCTATAGTAGCAGTAAGATACGTCTTACGGTGGGCCAGACGCGCACCATTACTATCAATGTGATGGGCGAGGTCAAGACCCCTGGAACCTATACACTCGCAGCCTTTGCTTCCGTCTTTCACGCTTTGTATATGGCTGGCGGTCCAAGCGACATCGGTACGCTTCGTAACATCAAGGTATACCGCAAGAATCGCTTGGTTAGCACTGTCGACGTCTATGACTACATCCTCAACGGGAAGCTCAGTGGCAATGTCCGCCTGGCCGACAATGACGTAGTAGTAGTAGGTCCCTACGACTGCATCGTCAATGTATCGGGCAAGGTAAAGCGTCCTATGTACTATGAGATGAAGTCCGGTGAGAGTGTTGGTACGCTCATCAACTATGCTGGTGGCTTTACCGGCGACGCCTATCGCAAGTCCGTACGCATAGTCCGTAAGTCGGGCAGTCAGTACTCCGTACACAACGTCAACGAGTTCGATATGGGCACGTTCCGCATGGCCGACAACGACTCAGTCAGCGTTGACAGCATCCTGCCTCGCTATTCGAACATGGTCGAGATCAAGGGCGCCGTCTTCCGTCCGGGTATGTACCAACTTGGCGAGTCTGTCTATAGTGTGAAGACTCTTTTGGAACAAGCAGAGGGCGTCACCGAGGAGGCCTTCACAGCCCATGCCGTGATGCACCGTTTGAAAGCTGACCGCACGCTTGAAGCCCTGTCAGTTGACATCCAGGGCATCCTTGACGGTACCGTAGCTGATATTCCTCTGAAGAATGAAGACGTGCTCTTCATTCCTACCCGTACAGAGTCACAGATAGAGAAAACCATTGCCATTCATGGAGAAGTGCAGTATCCTGGCACCTATCGCTTTGCCGACAACGAGACCCTTGAGGATTTCGTACTGCAGGCAGGAGGACTGAAAGAGTCGGCCTCCATGCATAACGTGCTCATCTCGCGCCGTGTTTACGATCCTCATGCGCTGACGACAGATTCAGTGATGTCTCAGACCTTTAAGTTCTCACTCAAGGACGGCTTCGTCATCGACGGACAGCAGTCGTTCGTCCTGATGCCGTTCGATGAAGTCTATGTTCGCAAGAGTCCCGGCTATTATGAACAGCAGAACGTCACCATCGAGGGTGAGATTCTGTTTGCTGGCGAATACACCCTCACCAAGAAGAACGAGCGCCTCAGCGACGTCTTCCGTCGTGCTGGAGGCGGCACAGACCTTGCCTACATCGAGGGTGCTCGTCTGATACGTAAAGTCAACGAGGCCGAACGTGCCCGTCTGGAAGAGATTGCCAAGATGCGTAAGGAAGAGAAGGAGCGCATCATGCAGGAGGTTGCCATCAACAACCAACGTTCCGTCAGTGAGATGGCGCAAGTTGCCAACATACAGTCTGTCACAGAGATTCCAGAAACCTACCCCGTAGGTATTGAACTTGTAAAAGCACTTCAGAATCCTGGCAGCGACGATGATATCGTACTGCGTGAGGGTGACCGTATCATCATCCCCACCTATAACGGAACTGTGAAGATTGATGGTGAGGTGATGTATCCCAACTCAGTAGCCTTCAAGGATGGCAAGAGTGCCAAATACTATATCAGTCAGGCAGGAGGCTACAACCGTTACGCTAAGAAGAATATGGCTTACGTCATCTATATGAACGGTACGGTCGCCAAGGTCAGCGACGGCGCCAAGATTCGTCCTGGCTGCGAGATTGTCGTTCCACAGAAGGCTTTGAACCGCAAGAGCGGTCTCTCTGAGTACCTCGCTATCGGTAGTACCGCTGCCGCTGTTGCCACCATGGGTGCCACCATTGCCAACCTATTGAAGTAAACACAGAAGAAAAGTATGGAAGAAAAAAATAATAAAATAAGAATTGACTTCTCTGAAGTTGCAAAAAAAATATGGGGGAGAAAGAGACTGTTAATAAAAGTCTGGATAATTACCTTCTTTTTATCGTGCGTATGGATTTTCCCACAACCCAGATATTACACTTCAACAGTATCAATTGCTCCAGAATCAAGTAATTCTAAGGAAATGGGAGGTTTGGCTGCAATGGCATCTAATTTTGGTATAAATATGGGTGGTAGTACAAGTGATGCCATATATCCACAACTATATCCAGACTTGCTTAAGTCAACAGAATTTCTTGTCGGATTATTAGACATACAGATAGAGACTAAAGACGGTAAGATAAAAACGGACTATTATACTTACTTAAAAGATAAACAAAAGCAAAACATTCTGCTTTTACCTTGGAATCGACTTAAGGGATGGATTAGCTCCTTAACTGAAAAGAAAGAAGCCCCCATTAAGGGAAAGGATGGTAAACGTTTTAATCCCTTCCGACTGAACCAAGAAACAACGGATGTAATTAAAAGTGTATCAGGTAATATCAATTGTACCTATAGTAGAACGACTGATGTTGTCACAATAACCGTTAAAGATCAGGATCCTTTGGCCTGTGCACTATTAGCAGACAGTATAAAGGAACACTTGCAACTTTTTATTACCGATTACAGAACCAAGAAATCGCGTGTTGACTACGAGTACTATAAGAGGTTAACAGCTGAGGCTAAAAACAACTACGACAAAGCTCGAATGAGATACGCTTCTTACTCAGATGCTAACGAGGATGTTATTCTACAGAGTGTAAGGTCGAAGATTACGGATTTAGAAAATGAAATGCAGTTGAAATATAATGTTTATTCTGCTATGAATACACGTCTTGAAGCTGCACAAGCCAAGGTTCAAGAAAGCACACCTGTTTTCACGACCCTAAACAACGCTACAGTTCCTGTCAAGCCCGCAGGTCCAAAACGTATGATTTTTGTAGCAGCAATGCTTTTCTTGTCCACACTGGGAACAATTGCACACCTATATCGTAGAGAGCTGAGAGAGTGGTTCTAATATCTACATTTTATGGTTGTTTCAAAACAGAGCAAACAAGTAGTTGTCCTTTACATATCCACCCTCTGCGGGATGGTACTGGGAATGCTCTGCTCTATAGTGAACACACGTTTCCTTCCACCTAGCGAATATGGAGATGTCAGATATGTCCAAAATATTATCAATTTTATTTCAGCATTTTTATTGTTTGGATACTTCCTGTCAGGCTCCAGACTGATGGCATTATCTGCAGACCTTATACATATTAGGAGGATTAAGGGAGTAATGGCAATTATATTACTCTGTGCATTTTTTTTCCTTGCTGTTTCCATGCCCATTTGTTACCTTCTCCATAGCGAGACGCCTACAACAGCATATCTTTTCCTTCTGTCCATACCAGTTTGCGGTTATCCGCTACTTCTGAATTATATCGAACAGACAACACAAGGTGACAATCAGATGGGACGGCTTTCTATGGCGCGTCTATTGCCGTTCCTTTGTTACGTGTTAATTGCATATTTATTTTATTCTATATGGGGAGCTACTTCAGGAAAGATGATATTACTACAATGGGGTATCTATACGATTATTTATATCGTCATCATCATATCTACCCGTCCATTGTTCAACCATCTTAGGCCTATTTGGAAAGATATCCAAGAAGAAAACAAAAAATATGGTATACAGCTTTATATAGGTTCCTTAGTAATGGTTGCAACTAACTATATTGCAGGAATCACACTAGGAGTTTTCAACAGCGACAATAGTGAAGTGGGATTCTTTACGTTAGCACTTACCATTATTAATCCCCTGATAGCTCTTCCGACCATTGTGGGGACAGCATTTTTCCGAAAATTTGCAAGTCTTCCCTGTATTCCGAAAAAGGTTATTTTGTATACGGTCTTACTTACGATGGGGAGTAATATTATATTTCTGCTATTAATTCATCCTATTGTTGCCTTTCTATACCCACCAAGTTACTCCATTGTAGCGACATACGGTTCTCTGCTCTCAATTGGCGCTTGTATTCACGGACTTGGTGATATGTTCAATCGATACCTTTGTTCTCAAGGACTTGGAGTATACGTTCGTAATGCAAGTATTGCCAACGGAATCGTGAAAATACTTGGTTACACTGTATTGGTTTATCTGTGGAACACCAATGGTGCTATTGCAACGACCATCATCTGCGATATCATTTACGCTTTCTGTATCATATATTATTATCACAAAAGCACAAAAGATGGATGCAGCTAAGAAATATCGGTTAGTCGTATTTGGTGACGACTGGGATGTCTATCAAGCTGCCCATAGAGACTGGATAGACAATCCTAATATTATATATATTTCAACATTTAGGCCATCTGGCATACTGGGATGGCTTCAACGTATCCAATTCAATCCGAAATTAAACAGAATAGTGACAATTCCATTAAAGCAGAAATGGAATCCATATTATTTGAGAAATGTAAGCGGAAATAATGTCTGTTTCCTTATTACTGAAAAATGGCTACGGATGGAATATGGCATTAAACTTCTTCCTTTTCTTAAAAAACAATTTCCCGAATCTCGTATTGTTTGCTTTACCCAAGACTTGGTTGAAACTATCATTGACCATTATTCCCAGCAGCCAATTGATATCAAATATCTCAAAAGCAATTCTGACCTTTTTATAAGTTATGACTTAAGAGATGCTGTAAAGCATCACTTGGTTTACCACCCTACGGTCTACTCACCTATTCATTCACACAAATTTTCAAATAAATATGACCTCTATTTCCTAGGGCGTGACAAAGGACGACTTAAGACATTAATCAGCATTTGTTCTACAGCCCAATGCAAAGGGCTTCGCTGCTTATTCATTTTGCCAGAAGTTCCGAAAAGTCAACGCATTCCCTGCGAAGGAATTATTTATGTAGATGATCCAATAGATTATCAAGATAATCTAAATCACATCGCTGAGAGTAGATGCATTATTGAAATACTTCAAGATGAGGCATCAAGTCCAACATTTAGAACATGGGAGTGTATTATGTTCGGTCGAATGCTCATTTCAAACAACCAATCATTACGAACATCTAATTTTTATGACAGTGGGTATGTTTCCATCTTCCATGATGAGAATGATTTTGACTGGAATATCGTTAAGCGAGGGTCTACCTATGTGTCAGGTCAAAATCCTTTCATCAAGTTAATAAGTCCAAATTCATTGGTTTCGTTTATCGAAAACAAACTGCAAATTCAGATTATCACATGACAATATTTTACGTTATTTTTATCTCCCTCGCTGCTTATTTCTCGTTTCGTTACGATGGAATTGAAGAATATGACAGTCATAAGCAACATCGCCTGTGGCTCATGTGTGCCTACATGATATTACTGACAGGATTCAGCTATGGTTTAGGAGGAGACAAATTCGTCTATATGAAAGAGTTTCAATCCTACCCAGGAAGTTTCTCTGAGGCTGAGGACTTCATCTGGTTAAACTTTATGATGAAAGGCCAGATGCCATTATGGACGCTAACCAACCTTACATGCAAGGTTCTCTTTGATTCTTTTTATGCAGTACAATTATTAGAAAGTGCTGCCATCAATATTGCTGTATGTTTTTTAGTAAGTAAATATACACACCGTTTTTTTCTTTTTTTGTTGATTTACTTTTTCTCACTTCAGTATTTCATTTTCAACACAGAAATCATGCGTGAAGGCTTTGCGATGTCTTTTGCACTTGTCGGCATGCATTTCTTTATGACTAGTCGTCGTTGGGTGTTCTTTACCCTCTTGCCGTTTGCTATTCTTTTCCACATATCAGCCACGACAGCACTTTTATTCCCTTTTATCCGATTTAAGATTACTCCTATATCTTTACTGTATGCTCTACTCATCTCCTTTTCTATATGGGTATTCAGCGACCTTGTTCTGGGAAAAGTAATGATGGGGGTATTAGGCGGTATGGGAGCTATTGTTCAAAAAGTCTTATTCTATTCCATTCAGGCAAGTACTATTTTTGGTTTCTTGCGATCTGTGCTCACATATCTTGTTTTCCCCTTTATCATTGCCTATACAAGTATGTATTATGAACCATCAGATGAAATAAAGAAATATAAGGAAAAGCTTCTTTCGTTCTTGATTCTTTTAGGCATATTAGCAAGTTCTTTTGCTGGTTTTGTACGTCTTTTTAATTACATACAAATATTTTACCTCATTATGCTCGCTGATTTTTTTTATTTATTATTTAGAATCAAAGAGCATCTCATTATCCGAATCGGCACAATGATAGGAACGATATTCCTCATAACGCTAACCTATTTTATACATTACAAATCTACAAACACCTATTATTACGACTATTTCTATCCTTATACATGTATTCTCAACGAAACTGATGATGTTTATATTCGAGAAATAGCACATTTCGAGGCCACTAACATAGAAGAATCTGATAAAAATGTACGAAATATTGAATAATTGCTAATGAAGAAAATACTCTTTATCTCACAATACCTTCAACGGGCCGGAACCGAGGCTTTTATGATGAATGTCTTTAGAGGGATTGATCATAGTCGGTTTCAAGTTGATTTTTTGTTATATTCTTGGGAGGATACAGATTACAGTAAAGAGGTCGAGGCTACTGGCTGCAAAGTGTGGCGTGTGCCATGCCGCAGAGAATCACCATTTAGGTGGTATAAAGAATTATACATGTTCTTCAAGACACATGCCCACGAATATTCCGCTGTTCACTATAATGGAAATGGACTAACGGCCATAGCCCCTTTTATTTTTGCATACATTTTTAGGATTCCTGTACGCATAGCACATTCACACAATTCTTCATCTGCAGGTTTCCATAACAGATTACTACATATACTTAACCGTCCACTAGTCAAACGCATAACTACGCACCATTTTGCATGTTCGTCGGCTGCCGCCAAGTGGTTCTTCGGAAAAGCTCCTGCAGTTATCATCAAAAACGGTATTGATACGGAATGGTTCGCATATAACCCTCAGGTACGACAAACGGTCAGAACTGCATTTAATATCAGTCCTTCGACAACTGTCATCGGACATGTAGGGCGCTATGAACCAGAAAAAAACCATACATTCTTGTTGGACATCTTTGCAGCCTATCTCCTGTTGCATTCCGATGCTCTTTTGTTACTTATAGGCATTGGGAGGCTCATGGATGACACTAAAACCAAAGCGCAACAATTAGGCATCGCAGAGAAGGTCATCTTCCTGGGGGAACGGTCGGATGTCAACCAACTACTGCAAGCAATGGACTGTTTCCTCATGCCTTCAACCTTCGAAGGACAACCCTTTGTGCTCATTGAGGCGCAATGCGCAGGACTGCCCTGCATAGTATCAGATATCATAAACAGCGACATCTGCCTGACGGACAATATCCATCGCTACCCGCTACAGAAATCTCCTACCAACTGGGCTCAGAAAACAACCCACCTGTTAGCTGATTATCACAGAAAGGACGAAAGCGAGAGCATCCAGCAGAAAGGCTACTCTATTAAGAGTACCATCGAATATTTAGAAAAGGTGTACGATAGCAAGCAATGAGACTACAACACATTATCAAATACAGGTTACTGGCATCCCTCATGGGACTCTCGGTATTAATGTCGGCAGATGCAGTATCTACTCACTACGATACGGAGAAAGGGAACATACACCACCTCTTCAAGCATGGCCGCAGCAATTATGTACTCCGCTATCATCATGAGTTCAACGATACACTTTTCATTCCTGACGGCTGCGAGTTAAACTTCGAAGGTGGAAAATTGAGTGGTCCCATCGTGTTTAAAAACACCCAATTAAGTGGTAATGTCAATTTGAGAGGCGCTCATATTTTTGGCAATGTGAGTAATGCGACATTCGATGCATCCTGGATTTGTGCGATGGATGGTGTTACTGACGATGCTGTGAGTATCAATGAAATGATTGCTACCTGCGATAATATTTTCTTTCCTCGTGGTACATATCGCCTGACATCAACATATAAGCAGGAGAAATTCCATATAGGCATTCATCAGGATGATGTCGCACTCACTGGTGAAGAAGGGACTGTGTTCCTGACCAAGGAGCATTTGGGAATGGTGTGCGTTTTCAGCAAGCCCTACGACATTGAAGGCAGTGTGAGGAACATCAGGCTGAAAGGCATTACCTTCCGTACAATAAATGACGGCAGTGAGTTTTTGGAATGGACGCATGCCATACAGCTAATGGGGGTTAATGGCTTCTTAATTGAAGACTGTACGATAGAAGATTTCTGGGGAGATGGCATCTGTTTGGATCATTATGGAGATACGCCCGAGACTGGCGAACGTGCTAGGAACCAAAATGTCCGAATTGAGAATTGCGCTATCACAGGTGGCTCTCATAACAACCGAAACGGTATATCAGTAATAAACGGTCAGAATGTTGTTATTAAAGGTAACACAATACACAACACTTCCAGAAAGGATATGCCTGGCGCCATTGATGTGGAGCCAAACAATTCTGCCTATACCATCGAAAACATTTGGATTATAGACAATAAAATATCTGGATCTCGCGGTAGTTGCGGTGCCATTGAACTATGTATGTTTGATAGTGGGCCTGGTCATCATATCTATGTAGAGGACAACGACATCAGCGACTCCAATCTGGGTATCTATGTCTACTTGAAGACCGATAACACCACTGAGCACTTTGTGATACGCAACAACCACGTTGCAGCCGACACGCCACCTTACAAATTTGTCGGTAATGGGAAGTCGAAGAACTGGGTTATCAGCGGAAACAGATTTGAGCGTTCTACCACTCAGTCAATACCAGGAGACTTGCAAATTGAGAATTTACGACTTCAAAGATGAAGGCAAAATAATTACTATAGAAATGAAAAATAAAGTTCTTATCATTGGAGGAGACCATCATAACACACTGGGTGTTGTGGAGAGCTTCGCAGAAAAGGGCATCAAGCCCTATGTACTGATATATGAGAATAATTCTCACTCGTTTGTGTTACACAGCAAGCATATTGCCAACGGATGGGTATGCCAGAGTGAGGAGGATGCAGTCACCACCCTACTAAAAAACTTTACGGATAAGGTAAACAAAGCCATCCTGATAGCTGCCAATGACGAGGTTGCACTACTGGTAGACAGGAACTACACAGCACTTGAAGCCTATTTCTTCCTGCCAATAGCAACACCTGCAGGAAATCTTGAACAGATGATGAAGAAAGAGTGGATGACTCATTTGGCCCAAGAAGTACATCTCAACGTGCCAACATCGTGGACGATGACTGACGGACAGATTCCAGAAGGCATCAGCTACCCTATCATCACCAAGTCACCCTCGAGTGTTGAAGGCGGCAAGGCAGGTATTAAGATATGTAAGAACCACAAAGAACTGGAAGCATTTATCAATACTAACCACTATAAGCAATTGCAGATTCAACAATTTATCGACAAAGTCTTCGAATTCCAATTGCTCGGTTGTTCGCTTAACGGTGGAGAAGAGGTTATCATCCCTGGACGTACCCATATTGACAGACCCAACGGTATCGACAACACCTTCTTCCTACGTTTTGATAAATATGAAGAGGAATTCAACGACACCGTTAGCAAAGCCATAGAGTTTGTCAAACGCACCAAGTATTCTGGACCATTCAGCATCGAATTTCTGAGAGACAAGAACGGTAAGGACTTTTTTACTGAGATGAATTTCCGCAACGACGGTAATGCCTACTGTGTAACGAAAGCAGGAACAAATATCCCATACATTATCTACCTACATCTGACAGGAGGTGACTACAAGCAGGAACTGAGCCGTTCGAAAGTACACACAACCTACTTGATGCCTGAGATATACTACACCATGCGACTTCTAAAAAGAGAGTTTGGCTTTGGAGAGTGGCTTCGAAACATGCGACGTGCAGACTGCTTCACCACATACTTCCGCCACGATATCAAGCCATTCCTTTACTCTATTCTGCTGAAGACAAGGAAGAATATATCTTAAGATACTGGTCAACCATCGTACGGATGTCGTAGTCAATAGCCCTTGCGGCACACTGATTAGCTATTTTCTTATAATAATCAGCATCGCTTAAGAGTTGGCTGACAGCATCGGCCAATTCTTGAGCGTTACCTGTCTCAAAAAGAATACCAGCACCCTCAACTACCTGTCGTAATCCTTCAACGGAAGAGGCCACGACTGGTAAGCCAGCAGCCATCATCTCTACAGCAGAAAGACCAAACCCTTCCCAGTGGGAAGACTGCACACCAATGTCAGCCTTGGCTAGCCATGAGGCTACATCCAACTGACTGCCAACGAAATGCGTTCTGTCAGCGACGCCCAAAGAAATTGCATAGTCTTTACAATGTGCCAAATTTTCTCCATCACCCACAAAAAATACATGCATATCATCTGGCAGTAAGGCCATTGCACGAATTACAGTTTCTTGGTCTTTCGAAGCAACAAAGCGGGAAACCATCACAAGTGTGTGGGGATAATCTTTTTGACTGTGGAGATGACTGAAAGCAGATAGATTAATACCATTGTTAACGACGATGAAACGGGACGAATCGCGAGAGGTCCGGAGCCAGTCAGTAAGAGCATCCCGAGTTTGCCGGCTGATAGATATCACACATTGGAATCTGCTGTAGACAAACTGCTCTATGGGACGGAAATACCACTTGCCGCGGCGACGATTCGAAGTGGAATGCTCGGTGTATACCAATCGGACTGGGGTAAACAGACTGGCCAATGATGCCCAGTAGAGCATGGGGAACAGGTGGACATGCACAACATCATAGCCTTTCATCAACTTGTGAAGTACAAAGATATTCTTAGGACTATGTTGGGGGATGCCGCCGGTTGTAATGACACGCACTCCTGCCAACTTCACCCTGCGAGAGAAATCATTATCCAAATCGTCAGTAACCAACAAGGTCACCTCATGATTTTGTGTCATGATTGGCAAAATGTCAGACAGTAGGCGCTGGGCACCGCCTATCTCTAACGAAGTTATAATATGTAGTATCCGCATGGCGTATTATTGTTGGATCATCAGCGCAGGCCACGCAACTTTCGCTGGGTAAAAAACAGCCACGACAGCAACCTGTCAATCATTGAGCGGTTGCCGACGTGCTCCAAGTCGATGTCCGAGAATGTGATGAAATGGTTAGCATACTTCTTCAAAAAGGCTTCGAGAGCCGTAAAGTCGGCATCCTTCATAATGTTAGGATGAAAACAGAACGTATAGACTCCATGAAGCGGCATCCTAACAGCATGACCCACTATTTGTGGCAGGAATATGAAGTCATCACGACGATAAGGATAACGACCAATGGTATCGCTGATAACACGGATATCAGTCTCCTGACGCAGGGCTTCAAGGGTATTTTCATCGAACGTATGGCTAGGCGCAAAGAAATAACGCGGAAGGAAACCATGCTCCTTTAGCACAGCGTAGCCCTGGCGAATGCGTTTGCGCTGTTCGTCAAGCGAAATGCCAGCAAACTCAGAGCGTTCCCACATAGGATTCAATCCCTGCATGCCATTAGTCGAGTCACAAACATGACTATAGCCATGAAGTGCGATACTCCATCCTTTTAATTCCCAAGAATTTGCCTTTGTCCAAAAGGCTGCATTTGCCTCATCAATCATCGTATTTGGGTCAGTATTATCTGGAATAATGCCAACCATTGGGCGGATATCGTACTGGTCTAGCAAATCCTCCATATGTTGCCATTTCTTGTGGTCCATCATAGGGCATGCATCATCCAGTCGTATGAGGTATTGTACGTACATTGCTTTATTATTTGAGCGGCAAAGATACAAAATAAGTAAGAATAATAAAAGAAAAAATCTGTTTTTCTTCCAAAACACGATATAAAAATGTAGAATGGCGAATTAATTCTTTCAGTATTTCTTTTTTAGAAGTTTTATTTGTATCTTTGCATGCTCAAAGTTTTTTAAATAATGAACAACAGAAATAGCAAATTATTATATATAGTCGTTAACGAAGACAGATTTCTTCTGTCCCATCGAAAAGACATAGCCATTGCTGCCCAGAATACTGGTTGGAAGGTAAAAATCTTTTGTAAAGATACTGGTCAGCGACAGAACGTTGAAGCCTTGGGCTTGGAGATGGTTGAACTTCCCATCAACCCCACTGGCACCAATCCTAAAGAAGAGTTAAGAACCTTGTGGTTCTTATATAATCTATATCGCCAAGACAAACCCGATGTGGTTCATCATGTCGGATTAAAAAACATACTTTGGGGCGGAATTGCCGCCAAGCTTGCAAAGATTAACGGAGTTGTGAATGCAGTCAGCGGCCTAGGTGTATTGTTCTCGGGTGAAGACTATAGTCTGAAAACCAAGCTAATAATGGAAGCAATGCGATTTGCGAACAATAGAAAGAACGTCTCGCTCATCTTCCAAAACATGGAGGACAAACAATTGTTTATTGACAGGCATATCGCATTGCCTGAACAATGTGAATACATCAAAGGATCCGGGGTTAATCTTGAAGAATATACCTATACACCTGAGCCAAACACTATACCTGTCAAGATAATTCTTACTGCTAGAATGGTTAGAGACAAAGGTATAGACACTCTCATCGAGGCTGCAGAAATGCTGAGAAACGAGATGGAAGACAAAGTTATTTTTCAACTTTGTGGCGGACTTCATAATAATCCCAAAGGCTATAAAGCTGAAGAGTTAGAGGCACTCTGTGACGGCAAATACATCCAATGGCTTGGGCATAGGAACGATGTTCGAGAGCTATTAATGCAGTCGCATATCGTTACATTGCCCAGCTATTATCGTGAGGGGCTCCCCAAATCACTCATCGAAGCAGCTGCTATCGGACGGCCTATTATCACCACCAAGTTCTACGGATGTAAAGATACTGTTGACGATGGCGAAAGCGGTTTTCTAATTCCCATACAGGATCCAAAGGCATTAGCTGATAAATTGCGCATACTCATCAACGATAAGAGTTTAAGAGAAAAGATGGGCAGATGTGGACGGCTAAAGGCAGAAAAAGAGTTCTCCATCATAAATGTAGTCAACAAACATCTTGAAATATATCAACGCCTGTTGGAACCTTAAACATAATCACGGCACTCTCTGAGACCATGGGACTATCCTTATTTGGAGAATTATAGTACTGACGCCATCTACGACCCATTCCGACGGCATCTTCGGGTGCTCCCGACGGCATATATGACCCGTCCTGATGATACTTTAGGGGTGTAAAGTATCATTGGAACGGCTGAAAGATACCATTGGAACGAGTGAAAGAAACGTCAGGAACAACCTCAAAGTGACAATGTAGCTATAGACATAAAAACTTTTTCTTCATTATGTACAATAATCCATATAGTATGTGAGTTATACTATAAAACACGGAGATTATTGCATGACACCATATTTATTGACAGTATTTATTATAAGCTTATTTTTAGGCGCCATCTTCACGCCTGTAACACTCAACTTTTGCAAGCGTAAGAAACTCTACGATATACCTAACGAACGGAAAATACACAAAAAAGCCATACCACGTTTAGGGGGATTGTCTTTTTTCCCCAGCATGATGATAGCATTCATTTTCTTTTTATTGACCAGCAGTTGGAACAACCAACTTGACCACACATTCAACATCTGGAGTGCCAGCTATCTGGCAGGACTGCTTATCATCTACACAACAGGAATCATTGATGACCTGATAGGTCTTACAGCCAAGTCAAAATTCGTAGCACAGATTATTGCAGCCAGTCTGTTGCCAATGACTGGTCTCACCATTAACAACCTCTATGGACTATTTGGCATATACTATCTACCCTATTATGCAGGTGTCGCTTTCACCATCTTCGCCATCGTATTCATTTGCAATGCCATCAATCTCATTGACGGCATTGACGGACTGGCAGGAAGCATCTCACTACTGGCCTTAGGAGGATTCCTTGGATACTTTGTTTATTACGATGTATTCAGATACACCTACACCATATTGGCAGCAGGCATGATAGGAGCATTGGTCGCCTTTCTCTATTTTAATCTGTTCGGCAAAGCCGAAAATAATACGAAGATATTCATGGGCGACTCAGGGTCGCTGTCATTAGGATACACACTCGGTTTCTTGGCCATCAAGACGGCCATGGACCACCCCACCATTTGGTTTATCAATCGTCCGGAAGCCTTCCTGTATCCACTGACATTGCTCTTTGTACCCATTGCCGACGTTGTAAGAGTCACCTTATACCGTTTGTTTCATGGATATCCCCTGTTTGACGCCGACAAGAACCATATTCACCATAAACTCATGCGAGCCGGACTGACCCAACATCAGGCACTGGCTGTCATATTGCTGATTACTATTGGCATCTACGCCATCAACTATATGTTGTACCCCACCCTCTCCTCAACAGTTATCGTGGGAATAGACACACTCATATACATCATGGTAAACATCACTATTAACCTTAGAATCAAGTCCATCGCATGAAGCGTATAACAGACATATTCTTTGCAGCCATTTGTATGGTCATCTTCTCACCACTTATATTGCTATGCTGGCTGACCATCAAGATTGGTGGGGGGCCGGCATTCTACAAGCAAGAACGCATCGGCAAGGGCGGTCGCCCGTTCTTTATCTATAAGTTCCGCAGCATGGTGATTGACGCAGAAAAAGAAGGCGAGGAACTATTGCAACAGGAGAACGACCCACGTCTTACAAAGATTGGCCGTTTTATGCGAGCACACCATCTAGACGAACTTCCCCAGTTGTGGAACGTGCTGATAGGCGACATGTCGTTTGTGGGCTATCGTCCGGAACGCCAATACTATATTGACCAGATTATGCTTCACAATCCAAGATATCCGGAGCTCTACCAAATCAGACCAGGTGTCACCAGTTATGCCACCTTATATAACGGATATACCGACACCATGGAGAAAATGCTGAAGCGCTTGGAGATGGACCTTTATTATCTGGAGCATCGCTCACTGTGGATGGACTTCACCATCTTGTTCAAGACCTTTGTCAGCATCGTATCAGGGCGTGTATTCCTACTATTACCCTGCCTGCTAGCAAGTATGAGTGTCTCAGCACAGGACAGTCTTCAGACTTCCATCACCTACGACCTATCCTCAGAGATAGCTGTGGGAACGGGTGACTTCACAGCCTACCAACTGGTGAGCAATCGCCACCACGTGTTGTCGACAAGACCCAATACGGGCTATGTGAGAGGAGCTGTACAAGCTGAGCATCCACTGTCAAAGTACTTCACGCTGACAGGCGGTGCAGACGTCATTGCCTCTGTGCATGCCGACCATAAGGCTTATCTGCAACAGTTGTACGCCAGCTTGGAGTACGACAAGTTTTTCTTTGAGATAGGTGCCCGTGAGAACGACGCCATCCTGCGCAATGCCCAATTGTCGTCGGGTGCCTTTGCCAAGGGTACCAATGCCAAACCCATTCCACAGGTGCGCATCGGAACGCGCGATTTCTGGACAGTACCCTACACCAACGGTTGGCTGCAAATTCACTTCGAGGGTGGCTACGGCAAATTCCTGGACAGTCAGTATCGTGAAGACATATTCAACAACCACACAGATGTCAACTACTGCTATTCCACTGGAGCATGGTATCACCAGAAGCACCTTTACTTCCGCACCAATTCTGAAAAGCGATTCTTCGTCACCGCAGGCATTGAGCATGTTGCACAATTTGGTGGAAAGAGCTATGAGCGCGTGCCCAATGGAAGCATGCTTGCCAAAGAAAAATCTGTTGGACTAAAAGATTTCATTGATATCATCCTACCCGTTGGCGATGCCAACTACTATGAGAACGAAGCGATGGAAGACTGGGTCTTCGGCAACCATCTTGGTTCAATGGCCATCCAACTGGGCTGGAACATCAACCGCGACCACCAAGTGCAAGTCTATCTCGATGACCCGTTTGAGGACGGATCCGGCATGCGTAAAGGCAATGGCTGGGACGGCTTATGGGGCGTGGGGTACACCAACCGCGCTGCAGGCCGCCAATGGGTGCGCGGTGCTGTAGTGGAGTATTTCCATACTACTAACCAGTCAGGACCGTTACACTATGACCGCGGTGACTATCCTGAGCCCATACGCAGTCAGATTACAGACCTGGTGGTAGGTAAGGACGAATACTACAATCACTCCTACTACGTTAGCTACTCGCATTACGGCATGACCCTCGGCAATCCGCTCATCACCTCACCTATTTATAATATGGACGGCTTCAACATGTACCGCGACAACCGCGTCAAGGCATGGCATGTGGCAGTAAATGGTGAGTTAACAGACAACATATCCTATCTCGTCAAAGGTTCCTATCGCGAGGGAATGGGCACGTACGATGTTCCCATTTACCCCAAACGCCACACCTTCAATGCCATGTTACAAGGCATCTATGCCAAAGGACCTTGGCAGGTGTCAGCAGCCTACGCTTTCGACAAGGGCAACGTCTTTGGCGACTGCTCTACGTTTAACCTCAAAATCGGATATCATGGCAAACTCCTGTAAATACTTTCTCCTTTCATTCTTCATCCTTCATTCTTCATTCTTCATTTCCTCCTGTCAGGAAGGTGGTGATGCTGGCGACCTGTGGGGACAGTGGCGACTGGAGGGACACGACGACATGTATGTCAGTTTCTCTGGCACCATCACGCAGTTCCGCAAGAACAATGGCCAAGCTGTCTTTGCCAAGTTCCAGCACGAGGGTGACAGTCTGTTCATGCAGTGCTCGTCCATCTACGGCGAGAAGTCGGACACCACATTCGTTGAAGACGACTTTGGCATGAAGCCTTTCACCAATATCCGTCTGCGCATCGACGCCCTCGACAGTGACCGATTATTGCTTAGCAAAGATGGTCAGCACTGGGCATTTGAGAAATACTAATCCCATCAATATTTTTTTGCTCTCAAAGAAGGCAAAAAGTGGGTTTAGCCTACATAACCACACCTAACCTTTTAATTTTCTGATATTTAGACTATGTAGGCTTGCCTCTTAAGCCTACATACAGCCTACATAAGCATACAGAACAGAATTCTCTAGAAAATCTCTTGAATTCTCTAGAGAATTTTACAAATTATCTAGAGAATTTGTCGATTATACAGCTAATACAGAGACGAGAACAACTGTCCCTGCAACGGGAACAGCTAATACGAAGACAGGTACAGCTGATATAAAACACCCAATTTATGTAGCCTTCATGTAGGCTCAAAAGGCAAGCCTACATATATTAAAATGCTGATAATCAGTGATTTAAACAGCACCATGTAGGCTAAACTCATTTTTAGCCTTTCATGAGAGCGAAAAAATTTGGTGGTATCAATTTAATTTATTACCTTTGCAAGCAGAAGCGCAAGATAACGCGTAAACAAATCATTATCAGAAACTTAAAACGAAACAACATGACACAAATTACGATAATAAAAAAAGCGAAGGGTAAGGATACACTGACCCTAAAGACCATAGAAGAGCTGGCGGAACAGATCCGTCAGGGAGAATATGCCGAGCTGGTTCAGCGCCTGCGCAACCACTTTCCACTGTTTGACGGCACACGCAGTGTAGATGGTGAACTAGAGGGCTTCGAGGAATATACGAAGGGACTGCCCCGCATCTTGTTCGCCCTGGAACAGAAGAAGCACGGCGAACAGCGCGTCACCTTATCTTATACAGGACTGGTGCTGCTGGAGGTGAACAACCTGACGGGGCGTGAGGAGGCCGAGGCCATCCGTCAGGGTGCTGCCGAATTACCCCAGACACTGATGGCATTTGTGGGCGCCGACGGACAGTCGGTAAAGATTGTGTGTAGGGGAGAATTGCCAAAGGGGTTAGAGGTGAGAAGTGAGGGGTTAGAGGATAGCTTTGCACTCTTTCACGAGAACCTGTACGAGCGGGCCCGTCTGATTTATAATGGTCAGTTGGGTGTAACCATCGAGAAGCTGGAACCCAGAACCACCCGCATCTGCTACATGTCCAGCGACGCTGGCGTGTACTACAACCCTGATGCCGCCTCCATCTTCGCCAAAGCCGAGAAGCCTACGGAACTGACGTTGCGCCGCGCCACCAAACAGCCGTTGAGTGACGACCACGACCAATACATCTCCATGCATACCGCCTATGAGTTCAACATGACCAAGGCACTGGACGAGACCACAGGCATCGACGACGAGGACCTGCGCCGTCATAGTGTGTTGACACTGTTGGCACAATACTGTCTGGAGACGGGCATCCCGATGGGTGTCGCCCAGCACCTGACTAGGCTGCGCTCGTGGCTGAACAGCGACCCTATGCTGGTCAACAAGACCTTCGAGAACGTCTATCGCGATGAGCACCTGCTGAAAATGGCAACGAAGCGAGGCATCACGCTGACCCGCCACATGTCGCCCGAGGCGCTGTTGACGATGAAGATTAACACGTTTCTGACGGAGAACTACGACCTCCGCAAGAACGTGATGCGAGGGGTGGCAGAGTATCGTATGAGGACGGGCTACGGCTTCAGTTATCAGGATCTGACGGAGGAGGCGCGTAATTCCATCACGATGCGGGCCTTGTCACAGGGGGTTAAGTGCTGGGACAAGGACATCAACCGCTATGTAAACTCCAATGACATCGAACTCTACGAACCCATGACGGACTTCCTCGATCATCTTCCCAAATGGGATGGTAAGGATCGTGTGGAGCCATTGGCCCGTCGTGTTAAGACGGATTTTGAGGAGTGGCCATATCTCTTCCACATTTGGATGCGCTCAATGGTGGCAATGTGGCGAGGCAAGGGGCAGCTCACGGGTAATGCCCTCGTACCTATTCTTATAGGAAGACAGGGCTGTGGCAAGACATCGTTTTGCCGTATCCTGCTGCCTAGGGATCAGCGTGAGTACTATAACGATCGCATCAACTTCAAGAATGAGCATGATCTGAACCTGGGTCTGACCTCGTTTGCACTGATTAATCTCGACGAATTCGACAAGATCACCCAACGCCAGCAGATTGTATTGAAATATCTCGTATCGACCTCTGATTTGAAGTATCGCCCACCCTACGGCAAGGCCTATTCGAGCCATCGTCGGTATGCCTCTTTCATAGGTACCACAAACGAGAGTACGCCGTTGACGGATCCCAGTGGTAGCC
>JAEEGJ010012732.1_pt1 | contig 20696 bp, 8 predicted proteins | sample 8958761 | NCBI WGS metagenome assembly JAEEGJ01 (sample SAMN16246546, study PRJNA631951) | gut metagenome | biome: gut microbiome; feature: rumen; material: RS-attached | host: Bos | place: Iran: Karaj | collected 2018-10
TACGGTTGATCTCAGCTTCGAGTTCCTGCTGTCTGACGTCGACCATCTTCTGACGGAGGATGGCTTCCTGCTGTGTCTTGGCGATCTCAGCATCGGTAGCCTTAACGCCGATGACCTTCTGCTGTTCCTGCTTCTGGATCTCATAAGCAGCGTCAGCTTCAGCCTTCTTGGTGTCAGCCTGAACCTTGAGGTTAGCCTGCTTGATGGCGAGGTCGTTGTTGCGCTCAGCAATGATGATATCGGACTGAACGGATGCTTCGTTTGCTTTCTGCTTAGCTTCAGCGACTGCGATTGCAACGTCTCTGTCAGCCTGTGCCTTGGCAATTGATGCGTCCTTCTGGATCTGGGACATGTTGTCCTGACCTAAAGCGATGATCAATCCGTTTTCGTCGTCGATCCTCTGGATGTTGCATGAGATGATCTCGATACCGAGAGCGTTCATGTCGGTCTGTGCCTTGTTCTGCATCTCGTCACCGAACTTCTTACGGTCGGTGTTGAGTTCTCTTAAGCCAACAGTACCGATGATCTCACGCATGTTACCCTGAAGGGAGTCGGTGAGTGCTGCGCAGATCTTTTCCTCGTTCATGTTGAGGAAGTTCTTCATTGCGAGCTCGATGCCCTCGGGATCGGTCTTTACACGTACCTTTGCAACTGCGTCGATGTCGACACCGATAAAGTCGTTTGTGGGAACGAAACCGTTCGTCTTGATATCGATGCTGATCTGCTTGAGCAGCAGGATATCCTTTCTTTCAATGAACGGGATCCTAACTCCTGCGCGGCCGATGAGGATCTTCTTTTTCTTTCTGGGACCTGAGATGATGAAAGCTACATCCGGCGGTGCTTTTACATAACCTGAGAGAATGATTGCGATCACCAGGATCAGGACTGCAATTCCGATTCCGATAGGAAGTGCATACTCTTGTAAATTAGGCATAATCTTAACCCATCCTTTCCATATTGTTGCCTTAAATCTTAAAGATATTTGTGATGAAAATCAATATAAATCGGTCGGTATGACTTACCAAACCGGATATGATATTTTTGACATCCGATTTGGTTCAAACGCACAAATAGTTGCGTTTGGGGATATTAAGATAATAGGTTGACAATATTTATATGGTGGGTTAAAATTCAAACGAATGAACATATGAATAATCGTTCATATGAAGAACGGAGGTCAAAATGCCGCGCGAGAAAAAAACACAGCCCCAGGAAACAAAACGTGAGCTGCCGCCCGAAGAACTGCTCCAGGATCTTGGAGATCTCTTTAAGGTCTTCGGTGACACTACAAGGATAAGGATAATGTATGCGTTATATGAAGGAGAGATGAGCGTAATGGCAATCTCCGAACTTCTCGGTATGACGCAGCCTGCGATCTCTCATCAGCTTAAGACTCTGAAAGCCGCTAATCTCGTTGCCGGCAGAAGACAAGGAAAGACCGTTTTCTATTATCTTTCCGATGAGCATGTCAAATCGATAATAGCAGCAGGCTATGAACACTTAATTGAAGAATAAACTTAAAGGAGTACATATATGAAAAAGACATTTGAACTTGAAGATCTCGACTGCGCAAACTGCGCCATGAAGATGCAGGAAGCCATCAGCAAGATTCCCGGAGTCATTTCATGCTCAGTCAATTTCATGACACAGAAGATGATCCTCGAAGCTGACGATGCAGAGTTTGACAAGATCCTCAAGAAGGCAGTAAAGACGATTGCAAAAGTTGAACCTGACTGCACGGTAATCATCTGATATGAAATTCAAGCTCACCAAAAAACAGAAAAAGATGCTTATAAGGATCATCGCAGCGTCAGCTTTGCTGGCGGTGATCGCGGTGGCTACGCATCTTGTCACGTTGCCTTGGTGGGCTTGCCTTATCTTATATCTGATCCCTTATGTTATAGCCGGTTATGATGTCATCAAGGCGGCAGCGGTCAACATAATACACGGACGTGTTTTCGATGAGAAGTTCCTCATGATGGTCGCAACGCTGGGTGCGTTCGGAACGGGAGAATATCCTGAAGCTTCTTTCGTAATGCTGTTCTATCAGATCGGTGAACTCTTCCAGAGCATCGCTGTCGGAAGATCGAGAAAATCGATAGCAAAGCTCATGGACATCAGACCTGACTATGCAGTCGTAATAAGGGACGGAAATGAGGAAACGGTTTCACCCGATGAAGTTGCCGTAGGTGAGACCATCGTTATACGTCCGGGTGAGAAGATCCCGCTCGACGGCGTGATAACCGAAGGTACAAGCTCGGTCAATACGGCAGCACTGACCGGTGAATCGGCACCAGTCGATCTCAATGTCAGTGACGCGGTTATCTCTGGAACTTTGAACCTTACCGGAGTAATAAAAGTTAAGACAACTTCAACATTCGGACAGAGTACGGTCTCCAAGATACTGGAACTCGTTGAGAACGCTTCGGACAAGAAAGCAAAGGTCGAAAACTTCATTACGAAGTTTGCGAGATGGTATACGCCTGCAGTAGTTATCGCCGCAGTACTGCTTGCCGTTATCCCGCCTTGTTTCCTTGGCATAGGAAGCCTTGCGGTATGGAAAGTCTGGTTTATGAGGGCTCTCGTTTTCCTTGTTGTTTCATGCCCGTGCGCACTGGTCGTTTCAGTCCCGCTTTCTTTCTTCAGCGGAATAGGCGCGGCATCGAAAAAAGGAATCCTAATCAAAGGCGCAGGATATATGGAAGTCCTGGCAAAGACGGGCACTGTTGTCTTTGATAAGACCGGAACTCTGACCAAAGGCGTTTTTGCAGTTGATGACATTCATCCGAACATAATAAGCAAGCCTGAGCTGCTTGATATCGCAGCTGCGTGCGAGAGCTTTTCGAGCCACCCGGTTGCGCAGTCCATTGTCCGTGCTCATGAAGATCACATAGACAAGAGCAGGATAAAGGATGTTGAGGAGATCGCAGGCAAAGGCGTAAAAGCGGTTGTTGATGACAACACTTATTATGTTGGAAACGGACAGCTAATGGATATGTGCGGCGCGGAGTGGCATGACTGTCATCTGACAGGCACGATAATCCATATAGCGCGTGATGCTGAAGATGGAACTGAATATCTCGGTCATATAGTCATAAATGACGAGATCAAAGAGGACTCCGTATCTGCGATCAAAGAGCTTAAGTCTCTTGGCGTAAGTGAAATGATCATGCTGACCGGCGACAAGGAAAAGGTTGCAAAGAGTGTTGCCGAAAAGATCGGCATGACAGGCCATTATGCAGAACTGCTTCCGGCGGACAAGGTCTCCAAGGTTGAAGAACTCCTGCAAAAGGGAGGAGAGAAGCTTGCCTTTGTAGGTGACGGCATCAATGATGCTCCCGTTCTTATGCGTGCGGACATCGGTATCGCAATGGGCGCAATGGGTTCTGATGCTGCAATAGAATCAGCCGATGTCGTGCTTATGGATGACAAGCCTTCCAAGATCGCTACGGCCATAAGGATCTCCAGAAAGACCATGCGCATCGTTTGGGAAAACATAGTATTCGCGCTCGGCGTAAAAGTCATAATCCTGGTGCTCAGTGCTTTTGGTATCGCAAACATGTGGCTTGCCATCTTCGGTGATGTAGGCGTGCTTATTCTTGCCATACTCAACGCTGTGAGATGCATGAGGATCAAAGACTGATTCTGTCCTGATAATCGTACTCTATATTTACCCCCTGTGAGTTAAAATATACTCAAAGAATTCTGTTGGGGTAATGACGATGATAAATGTTTTCAGATACGACGGGATAGACTGTATAACCCCCTCGGTCATCAAAAAAGAATTAAGCAGGGACGATACACGCGAGATCATATTTATTGTGCCGGAGTTTTCCAAGGCCCAGATCGAGCGTGAGATCATCTCTCATCTTGAAGGCAGCTGTAAAGAACGCGGTGCTGCCATCCGTTCTGAAGGCCGCGATATACCTGTTGATTCTTCATTCGTCGGCGGTGACGTTTTGAGTTTCATCACTCTTTCATCAGCCATACTTGAATCGGTCGGATTTGAATACGGCGGAGCAGGCATCGAGGTCGCGTTAAGGTGCGCGATCTATTCCGTTCTTGCCAACTACAGTAAAGATTTCAAGACATTCGGTAAGCTCACGAGCAGGTTTGAATATATCAACATGCTCATCGATCTTCTTGGTGACTTCACAAGATACGGGATCGGCGTTTCCCAGCTTGAAGAGGCGATAGCAAATTCATCAGCATATTCCGCGGAATATAAGAGCAAGCTTGAAGACATTAAGCTTATGATGGAATCGATCGGCAAGATCAACGACCAGTACGGGATGTCATTCCTGAAGAACCGTATCGAGGCTGCAAGCCGCATCCTCATGCAGGTATCGTCTGACAAGCTTAAGGGCAGGAGATACTCCGGTTTAAGAAAGCTGCTTTCTTCACGCTTTGTATTCATCGGATTCGGCTCGGGCAGAAATCTTACGCCCCAGGAATATCTGCTCGTGAATCTCCTTTCAGAGAAGGGCGCGGATATCGCTTTTTATGTTCTTTCAACTGATAAGGCACCCTATTCTGAAAAGAATCTGTATAAGGTCGGAAATGAGTTCACAGACCGCATGAAGGCGAAAGGCGCAGCAGTACATGACTTTGTCAGAGATGATGATAAGCCTCGTTTTGCCGAACTTATCAGTCCGTTTGCTTTTGATGCCGCGTATGAAGGTGATGCAACGGACAGCGTCAGGCTTGCTTCCATCAGCGGTGCCGACAACCAGTTAGGGTATGTTTTCTCTGAGATAATCAGACTGACCCGTGACGAAGGTTACAGATACCGTGATATCAGGATCGTCTGCTGTGATGACGATCTTTCCGGAAGGATGAGGAGCAATGCCGAACTGTTTGGGCTTGATGTTTTTATCGACAGACGCATCGAACTTTGGAGCACGCTCGTGCCTGTATTTGCAGAAACTGTTCTGGAACTCCCGGTACATAACTACAAGATCAGTGATGTCCTGAGAGCGATGAGATGCGGACTTATAAAAGTTCCGCCTGTCATTGCGGATATGTTCGACAACTACTGCAGGCGCATGAATATCACTGACGGCATAAGGCTGTTTAAGAGTTCTGTCTATCTTAAGACACCCAAAGATGAAAACGGAGAGCCCAAAGAACCTGATGAAATTTCTCTTCCTGATGCATACGAAGACATCAAGGCGGGTCAAAAGATACCTGAAGGCGAATTCTATTGGAAATACATAGTGCAGTCAAAACTGATGCCGCTTAAAAAGGCTGCAGATGCCATTGCGGATGAGAAGCTCTTAAGCCGCAAGGCAATGCTGCTCAGAGATCTTCTCATAGATCACCGTGATGACGTGGAAGCACTTTCAAATGAGCAGCTTGATGCAAAAGAGAGTGAAGCTGCCGCAGCGCTCGTGCGCGGTTTTGACGAAGTGATGAATCTGCTGACTCTCTTCACTCATGAGATGAATGATGTTCCTATCGCTCAAAGAGCATTCATATCACTTATCAGGACAGATATGAAGAACAGGATCGAAGGCACCATTCCGCTCAAAGTGGATTCGATAGAGATAACGACACCGGACAGGGCTTTTGTTACTCCCTGCAAAGTCATGTTCATCCTTGGCGCATCCCGTGAGAATTTCCCTCACAGAAAAGGCTCTGAGGGTCTCTTAAGCACAGGCGAATTAAGGAATCTGTCGCAGTCTGTTACTAATTGCGAGCTTCCCGATAAGAACGAAGCCAGATCCAAGGAGGAGTTTGTCACGTGCTGCCTGACTTTGGGTACCGTGACTGACAGACTCTATATGATCCACAATGCAGACAAGAATTTCACGAGCAGTGTCTATGACTATCTTAAGAACGTCGCTGATCCTGAAAAGTTTGTCAGCGGATATCAGGCACCGGTAACAGGTGCTGAAAGAAAACGGAATCACACATTTAAGGATTCCGCAATCGACCGTGAAACAATGGAGCAGCTTCTTATGCTGCCAGGTTCGGATGGTAAGGGAATGTGGCTCAGTGTGAGCGCGCTTGAGGAATTCAACGCATGTCATCTGAAGTATATGTTGGACAGAGTCCTCTGCATAAGACAACGCGAGGACCAGACTGATATCGATTCAAGAGCGTATGGTACGCTCATCCATAAGATGTATGAGCTCGGACTGTCTGAAATAGGACGTGACGATTTTGAAGCGAATGCGAAAGAACTGCTCGAAAATGATGAGCTCTATGAGAAGAAGGTTGATGATGTTTTCGAGAAGGCCGTTATCGCTGAAAGTGTTCCCGGCACTGTTGATGATGATGGTGACACCGTTAACGTTATCAAGTCTTTTGACATTGAGACCGGTATTAAGCTCAGAAGGATGTTCAGGCTGACATTCAGAGGAATACTCAGCGATATAGTAAGCACTGGATTTGTCCCGGCAGGATATGAAGCTCCGATCGGAAAGCCTGCCAAAGACAGCAACGGCAATGAGATCCTTCTTTCGCTCGTAGATAAGAAACTTGAAGAGGAAACGGGACTTAAACTTCACTTTAACGGATTTATCGACAGATTTGATCTTAAGACGGGCGAACAGGGCAGTGAAGGGCTGAGAGTGATCGATTATAAGAGCGGAGATAAGAGCATTAAGCTCGCTGAACTGTTCAATGGGATCCAGATACAGCTTCCGCTTTATTCAAGAGCTCTGTGCGCGGGGTACGGTATCGATCCCGCAGGAAGTGATTACGGATATTTCAATGTCGGATTGAAGACCGGATCGGGAAAGAAACCTCTGGAATTTGAACCGAAGACAGCCAGAACAAAATCCGGCTATTCGGATGAAGACATAAAGCTTTCTCTTGATTATGCGGACTATATCGTAAAGAGTTCCGTGAAAGACATTCAGTCAGGCAAAGCGGACGGTCTGGTAAGTCCGGGTTATCATTACTGCGGCTTCTGCCCTTATGGGGGAGCATGCGGCAACGTTCCGTCGAAACCTGTTGACCGTGTGGGAAATAAGAAACCGGGAGAGGTCTATGCAGACTATCTTGAGAAGGCGGCAGACAAGACTGGCGGTCAGATGTATGACAAGGACGGCAAGGCCAACAGGGCCTGCATGAATGAGGCATATAAGATGATGATGCGCGATAAGCTCGGCAAGAAAGATGATAACGTCGGAGGTGAAGGATAATGGGACAGAAACCTTCGGCCGATCAGCAGGCGATAATCGATAACAAGACTGAAAACATACTTGTTCCCGCTGCTGCAGGATCAGGAAAGACCACGGTAATGATCGAAAGGATCATTACCAAGATAATTGCTGACATCATGGATGATTCCATTCCCGAGAATGAGAAGCATTCGTTTGACAGCATTCTGGTCGTTACGTTTACCATTGCGGCTGCAGAACACATGCGAGAGAAGGCGGAAGGCGCCCTTAACGATGCCATTGCAAAGAACAGGGATAATCCTGAACTTGTATCAAAGCTCAGCCGCCAGAAAGATCTTCTTCCCAATTCCTACATTCAGACGTTTGACTCGTTCTGCGCAAGGGTTATCAGGGAGAAAGGCTACTGTGCCGCAGATTCCGAGGAAGCGGATGTTTTTGATCCCGCCAACATAGTCCTCGATGAACATGAAAAGACGATACTGAAGAATGCCGCTGCAAAGCAGGCGGTAAAGCAGATGTATGCTGAAGTAAAGAATGAGAACGATCCGTTCATCAAGCTGACCCAGCGCTTTGGAGACGGGCGTTCTGACGGATCGCTTATAACAGCTGCTTTGGATATCTACGACAAATTGAGGAGCCTTCCGCGGTACAAAGAGATCATTTTGGAAGAGCTTGAAAAGCGCAGAGCCTGCGATGAGGTTGGGACGCTTGGATATGCCGGAAGGATGGCTTCGATCCTGGGTGACGTCATCGAATATCTGACAAGAAGAAAAGACGAACTGACGGCTCCCGGTGGTCTTTCTGACATGCTTGAAACGGATTCCGACATGTATGTTGTCACCAAAGGAAAGATGAAGAATCCGGAGGCGAACGAAAAGTCCATAGAACTTGTCGATAAAGTTGTTGAGCTGATCGGAAGACAGGCTGAAAGATTTGAAAAATTCGGCGGTGATGATGTCTATGATCAGGTGTTCACCATGATAGGAGAATGGCAGTCTTTTAAAGCGGATTACAGCTTTAAGATAATGAACGCGCCGAAGGACGCGTTGCCTGAAGAACTTGAAGAATACAACGATTATAAGCAGAAAGCTCTGGGGATCAAGTGCATATTGAGCCTTATTCTTTCGAGTCCGAAAGACGTTGAAGACTGTCCGGCAAAGGCACCCAAAGAATTGTCAGAATTGTTCTTTAAACTTAATACGACTGACAGGGAAGAGCTTTTGAGGCTTCAAAAGGAACGCACCGAAGTAACCGGTGCAATGGTAGGTCTCCTCCTTAAGATTGACAAGTGCTTTGCCGAACTTAAGGCGGGTGTTCACGGTATGGATTTTTCCGATCAGGAGTATGCAGCATATGACATCCTTGAGACCGAAGACGCTGCGCATTTCTATCAGGATAAATTCGTTGAGATCTATATTGACGAGTATCAGGATAATACAAGGCTTCAGGATGATATCATCAGCAAGATATCGCGTCCTGAGGGCAATGTCTTCAGGGTAGGTGATGTCAAGCAGAGCATCTACCGTTTCAGGCATGCAGAGCCTGGAATATTCAATGAGAAGATCGACCGGTACAAAGAGGACGGATCTCTCGGCAGAGTGCTGCCTCTGACGGAGAATTTCAGAAGCAGTCCGCAGATACTGGCTTTTGTTAACCACATTTTTGAACAGGCAATGACCCGTGACGGCTCCGAGATAGATTACGGCCCTGATCAAAGGCTTAATCACCCTGAAAACGGCGGATGTGAGGATCAGGGCGAGGCAGGCCTTCCCAAGGTGATCATTATCGATTCCGACGGAGCTGGCGGCTTTGAGGGTATGAATATGGAAGCCGGAGTAACTGAAGAAGACGGAGACGGTTTTGAATCATCCGACAGCGGAAATGATCCGGGTCAGACATCCGGTTCTGGAGATCCCGGAGACGATGAACAGCAGCCACTTAACGGTGAGATCAAAGCACTTTGTCTTGGCGTTGAAAAAGAGATCAGGGAGTATATGTCACAGTTTGATCCCGATGCTCCGGATTATGAAACCCATTACGGCGATATCTGTGTCCTTACATCTATAAAGAGCGAATCAGAGGTCATCTCCAACTTCCTCAATGATCACGGCCTGCCTTCTGCGGGTAGGTTTACCACGAGCATTTTCGGTGATCTTGATATCAGGGGCATCATCAACTGCATAATATGTCTTGGAAACTCGTTAAGAGACGAATACCTTGTCGGCATGCTCCTTGCTCCATACAGGAATACAAATTTCACGGTCAATGAACTGGCGGCTGTACAGGCCTTTATCCTGAAGCATGATCCTTCACTCAGAAAGGAATATCTGTTCAGGAAAATAAAGCTGTACAGTGAGTGCTGTGACAATGATCTTGCCGAACGCCTCGGGGCGTTTGTGTCGTGGTTTGAAAACCTCAGGATGAAAGCCATGACCTGTGATATCGATGAGATCATCGAACTGATCTATAAGCGCACCGATATCAAGGCGACTGTAACTGCCAAGGACGGTGATTTTGACAAACTGATCATCTTCAAGGACTGGATGAGCGCAAACTTCAAGCGCTTCGGATGTGATATAGCAGGAGTTGCGGGCGAGCTCGAGAACATGAAGATCCAGATCGATACCGCATCCATTGAATCCGGTAAGAATGAGAACAATAAGATAACCTGCATGAATTTCCATAAGAGCAAAGGTCTGGAATATCCTTTCATCATCTTTGCTTTAAAGGACTGCAGGAGCAAAGGCTCAGCATCCGGCGTGGGATTTGATCCGCACTTCGGCTTCATCTTTGAGGACTACGATGCCGTTCAGGTAACAAGAAACAAGTCTTTGGATCAACTCATTTATAAGTTCGACAATGTTCTTGCAGAAAATGCCGAAGTGTTAAGGGATCTGTATGTTACGCTTACGAGAGCAAAGACAAGGCTTTCGATAGTAACTTGGGATTCCGGTGAAAAGAACAACGGCGCAATAGAGAAAGCTTCTGCTGTTGCAGGTCAGGCCGGAAGTGAAACTTTTAAGCGAATTGACTGGTTCTCCGGAGGAAAGAGCATGTGCAGTGACATGTTCATGTGCCTGATGAGGACTGATTCGGATGAAGCACGTAAGCTCAGGATGATCCACGGTGTTGATCCTGCCGTTCTCATCGGATTTAAGGCCTGCACAAAAAAGAATGACCAGGATCCGGGAAATGTTCCGGGAAACACTGGATATGCAGTTGAGATCTTCGATAAGACTCAAACACAGAACCTTGATCTCGAATCGCGGAAATATCTGCAGGAACGTGCTGAAAGCGAAGCGGATAAGGAAACTTCCGATGATCTTTTCGACAGTGAAGGAAACATCATTTTCGATCAGTATCAGTATGAGTCTGAAACGCGCATTCCGTTTAAGGTTTCGGTAACCGGCATAAGGCACGGGACTCTCGAGGAAACAAGGCATGTCGATCTTGAAGTTCCGTCGGCATCCGATTTTGAAAACTACGGAAAGAGCAGTCTTACGGCTGCTTCCAAGGGTACTGTCCTTCATAAGCTCATGAGGTTTATTGACACTTCAAAGCTCAGGGAAGATCCTTCATCTTTTGATGAAGAAGTCGATTCGCTGATAAATGACCGGATCTTTGCGGAATACAGCCCGGAAAACATCAGGGAATGCGCTCTGGAGTTCCGGAAGGGAATACTTGCATTTGCTTCAAGCGATCTCTGCAAAGCCGCAGATGATGCTGATGCTGAGGGGAAGACCGACAGGGAAAAACATCTGGTTTTTGCTATTCCTGCAGATGAGGGAGCGGGTGCTGATGTCGCTCTGGTTCAGGGTATCATTGACCTTGTGTATGAATCTGATGACGGCTGGGTGATAGTGGATTACAAGACCGACAGATATAGCGAGGCTGAAGCACCGGGGACTGTTGAACGCGCTTCTCTGGCAAAAGAGAAACATGCATTCCAGCTTGATTCTTACGCAGCCGCATTTGAAGCTGCCGGAAGAAAGGTAGTGAAGAAGTACCTTTATCTGGTCAGATACGGTGAATTTGTAGAGGTTTAAAGAGGCTTGATCACGGCATTTCCGTCTTCGATCAGTATGTAAGACGGAGTGCTGCCTTCCTTCGGTATAGAAGGTGAGCCCGGATTCATGTAACGTACCTTCATGCCTGTTTCGGGAGAGGTTATCTCTTTATCGCAGACAATATGAGTATGTCCCGCGAGAAGGACTGCGCCATCCGGAAGGAATACCGGGAGATATCCGGGGCCTGCATTGTGTCCGTGTGTTGCAAAAAATGTTGTTTCACCGGATACGAGATAGATGTAATCAGACAGGATAGGGAACTTGAGTACCATCTGGTCTACTTCAGTGTCGCAGTTTCCGCGTACGGCGAGGATCTTTGTAGCCACCTCATTCAGAAGAGAGATGACCTTTTTCGGTTCATAGTGAGCAGGCAGGTCATTTCTTGGCCCGTGGTAGAGAATGTCTCCCAAAAGCACGAGCTTGTCTGCTTTCTCGTCTTTGAAAGCCTGTAATACGCGTTCTGTCCAATATGAATCCCCGTGAAGGTCAGATGCAACTAAAAATCTCACAGCAGTTCCCCTTTGTATTTTTTCTTCTTGCCCGCATCTCTCTTTCTGATGTTGCGGAAAAAGTCCAGCATCATCTTTGAGCATTCGCTCTCGAGGATGCCGCCTTCGAATTCGACTTTGTGATTGTGGCCGTGTGCCACGTTGAAAATGTCATTGCAGGAAACAACGGCACCGCTCTTGGGCTCGTAAGCGCCGAAATAGACCTTGCGGATCCTTGACTGTATTATCGCACCGGAGCACATCGTGCAGGGTTCGAGCGTTACATACATGTCGCAGTCTTCAAGTCTCCAGTCGCCAAGCTTCCTGCAGGCTTTGTCAATTGCTATGACTTCCGCATGCGCCAGGGAGTTTCCCCTTGTAAGTCTCAGATTATGAGCCCTTACAAAGACTTTGCCGTCTTTTACGATAACGCAGCCGATCGGGCATTCGCCGAGGTCAATGGCCTTTTCGGCTTCCTTAACTGCTTCCATCATGAAGCGCTCGTCAGTGTTTGACGGCTTAAGATCGGGAAAGAGTTTTGATTTTCGTGAAGGCATGAAGGATCCTTAAAAGTTTTTTGAAAGAATACACTAATGCCGCAAGTGTTTCAAATGTTACGTTACAGGGGATGACGGATGCACGGATGAGAAGTTAGGCCGGGGTAACATTTGGCTGTGCTATTGAACAAACGGAAAACTCTCTATATTATATTTTTATTAGAAATTGGATAAGGGAAGGCATCAAGGAGGCCAAAACACATGAAATTCAAGCGTTTAGTGGCAGTTTTAATCGGTATGGTCATGACCGTGGAGTCGGTTCCTGCTTTTGTTTTTGCAAAAGAGATCGATCCTGCGGCAACGGGAGTGATCGCAGCCGAAGAAGAGGAGCAGGGCGATAAGGAGGAGACGGAAGCTACCGTTTCCGAGACCACCGCTAAAAAGGAAAAAGCGGCACCCGAAACCGGCGATAAGAAAGACGAGGGCAGCAAAGAAAAGACGCCTTCTGCTTCTGAATCCTCAAAAGAGACTGAAACTCAGAAAGAAGAACCTGCTCTGGCAGAAACTAAGGAAGAAGCCGGAAAAGAGGATAAGGAGCCTGCTCAGACAGAAGAGAAGGAACCCGCCCAGACTGAGGCAAAGGAACCTGCTGAAACTGAAAGCGAGGATGAGCCTGTCATAACTGAAGTCGAAACTCCTTCAGGCAATGAAGATGAGGATCCTGCAGAAACTGAAGGAACCGCGGAAACAAAACCCGAAAAACAGGATGAACCTGATGTTAAAGCAGGTGAGATCATCCGTGAAATGACCAAGGTCCCTATCGGAACGCATACTTCCTCAAAAACGACAGATGATAATGCGCTTGAAGGATATTTCAGAAAACAGACTGAAGCCAAGCTCGGCAGGAAACGCGCTCTTATGCGTAACTCCACTACTGTCGGAAGCAGATTAACAGGCAACAATAAGATTGCGTACGATGCTCTTAAGACCAAGGTGGCTCTTGTTGCAAACGGAACGCTTACTTCAACGTTACTTGAAGTTCCCATAGCTGATTTCGGTCTCGGCTGGGAAAAACAGTCGTGGTCAGCGGCAGATCTTGGCGTTTCAAGTCTTATCTGGACAAATCCGGAAGACGGCAAGAAATATATTAATCCTGAAGCTTCAAATGCATTCCGTGCAAACCATGAGATTAAGATCAGCATTCAGGCGGTCGATGATGCGCTGCTCGCTGACTGTCCTTTTGAAATGTATTGGTTTGATAAAACGAAGGGAGTGAAGCTTTACGGTTACTCTCTTGGTGTCCAAAATGTCAACGGTGAATTCAGGCTTTCTGTAATCGCGGGACCTACAGCGTATTTTGTGGTTTCCAAAAATTATGCGAAAGAAACATATGTGACAGACACGACCAAACTGACCCGTGTCAATACCGCGGTCAATAATGCGGCAAAGATCGTCAGTGATGCTACCGGCAAAACGGATTATCAGAAACTGAATTTCTATTATCAGAAGATCTGCAGCCTGGTTTATTATGATACGTCCGCTGCAGGCACCGGAAGCACAAATTACGGCGATCCCTGGCAGCTGATCTCTGTTTTTGACGGAAACGCAAAGACAAATGTTGTCTGCGAAGGTTATGCCAAGGCCTTTATGTACCTTTGTGAACTTACTGCGTTTAGCGGTGACATTTCCTGCATAACGGCCACCGGAGATATCACCGGCGGCGGACATATGTGGAACATTGTCAACATGGATGACGGAAAGAACTATATCGTTGATGTCACGAATATCGACGGAAGAGGCAATGCCACAGAGAAATACTATAAGGCGCTTTTCCTTGCGGGCTATGCCGCAAAGTTAACTAACGGATATTACTTTACGATCGATAGTTTCATTTACGATGATGAGTGCCTTGAAACTTATACTTCCGCACAGCTTGCGATCAACAGCCAAAACTACTATATCCAGCGTTCGGTAACGGTTACCCAGAATGCCAACGGTACAACTTCGGTTGATAAGACTTCAGCTTATCCCGATGACGTGGTAACTGTTAATTGTTCACCTGCCAAGGGATATGAGGTTGATACCATTAAGGTCAACGGATCTGCTATCGTCGGCAATACATTCCGCATGAAAGGCGTGCCTGCAAAGGTTGAAGCCACATACAGACTTAAAACCTATAAGGTTTCCGTTAACACCACTGAGGGCGGAAACGTAACAGCTTCTCCCACCAGCGGAAATGCAGGCCAGAAGATAACATTAACTGTAACTCCTGATAAGGGATATGCGCTTGATAAGATAACCACTAACGGTACGGAATTAAGCGGTACTTCCTTTACGTTGGCGGATGATGATATTACGGTAACTGCTTCATTCAAGAAGATCCCTTATGCGGTAACAGTCAATGCCGGCGCTCACGGTACTGCAACAGCTGATGTTGCGACTGCAGGGGTCGGTGAAACCGTTACATTGATCCTGACACCGGATGAAGGTTACTATGCGAAGACCATAACCGTTAACGGCAGCCCGGTAATAGGGAACACATTTACCATGCTTCCTGAAAAAGTTACCGTTCAGGTTATCTTCGATCTTATTACACAGGCTCAGGTCGGTGATGTCTTAACAGACGGCGTTTACAACTACAAGGTAACGAATAACGCCATAAACGGAACAGGCACAGTAGCATTTGTCGGTGTCGTTAATCCCGTTGCTGCAGTATCCATTCCGGCTGTTGCAGTCTTGAAAGGCATCCCGTATAAGGTTACCAAGATCTCTTCATTGGCATTCAATAAGGATGCAACGGTAACATCTGTATATATTGGTGCCAATGTTACGGTAATCGAAAGCAAAGCTTTTGTCGGCTGCCCTAAACTCGTAAAGATAAACGGCGGATTAAGACTTAAAACGATCGGAAACATGGCGATTATCAACTGTCCGAAGCTTTCTTCGTTCATTATCACATCGGCGGTACTCTCCAAGATCGGAACGTATGCGTTCTACGGTGACAAGAGCCTTAAGACGGTCTACATCAACAAAACGACCAAGCTCACAAAGAAGGGTGTCAAAAAATCGCTGAAGGGATCTTCGGTTAAGACCGTCAAGGTCAAGAAGTCAAAAGTGAAGAAGTACAAAAAGTATTTCACGAAGAAGAATGCCGGCAGGAAAGTCAAAGTCAAGAAGTGACCGGTAAATGATCCAGACATAAATCTCCGGAGGAAACTCCGGAGATTTTTTTGTACTTGTTTGCTGAGTTAAACAATAGGTTACTTTGTCAAATAAATGTGCAAAGTGTCAAGAATCTTTCATATTAATAATTATATAATAGTACACTTTTGCCAAAAAAGTTGTAAAATACACAGTTGGGTGTTCTTAAATTCGGGTTCTATTTGGAGGTTAATTGATGAAGTATCTCAAGGTAACGTCAGTTGTATTAACTGTGGCTATGTGCATGTCAATGATCGCGCCTGTTTCGGTTCTGGCGGATGAAACGGCAGCACCTGCGGAGACACAGACCGAAGAAACGGTAAAGTCTGAGCCTAAAGAAACTGAGAAGAAAGCGCCTAAGGAAACCGAAAAGCCTAAAGAAACTGAGAAACCGAAGCCTTCTGAGACCGAAAAGAAGACCGAAGAGACAGTTAAACAAGACCCCACTGAAACCACAAAAAAGGAACCTGCTGAAACAGAAAAGCAGGAGCCCGCTGAAACCCAAAAACCTGCCGAGACAGAAAAGCAGGAGCCTGCTGAGACACAGAAGCAGGAACCCTCTGAGACCGAAACACAGAAACCCGATGAAACACAAAAACCCGCTGAAACCGAGAAGCAGGAAGAACCTGCTGAGACCGGAAATCAGGAGCCTGAAGCAACAGAATCCCAGATTCCTTCTGAAAGCGAAGAACAGGCTCCCGAAGTTACCGAGCAGCCTGTTCAGGAAACAGAGGCTAAGAAAGATGCTAAAAATGCAGCCGGTACATGTGGTGACAATGCCATTTGGACTTTAACCAACGGCGTTCTGACCATTTCCGGTAAGGGCACAGTTGAGACGAATCCCTGGGCTGGTGATAAAAACGGCATAACTTCACTTGTTATTGAAGAGGGCATTACTGCAACGTGGCCTTATTTGTTTGACGGCTGCAAGAACCTTAATTCTATTTCTTTACCGTCTTCAATGGAAGATATTGGCACATGGTGTTTCCGAGGCTGTACTTCACTTACGGAAGTTACGATTCCTGCGGGAGTATATGAGATCGGTACCGGAGCTTTTTCCGGATGCACAAAGCTTAAGAAGGTCAATTTGCAGTGCAACCTTTGGAAGATCGGATCTTCAGTTTTCCAGAACTGTTCTTCGCTGACCACGATCAATATTCCCGAACAGGTTTCCTTGATCGACTACTGGGCTTTTGAAGGCTGCACAAGTCTTACCAAGATCACACTTCCGTCAACTGTTTATACGATCGAAGACGGTTCATTCAGGAATTGTACGAGTCTTACTACAATCAACATCCCTGAAGGTGTATCAAACATCAGTGATGATGTTTTCTACGGTTGTACCGGCCTTACAAGCGTTACGCTTCCTTCAACCGTAATACGTATCGGAAACAACGCTTTTGAGAATTGCACCAACCTGAAGAGCATTTCCATTCCTGCGGGAATCGAAAATATCTGGGTTGCCGCTTTTAGCGGATGCTCCTCACTTGCAGATGTTTATTTTGACGGCACGGAAGTTCAGTGGAACAACGTAAATATCGCTGCAGACAACGGCCCTCTGCATAGTGCGGAACTGCATACGGCAGGCACAAACTTTTCCGGTGCAGCCGGAACTTGCGGAACAAGACTGGAGTGGAGCCTTGATACGGATGGAGTTTTGACGATATCCGGCTCAGGAGCCATGAGCAATTACGATATTTCTAACAACAAGGCTCCCTGGACAGATTACAAGGGCCGAATCAAGAAAGTGGTCATTGGCAGCGGCGCGACTTCGATCGGCAGCTATGCTTTTTACGGCTGCAGCCATCTTACAAACATTACGATACCTTCTACGGTAACTTCGATCGGAACTTCTGCTTTCTATGGTTGCGCGCTTACGAGCATTACGATCCCTTCAAGTGTTACCGCAATTGGTAATGGCGCTTTTGAAAGCTGCGATGCTCTTGCTACCGTTACTTTGAACAGCGGCCTTCTTACTATAGGCGATAACGCTTTCCACGCTTCCGGCGTAAAGTCTGTAAAGATACCCGGAACTGTAACATCAATCGGCGAGTCAGCTTTTTCAGAGTGTAATAGTCTTACAAGTGTTGTCGTCAGCCAGGGCGTGAAAAAGATCGGTAATTACGCTTTCCAGGAAAGCGCAAATCTTACATCTCTCACGATTCCCGAAGGTGTTACTGAGATCGGCAGCATGGTCATAATGGGTACCTCTGTCACTGAACTCACGGTTCCCGGTACTTTGACAACTTGCGGTTACTTTGTTTTCGGAAACTGCAGTTCACTTAAGACTGTAACTATATCTGACGGCGTTTCCACGATTACCGGCAACGCTTTCTCAGGATGCTCGAGTCTTAAGACGATTACCATTCCTTCGAGCGTGACCTCGATCGGCAGTTACGCGTTCAGCGGCTGCAGCAGCCTGACGGATGTTTACTATGCAGGCACTAGGAGCAACTGGAGTTCCATTTCTGTTAACTCATACGGAAACGAGCAGCTGAGTTCTGCCACGATCCATTACGGAAGCTCCGGAGTTACCAAATACAGGATAACTTTAGGAAAATGCAATAACGGTACTGCAACGTTTTCTCCTTCTTCTGCGGCAGAGGGTGAGACAGTAACCGTAAACGTTACGCCCGATACCGGTTATTCATTTAACCGTATTGATGTCGACGGCACCATGTATTACACAAAGACATTCAAGATGCCGGCTAAGAATGTTACTGTTGATGTTTATTTCAGCCAGGTTCAGTACACTATCAGTGTAGGTTATTCTTCAGGCGGTACAGCTTCATGCTATCTCAAAAAAGCCGGTACCGGAGATCTGATCACGATCAACACAAATCCTGATGACGGATATGAGGTTGAATCAATTACTGTTAACGGCAGTGAGGTAAGCAATCCGTTTACGATGCCTGCCGGAAATGCGGAAGTATATGTTACCTTCGCAAAGGCCGGATATCCGATTACTTTAAATGTTGGTGAAAACGGTACCGCATCATTAAATAAGTATACGGCGAATAAAGGTTCAAAGATCACTGTCACTGCCGTGCCTGATGACGGTTATACGCTCGATACTATAAAGGTTAACGGCACTGCGATCACAGGTACCGAATTCACGATGGGTTCTTCAGCTACAACGGTTGATGTTTCCTTCAAGAAAGCCACATATAATGTCAGTGTTTCCGTACCTAACGGCGGCGGAACAGCTTCTGCTTCCAAGACAGCGGTTTACGGCAGTACGGTTACCGTAACATGCAGTCCCAGCGATGGTTATGAATTTGACAAGATGACGGTTAACGGCACTGCTGTATCCGGCAAGACATTTACAATGCCTGCCGGCAACGCTTCGGTAGTCGTATCTTTCAAGAAGATCAACTATACGATCACCGTGAAAACGGATTCCAACGGTACTGCAAAAGTGTCCAAGAATCCCGCAAACGTAGGAGATGTGATCACTGTCACAGCAACACCTGCATCAGGCTACACGGTAGATACCATTAAGGTTAACGGCAAGGCACTTGCAAGCGGCGTGAAGACATTCACCATGACTGCGCAGGCTACAACTGTTGAAGTAACTTTCAAGGCCGGCCAGTACACGATCACAGTATCTGTTCCGGATGGTGGCGGTACTGCTTCAGCTTCTTCCACCAAGGCCAGCCGCGGTGATTCAGTCACTATCAGCACAAAACCTGCAACGGGTTATGAAGTTGATACAATAAAGGTTAACGGCACTGCCATCAGCGGTGACACGTTTACGATGCCGGCTCAGGATACAGAGGTAATTGTTTCTTTTAAGAAATCTGTTTATAAGGTTACTTTAGCTTCTGTATCGAACGGAAAGGCATCAGTATCCAAGACTACTGCGTACTATGGTGACAAGATCACTGTCACTGCAACACCTGCAACAGGTTATACACTTGATGAGATCAGGGTTAACGAAACAGAGCTTTCCGGTACAACATTCACCATGGGTGCCGGTGATGTCACCGTTACTGTAAAGTTCAAGAAGGTACAGTACGCGATCACAGCATCCGTAGACGGTGAAGGCGGCACAGTTTCTACCAATCCAACAAAAGCTGGCATCGGTGATACCGTAACTGTTATTGCAACACCTTCCACGGGATATTCAGTCAAATCAATTGTCGTAAACAACAAGGCTATAACCGGAGATACGTTTACGATGACTGCCCAGGCAACAACGGTAGTCGTTACTTTCACAAAGGCTTTTTATAAGATTACCGTAAGTGCTGCAACCAACGGCAGTGCAACGGTTTCCCAGGATTACGCAAATTACGGTGACAAGATCACTGTTACTGCAACTCCTGCAGCAGGTTACGCATTGGATACCATTAAGGTTAACGGCACTGCGATAACCGGTACCACATTCACAATGGGTGACAAAGATACTACTGTTGAAGTTTCATTCAAGAAGGTTCAGTATGCAGTTACCGTTTCTGCCGGCACAGGCGGAAGTGCTTCGGCTTCTCCGGTAAAAGCTTATTACGGTGATACCATTACCGTTACTGCAACACCTTCCAGAGGATATGAGTTCGATTATATCGAGGTTAACGGCCTTGCAATTGAAGGCGATACGTTTACGATGCCGGCAGCAGCTGCAGCAGTAAAGGTTTTCTTTAAGAAGAGCGTTTATAAGATCACTGTAAGTCCGACGACCAACGGAAGTGCTTCGGTTCCTTCTGCGACTGCGTCCTACGGTGACACGATCACTGTAACTGCAACCCCCGCAACAGGTTACACACTCAATGCCATTAAGGTAAATGGTACTGCAATTACCGGTACCACATTCACAATGAGTGACAAGGATACTACCGTTGAAGTTACCTTCAAGAAGGTTCAGTACGCGATCACAGCATCCGTAGACGGCGAAGGCGGTACAGTAACTACAAATCCTGCAAAGGCCGGTATCGGTGATACCGTAACTGTTATTGCAACTCCTTCCAGGGGATATGCAGTCAAGTCCATTGTGGTCAACAACAAGGCCATCAGCGGCGACACCTTTACAATGACTGCCCAGGCTACAACAGTAGTTGTTACATTCAGCAAAGCATCTTATAAGATCACTGTAAGTGAGACAACTAACGGAAGTGCATCGGTTTCCCAGAATTATGCCAACTACGGTGACAAGATCACTGTTACTGCAACTCCTGCAACAGGTTACGCATTGAATACCATTAAGGTTAACGGCACTGCGATAACCGGTACCACATTCACAATGGGTGACAAAGATACTACTGTTGAAGTTTCATTCAAGAAGGTTCAGTATGCAGTTACCGTTTCTGCCGGCACAGGCGG
>JAEEGJ010012736.1_pt1 | contig 20693 bp, 17 predicted proteins | sample 8958761 | NCBI WGS metagenome assembly JAEEGJ01 (sample SAMN16246546, study PRJNA631951) | gut metagenome | biome: gut microbiome; feature: rumen; material: RS-attached | host: Bos | place: Iran: Karaj | collected 2018-10
GGCTGGCCGCCCCACAAATCCATCCGGGAAAGCCGGGAGATTATCCGGACGGTTTTCCATAGTGACACGACTTGGGCAATCGTGCTTAAGGAGACGGGAGAACCTATTGGAGCTATGGGTTATATGATCTCTGATGGCAACCTTCTTCCTTCGAGGTCAGATGAGCCGCTTGTGGGTTACTGGGTGGGCAAGCCTTTTTGGAACCAAGGCATCTGCACAGAGGCTTTGCAACTGATGCTCGACCATATCAGGGAAACCACTGATATCCGGTCACTGATAGGCAGCCATTTCATTGACAATCCGGCAAGCGGCCGGGTTATGGAGAAATGTGGATTCGTCCCCACCGGTGAAACTTGTGTTGATGAAACCCTCGCCGGCTCCGACAATCCTATGCGAGTTTTGAGATTGGAAGTATTATGATGACTTTTAAAGAATTATTTCGACGTTTCCGCGCCTGGCAAATTGAGCCGTTTCAGTACGAGGACACAGTAGAACAACATGTCTGCGTCAACTGCGGCCACTCTTATGAAGGAGACTTCTGTCCAGTCTGCGGTCAAAAGAACGATGAGGGCCGTGTTAGTTGGAAATCTGTCGGTCAGGAATTGATCAAGATCTGGGGCATGGAGTCCCGATCCCTTCTGTCATCTGTCCTCCAGCTTCTTGGTCGTCCAGGCTATCTGATCGGCGATTACATCAGCGGCCGTCGACAGGTATGCTATTCTCCCGTGAGCATGCTCTTTGTGATGGCTGTGATCGTCACAGTGGTCCTGCAGTTGGCGGGAGTCAAGGTGGTCAATATGGACGCTGTGGAAACCACAGAATATGCCGCTATGGGCAGGGCCGCGGTTTGGATGGTGAATCACCTTGGCTGGGGTATGCTCATTATCACTGCTTTCTTGATCCTGCCAACCTGGCTCCTTTTCCGATATGCCCCCAGACATAGTCGCCATACCCTTCCGGAGGGAATCTATATCCAGCTTTTCATGAGTACGCTGGTACTGCTTATTTTCGTTCTCTCCCAGGCTTTTGCCGGATGGTTATTGTGGCTGGTTCCCGTCTATTATTTCATTGCTTACCGTCAGTTGTTCGGATATGGGGCATGGGGCACTTTCTGGCGCACGGCCTTGGCTTGGGCAATCAGCCCTATCCTTGCCCTGCTTATCTCCATGGAAGTAATGTACCTGACAGGGCAGATACCTTCCGACGAGGACTCCGCCAAAACATATATCCTGGGTTTCTTCGCCCTTTTCACCATTTGCCTGGGTATCCTTTATATCGGCTATATTATCGGGAAGCGTACAAGATCCAAGTGAGAAAATGCTTATATTTGGAATGATTATTGAGGGAAACCTTACTGGATCATAAATGTCATTATCATGAAAAGAATCCTTATTGCAGCTCTGGCAGCGTGCGTTGTTATGTTTTCTTCCTGTGAAGCTGAGGGTATCCTCGAGACTGGAGACCAGACCGAAGAACAGCCTGAAGAGCAGGTTAAAGAACAGACTGAAGTACAGACCGGTGATCAGGCCGGAGAGCAGACTGAGGAGCAGGCAGAAAAACAGACCGTTTCATTATATGGCATTTGGGCTCTGGATTCAAAGACTGAAGTCACAACGGATTCCAAAGGCAAGGAAAAGAGCAGTAAGGTTGATTATTCTAAATTCCATTTTTACCTCGTGTTTGGCGATCCGTATCTCGCTCTTGCCAAAAAAGGCAGTCTGTCAAACTTCGACCTTGACGATGTGGATGTAGACGGCACTCATTTCTCGTACGACACTTCCAAGAAGAAGATTCGCTTCAACGATACTCTCTGGCTTTCCGAGGGTCTGTTGTACCACATGCGCCTTTCCGGCACTTACGATGTCATCGAGCTGTCAGAAAACAGGCTTGTCATCCAGCAGGAGGTTTTGGGAGTCAAGACCATTTTCTCATATCACAGGAGATAACCGGTTACATGTACTCAAATCCCTTTACACTGATACCCATATTCACCGGTAGATACCTGAGCTCTCCAAGAGCGGTCTCCCGGATATAGCTGCTCTTGAAGTAGATGATGCAGTCGAGAGTCATATCCCAGTGATTCCGTTCAGTCTCCGGAGTAGCGAGATAATCTTTAAGAGCCTGTTCGTCACAGCCGACTATCTGGAACGAAATAAAATACTTGCCTGGTTCAAGAAGAACCGGTTCGTCCGGCTGTATGTCAAACTGCTGGGGATCCTTGGAGACAGCTACATCGGCGTAGATAGGTTTGTTGAGAATGTTGGTGAAGGATTCCTTCTTGCCTTCGATTTTATGGATATTCACAGACACCACACAACCGGGGATATAATTGCTTTTGATGGAAAAGTGAATGTTTTGGACAAGGAATGGTTTTCTGGTGTGGGCGACAGAGCCGATTTCCGTACCCTTGTAGTTTTCGGTTTTCAAGCCGAAACTTATAACGCCTCCGTTTCCTAGTACAGGCGTTCCTGCCCGAAGCAGGTATTTCTCCTTTGTCTCTCCACCTATGAACACCGCAGGATGCAACTCTGCTTCCTCCATGACAATGACCAGGTCTTCGGCAGGACCGGTTACGAGATAATAACCAGTCTCATAAGAGACATGGTGAAATTCCAGCGTGTCCGAAGGAACACTGATTTCAAAAACCCCTTCGGCCGATGAAACAGTTCCGATTCCGGATTTGGGGATCCCGACGTGAACATATTCAATAGCCTCACCTTTATTGTTGACAATCCGTCCCTGTACGGTAACTCTTTCCTGGGCGGACAGCAAAACCGGCAGGAAGGCCAGTGTAAATACCAATCTAGTACGCATATTTTTCCTTGATCTGTCGGGCATGACAGAAAGACAAAGATAATGCCAGTAGAAGACTGCATTACAAGAAAAAGCCTTATCTTTAAGCAGACAAATCAAAATGAGAAACACACTCGGTTATATTCTCGGCTTCCTCGTTTTCGTCGCGGGTATTCCAGCCCTTATGTGGTGGGTGTCAGGGCGTCTGTTTCTTTGGGCGCCAGCGCTCCCATGGGCAATCGTTGCGGTACCCCTTATGCTTATTGGGCTTGCCCTGAGCATCTGGTCTATCGTACACATGAAGAAGGTCGGTGAAGGGAATCCTTTTGATGCTTACAATCATGAAATTGCCCCACGTACCAAGCATCTGATGACGGACGGGCCATATAAATATTCCCGCAATCCGATGTTGCTTGGTGTTTATATCTATGATATCGGTGTGCTGATCTGGCTCCAGTCATGGTGGCCACTCCTGGTGTTTGCTGCTGAAGTGGTTCTTCTAACTTTACAGGTCCGGTCTGAGGAAAAGCGCCTGGAGGCTGATTTCGGTGAAGAATATCTGGTATATAAACAAACGGTTCCGCGTTATTTTCCGAACTTGACTGCCGGCCAGCCATAGTCTTGATAGAAGGACACCTTAAGGTTGTTCGCGGCTGCATAATCACTGATTGATCTCACCCGTGCGGTTCTCTTGGCGTCGTCATTGGAGGTGAGACCCATGAAAGAGTCGTAAAGATCTCCGAATATCGCTTTGGCGGTTGGGTTGAAATCCGAGCCGTCACCAACGGCATCGAACTTGGTGACCGAGAATCCTTCATCAGTCTTTTTCAGGTGCATACATCCGGGATGGCTTCCACCGGATACGGACTTTAGGGTGTCCCCTGCCTGGTTGTAGTTCTCAACCCAGAAATCACCCCAGACCTTGATGTCCTCGACATCTGTAGTATCGGTCGCTACGATCAGGCTATACGGAATGCAATGCTCTCCCTGGAGGTATTGGGAACCGATTCCGGTCATATATTTTGTGATAGCATTCAAATAGGTTTCTTTTTGAACTTGGGGTTGTGGCTCTGCGGGAGTCTTTTTTGAGCACTTGCAGCCGTAGAATGCGGCAATGCAGCAGAAGGCAATGATGAGGAAGCGTTTCATGATCATTCGATGTTGATTCTCGTCAAAGATAGTCATTTACATGTGAAAGAGTACTCTAATGGTTTGGAAATGTGAGTGAATGTAGCTATCTTCACTTGTTATGAAAAAGATAGTTTGCTCCGTATTCGTTGTTTTCCTTCTGTTCTCATGCTCATCCGCCCCAGAGAAAGGGACTACCCTTGTCATCGATCCCTCAGTGCAGTGGGAGGCCACATGGATAGGAATCGATTCGCCTGAAGACGTCTGCATAGGCGATGTCTCGATGCCGGCAAGGTATCTTCGGACTAACTTCAAGGCCGGAAAGAGAATCCGTGAAGCGAAACTGCATATCTGTGGTCTGGGCCTTTATGAAGCGTATCTGAACGGAGTCAAGGTCGGTGGTGCCCAAGTTCTTTCCCCTACTGTTTCCAATTACGACAAGACTGTCTATTACAACAGTTTCGATGTGACCGGTCTCGTCAGAAAGGGTCCCAACGCCATCGGAGTCGAACTTGGTACCGGGCGCTTCCCTGGAGTAAGGTTGAGCCCTGGTCCGGGCAGTGCCACGAAGCATTATGACAAGCAGCGTCCATGCCTGATTTGCCAGCTGGAGATAGTATATTCCGATGGAAGCATACAGAAAGTCCTGAGTGACGGCAGTTGGAAAGCCACCGCTGACGGCCCCATCCGCAGCAACAATGAATATGATGGCGAGATCTATGACGCCCGCATGGAGCTGGACGGATGGCTCGACCCTTCTTATGATGACAGTTCCTGGCCCCAGGCTGAGCTTCCGGAGGCCCCGTACGGAAAACTCACCGCACAGCCGAATCCCAATATCGAAATCCAGGACATAGTCAAACCCATTTCGATAAAGCCGATGTCCGGTGGACGTTTCATACTTGACATGGGTCAGAACATGGTGGGATGGCTGCAGGTTAAAGCCAGGATGGATAGGGGAGACACCCTGAAAATGCGCTTCGCAGAAACCCTTCAGGAGAATGGCGAATTATATACAGAAAACCTGCGTACAGCCAAGGCAAGGGATTACTACATCGCCAGGGATGAAGAACCATTTACATGGCATCCGACATTTGTTTATCATGGTTTCCGTTTTGTGGAGATATGCGGCCTGGGCTATGAGCCTTCATTGGAGGATTTTGAGGGACAGGTAATATATGACAAGATGGCCACCACCGGGCATTTCACTTGCTCCAATCCGGTGATCAACCAGGTCTATAAGAATGCTTTCTGGGGAATCAGGGGTAATTACCGCGGAATGCCTACCGACTGCCCGCAGCGTGACGAGCGCATGGGCTGGCTTGGCGATCGTGCGATGGGATGCTACGGAGAAAGCTATCTGTTCGACAACCGCGCCCTGTATGCCAAATGGCTGGATGACATCGCCACCGAGCAGAACGAGGAAGGACAGCTTCCCAACGTGGCTCCGAATTTCTGGACCATCCGGCAGGACAACATGACCTGGCCAGGCCTGTTCATCGAGGCAGCCGGGATGTTGTACCATCACTTCGCAGATGAAATGACGGTCAGGAAGCATTATCCGGCAATGAAGAAGTGGCTGGCCTACATGAAAGACAAATGGATGGTGGACGGAATAATGACAAAGGACAATTACGGCGACTGGTGCATGCCTCCTGAATCCCTTGAGATGATCCATTCCGAAGATCCTTCCCGCATTACCGCACCGGCGGTCATCTCGACGCCTTATTACGTGCATTACTGCAAGATGATGGAGGAGTTAGCCGTCGTTGCCGGCCACCCTGAAGATGTCCCTTATTTCGAGACGGAAGTTAAGACCAGCACGGAGGCCTTCAACCGCAGGTACTACAATGAAGAAGGAGGTTATTACGACAACAACACCGTTACGGCAAACCTGATTTCCCTGTGGTTCGGCCTCGTTCCGGAAGGAGAGCGGCAGAGGGTCTTTGCTTCCATCGTGGACAAAACCGAGAATGAGTTCGGCGGCCACGTCAGTTCCGGAGTCATCGGCATGCAGGTGCTGATGCGGACGCTGACCGAATACGGCCGTCCTGATCTGGCATTGAAGATGGCATCAGACGACACATATCCCTCCTGGGGATATATGGCAGCAAACGGTGCCACCACCATCTGGGAGCTGTGGAACGGCAATACCGCCGATCCGGCGATGAATTCCGGCAACCACGTGATGCTTCTCGGTGACCTTCTCATCTGGGAATATGAATACCTTGCCGGTATCCGTCCGCTGAAGCCTGGTTTCGCAGAAATCGAGCTTCGTCCCTGCCCGATCGAGGGATTGGATTTTGTCGATTGTTCCTATGATTCCGTGCAGGGCTGGATTTCCAGCTCCTGGAAGGTGGAGGACGGAACCTTCAAGTGGGACATCCTGGTTCCCGAAGGCATACGCACGGAGGTTTATCTCCCCGGAGAGGATACTCCCGATGTGGTGTCAGGCGGAAAGCATCATTACGAGAAGAAACTGTAATATGGATAGAAGGAAATTTCTAAAGACTACCGCCCTGTCTGCAGCAGGAGTTGCTGCAGGGGGAGTGCTTGCCCCAAGCGCTGAAGCAAAGACGGTAACGGTCAGGACCAGGCTGGATGCCAAGGGTTTCATCAAGGAGCCGGCCAGAAAGATCGCTGTCATCGACAGTGCCGACGTGGTCGTCGTCGGCGGAGGTCCGGCGGGTTTTGCGGCTGCGGTTGCGGCCTCGAGACAAGGATGCGACGTGCTCCTTCTTGAACGCGGCTATTTCCTCGGAGGTCTTTTCACGGGCTGCGACGTGACCATCCTTAACGATATGTACACTCCCACCCACTCCGGCAGGGTGCAGGCGGTTTTCGGAATCTGCGACGAGCTGTGCCAAAGGCTGGAGAAGCACGATATGCTTGCCTGGCTGGATACTCCTCCCAATGTGGATACCGAGGCCACCAAATACTTTATGGAAGAGATGTGTACCGAGGCGGGAGTCCGGATCCTTTACGGAGTCCAGGCCTCCGAAGTTACCATGAGCGGAGACAGGATAGACCATGTCATCCTTGAGACGAAGAGCGGCCGGGTTGCGATCAAGGCAGGGTTCGTCATCGACTGCAGCGGTGACGGGGATGTGCTCGAGTGGACCGGAGAGGATTTCAAGGAGTACAAGTACGACATTAGTGCCATGTACCGCATAGGTAATGTCGGAACCGGGAAACCTGGAAGCATTACATCCAACGAAGGTGTATTCACGGGCCATCTGGGAGATGGCATACGTGGAGTCGATGGACTCGACATATATACCTTGACCAGCGCCCAGCTGGAACTGAGGAAGCGCATGTGGGACAAGACCTGGAAACTGCGTCAGAATCCCGGCGACGGGAAAGCCTTCCTGTTAAGTACTCCCTCCGTGGTCGGAGTGCGCATCACAAGGGTCCTGAACTCCGTATTCAATGTCACTACCGAAGGCGCAGCTACAGGAACGAGCTATGACGACGTTATCGGCTTCACAGGCGGTGACTCCACACTGAAATGGAACGGTGCAAGCATACACCGCAAGGACCGGAAGATGTGGCAGATACCATACCGTTCGATCCTGCCCAATAAGGTGCACAACCTGCTTGTGGCGGGCCGTTGTTTCGGCTTTGAGGAAGAACTCATGTACGACGCCCGCGAGGTCGGCACCTGCCTGCTGACCGGCCAGGCCGCCGGGACGGCTGCGGCCCAGGCCCTGGCATACCGCCAGAGTTGCCGTGACATAGACATCCGGCTCCTCCAGAAAACCCTCCGCGGCAACAATGTCAAGCTCGACTGGTAATAATCGGGACATGCCCACGAAAAGGATCCTCTATCATCTGCTTGCCCTGGCCGTCGTCGCGGTCTGGGGGGTGACTTTCGTTTGTACCAAGACCCTCATAACGGCCGGGATGGATCCCGCCGCTATATTCGTGGTACGGTTCATCATGGCTTATCTTGGAATATGGATCCTTGACCTTGTCAGCAACCGTGGTAAGGTACGCCTTTTCGGGAACGGCTGGAAGGACGAGGCGATGTTCCTGTTCCTCGGAGTCACCGGCGGGTCGTTCTATTTCCTGACAGAGAACACGGCACTCGCCTTCACCCAGGCTGGAAACGTCGCTTTCCTGGTGTGCGTCGCACCGGTATTCACGGCGCTGTTCACCTTGATCGGCAGAAAGTTCATCAAGGGACGGTTCGCTGACGGGTTTGAGGACGTCCGGCTCGGATGGACCCTTGTACTGGGAACCTTGCTGGCCCTCGTCGGAATGGCGCTGGTGATCTTCGACGGCTCAAGGGTTGAGATATCCCTCAAGGGAGACCTCCTGTCCATCGGAGCCGCCCTGTGCTGGGCCCTGTACAGCCTGTTCATGGGCCAGATGACCAAGGACTACGGTGCGGTGTTCGCCACCAGGAAGGTCTTCTTCTACGGCCTTCTGACCATTATCCCGTTCCTTGGAAGCTGCATGGATTCCTTTTCCCCGGCCGTGCTTGGCCAGCCTGTCGTTTGGGCCAACCTGCTGTTCCTGGGACTGGTCGCTTCGCTGGCCTGTTTCATCGTCTGGAACCTGGTCATGGCAAAGCTGGGGAACGTGACTTCCACCAACTATGTCTACCTCAATCCGGTATTCACATTGATCACCGCCGCCATAATCCTTGGCGAGCGGATGAGCCCGATGTCCATCGTCGGTTGTACGGCGATCCTCGCAGGAGTTATCCTTGCCGGCCGCAGGAGTTGAGGCCGGAATCTGCGGACAGATATTCAAGGATCAGGTTGTGAAGCTGCTCGACGGAATCCGCTATGGCTTCCGCCGCGCCGAAATCCGTTTTCGGACGGAATCCCCAGGAGACCGCGATGGCGGGGATACCGGCGTTGTGGGCGGTTTTGATGTCCGTGGCGGAGTCGCCTGCCATTACGGCCCTGGACGAGCCGGCGGCTTCCATGGCCAGACGGATGACTTCAGGGTCCGGTTTCAGCGGGAGTCCTGGAGCGTTGCCGAGAATCTTGACGAAGGGGATGTCGGGAAAGAACCGTTCCATCAACATCTCGGTACCTGCCTGGAACTTGTTGGATGCCACGGCAATCTTGATTCCTGCCCTGTCCAGGTCCCTCAGAAGCTGATGGATACCGGGATATGGCCGTGAGAAAACGTCTATATGGGCTGTGTAATATGAAACGAAATCCGAAAGCGTTGAGTCGATCACCTCTTCGGATACACCTTCGGGAAGGGCCCTGGTGACCAGGTTCCGGATGCCGTGCCCGACCATCTTCCTGTATTCGTCGATGCCATGTCCGGGGAAACCCTTGAGGCCAAGGGCATACTCGACTGCAGCAGCCAGGTCGCCGATCGTGTCGATCAGCGTACCGTCCAAATCGAAAACAACTGTCAAACTGTCCATAAGCGGACACAAAAATAAGAAAAATGACTATATTTGATATAGCATAACCATAGTCCCATCATGAAAAAAAGCATCCTTCTTGCTATGATCCTGATGCTGGCCTTCGGAATCGCAGGTGCCCAGGGCCGGAGAGTCGTATTCATAGGTGATTCTATAACTGACGGGAACTGGGGCAGCCCCTACAGCGTCAAACCTACCTCTGCGGAGCGGAGCCATACCGACATGAACCACATCTATGGCCACAGTTATGTGATGCTTATCGCTTCCGACTGGCAGAGCCGTCATCCCAAGTCAGGATATTCATTCTACAACAGGGGATTCAGCGGGCATAAACTCCCGGACCTGGCTGCCAGATGGCAGGAAGATGTACTCGACCTACATCCGGATGTCCTGTCCGTCCTGGTCGGTGTGAACGACATGGGAAATGCTTTCAGTAAAGGCGAAGCGGAGTCTTTCGATTTCGATGGGTGGAAGGAGACCTACAGGAACCTGCTGCTCCGTGTTAGGAAGCAGAATCCCTCTGTCAAGCTGGTCCTCTGCACTCCTTTCCTCGCCAGGGAGGGGAGTACCGGTAATCTTCCCGACTATGAGGCCCGTGAAACGATGGTCAGGCATCTTGCCGCAATCGTCAGGGAACTTTCCAGGGAATGCGGGGCCGTCTGTATCCCGTTCGACACCCTGTTCGAGAAACTGGTAGGCTCCGAACCCGAACCGTCCTACTGGATTTGGGACGGAGTCCATCCGACTCCGGCAGGGCTCCGTCGCATGGCCGGCCTTTGGAAAAAGAAGGTGCGTCTCTGAGACAATCCGGGAATTAATTCCTATATTTACGATACAAGTGATTATCCCATGAAAAAAGTCTTCATCCTTGCGCTTTCAGCGCTTTTCTGCGCGGTTACGCTTTCAGCCCAGAACCAGGATCTTCCGGACAATGACTGGGCACAGTTCAATCGTTATTCAAAGGCCAATTCCGAGGTTACCGTCAAGCCTCTCGCAGTGCTGATGGGTGATTCCATCACCGACGGCTGGCTCAGGCAGGATCCCGAGTTCTTCAAGGCCAACAACCTTGCAGGACGTGGAATAAGCGGTCAGGTGACATCCCACATGCTGGTACGTTTCCGCAGGGATGTGATCGACCTTCATCCGAAGTATGTGGTCATCCTTGCCGGTATCAACGACATTGCCAGGAATAACGGCTACATATCCCTTGAGAACACTTTCGCCAATATCGTTTCGATGTGCGAGCTCGCAAAGGCCAACAAGATCAAGCCGGTCCTCTGCACCCTTGTCCCTTCCGGCTATATCCGCTGGCGTCCGGCCATCAAGGACACCAAGGAGCAGGTGGCCGCCCTCAATGCCATGATCAAGGAATATGCAAAGGCACACCGTTACAAGGTGGTCGACTATGCAACGGTCCTTGCCGATGAGAAGGGTGAGACCAGGTCCGACCTCTCAGGTGATTCTGTACATCCTAACATGGACGGTTACAAGCTGATGGAGGAGGCCCTCCTGAAGGTCATCAAGTAAGTACTAGATATCCTCGTCATCATCGTCGATGCCATACTGCATCGCGATGTCCATCTTATCCCAGGCATCTTCCATTTCCCTGCGCTGCTTTTTCGTGGGGCGGCCCGTTCCGCGGTCCCGCTTGAGGAAGAATGTCTCGACAGGAGCCCTTAGCTTGTCAAGTTCCTCCTGGGGCGTCAGGTTCTCGGCAAAGTCGGGAACCAGTTTCGCTCCGAGCCTGTGCGGAGGGATGGCGATGATCCTGTAGGTATACTGGATTATACCCTTGTGTACGCTGACGGTCTCGCCGGGTTTGATGTCCCTGGAGGGTTTTGCATTCGAGCCGCCTACTTTCACCTTGCCTCCCTTGCAGGCTTCGGTGGCCTCGGTCCTGGTCTTGAAGATACGGAGGGCCCAGAGGACTTTGTCTATTCTGTCTGATTCAGCCATGGCGATCAGTTCCAATTTCTTACATGGGGATCTGGAGCATCTTCCGCAGGGGTGCCGCCGGTGTAGGAGTCCCTTACGCTCCGGCGTTCGACGAGTGCTTCAAGGACCACAGTACCTTCCCTGGCCGGGAACAGGATGAAGTCGTTGACTTCCGAAGGAACGAGCATAGTCTTTCCGACCTTGAGGTCATACGAATCGAAGCCGGAAGAGTCGTTGGGAGCCTGGATGATGGCTTCTCCAGAAAGGCAGTGGTAGATGGCGAAGCTGCCGGGTTGCTCGCTGAATATGTGGAGCGGGTTGTCGAGCCGCAGTTCCGTCACCTTGAATTCATCACAGTTCATTGCGCTCCCGGAGGGGACATAACGATGGAAATCGATGAGGTCGAAGGCCTCTTCGAGCTCGGTCTCGAGGTTCAGGGCCAGTTCGGAGCACTCTCCGATTTCGAGGATCTCGAGTCCGGGTCCGGCCGCATATACTGTTCCGGGTTCGATAAGGAAGGTGTCACCGACCGAAGGATGGATCGTATGCAGCATCCCTTTCACCGTTCCGTCCTGGCAGCGGTCATAGAATTCCGCCGCATCCATATCCCTGTCCAGCCCTAATAACAGGACCGCATCCGGATCGGTTTTCCGGATGAACCACAGAGCTTTCTTCCCGAAGGAATCGTAGCGTTCTTCCGCCGCCTGGTCCGGAACGTTCACCTGGAGCGGCTGCCACCCGGTTGTCGTCATGACCTTGACCAGCAGCGGGAACTGCAGGCCGTAATATTCGAATACATCGTCTCCGACCACACGCTCCAGATAGGTGCCCATCAGTTCGTTCAGGGTGTTCCCCCCGAACCAACCGGAAGCAATCATCGAGTCAACGACTCCCAAGTCCGCGATATGGTAACTGACATTCCCCCAAGGAGTCTCCTCTTTGTCCTCGAGGAATTCAAGGGGATATAGTTTTTTGTTGATATCTTCCATCAGCCTTTTTATTTGCAAAAAACATACTAGTCCCGTCATTCGACGTCATCCGAGGGAACATACCAGATGGCCGTAGAGACGTCCCGGTATCCAAGCCTCCGGTATATGGCGGCATACCTTGCCACCTGTGCCCTGTACCTTGGATTATGCTCTCCGAACTTGTAGTCCACGACCGTCACGGAGTCACCCTTGATTATCACCCTGTCAGGACGCCACTCCCTTCCGTCGGTGTCGAAAAGGGAAGTCTCGTTCAGGATTCGCACTCCGTCGGCCGGGAACCATTCCGGCTTCGATGCTATCCTCCTTGAGAGCATATCCAGGACTTCCTCCCTGCGCCCCGGCTCCAGGTCACCGTCCCTGACGGCCTGCAGGACTGAAGGACCGAGATCGGAAGGGACCCTGACCCTGGACAGGATGTCATGAAGGACGGTTCCGTTATTCCTGGCCTCTGCCTTGGCCCTGCCTTCTTCGGTGAAGAAATCGACCGAATCGACGGAGACCCTCAGGCGTCCTCTTTCCTGCCCTTCGGTACCGTCATCGCCGCTTTCGGGATTGAGAGGGAAGGAATTGAATCCGGGTTCCAGCCTGCAGATGCCGCTTCCTTTCCTCTCAAGTTTGCCGAAGGGGTACATCTCTCCTTTGCGGAATACCACGACCCTCTCCTCGTCATCCCTTTCTTCGGTGAATCCGGCTCCTGCTCCTTCCTGGACGAGGTATTGCAGCAGGATCCCTGCAAAGCATGAACCTGGGTCGACTGATATGTCGGATATTATCGTCATCCCCTTCGACGCCCTGGTCAAAGCGACGTAATAGGTGTTGATATTGTCGATATACTGAAGCAGGAGTTCCTGCCTGTAATCTTCTTCGAAAAGGGTCCTGGTGCTTCCGGAAGAAAGCTGCACGTCGAAGGCAGCCTTGCCGATATCTTCCAGCGGGGTGCCCTCCACCTTCGGGACGGTCCAGGAGTTATGCGCCCTGAAAAGCGTGACCTTTTCCGAATACGGAAATATGACATACGGGAACTCCAGTCCCTTTGCCTTGTGGATGGTCATCACACGGACGGCATTGACATCGGAAGGCGAGCTCACCTTCGGATCGGCCTCCTTCCATGCTTTCAGGAATGAGTCGAGTGAATTGCCGTTCACGGCCACGTGGTCCTGGACATAATCCAGGAATGAATGGATGTAAAGGCTCTCGTCGTCGAGCCTCTCCTTCCCGTCATTCTGCTGGAGCAGCCTCAGGAGCTGCTCGCAAAGGTCGAGAAGGGAATGGCAGGTGACCTTCCCGGCCTCCAGGCCGGCCTGGTCCGCGAGGTAGGACCCGATGGTGTCTCCCGGATTCTTGACTGAAGTGAGAAGCGAGACCAGTTTCCTGACCACATAGGAAGATTTAAGATGCAGGGAATCATCGGATATGACATCGATTCCGTTGTCCATGAGGAAACGCGCGATTTCCGACCCCTCCTGGTTGTTCCTGACCAGTACCGTGATGTCACCGGGCTTGGCATCGGCTTCGGTCAGCTTGTTTATCGTTTCCAGGATATGTCCGGTCTGTTTATCCTGGTCGCAGAATACGGCTTCGACAAGTCCCTCCTCGGAATCGCCGGTCATGACCTCCTGTCCCTCGGAATCCTTACCGCCATATATCGAGGCAACGGTGATCTCGGCACCGGGGCCGTAAAGCCGGTCGAGCTCCGAGGCGGCATAACCGAAGAATGAATTGTTGAACCTGACGATGTTCCCAAGGCTTCTCCAATTGCCCTTCAGGCTGTCGTGGACGGCATCGGGGAACTGTTCCCCGACCTCCTTGGCCATCAGTTTCCAGTCTGAGCCCCTCCAGCGGTATATGCTCTGCTTCACGTCGCCTACCAGCAGGTTCTCGAAATTGCCGGCATCGCTGTTTGCGATAAGCGGTTTGAAATTATCCCATTGCACCCTGGAGGTGTCCTGGAACTCGTCAAGCAGGAAATGCTCGAACCTGACTCCCAGTTTCTCGTAGATGAATGGGGCGTCCGAACCGTCAATGATCCCCTTGAGTATCTGGTTGGAATCATCCAGGCTGAGTACATTCTTCTCTTTCAGGAGGTTCCTGAATTCCTTGGAGAGATCTGAAGCGATACCCAGGTCACTGGTCTGCTTCAGGAGTATCTTTGCTGTATTGTATGTCTTCAGTCCACGGTCGTATACCGCCACCAGCCTCGCTACCGGAGGCAGCAGGACGCTTTCAAGGTGGGAATACTTCGGCTGGTCAGCTTTCTTGAACCACGCCCCGAAATCATCAGCCTTGTTGCGGAAAGCTTCAGTAAGGTCGGGAAGCGGGGAACGGGCATCCAGGGATTCGAATTTGCCAAGGACCCCGGCCATGAAGCCCCGGGAAGTGTCGGAAGGTGAGACACCGTTCTGCAGGAAGGCATCCTCCACGGCCTTGGCTGCAGTCTTTACCTCTGAGATATAGGCAGCTATGACTTCCCTGAACCTGGCTTTCACCCTGGTCAGGTTCTTCTTGGAATATACCGCCTCTTCATCGATCCCGTTCTCTTCCACGACGGAGCGGTGTTCATCCGACTTCAACCGTTTGGCCATCTCTGATAGACTTCCGTCGAGGTTGAACCTGTGCCCTTGTTCAAGCTGCTCCATCATGCTGTCGCTCAGCCAGCCCAGGAGAGCCTTGTTGTCTTCGGTCAGGGAGTCGAGGATCCTGTCCACGCTCTCGCTTACCAACGATTCCTTGTCCAGTTCGACCTGGTATGAAGCGAACTGCCCGATCTCCTTCGAGAAGGCCTTAAGGGTCTGCTGGAAGAAGCGGTCTATGGTGCTGACGGCGAATGCTCCGTAATCGTGGAGGATATTGACCAGGACCGTTTCCGCCTTGTTCCTGAGTGCTTCGTTGGAACTGAAAAGGCTGGGGACGAAGTCCTTGGTATAGTCCGATTCCTCCGGATTCTTCGAGAGTTTGTGCAGTTCCTTGAGGATACGGCTTTTCATCTCGTCGGTGGCCTTGTTGGTAAAGGTTACCGCCAGGATATGCCTGTATGCGGTGGGGTCCTCGTTGCCGAGGAGCAGCCTGATATATGTCTCTGTCAGGTTGAATGTCTTGCCGGAACCGGCTGATGCCTTCAGTATCTTGACCATATCCTACTGCCTCCCGCAAATCATCTTGAAATCACACCAGGAACAAGTGTCCTTGTCATCCGTCCTCTTCCATGGCTTGGAAGGGTCCTTGATATCCGAAAGAAGTCCGTGCAGGCGCTCCTCGACTTCCCGGTTGAACACCCGGCTCATCGGTACGTTCCTGATTCCCTCCGTAAACAGCCTGGCCGGCTGGTAGATTGAGTTGACCACGACCTTGTCCTCAGTCATCGGACTTCCGGCGGCGAGATAGTCATATAGGAACAGCTGGAAAGCGATCTTCGGTCTCTTCTTGTTGTCGTCGCCGAACAAGGCTTCGGCAATCCTGACGGCATTGTCGTCGGTGATGTTGACATCGTTGTTCTCCACCTTGCCGGTCTTGTAGTCCACGATCCGGACCTCCCCGGGAAGGAAACTGTCCATCCTGTCTATGTAGCCTACGAACCTGAATCCGTCGAAGGTCATCTTGAACTCGTTCTCGAGACCTATGATCCTGAAGGATCCTGTGCCGAGCTTGTCCAGGAGTTCCTTGTCCCTCTGGAGCGTTTTCAGCACATACTGGACAATGACATTTTCGAGCACCAGGTTCCTTCCGCTGACTTCAAGGGTATGCAACTGGCTCAGGATGAGGCTCCTGACCCTTTTCTTGATATCTTCCTTCCGCTTCATCCAGGAAAGGATATACTCACCTGTAATCTCCTTGAGAGCCCCGGGGAAAGAGGCATTCCTCTTCCTGTCTCCCATGTCATAGGAAGGGTCCATCGCCGCCTCACCCATGTATAATGCCTGCATCGTGGAATGGTAGACATCGCCCAGCATCCCTGAATCCAGGTCTTCGGCAACCTCGCTTTCCTCTTTGAGGCAGGCAATTTTGGAGAAGTAGAACTTGGCAGGGCAGTCCAGGTAGCTCTTCAGCGAAGAAGCCGACAGGATGACCTCGTCCAACTTTTCGATGTCACCGTCCGTCTTGGGTATATCGGTGCCGTCATCCTTGATCCTTGCCTCAGCTTTCACGAAGCTGCGTTTCAGGTCCAGGTCGTAGTGATATTGAAGCTGCTTGATAAACCGGCTTTCCTCTCCGTTCTTGAGACCTTCGGTCCTGGAATCGTATACCAGGGTCACGGTTTCCGCCCTTTGGATCATGCGGTAGAAATAATACGCCCAGATTGCGTCCTGGAACTCATAGGTGGGGAGTCCGAAGCCCTTCCTCAGCTCGGGAGGGATGAAAGACGAACTGACACTCCTGCGCGGGAATATGCCTTCGTTGCAGGAGAGGATCACAAGGTTCCTGAAATCCAGCGCCCTCGTTTCGAGAGGGCCCATTATCTGCAGGCCCTTGAGGGGCTCGCCGTTGAACGGGACTGACACCGGCCCGAGAAGCTGGTCCAGGAGCCGGGCGAAGGTCAGGGGAAGTATTTCCAGGTCCTTGCTTCCCAGCAGTGTAATCGCTGAAAACGCCTTCCTTGCGAATTCCAGTTCGATGGCCATCTCGGGATCCTTCGCCAGTATTGAGGAAAGACCGAGCACAAGGTCCTTATGGTAATCTCCGAAGGCCTTGGCCTGCTCCTTGGACGCGGATTTTGGGTCCTTGACAACCGCCTTGAATATCAGGTCGAAGACGGGGTGACCGGTCAATTCATCCTGGGGGATATAGTATTTCGCATCCTTCTTGATGGCATCGACCTTGACGGCGGCTTCTTCATCCCCTTCGGTGACCTTCCTGAACAGACCCGAAGAGAAGATCGCCCAGACCTGGGTGTGATAGAAATACCAGGTCCCGTCTTTCTGCCTCAGATGCATCTGCATGGCGGATGCGAGGGTCATGAAATCGAAGAATGAACTGTTCCGCATAGGATAGCCCATCGTCACGTTAATGTCCTTGATTTCCGGAGGAATTGAATTCAGTACCGGAATCAGCAGGCTCTCGTCCGGAAGGACCACGGCGTAATCTTCATCCTTGAGTATCGAGGGCAGGAGTTTTGCCTGTCCTACTGAAGACGGGACGCTGACGACCGAAATCTCCGGGGTCCCCGTGCCGTCGGGGTCGATGGGGAAGGCCTGCCCGAACTCGTCCAGGTTCCTGGACATGAACAGGGAAGCGTTGTTGCGCCTGTCCCTGATCATCTTGCTGGAATAATCCCAGCAGAAAGATGCGAGACCGGCGTCCTTCATCTTGCGCATGACCGTCCTCTCGCATTCGTTCAGGGCGTTGAGGCCGGTGAATACATATTCCTTGACATCCCCGAACACCGCAGGCAGCACATCGGCCACAGGCTCATTCTTCAGCCTTTCGGCCAGGCTCCTGTACGTCATCCCTTCGTATGACATCCCTTTCCTGGACAGCACCTCCCTGAAGTCCTTATAGAGTGGATAAAGGATGTTCCACACCTGCAGGAACCGCTCTTTCACATTGGGGTTCTCCGAATCCAGATTGACCGTGAGCCGGCCGGAATCCCTGAAATGCCTGACGAAACTGTCGATCGCCCTGCGCTGGTTGTCAGTAAGATATGAATACGTGTCCTGGATTTCCTTGAATTCCCTGACGTTGGTGTAGAGCTGTCCCGGGTCGGCGAGGTACTTGTCCACATCATCGAAATCTCCCAGGATCACGTCGCCCCAGAATATGAACTCGTCAAGGGATTCCGCCTTGGGATAGAGGGCTTTGTAGCAATCATGGAGTTCCAGGAGCAGGCTGACCCTGTCCGTAGGCCTGGTGCCTGCGATACCGTAGAAGAAATCATTGATGGTCATCATCTGCGGAGCCACGACAGGGACTCCCGATGCCTTGACAGCTTCCCCAAGGTATTTCTTGAAGAAAACCTGACTCCTCCTGTTCGGGAATATGAAGCAGCGGCTGGAGATGTCCCCGGTCTTCATATAATGGTCGGCAACCTGTTTCAGGAATGGATTCATATATCAAATTTAGTTATTATATTTGTACAAATACATATTTGTCATGAAAAAGAAATTCAGATGTCTTGTCTGCGGTTACGTCTATGAAGGCGAGAACCCGCCGGAGCGTTGCCCCCAGTGCAAAGTTCCTGCAAGCAAATTTGTGGAGATAAAGGAAGAGGCTGACGGTCCCCAGTGGGCTTGTGAGCATCATATCGGTGACGGCAAGGTCGAGGACGAGGAAATCCTCCAGGGCCTGAGAGACCACTTCAACGGTGAGTGCTCCGAGGTCGGAATGTACCTCGCGATGAGCCGTCAGGCCGAGCGTGAGGGTTATCCCGAGATCGCTGACGCTTTCAAGCGCTATGCTTTCGAGGAGGCCGAACACGCTTCCAAGTTCGCCGAACTTCTCGGAGAAGTCGTATGGGACACCAAGACCAACCTCGAGAAGCGTTACCAGGCCGAGGCCGGTGCCTGTGAGGGCAAGTTGGCCATCGCCACAAGGGCGAAGCAGCTTGGATACGATGCCGTCCACGACACCGTCCACGAGATGGCGAAGGACGAGGCCCGTCATGGAGCCGGTTTCTACGGACTCCTGAAGCGCTATTTCTCCAAGTAAGCCTTTTCCGACTGAGGAATCCCGTGCTTCCCGGAACGGATCCTGTTCCGGGAAGCATTTTCTGTATTTTTATTTTCGTATATTTGCATGATAGACCCATTATTCGATTTAAAGATGGAAGCTGACGGCAACACCATAAAACTGTACTACAACACGGAGCGGGAAAAGCTGCAGATGCCTGAGTATGGAAGGAATATCCTCATCATGGTAGAGCAGCTCAAGGAAATACCCGACAGGGCCAAGCGGAGCGAACAGGCAAAGGCTGTCGTGAAGGTTATGGAGACCCTCAATCCACAGGTCCACCAGCAGGATAATTACGAGCAGAAACTCTGGGACCACCTCTATATGATTGCCGGTTACGACCTGGACATAGATTCACCGTATCCGGCACCCCTGCCTGAGGCCAAAGCCATCAGGCCCATGGTTATTCCCCTGGACAAGTCTCCCGTCCGTGCAACCCATTACGGCAGGAACATCGAAAGCATAATCGACCTCATCGCTTCCGAACCGGACGGGGAGGTCAAGACTGCAATGATCCGTTCCCTGGCGATCTACATGAGGCAGCAGTACCTGATATGGAACAAGGACAGCGTGGCTGACGAGACCATATTCGCCGACATCGAGAAGCTTTCCGACTTCAGGATCAAGGTTCCCGAGGGTCTTGAGCTTACCAAGATCTCCCAGGACACCAATTTCTCACGTCCCGGAATGAACCTGGGCATGAACGGCCAGAACCGCAAGGGAGGAAAGAAGAATAACCGCAAGAACCGCAAGTGATGTTCAAGTTGTGGAAGAACATGGATGATGACGACAAGTCTCGCCTGGTCAAGACGACCGGCCTTCTTGTCGCGCTTTTCGCAGTATTCACCCTGTTGGCCACAGTATCGTATTTCTTTACGTGGAAGGTCGACCAGAGCATTCTGGCCGCCCCTGTGAGAGATGCGTCCCTCGAAGTCCGCAACATTGCCGGCAAGCTTGGCTACAAGTGGGCCAACCTGCTGGTACGCAAGTGGTTCGGTCTTGGCAGCCTGGCACTGGTCATAATCCTGTTCGCAGTTTCTGTCCGTCTCCTGCTCAGGAGGTGGCACTACTCCATGGTCAAGACCATACTCCTCACGGTTTCCGGTGCCCTGGTGGCTTCATTCCTTCTTGCGTTCATCTCCGACAGGACCGGCCTTGGCAATGCCTTCGGCGGAGGCTTGGGCGGAGAGTGCGGCGAGGCCGTGGTTGGATGGTCGTGCAACCTGTTCGGAAAGATCCTGACCGGACTCCTGCTGCTGGCACTGCTGGCAATGTGGCTTTTCTTCGCCAGCAAGAAGTTCAACCGCTGGATGTCAGGCATCGGTGCTGCAGAAACTGCTGATGAGCCTGATAACGCTAGGGCAGACGGAGGTTCGGACAAGGTCAAGCCCCTTTCAGGCCGTAAAGCTGACGGGAAAGTGTTGGCCGGTGAGGACAATGCCGCCCGCGGCACCATCGGTGGGGCCGAGCGAAGCGAGGCGCCCGAACGGCCGATACCTCCCCGTCCACAACCCACTCCCGTTGTGGCTCCTTTGACTGCGCCCAAGGATGCGACAGCCGTCGATAAGCCGTTGGAGGTCATCAAGGACGACAGCCTCACCACAGAAGTTAAGAAGGAACTCCCGAGGATCAACGTCCGCGACGAGCTTCCCAACTACAAGTTCCCTTCCCTCAGCCTGCTGGAAGAATATTCCTCCGGCCATCACGAAGTCACCGACGAGGAACTCGCCCGCAACAACAACAAGATACGTGCGACCCTCGAGAACGACCGCATCCAGATCAACGACGTCAAGGCC
>JAEEGJ010012739.1_pt1 | contig 20686 bp, 13 predicted proteins | sample 8958761 | NCBI WGS metagenome assembly JAEEGJ01 (sample SAMN16246546, study PRJNA631951) | gut metagenome | biome: gut microbiome; feature: rumen; material: RS-attached | host: Bos | place: Iran: Karaj | collected 2018-10
TAGTGACGGTAGGAGAACCAGAAGTCGCAGACCACGAAGCAGTCCTTGTACTCGGGTTTCGCCAGGTCGGCAAACATCTTCTCGGCGTCGTAGTTGTTCGTATCGACATAGTAGAGTTTGTAGGTGCCGCGCACGCCCGGCGAGTATTCACGCATGGAGAAATCGACGCCCGGGGTCAATTTCTTGCCGTCAACGGACATTTTCATTTTGCCCGGAAACGTGTTGATGTCGATGGTGAACTCTTGCCGCCAGAGTTCATTGGCGCCCGCCTTGGCAAATTCTCCCAAGAGATAAGTTCCTGCCTTGTTGGCGCCGCCGTAGGCATAGCCGCGCCCCTGGTACTTCGCGGAACTCAGCTCCTTGACAATCTGTTTGTAATATGCCAGATCCTGCGCCTGCAGTGAAGTTTCGGGAATCAACGCCGCCAATAGGAACGCCAATGCTAAAAGAGTCAGTTTTTTCATTGCTTCGGGTATTAAATTCAGCAGCAAAAATACAAAAATATTTCTCGCAGATTTCGCAGACTAACGCAGACTTTTTTCTGCGTAAATCTGCGAGTTCTGCGGGAGATAATATTTTTCCGCCAAATGAAAACACATTCCCGCATTTTGCGTACTTTTGCCGCCGGAAAAAAAGTGCCTTATGAGAAAACATTGGATTGACAATCTGCGTTGGGTCACCGTACTGTTAGTGCTGTTGTACCACGTCATCTACTTTTACAACAACAAGGGCGTTTTCGGTGGCGTGGGCGGTTTCGGCGACGGTCCGCAGTACCAGGATGTGCTGATGTACATCCTCTATCCGTGGTTCATGCCGCTGCTGTTCATTCTGGCGGGCATCAGCGCAAAGTACGCGTTGGACAGACATTCCGGCAAGGAGTGGTTCAAGTCACGCACCCTGAAGCTGCTGGTTCCTTCCACCATCGGATTGTTTGTCTTTCAGTGGATGACGGGCTATTTCAACACCCTCGTGGCCCGACAAGATGTGCTGGCTTCCCTAAAGCAGCCTGCTTTGTATTTCCTTTGGGTGATTAGTGGCACAGGACCGTTGTGGTTTATCCAGGATCTGTGGCTGTTCTCGCTGATTCTGCTGCTGATACGGCGGATAACGAGGAACTGGCATTTCAAAATAAAGAATGAGAAGGTTAAAAAACACCTTCACGACAACGAACCATATCTCCTGAACATTTTAACCTTGATTATTTGTGTGCTGTATTGGCTCGGCGGGCAAACGCTTATTTTCAACCCGCGCCCCGAATCCGCAGACGGACTCTACAACCTCTACAAGCCGCTGTTCTACCTTATTTTCTTCCTGCTGGGCTATTATTGCTTCTCGTCAAAGAAGATACAAAAATACCTGTCTGATGGTTGGTGGATAGATATGGCTTGCGCCATTGTGGCTTGCGTTTATCTTTTATTTGACACATACGGCGAGAACAACACCACACCGCAGTATCTTGCCGACCCCTTCAACTGCATCTATGGCGGGTTTATGTGTCTCGCCATGATGGGTTGGTTTATAGCCAAATTCGACAAAACCAACGCCTTTGCCGGATATATGACCCGCTCCAGTTTCGGTATCTATATCGTTCATTACCTGATTATTGCAAGCATTGGCTCCATGATGTTTTATTACACTCAGCTACCGCCTGTGGCGATGTATCTTATTCTTATTGTAGCGGTTTTCACCCTGTCGCCACTGATTTACGAAACCCTCCGGAGGATTCCATTTGTGCGGTGGTGTGTGTTGGGGGAGAAGAAAAGTAAAGTAAATAAATAATTGATATACAATGACAAGCAAAGGTTCAAACAAACACACTCTTCGCTGGGTTCTGATTGTGTCGCTCGCCATTGCACTTTGGGGCGTTTTCGCTTGGGTGTATTTCTACGGATACTTCGGCGGCTTCACGAAAGTAAAACCAATTGATACCGAGGAATTTGCGAAATGCGCAGGCGACATCTCCGACATCACCATCCCCGATTCCGTCCGCATCATTGCACTTGGCGAGGCGACGCATGGCAACGTCGAGTTTCAGCAGCTCAAGCTGGATGTTTTCAAACTGATGGTTGAGAAATACAGCGTGCGGGCATTCGCGCTGGAGGGCGACTACGGCGGCTGCGAGGCGGTCAACCGCTATATCCACGGCGGCCCGGGCACGGCGCAGGAGGCGGCTGCGGCCATCGGCTTCCCCATCTATCGAACCAAGGAGATGGCGCAGCTTATTGACTGGATGCGCAATTACAACGCAACGGCAAAAGAAGGCGAAGACCTTCGCTTCTACGGCTTCGACATGCAGCTCTACGAGCGCAGCTACCAGTATTTGCTGGAGGCTGCCAAGACTTTTGCGGTTCCGACCGTGGAACTGGAGAAGCTTTGGGACAAATCGGAGGGCAAGTACTCAGCATCCTTCACCGCCGACCAAAAAGCGAAAGTGATAGAAAAAGTAAAGCAGGATTTGCTGCAGTTGAACGACTCGACAACGGTGCAGGCGGTGCATTTTGCGGATATGCTGCTCCAAAACATCGCCGTAGGGAAGGTGATTGACAATATGTTGAACGGGAATGTGTTGCGAGACTCGCTTATGTTCGTGAACACGCACTGGATTATGGGGCAGGAGGAGGCTCGTGGCAACAAATGTGTTTTTATCTCAGGGCATAACGGGCACATCCAGCGTGTCCATGACTACGGAAAGGACGGGAAGGCCATGGGTGCGCTTTTGTCTGACGAACTCGGCAAGGCCTATTTCGCCATCGGCACCGATTTCTACAAAGCGAAAGTCAGTTTGCCGAAAGGCAAGAGCGGCAAACGAAGCAACCACACTTTCTTCTCGAAAGACCCTCTATCCAATGCCGCCAAACAATGCGGATACAAGATTTGTTGGCTCGATTTTTCGAGAATCCCGGACGGCTCCACACTCAAACATCAGATTACGGATTACACGTGGATGGGTGACGTGGGCGAAGGTTACTCCCCACTCATGGCTGTCCTCCCGCAGTCCTATCGCGATTGGGTGTCTCCAACATTACTCTACGATGGGGTGATTCTTGTAACGGAGGCGCAGCCGATCGTGGTACTCCAGACAACAGAACCGTAATCTTAACCAACAACCACCAACAGCAAACCTCACCAACACGAAGTAATAAACAGCCGAAGGCTAACCAACAGCGAAGCTGACCAACACGAAGTAATAAACAGCCGAAGGCTAACCAACAGCGAAGCTGACCAACACGAAGTAATAAACAGCCGAAGGCTCACCAACAGCGAAGCTCACCAACACGAAGTAATAAACAGCCGAAGGCTCACCAACAGCGAAGCTCACCAACATTCACTTAAAATATGAACTGGACCATCATCATCATCGAAACCCTCGTTATGACCGCTGCGTTCACGGCCATGATTCTGATTCCGCTCGTGAAGAACCCCGTGTGGTGGATTCACGACTATCCGGAGGACATCCAAGAAGAGTACTTCAAAACGCACGAGCGCGTACCGTCGAAGTTCTTCTCCAAGACCGTGTTGCTCAAGAAGGGCTTTGCGCTGCTCGTCACCCTGGCTGTGATGCTCGGGCTGATGAAGCTGGCCGGCGCCTACAATTTCTGGTCGGCGTTCGCACTGAGCTACGGCATCTGGCTCGTCATCGACTGGTACGACTGCTTCTTCCTCGACTGGGTGCTCTTCGCCAATATGAAGTCCGTGCGCCTGCCCGGCACCGAACACATGGACGCGGCCTACCATCAGAAAAAGTACCACTTCGTGCAGTCGCTGTGGGGAATGCTCATCGGACTGATCCCGTGTTTGATCGGGGCGGGGGTGTATGCGTGGTTGTTTTGTTGATGACATCTCCATATTTTGTGTATCTTTGCCGCTTGAAAATATAGTAGAATGAAAAAATCATATAAAACAAAAGAAAAGAAACTTCCAGAAGCAGCGGAACCATTTGTTGCCTATAACAGGGGATCAAAGTTTGCTCCAGATGTTGTATCGAATGGTCCCAATGATTATTTGACATTGGAACAATTCGGTGAATTTTTCCATCAAAAGTTGGATGATTGCTATGAGAAGTTACATAATACTTGTCAGTAAAGGGGCATTATCCGACCTTGATGGTATCGCACAATATGTGTCCAGCCTTCACAGACCAGAGAGTGGTCATAAGTATGTTAACAAGATACTCGGACGATTAGCATCTCTCAGCTTTACGGCGGATATATTCCAAACTAGTCGATTTGCTATTGCCAAAGAAATACACCCGATGGCCAAAACAATGTCTATCATCAATCATCGTTGGACTGTTATATTTCACACCACAGATGACAATGTGATAATAGATAGGATTATTCCATCGAAAATGATGGTTCGGTAAGTTTGTTTTAAAGCCTCAAATCAAAACTATGACAAAAAATCGGATTATACAATGCGTACTAGCATTGATTCTCGGATGCTTTTTTGTTTTCGCAGCGAGCTCATGCTCAAAGATCAAGCATGAATGGGCAAATTTCTGGAATGGGAATGCTCAAGAATGCAACATTGGCGACTTGTATCCGGAATTGGCTAATCACAATTGTGTCGGGGCAAGGGAAAATGGGTTATTTTACAACTACTGGTTCCGATACAAAGCGACACCTGAAGAGGTTGAGACCGCCCTCCTGGCCAAGCCTTGTCATTATACAGAGATTGTCCCAGACAGCACTCTAAGGCCTTGTCGTAGAGATGAGATTGAACAAAGATTCGGTTCACTGCCACAAGCCTATTTCGCCGTGTTCATCGAATGGAAAGTAGCACCGGAAGACCATCTGCTATATTATCGCTGTACCCGCACCTCGTTAGATCACCTGCTCGTTTTTGACACGGTGTCGGGATATGTCTATCACAAAATCAGCGAGTTCCGCGAGTGACATACTTCTGTGGTCTTTTTTTTGTGCAGACACGGGCGATGCGCAGGGATGAATTGTCCGCTATATATAAACCGTATTGCCGCATTTTGTGTACTTTTGCCGTTTGAAATAATATTGGTATGAATAACAAGAGAAAAATATTAATAATCTTCTCAGTTTTAGCTTTTATCGCCATCGTTGTTTTAGAAGTCCTAATGTGTATTGCCGCATTAGTTGATGGCAAATATTGTCTGACTGAATCCAATTACTATCATCACATTTACAGTCTCTTCATCTCTCTTATTGTTAGCAATGTGCTGATTGTCATTCTGTTTATCTGCCTAATGAAAAAAAAACGAAACGCTGGCAACAATTAACACTGATATTACATTGTATAATTAATCCATAATTGATGCTCAAACTCGAAAAATTTCTGACCCTTTTCATCGGCATCGGCGCAATTGGCGGCGCCCTGATGATGTGGATTGACCCTACGGGCGTAGCGTGGGGCGGCGAGCCACTGTTAGAGATGCTGCGTGACAAGATGCCCTGGCCGGACATCTTCTTCCGCAACTTTATTCCCTCAGGCTTCGTGCTGCTGTTCCTGAACGGTATTACCCAATTGGCAGCAGTGTATCTGCTCTTCAAGAAGCACCCGCTCGCGCACTGGGCGGTCCTCGTCTGCGGCATCATCTTGATGCTCTGGATTGTCCTCGAATGGTGGGTCTGGGGCTTCAACGCCATCAGCAACCTCTATTTTGTGCTCGGGCTGGTGGAGGTCGTGGCGGCATTGTATATGTTTAAAAACCAAAAATAGAAAAGTAAATGAAACTTGATTGTCATTTAGGGAGTTTTTATATTTTTGCCGCCTCAAAATAATGTTCTTATGAAGAAAATGAATATCCCTTTGATGGGCACCCTGTTGATACTGTCCATCGTGGTTTGCCCAATCCTCTATTTCACTGTGGGTCCCACATTGGATGAGGCGCAGTTGGAAGTGCTTAAGATTCTGGGCATCATCGTGTCTTGCAGCGCTGCGTTCTGTTTTGTCGTGGGCGAGCTCACCGGAAACAATAGCCAAATGGACAAACTCTGGAGTCTGCTCCCTATCGTTTACACGTGGGTAATTGCCGTCAAAGGCGGTATGAGCGCCCGCTTGGTGGTGATGGCTGTCCTGGCCACGCTTTGGGGCCTCCGTCTCACTATGAATTTCGCCCGCAAAGGGGCATACAAACTCAAGTTCTGGGAAGGGGAAGAGGACTACCGCTGGGCCATTCTCCGCTCCGGTCCTCCTTTCCAAAAGCGCTGGGTTTGGGCGTTGTTCGACCTCTTCTTCATCTCCATATACCAAAACGTGCTGGTGCTGATGACCACTTTTCCTGCATTGGTAGCTATGGGCTCCGACAAACCTTTCGGTTGGCTGGATGCCGTCGCCACAGTGCTGATGTTAGGGTTCATCATCTGGGAGACCGTCGCTGACGAGCAGCAATGGAAATTCCAGACCCGCAAGTGGGCGATGATCAAAGAGGGGAAAAAGTTGGAGGAATTACCCGCTCCATACAACAAAGGATTCAACACCACGGGCCTTTGGGGACGGAGCCGCCATCCCAACTATTTCGCCGAACAGTCCATCTGGGTGTGCTTCTACCTCTTTTCCATCGGCGCCGGAATCGGCATCCTCAACTGGAGCGTGATCGGTGCGCTGCTGCTCGTGGTCCTGTTCCAGGGAAGTTCGTCGCTGGCGGAAGAGATCAGCGGCGGAAAATATCCTGAATATGAGAAATATTGCCAGAGCGTTCCGCGTTTCTTTCCCGGCAAGAAATACGAAATGTAAATGCCGTGAAGACAAGTGAATTTAGTTGCTTCTGTCCATATAGTATGGAAAATACAATTGGCTATCGCACGACCGTCACGGTTAGTGGGGCGCTGTGCCCGCGGAACTCGGGCGCGTACATACACTCCACCGTGGCCAGGCCGTTCAGGAAAGTGCCGAGTTGGGTGGCCAGCAACGGGTAGTCGATGATGTGCGTCCCCTGCGGCATACGGTCGAAGAAGAAGTCGGTGGCGGCGTCGTGCGGGACCATCGTGTAAGAGAGCGGGCGCTGGTACACGTATTGCGTGTGGCTGCTGACTGGCTCGAAAGCGGCGGCGCGACTGTCTTTCAGGTGCACATACTCCAAATCGCGGTCGGAGGTGATGATGAGTCGGACCGTCAACTTCTCGCCCAAACGCGCGGGATTGTCTTCAGTCACGGGTACCAGTTGTATGCCTTCCGGACCAGGTACCTCGTGGTACAGCTTCCGCTGGATGCGGAGTCCCGTGGCGGATTCGGACACCTTGGCGATATCCTCCACGTACTGCCAGTAGCAGGCTCCGAAGACGAAATGGGACGTGTCGGCGGCAACTGCAATATCCGCCAACTTCGGTGTGATGTCGCCCTCCGTCCACGATTTTGTGAAATAGCCGGTGCCGGGAACAGAAGTGGTTTCCCGCGCAGGCACGAACTGCGCATCGCCGACACGCAGTGTGGTGTTGCTCTCCGTGTTGAGCACGTTGGCATCGCCCATCATCAGCGCGAAGATGGCCTCCGCAGTGGCTTTCGTGTTTGACCATCCCTGCTGATGTTTTTGCATCAACAGCCACTGCTTCATCTGGTCCAATTCCTGTTTCTTAGGTGAAATAATGTTAAAAGCTTCAATCAGGACGGCCTGCCGCTCAATGGGCGCCTGATACCAACGGTAATATCTCCCGTTGTATTCCTTTCCCCAGAACATTCCCTCCTCGCTGCTCGTAATCGCCTGCTGCCGAATGCGTTCCATAATGCGTTGCGCTTCGTTTGTGCGCCCTAAGCGGTGCAACACGAGTCCAGTTTGGGCTTGCTGCATCAGCGGCTTGTCCCGCACATCGGCGGTCAACAGGGAGAGCAGGTTTTGCACGTAAGCTTGCGACAGCCACGAAGAGTCGGCGCCGTACCAAGTCCTTGCGTAAAGGTACTGGATATCCTCTTCCGAGAAGCGGAAATGCTTTTGTGGGGATAGGTCTTTCTGATATTCAGTGAATTTGTGCTTTTGATAAGTGTCCAGGCACTGGATGGCCTTGCGCATAACCTTTTCCATATCGGGAATCTCCACACCCAGTGACTTCAGCTTGGCATAGCCGGCCACCAGATGGCTTGTGATGTAGGGCGAGAAGAAACTCTTTCCGAACCAGGCGAAACCGCCATCATCCATCTGGTTGTTTTTCAGTTTTCGGGCAATGGCCTCCATCTCCTTATCCAGTCGGCTGGTTTGGAATAGCTTCGCCATTTGTTGCATACGGGCATTTTCCCGTTGCGCGTCCATCACCCACGGACTTTCCGATAACAAGATGCTCTTGAGTTGCTCGTTCTTAAACAGTTGGGATTCAACACCCTGCATTGTCGTATCGTTAGCCCATTGGGCATACACCTTCTCGATTTGCGGGAACTGCGTCACGATGTGCCGTGCAAGCGCGTTGGCGTACAGTTTGGAGAAGAGCTGCTCGTTGCACTCGTAGCGGTAGGTCATCAAATACTGCAACGACTGGATGGCCGTCCACGACGGGTTGGCGGTAATCTCCACCGTATAGTTGTTGGAGTGTAAGGTCGTGCTTTGATTGTCTTTCAAATTCTCGAATGTCAGCGTTTTGTCTTGTCCTGCAGGAATCACAAAGCGCATTGACTCGGTCACGGCGGTACGGTTGCTCAGCACAGGCAGCACGGCCTCCATCCCGTCGGTGTAGTGGCCCGACTGTGCCGTAATCCGGTACGCGACGACGGTGAGGTTTTGAGGCACCACCATACGCCAACTCACATTGGTGGATCTTTCTGCCCTGCATTGGAACTCCTTTTCGGGTGTATCGTCCAATAATAAGGGAATCAAGTTGTTGGTCTCGGGGTTGAAGAATTCGATACGGACGGTCCCGTGCAGGAGAGTGTCCGTGACGTTGGTGATTTTGGCTTGGAACATCAGCGTGTCGCCCTCGCGGAAGAAGCGCGGCGCGTTGCTCTGGATCATCAGCGACTGGCAGGAGGTGGCTGACAGGGAGTTAAAAACCGTTAATCCCTTGCGCGTGTGGCCATACAGGTTCATCTGCCATTCGGTGAATTGGTCGGGTATGGTGAAGACCATCCGCACGCGCCCCTCCTTGTCGGTGCGCAGGGCTGGCTCGAAAAAGGCTGTCTCCGTGAAATTCTTACGGATATAGGTGCGCGTTGGGGGCACGATGTGTTCGGTGTCGTTTGAAAGTTCCTCGGCCCCGGCAGATTCTTCGTTATCCCGCACCCTTACACCGTCCACGACGGTCTTGGTGCCATCTGAACGGTTTCCTCGCACAGTGGTGGTTTCATTCAAGGACGATACCCCCTCCAGATTGCTCAAGGCGGAAGTTACAGACCTTCCGGGTGTTGTGCGGATATCTTCCCCACGGACACGCCCTCTGGAACTGGTGGCATCTGGTGTGAATTTGGGCCATACCGACCGCATTTTCAAGGCCGGACCATCCTCTATGCTGCATTCTATTATAGGTTTCAGTGTCGGTTGGGCTGTTTCGGAGGTGTTTTGCAAACCAAAACCGTGATAGCTTCCGTGGAATTTTTTGCGGTTGTATAGTTTCAGCCATTGCTGCTGCCACCAAGTCAAGTCCTCAAGTCTGTTACTACGCTGCTTGATTTCCAACGGGGGCATATCCAAACCGTACAGGCTTTTGTCCAGCATCCAGGCCAGCACTTCTGTGTTCGGGTGGCGGTCCCTGGCATCGGAAATCTCCACCTCCCACTTGCATTCTTGTCCGGGCTGGACCCGGCTATTCCAATGGATGATGTTGACATTCAGATTGTTGAAAAGGTTTGATGTGAAATGCTCTTGACTTTTGGTCAATTTTTTCCCTATAGAATAATTGTGGCTATCATTGAATAATTGGCTGTTTTTATAGCAGAATGCCCTTATTTTAAGATAACCGGTGTTCCGGAGCCGCAAAGTGAACGTGTCCAGATTGTTGTTTAGATGGAATTTCTTGATCTTTTGCAGATTATGGCTTGTCTGAAAGCAAAGCGTTACGTAGGAGTTTTCCAATGTGGAGCCGATTATCACAGGAATCTTGTTTTTTCGAAAGAGGCTTTTGCTTCCTGCATAATCTGAAACACTTGTCCGTGTTTTCCTGTCTGGAATCTTCGCTTCGCTTTGTAATATCTCAATATGCAAAGGATTTTGGGATGGTATGTCCTGTTTGCCGGAGTGGATTATACGGAAAAACCGTGTCTCTTTTGCGGTATAAAGGGAATCCTCAAGTTGGTATTCAAATTTGTAATAACCTGGAGTCCATTTTGATATGTCAACCATCAACAGACTGTCCGGATAGAAATAGCGTGTGTCTTGCCATACGGTATCCATCACGTCCCAATGGGCGGGATTGTCCCCGTCGCGTCGGTCATAGTAGTATTCGGGAAAATATTGCCGGTACTGGGCCTCCGTGTAGAGCGGCTCTTCCGGAATGGGATGGTAAATACCGGATTTGTCGGGCATCCGAAGCCGAAAGGCTGTGACTTTAACGGGCACGTTCACCCTTTTCTGGAAGATGTCGCGGGTAATTACCACCGCGGAAAGCGTGTCTTCAAGCCACTGGTTGACCGTTTCCTGCATTTGGATTTCAAATTGAAACGGTTTCCAGTTGATATAAATGCTCTTCTTGGCCGTGTGGGTCTCGCCGTTGACATCGGTGACCACCGCCTCCACATCCGTTCTCGCTGCCCCTGTGTAATCCAAATTCGAGAAAACAAACGAGAAGCAGCCTGAAGCATCTGTTTTCAAGACCTCTTCGTAAAGATGAACCTCCGCATTTTTGCCATAACTCTCGGTGCGCAGGCGCAAAGTCACATCGGCCCCGATGAGCGGGAAACCGGCATACGAAACCGCACTGCCTTTGACAAAAACGGAGTCGTGATGCCACTCGTTTTCTGGCATATCCATAAGTTTAACATAGTACGAGGGCAATTTGTATTCCTCCGCCGTGACAATTTCTGCCTCATACCATCGCCAATTGTTTTCCTTGGAGCATCGTATAGTATAGGAGCCAGGCTGATTGGGCAAAACGAATTTTCCCGAAACGCTGCCGAACTTCGACACGAGCAGGTGAAGGGTCTCAAGCCGTTCTTTGCCGATTCTTTCCAGGCTCACCTCCACTCTGCCTCGCTTGAGCGGTTTGCCGTTTTTCTGAAGAATGGCTTTGAAATAAACGGTCTGTCCGGGACGGTACAGCGAACGGTCGGTGATGATTTGGACTGTATGCCGGGTGTCGTCATCGAATCGTCTTGCGCGCCAATAAATGTATTTGTATGGATGCCAGCGACCTTCCGGAATCTCTATCTCCGCACGATAGCAGTCGTTATGGTCTGGGAGAGAGATGTTTATATCTGCAAGAAAATCATCATAATAGTGGCGGAGATGGTCTTTTATACGAGTGTTCGGTATGAGAATCCGGCCGTACTTGTCGGTCCGGCGTTTGATGGTGACCGACCTTTTTACTGCGCTGCTGACAAAAAAGTCTGTGCTCAGGGAGGCCTTCCGATGGGTTATCGGCTTGCCGGTTTGTGCGTCGGATGCGAAAAGAGTTATCCCGTCGGGCCGCTCGATTTGCGTCCATTGCACTGACGAGACGATCATCGGGAAGACGCAGAGACAGTTGTTGGAGTCGGGCACTGCCCCGTTGTGCAGCACCACCGTGTATTTTCCGTACGGCAAAGAGTCGATCCAGAGGTCGGTGGAGGCGACCTCGCCGTGAACCGGGTTCAACCGGTATTGCTGTTTTTGCACGCACTCGCGGAAATGCTCCCGGAAACAGGCAGAGAAGGGTGACACCGTCTTCTGCTCATTCCGATAGGAGGTGATGATGTTGTCTGTCTTATATACAGAAAGATAGAGCGTGTCAATGTTCTTGTATCGGATGGGAATGTCGATTTTGCGGCGTGGGAACCGGTTGGTGTTTTGCGTCACCAATTGCACACGGGGCTCGGTGAGCTTGTCCAAAAGGCAACGGGCGTTCTGCGGAATCGGCGTCTTGTCATTGGGCAGGGCGGACAATTCCTCCAAGATTTGCCGGCAAGGCGTATAGAACTCAGGATGCGTCTGGTGATGAAGGTAGAGGAAGACCGCCTTCTGGTATCTCAAGGATATGTCATAGGGGTATTCCCGTTCCAGCCGCTCCAACTCCTGCCAATAGGGTATGCTGTCCCAAAATCCTGTAACGGGGCTTCCGATATTATGGCGAAGATTCAGTAACTGGAGTTCGTAAAAGAGAGCGGCTTGGGGACGATTATCGGCATTGTGCCGCAGGATGGCTTTCGGCAGCAGCGTGTCCAGCAGACTGTCCACCAGAAAAGGGTAGGGACAGTCAAGGATGTCCATCAGTGCCAGATCGAAGAGAACAGGCTGCCAGCACAGGGATTCGGTGGGGGCGTACAGCAGGAAGGAGAATGGTGTAGCCGAGATGTCCCCATATTCCAGCAGTTGTGATAGTCCCTCTGCATAATAGCGTTTCGCCGCCGCTCTCTTCTCCGCATCGCTCCATTCATCATATTGCGACAAATCCGTTTTTCCGGAAGAAGTTGTGTTGTTATAATCAAGATCGGATATTATTTTGTTCGCTATCAAATAGTGGTATAGTCCTTGATAGGGTTGCGGCGAAGTTTTCCGGAGACCGTCGAGGTAGAGCAGGTGGCTTTTCGTGGCCAAAATGCTGTAGCCGTATTGAACCCGTAGCATATAGCGCTCATAGTTTACCCTGAAAAGTTGCAGTTCGTTGTGCTCCTCGAAAGCAAGTCCCGAAATCTTATCGAGCATCTTCTGCGCATCTTGGAAATAGCTGTGGTCAGCCTGCTCATATTGGCTCCACAGGGAATTGTAGTCTGTGGTTTGGGCAAAAGTGGCGGTTCCAAGAAGCAGGAACAGACAAGCGAAAAGTGCGTATATGGGATTTGTTTTTTTCATCGTCTTGAATTATTCAACCGAGCGCAAAGATACAAAAAAAATGTACTTTTGTACAATGTGTAAAAACCATATTGATTTCTATATAAAATATTGAAAATAAGAAATTTGAACGTTTTGAGAATGGTAAACTATAATCCTTTTTCAATGAAAAAAATAGGTTTCTGCATTCTGTTGTTGGCTACAGTTCGACTTGCCGCCCAAGGTTCCCTCAGCGGGATTGTCATCAGTCCTTATGGGGATGCTGAGCACGGTGTTTCTGTAGAACTCTTTACCAATAATGGCGACCGTTTTGATGACAAGATTGACACAGTGGTTGCGCAAACCCTGACCGATAAAACGGGTTATTATAAGATAGAGGGAATTGCCCCGGGCACGTATGCTGCGCGGTTCAACAACAACCAAGGCGACAGCAATTGTATTACAATGACTGTGATTGGTGTGAAAATCGCAGATGGTAACGTGCCGTTGGATGTGAGATTGGTACAAAGATGTACTGCGTTTGGGCCACCTCCTGTATGCATTCAAAAAAAACCTCTTGTATGCATTCATAAAAAAAAGTACACCACCCGCATAATAACAGTGCAGTTGAAAAAAGAACCCGAATCCAAAGTGATGGCGAAGGTTGAATTTGAGATTGTTTCGACCGGGGAAAAAAGTTTTCGTTATGCCTACGGCTACCCTGTTGTCACGCAATACTTCCCTGCCGGTACGGGTCGGGTGCGGGTTCGTGTTTACGAGCATCTGGATGAAGACCTATGGCTTCTGGTAAAGATGTACGTCACAAGACCTCGCATCAAAAGGTCAAGTTTTATCGGGTAATTGGAAACGTGTTGTTCATCATAAGGCGGCTTGCTGTCGGATGTTGACGTAAACCAATGAACGGCCATCCAAAAAATAGTGTATTTTTGTGCGGTAATTTTTATTTTTTTATTTTAAAATAACCTATTGAATATGAATAAGATTGTGATGATAACGGGTGCCACGAGCGGTATTGGTCTCGGTTGTGCCAGAAAATTCGCCGCTAATGGTGACAAGTTGATCCTGACGGGTCGTAACGAGCAGAAATTGGAAGAGATCCGCAAGGAACTGTCCGACAAGGGCACGCAAGTGTTGACACTGCTCTTTGACGTGCGCGATCGCGAACAGGCCACTCGCTGTGTCAACGGCCTGCCCGACGAGTGGAAGGAAATCGACGTGCTGGTGAACAACGCCGGACTGGCTCTCGGTCTGGAGCCCGAGTATGAGGGCAGTTTCGAGGACTGGGAGACGATGATTGACACCAACATCAAGGGGCTGCTGACGATGACGCGCCTTATTGTGCCGGGGATGGTGCAGCGCGACCGCGGGCACATCATCAACGTCGGCTCGGTGGCGGGCGACGCTGCCTACGCCAATGGCAACGTATATTGCGCTACTAAGTCTGCAGTGAAGACCATCACCGATGGATTGCGCATCGACGTGGCTGGCAGTGCTGTCCGGGTGACGAACCTCAAGCCGGGACTGGTGGAGACGAACTTCAGCAATACCCGTTTCCACGGCGACACGGAGCGCGCCGCCAATGTCTATAAGGGCATCAAACCGTTGACCGGTGATGACATTGCCGATGTGGCCGTCTATGCCGCCAACGCACCTGCTCACGTGCAGATTGCCGAGGTGCTTATCCTCGCCACTCATCAGGGCAGTGGCAGCGTTATCGTGCGGAAATAACCCACCAGGGAGCGACACTGCTTTTTTTTTCGTCTCCTTGAATCACTTTGATGATTGCAAAATCCTGCAGGCGAGACGCGGGTTACTTAATATTTGACGATTTTGCGTGTCTCGATTCCTTTGTCGGTGACAAGTCGAAGGATGTATGTCCCTGCACTATAATTTGATAAGTCAACGGAAAATTCTCTTTCGCCTACGTTTTTATGGAGAAGCAATTTTCCGAAAAGGTCAAGGACCTGCAACGCTGACACAGGTTGCGATTCGGCAGAGGCTACTATTACAAAACCATCATTGTTGAAGTTGACGACATAAAAACTGGGTGTAGTCCCCTTCCCGTCGCGGAGCGGGGATGCAGCGTATGCGATTTGAGGCCTCAATGATTCGGACGGAAAATTGTATTGCGAGGCAAAGAAATGTGAGGCAACGGTACGAGCTGTTGCCTCATCCACGGGTCTTGCGGATGCGTTGCCCAACAGTATCATTACCAAGGAGAAGATAATAGAGGATTTCAATTTCATAATATAATGCATTGGGTAGTTGAGAAACAGTGTGATTATGTGTGATTAATCGCATTATGTCCTAAGAAAATAGGGTGTGAATTATGCCTTGCAAAAATACTTAAAAATAGTGTAACTTTGCCGCCAAATTCGGAAATTGATTTGCACTGATATTTATGGCACGTTTTATGAAGAATGTCCCCAAGGAAGATCTACAGGCACAAATACGCCGCATCAAGCGGTATGAGCGGATGATGCGGCAGGCGAACCGGATTCTGGCGAAGGGGGAGGCCCCCGAGGAATCGCGGACCAAGTTGCATCAGCTGTTACGCAAACTGGACGCCTATTACAGAAGCGACAGGTGGAAACGCGATTTTGCCGCTGATGAGGCGGGCCTGCTGCCGTCCGACCTGAAACGGGGCGTGCTCTCCGAAGACGGGCTCTATAACCTGCTGGAACACTATGAGCCGCAGGAATCGTGACTTGTTGCGTGCTGATGGTAACCGTTATTTTTTTTACTTTTGCGGCCTATTTTTTTAACAAATGAAAAAACTGCTGACAACCCTGCTTTTTTGCACCTTTTTTTTAGTATCCTTTTCACAATCTGAGCATTATGCCAAGCCTGCATTTCCTTATCACGCCACGGCGGAAGAACAACAGATGCTCAAGACGTGGTACAAGAATGTCAAGGACGGTCCGGCGCCCACCGCACCGGTGACGGCCATCGCCGAGTTCCAGCCGATGGGCGGCGTGATGGTTGCCTACCCGTTGGGCATCCCCGTCAATCTCGTGAGCGAGCTCTCCTTTATCACAAAAGTGAAGGTGTTGGTTTATCCTGCATCCGACAGCAACACGGTGAAGACCTTCTTCGCCGCCAGCGGTGTGAATATGGACAACGTCAGTTTCTGGGTCATCAACCACGATAGCTACTGGACACGCGATTATGGTCCTTGGTTCATCATTGACGGCAACGATAGGGTAGGGGTGGTGGACTTCACCTACAACCGCCCTACGCGCCCCAATGACGATGCCGCGTTGGTGCAAATTACCAATCTGCTGCAGATGGAACGATACGAAATGCCGATGGTGCACACCGGCGGAAACTATATGGTGGACGGCTACGGCACCGCTGCCTCCACCACGCTTTTATTGGAAGAAAACCCCAACCAAACGGCGGCATCGTTGCAGACGATGGCCAACCAGTATCTGGGTGTCAACAATTATATGCTGCTCGACGACCCGCTGGGTGACTACATCGAGCACATAGACTGCTGGGGCAAGTTTTTGGACGTTGACAAGGTTCTCATCGCGAAGGTGCCTGCCTCCGATCCCCGCTACAGCGACTATGAGGCGGTGGCCAATACCTTCGCCAATGCACTGACCCCTTGGGGAAATCACTACCAAGTGTTCCGGATCAACGCGCCGGGCCGGAACAAGACTACTCCGTTCACCAATTCGCTGATTCTGAACGACCACGTGTTTGTGCCGGTGGCTGGTACCCAGTACGATAATGCCGCCATTGCCGTTTATCAACAGGCGATGCCGGGCTATACCATCGTGCCCATTATGCAAAGCAGTTACACGCCTTGGCAAAACACCGACGCGCTGCACTGCCGCACCCACGAACTGGCCGACCCGGAAATGCTCTATATCAAGCATTATCCTTTGTTGGGAGAATATGATTTGCCGACCATCACGCCTATACATGCAGAAATCAAGGCATTAGGCGGACAGTCACTGGTCTGTGACTCTTTGCTGGTGCACTATAGTGTCAATGGTGGTCCGTGGCAAACCACGAGGCTTGAGTTGGTGGGTGGTGGGGATGCTTTCGAGGCATCCCTGTCAGGATTGCAGCCCAACGATGAGGTGGACTACTTCCTCTCCGCCCTGGACCAGTCGGGCCACCGGGAGTGTCATCCCTATATCGGTGCCGCCGACCCGCATCATTTCAAGGTGCTGACGGTGGGCGTGGAGGACGTGGCCACATCCAATACCATCGCCGTATATCCCAATCCCTGCAGCCGCTATTTTGTGGTGAACTGCCCCAAGACTGTGCAATCCATCGAGGTGTTTGACATTGCGGGCAGCCTGGTCTACAGCGCCCGTGGCAGCGACGACAAGACCATAGTCAACACTTCTGATTGGAAATCAGGAGTGTATTTGGTCAGGATTGTGGATAAGGCGGGAAACCTTTGTAACAGGAAGGTCGTGAAACGGTAAAGACAAGAAAGAATCTTACTTACTTGACAGCGATGACGTTGCCGGTCTGGATCCAGTCGGCAGCGGTCTCTATGATGTTGTCAATGCCTTGGGCGGTGGCCGAAGGATTGAGAAGCACGCGCACATCTGGCGGGACACCGTTCTCATAGTTGCCGCCGTCGTTGGCGATGGAGCGGGTGCAGCTGAAACGATAGGTCCAGCCGTTGGGCAGTGCGCCGCCGTTGGGCATTCCCATACCGCCACCAGTGTAGTCGCCAAACAGCTTCAGGTTGTCGAACGCCTGCGTGCAGACGGCGAAATAGGAGGTCGCACTGAAGGAACCGCGGTCGATGAGCACCGCCACGGGTTTGGTGTAGGGCTCTTCCAGCATACATTTGGCAGGGGCATAGACGGGCTTGGCAGCCTCGAAATCGTTGTGCCCGGGACCTGACTTGTGCTGCACGGTATAGACTTGCTGCTGATGGCAGTCGAAAAGACTGAGCAGCTTGTAGATGTTTATGTCGCTTCCGCCCCCGTTCTGGCGGAGGTCGATGATGAGGCCGTCGCAATCCTTGTAGCGATCAATGAGATACTTCAGGTCGTTGTCGGAGATGTCGCTGGAGAACGATGAATAGCGCCAGTAGGCCACTTCGCCGTTGCGGATGGCGTTGTGAGCGATGCTTCCCGTGACGTGCATTTGCAGGGTGAGATAGTTCAGGAGAACAAGGTTGGCATTGTAGTTGCCCTCGGCAGCCCCCCAGTAATTGACCGTGTCGCTGGCAGATTGGTCGAAGTCGCTGAAGAGGTTGGTGTGTCCGTCGCGAAGCGTGTTGAGCATCGCGGCGCAGACGCGGAACAGGCTGTCGTCCGACATTCCGTCATACACCATTGGGCGGAACACCGTGTGGACGGAGTCCCAGTCCACTCCCTTGATGTCGAAAAAGACGTATTGTTGGTCCACTCTGTTCCAGAGATATTCAAACACGCTGACGGGGTCGCTGGGCTCGTCTTTTGTCATAAAGGCGCGTTCACAGGATACGGCGGTCAGCGCCACAAGACCGATGAGGATGATATATAGTTTTTTCATTGTCATTAAGGATTAAATGTTGAACATAAAGGAAACATAAAACGTATGGAAGGCGTTGTCATAGCGATAGACGCCTTTTTTGCCAGTGGTGAGATAGTCCCACCGGTAACCGAAAAGGATGCGGTTCTTGTTGCGCAGGTTGATGCCAAGGCCCAAGTCGGTGGTGCATCCCGGGAACATCTTGAAGAGGTTCTCGTTCGGGGCGAGGAGGGTGCCGAGGAGATTGTTGTTGTTCATCGGGTCGCGCACGTATGCAAAGCCCGGGCGTGAGGCCGAGGTGAACAGCGGCAGCGCCAACTTGAAGTAGGCTGTCATCCAAGGGTGGGTGTTGTCCTTTTTGCTGTAGGCGAAGTCGCAGGCGACCTTCCCCACGACATCGAGGTTCCCGAAAATGGAGGTGGTAATGGCGGCGTTGCCCAGTTCGGGGAGTTGCATCAGCTCCATAAACACCTCTGTGGAGGCACCTGCCCAGAGATGCCAGCGGCTGTCGGAGGGCTTCAGACAGCTGTAGAGGAACTCCAAGTTGGGTTCAATAGCCGTCATCTTACCCGAAAATTTGGAAATATTGGTCCTGATGTATGATACATCGAAATGGATATGGCAGCGCTTCCACTCGTCGGTGAATCCGAAAGTGAGGGGCGTCTGGGCGCCTTGGAACGAAAAGGGCGCGATGCTGTTGTCGTAGTGGGTGGTGCTGCCCACACCGGCACTCAGGTCCAGCCAGAAGGTGTTGTCCTTCTCCCGTGTTTTTTTTGCTTTTTTCTCCTTTTGTGCAAAGGAAACCATACTGACACCGACCAAAGCCAGTATCAGCATTGTCCTCATAAACAGTTTTTGTCTTTTCATAAAATCAGTTTTGTATAAAAAATATAGTTGTAGGATGTGAATAAAAAATCTTGGGAAAAACGGCTGCAAAAATAACATTTTTCCGTACTTTTGCAGCCTTGAAATTTCTATAAACTAATAGTTATAAAATATGAAAAAAAGATTGTTTGCAGGGCTTTTGATGACGGTGTTTTGTTTCCTCGCTGTCAGTGTTGTCGCCCAGAACTACCACAAGGAGACCTATAAGAACGACCCGATGAACGTGATCCACTATACGCTGGACAACGGTCTGCAGGTGTTCTTGTCCGTGAACAAGGATGTGCCGCGCATCCAGACCTACATCGCCGTGCGCGTGGGTAGCAAAAACGACCCTGCCGAATCGACGGGCCTTTCCCACTATCTAGAACACCTGATGTTCAAGGGCACCAACCACTTCGGCACGCTCGACTGGGCCAAGGAGCAGGTGCAGCTCAAGGAGATTGAGCGCCTCTACGAGGTCTATAACCACACCACCGACCCCGCCCAACGCAAGGCTATCTACCATCTGATTGACTCCGTTTCCTACGAGGCTTCCAAATACGCCATCCCCAACGAGTACGACAAGATGATGTCGATGATCGGTGCGCAGGGCACGAATGCCTTCACTTCCAATGATATGACGGTGTATCAAGAGGATATCCCCAGTAACGAGGTTGATCGTTGGCTGAAGATTGAGGGCGAGCGTTTCGCCAACCCCGTCTTCCGTTTGTTCCACACCGAGCTGGAAGCCGTGTATGAGGAGAAGAATATGAATATGGCCAACGACAGCCGTACCGCCTACGAGAAGATGAACGAGGCGCTCTTCCCCAACCATCCTTACGGCACGCAGACCACTATCGGTACCATCGAGCATCTGAAGAACCCCTCTTTGACGAATATCAACAAGCACTTCTACACCTATTATGTGCCAAACAACTACTGTATCGCAATGTCGGGCGACTTTGATCCTGACCAGGTCATTAAGTTGATTGACAAGTATTTCGGAAAAATCCAACCGCGCTATATCCCCGACTTTACGTACGTGAAGGAGAAACCCATCCGCGAGGTGAAGGTGGTGGATGTGTATGGCCTGGAACCCGAGAATGTGCAGATCGGCTTCCGCATTGACGCCGGTACCGGTTCCCGCGACGTGCTCCTCGCCGAGATGGCCGACGCCGTGCTGATGAACGGCTCCTGCGGTATCATCGATGAGAACATCAACCAGAAGCAGCTGGCTCAGTACGCTGCCTCCGGTGTCAGCGACCTCAACGACTACTCCTATTTCCGCCTGACCGGCAAGCCCAAACAGGGTCAGACATTGGAACAACTCAAGGATCTTTTGCTCCAGCAAATCGAGATTCTGAAGTCCGGCAACTGGGATGAGAAACTGCTTACCGCAGCCATCAACAACCGCAAGCTCAGCGATATGACCTCGCTCGCAAGCAACGTGAACCGCGGTATGAGAATGGCTTTTGCCTA
>JAEEGJ010012744.1_pt1 | contig 20678 bp, 19 predicted proteins | sample 8958761 | NCBI WGS metagenome assembly JAEEGJ01 (sample SAMN16246546, study PRJNA631951) | gut metagenome | biome: gut microbiome; feature: rumen; material: RS-attached | host: Bos | place: Iran: Karaj | collected 2018-10
CGCGCAAAGCCCGTAAAGTCAAGGCTCGAAAAAATTTTTACATCAGGGGTTGACATCTGTTCCGATGTCATGTATATTACCCACTAAACAGGTAGGCGAAAGCCGAAGAAAGGAGGAGCAACCCCTTGTCTAAGTATTATCAGACTTCTATGGAAATGTGTGAGATGGGCAGCATGTGCATGCCTTGTTGTTGCATGACAAAAACCAAGTGCTTCTCTTGTCACACTGACGATCAGGATACGCGAATGTGAATCCGGGACAAAAAGTGAATGAACGATGAGAAGGGGCACACAAAAAGGTCCCTTTTTTATTGCAAACCAACAGCCAACAAAAAACAAACCATAAAAACCAAAAGCAAAAACAAATTCAAAGGAGAACAAAACTATGGGCAACAATTATAGATTCGAAACACTTCAGCTTCACGTAGGCCAGGAACAGCCGGATCCCGCATCCGATGCAAGAGCAGTACCGATCTACGCTACAACATCTTATGTATTCCGTAATTCAGCACACGCTGAGGCACGCTTCGGTCTTGCAGACGCAGGCAACATCTACGGCAGACTTACAAACTCCACTCAGGGAGTTTTCGAAGACAGGATCGCAGCACTTGAAGGCGGCGTTGCAGGCCTCGCAGTAGCATCCGGTGCAGCAGCGATCACATACACTATCCAAGCTCTCGCAGTCAAGGGCGAGCACATCGTAGCACAGAAGACGATCTACGGCGGTTCCGAGAACCTCCTTGCACACACACTTCCTCTTTATGGTATCGAGACAACATTCGTCAACATCCACGACTTAGAAGAAGTAAAGGCAGCCATCAGACCCAACACAAAGGCTCTCTACATAGAGACTCTGGGCAATCCATCATCAGACATTCCCGATATCGAAGCACTCGCTAAGATCGCTCACGAAGCAGGCATCCCGCTCGTTATCGACAACACATTCGGTACACCTTACCTCATCAGACCTATCGAGTACGGTGCAGACATCGTAGTTCATTCTGCAACAAAGTTCATCGGCGGTCACGGCACGACACTGGGCGGCGTTATCGTTGATTCCGGTAAGTTCGATTGGGCTAAGTCAGGCAAGTATCCCTGGATCTCCGAACCCAACCCCAGCTATCACGGCGTTAAGTTCACAGAGGCAGCAGGCGCTGCAGCATTCGCAGTTTACATCAGAGCGATCCTGCTTAGAGATACAGGTTCTTCCATCTCGCCTTTCGCGGCATTCCTGCTCCTCCAGGGCACAGAGACCCTTTCACTCCGCGTAGAGCGCCACATCGAGAATACAAATAAGGTTCTTGTATACCTTAAGAATCATCCGAAGGTTGAGAAGGTCTTCCACCCTGCACTCGAAGATCACCCCGATCACGAAGTATACAAGAAGTACTTCCCCAACGGCGGCGGCTCCATCTTCACATTCAACGTTAAGGGCGGAAAGAAGGAAGCATTCGATTTCATCGATCACCTCGAGATCTTCTCACTCCTTGCAAACGTTGCAGACGTTAAGAGCCTTGTAATCCACCCGGCAAGCACGACACACTCACAGCTTTCCGAAGAAGAACTCAACGATGTAGGCATCTATCAGAACACGATCCGTCTCTCCATCGGTACAGAGCACATCGATGACATCATCGCCGATCTCGAAAAGGGCTTCGCTGCCATCTGAACATAACAGTAAATAACTGATATTATTAGTATCAAAGACAAAAAGGAGAATCACCATGACTAAGATCTACACATCAGCTGACCAGCTTATCGGAAAGACACCGCTTCTTGAACTCACACATCTCGAAAAGCAGTTCGGTCTCGAGGCAAAGCTCGTTGTAAAGCTTGAATATTTCAATCCCGCGGGAAGTGTCAAGGACCGTGTCGCAAAGGCGATAATCGAAGATGCAGAGGCATCTGGAAGACTTAAGGAAGGCAGCGTCATCATCGAGCCTACCAGCGGCAACACCGGTATCGGTCTTGCTTCCGTAGCTGCAGCTAAAGGTTACAGACTGATCATCACAATGCCTGAGACGATGAGCGTTGAGAGAAGACAGCTCATCAAGGCATACGGTGCAGAACTCGTCCTCACAGAGGGTTCAAAGGGCATGAAGGGTGCTATCGCAAAGGCCGAGGAGCTCCAGGCCGAGATCCCGAACAGCATCATTGCCGGTCAGTTCGTTAACCCTGCAAATCCTAAAGCACACAGAGAAACGACAGGTCCCGAAATTTGGGAAGATACAGACGGAGAAGTTGATATCTTCGTAGCGGGCGTAGGCACAGGCGGAACAGTTACAGGTGTCGGTGAATACCTTAAGTCACAGAAAGCATCCGTAAAGGTCGTCGCAGTCGAGCCCGCTGATTCTCCCGTACTGAGTAAGGGCACTGCAGGTGCACATAAGATCCAGGGTATCGGCGCCGGTTTCGTCCCTGATGTTCTCAACACAGCAGTTTACGACGAGATCATCCCCGTTACAAACGATGATGCATTCGCAACAGGCAAGCTCTTAGGTCATAGTGAAGGCGTACTCGTAGGCATCTCATCCGGTGCAGCCCTCTGGGCAGCTATCGAGCTCGCAAAGCGTCCCGAGAATAAGGGAAAGACGATCGTAGCGCTTCTCCCCGATACAGGAGACCGTTACCTCTCCACTCCTCTTTTCCAGGAGTAATAAAGAAACCATAAAAGCCAATTGGATTTCCAACATAAGAGGCTGTCTCATTAATTTGAGGCAGCCTCTTTTATTGTCATTTCAGACCTCTTCAAACCGCACTTCAAACGGTTTACTGCTGTTCTACCAGCTTGCCCACATCCGTCGCATAGCACCATCTGCCGCCGGTGAAGTTTCCGAAGATATACTTTACTGATGCGGACTCGCACATGATGAGCATCTTACCGTCAACGAAGATTATCTCCTCCGACATGGGCGGAGCCTTAAACTCACCTGTAAGCGTGCCTTTGTAAAGGACAAACAGTTCGGCAGATCCTGCCTTGGGATCAAACACTCCGGCACTCTTGCCGAAAACATCGTAGCAGGCGATCACCGATTTTTCCGTTCCGTAAGACATGGATATCCACATCTTGTTATCCTTGACAGCTAAGCCCTGAACCTGATTGGGAAGCGAATAGACTTCGCATGCGACAGGATCAAGACCGAAAACAGCATCGTCAGATCCGCTCACCTCGTAACTGAACATGAGCGCACGGTTCGTCTCTCCGGAAGGACACTTGTAGCTGTGAGAATCCGGAGTCTTAAAATTCGGTTCCCTGTAGTATTCGCCCACAAAGAACTTCCCGCCGTAGAAGCACATAAAATCTGCTCTGATCTCGTAATCACCGTACTTCGTATCGAAGGTTCCGAGTGTCTTAACTATCTGACCGTTACCTGCAGACAAGACATCTGAAAGCTTGAAAACATAAACGAACGGATCCTCGTTGCCTCCGACGTAAAGATAATCTCCATTGGCCGCGAGTCCTCCTGCGTGGATAGCCATTCCGTTGCCGTTCTTGTCGCCCAGCAGAACGTAACCCCTGGTCTTTCCTGTCTGCTTTTCTATAAGATAGACGCGTGAAGGAGAGCCGTCCTTTTGATATCCTCCCATGAGATATAGGCCTTCTGATTCAAGATAATCAAGGCCCTGGGGGATCATGGTCTCAGAAAGTCCAGGTATCACAAAAGCCTTTTCGGATGCTTTGTAGTAATCTCTCACGGGCACTCTGAAAAAGAGCCTTGCACCCGTAAGCACAAGAACGACAACCGCCACAATATAAACGGCTGCCGTTAAAAGACCTTTCTTCAGTTTAGAACCGGACTTCTTCTCAGTCATATCAATACCAGTCCTTGTGTCTCTTGATGTAGATGACCTTCATGATCTGCGCAAAGATCATGTAGACGACCATGAGGATTGCAAGCCAGAGCATGTAGCTTATGGGCATCACAGGCAGGCTGAAGAGAGAGGATACCTTTGTAAATCCGATGATGAGCGTAACCGCGATGACAGCAAGCGTTGACAGCGTAAGCTGGACCGATGCCCTGTCGTTGATGAACGGAAGCTTCGGCGTTCTGATAGTGTGGATTACCATCGTCTGCGAGATTACGCCGAACATGAACCAGCCGCACTGGAAGTATCCGGCCATATCGGGATTGTTATATCCGAATACGAACCAGAGAACGAGGAAGCAGAGTACGTCAAGGACTGTACTTAAAAGTCCGAACGATACCATGAATCCCTTGATGCCGCCCAAGTCCCACTTCTTCGGCTTTTCGATATACTTCGATTCAACGTGGTCAAAAGGCATGCCGAGCTGTGCGAAATCGTTCAGCAGGTTCTGAACGAGGATGTGGATAGGCAGCATTGGAAGGAACGGCAGGAAGATGCTCGCGATGAGGACCGAGAACATGTTTCCGAAGTTTCCTGAAACGGACATCTTCAGATACTTGGACATGTTTGCGAATGTGCTCCTGCCCTCAACAACGCCTTCATCAAGGACCATGAGATCCTTTTCGAGAAGGATGATGTCGGCGACTTCCTTCGCGATATCGACCGCGTTGTCAACGGAAATGCCGATATCAGCCTGCTTCAAGGGCAAGCTGTCGTTGATGCCGTCACCCATGTAGCCGACTATATGGCCGTTTGCCTGGAACATCTTGACGACGCGCTGCTTCTGATAAGGCGACAGCTTGGAGAATATGTCGCACTTCTTGCAGGCTTCTGAGAGGTCTTCGTCGCTCATTGCCTCGACCTTGGCACCAGTCAGCGTCATTTCGGTCGAGATTCCGAGCCTTCCGCAGATGTTGATTGCAACACCTTCGGAATCGCCCGTGAGGACAACCGTGCGGACACCGTTCTGCTTAAGTGCTGCAATAGCCGTGCCAGCGGACTCCTTCGGCGGATCGAGGAAGCCGACGAATCCGATAAGGACCATGTCGCTCTCGTCCTGGACGCCGAAAACGTCAACGCCGTGAACGTTGTTCTTCTGAGCAACCGCGATAACGCGGATTCCTTCGAGGTTATTCTCCTCGGCAAGTTTTTTCGCGTTTGCGATAAGATCGTCGGAAATGTCTTTGACTTCACCGTCGATCTCGATATATGAGCAGATGGAAAGGATCTCCTCCACCGCGCCCTTCGTGATAAGCTGGCGCTTGCCGTTCTTGTCCTTGAGCACGACGCTCATGCGGCGGCGTGAGAAATCGAACGGGATCTCATCTTCTCTTACATATGCTTCCTTGAGGAAAGAAAGGTCCTCTTTCTCCGCGCGGTTGATGATGGCTACGTCCATAAGGTTCTTAAGGCCCGTCTGGAAATAGCTGTTGAGGAATGCATGCCTTAAGATACGCTTGTCTTCGCGGCCCAGAACGTCCATGTATTTCTCGAGGATGATCTCATCCTGTGTGAGAGTACCTGTCTTGTCGGTGCAGAAAACATCCATCTCACCAAACGTCTGGATAGCTCCCAAACGCTTAACGATTGTCTTCTTGCGCGACATGTTGATAGCGCCTCTTGCAAGAGAAGAGTTCATTATGACAGGCAGCATCTCCGGCATGATGCCGACCGCGATCGTAATGCCGAACATGAGCGACTGAAGCCATGAGCCCTTGGTCAGGAAGTTTGCGATAAAGATAACGGGGACCGTTATCAGCATGAAACGGATCAGGAGCTTACTGACGGAATCGAGGTTCTTTTCGAAAGCGCTCTTCTCCTCGAACGAGTTGAGGCTCTTGGCCATGCTTCCGAAATATGTCTCTTCGCCTGTAGTGAGAATGATCGCCTTGGCCGATCCGGATACGATATTACTTCCCATGAAGCCGACGTTTGCAAGATCCGTAACGCCAACGCCCGTTTCGGACGTCGTGAATTTCTCAACGGGGTTGCTCTCGCCAGTGAGCTGCGACTGGTCGATGAACAGGTCCTTTGTCTCGATGAACCTGACGTCACCGGGGATCATGTCTCCTGAAGCCAGTTTTACGACGTCGCCGGGAACGAGTTCTTCGATCTCTACTTCCATCTCAACGCCGTTTCTGATGACGTCGAGCTTGTTGGTGATCATGCCCTGGAGCTTCTTGGCGGCATTGTTGGATTTCTCTTCCTGAACGAAGGATATTGTCGCGGATATTATGATGACCGCAACGAGCATCGCAAACGTTGCAACAGAAGGCTCGTCAGCCAATACGACATCGGTGATGAACGTGATCAGCGCGACCACTAGCAATACGATGTTGAAAGGATTGATTATGGCATCCTTGATGCGTACGGCGAGGCTCTTTTCCTTGCCGAAATCGATGATGTTCCTGCCATATTCCTCAAGACGGTCAGCAGCCTGGACGGGATCTAGTCCCTCCTCATCCGACTGGTATCTTTCGAAAAGTGCTTTCTGATCAAGTGCGCTCAGTTCAAGAAGTATCTTCTCGACTTCGCCTTTGCGCTCAGTGTTTTCTTTCTTCTTCATACTCTGCTCCCCCAAAAATCCAAAGGTAATTATACAATATAGGACCGTTTCATGCGATTAACCGTGGTATAATTCGACCGTTGGGAGGAACGGTTGTGGAAAAAACTGAGAAAAAGGGTGCTTTGGGCGGCATTCTGATAGTAATTGCAGGACTTTTCTGGGGCAGCATGGGACTTTTCGTCCGCCATCTGAACAGTCTCGGTTTCACTTCCATTCAGGTCGCCTGTTTAAGACTTGTCACCGCGGGGATCCTTTTTGCCCTTATCCTTCTCATCAAAGACCCTAAAGGCTTTAAGATAAGCCCGAAAGACATTCCGCTTTTCCTCGCGCTCGGTCTTGTCAGCATACTGTTCTTCACCTGCTGCTACTTTACGGCGATACGCCTCATGACGATGTCAACGGCGGCGATCCTGCTCTACACTTCACCGATATGGGTCATGATCCTTGCGGTCTTCTTCCTCAAGGAAAAGATAAACACGAAGAAGATAATAGCGCTCGTCCTTGCTTTTGCAGGCTGCGTCCTGGTGTCGGGTTTCGGAGGAAAAGTTACACCCGTGGGGATCCTGGTCGGTCTCGGGTCAGGACTGGGTTACGGCCTTTACAGCATTTTCGGATCGTTCGCGCTCAAAAAGTATTCTCCTCTGACCGTGACCTGCTATACGTTCCTGATCGCCGGCGCCGGTTCCGTTTTTGTTTCCGATCCCGCTGATCTTATCACGAAGATATCTTCAAACAGCAACAAACCCGCACTTTTCGGTTTCGTGCTGCTGACTTCGGTGATTACGGCAGTCATTCCGTTCCTGCTCTATACACTGGGGCTGAACAGGACTACGGCAGGCAGGGCAGCAGTACTTGCGACCGTAGAACCGGCCGCTGCTACTCTTTTCGGCTTTTTTGTCATGAAGGAAACAATCGGGCCTGTTGCGGTACTCGGAATACTGCTGGTCTTCGCAGCGATAATGATCCTGAGTATCAGGAACAAAGAAACTGTCAAACCTTAAAGCACTTAAAGACTGCTCTCTCCGAACCTAATACGAGTACTGATGTGCCGGGCTCGAAAAGAGTATCGGGCGTGATCATCATGTTCAGGGTTTTGTTCTTCATTATTCCGAGAACGTTAATACCGTATTTCTTACGGATATCTATCTCGATGACCGTTTTGTCATACCACTCTGCGGGAACTGCCATCTCATAGATACCGTACTCGCTGTTGATCTCGATGTAATCCATGATGGCATCGGATGTGCATGTGATCGCCGTCCACGCCGCTATCTTCTTTTCGGGATATACGACCTCGTCAGCTCCGTTGCGCAGGAGGATCTTCTCCTGGGTTCCCTTGGATGCACGCGCGATAACCTTCTTTGCTCCGAGCTCCTTGAGAAGGAATGCGGTCTCGAGTGAATTCTGGAAATTATCGCCGATCGCAACGATGCAGGCATCGTAGTTGTCAACGCCAAGGGACTGCATGAATTCAGCATTCGTACTGTCGCCTATCTGCGCATTGGTTACGTATGGAAGTATCGCATTAACACGTTCCTCGCTGTTGTCGATCGCCATAACCTCGTGGTTCATGCTGTTGAGCTTCATTGCAATATACTTGCCGAAACGTCCTAATCCGATCAGTAATATTGATTTCATGATCTCTTCTCCTTATCCGACTGTGAGTTTTTCCTGGGGCAGCTTTGACATTGTGCTCTGGCCCGGCGTTACAGCCGAGAAGAGCAGTGTCAGGCCGCCGACTCTGCCTATATACATAAGAACTATCAGTATTATACGCGAAGCAATGCTGAGGCTGGGAGTGATGCCCAGGGTAAGTCCCACGGTACCGACCGCGGATGCTGTCTCAAACATGCATGTCATCATGGGCAGACCTTCAACTGCGGTGATGATGATGCCGCCCGTAAGGAAAAGGAGCAGGTACATAGTCACGATCGCGATCGCGTTGCGGAGAACGCTGTCAGCTATGCTCCTGCCTGCAAAGTCGGTATGTTCCTTGCGTCTGAACACAGAAAACGCGGTAAGGATAACGACCGCGAATGTGGTGGTCTTCATACCGCCTGCGGTAGATCCCGGAGAACCTCCGATCAGCATGAGCACGATCATGACGGAGATCCCGCCCGAATTGAGCTTTGTCAGATCATAAGTGTTAAAGCCCGCCGTTCTTGTGGTTACCGACTGGAAAAGCGAATTGAGTATCCTTGACTTTATGTCCATTCCCGCAAATCCGATGAAGAAAACGATCGCGGGCAAAAGGATCAGGAACGCCGTTGTAAGCAGGACCAGTTTTGTCTGCAGGCGGTATTTGCGGATATGGTGTTTGTTTGTCTTGATGTCGTCCCAGACCAGGAATCCGATACCGCCTATGATGATCAAGGCCATGATGACTATGTTGACCAGCACATTGTCCGAAAAGCTTGTAAGCGACGAATACTTCTCCTTGACGCCCATAAGGTCAAATCCCGCATTGCAGAACGCTGAGATCGAATGGAAGAAGGAATACCAGATTCCCTTTCCCACGCCGAATTCCTTGATGAAAGCGGGAGCCAGAAGCGCCGCTCCTGTTAACTCGATGATCGCGGAAGTCTTCAGGATGAATCCCGTAAGCTTTACGATGCCGCCCATCTGGTGAGCCGAGATAGCTTCCTGCATCGTGCTTCTCTGCATCAGTCCGATCTTCTTGCCGGATGCGACGGTTATCGCGACCGCGAATGTTACGACACCCATTCCTCCGACCTGGATCAGCAAAAGGATCACAGCCTGGCCGAAGTAAGACCAGTAAGTCGCGGTATCCTGTACTACCAGACCGGTAACGCATGTGGCTGATGTGGCTGTGAAAACGGCATCGGCGAAGGTCGCGCCCTTGCCGTCAGCCGTTGATATAGGCAGCATCAAAAGAAATGCTCCGAGCAGGATCGCTCCCAGGAATCCGAGAACGATTATCTGCGATGATGTAAGTCTTCTGGGCATACGCCCCATAATCTATTCCTCCAACGCGACTTTAAAAGTCCGTTACTCTCTTGTGAAGTATACCACTAATCAGAGCCACTTCTTACGTTTAAAGAAGATGAGGCTGACGATGACGATCATTACGGATATGGCGATAACGACCGGATATGCGATCGGTGACTGGAATTCAGGCATGTAAACGAAGTTCATTCCGTACCAGCCCGCGATGAGCGTAAGCGGCATGAAGATACTCGTGATGACCGTAAGGATGGTCATTATCTTGTTCTGCTTGAGGTCGATCTGCGCCTGGCTCAGGTCCCTGATCTGTCCCGTATAATCGGCAAGCGATGTCGTCATGTCATAAAGCGTCCTGACGCGCTGGCAGACAAGGTGGAAATATCTCTCGTTGTCTTCTTTGAAGAATTCGTTCTCGTTTTCTTCCAATTCCTGGCTCATGTCGAGGAGCTGCGCATAGTGGATCCTGAGTTCTCTTATCTCGCTCCTGATGTCACTGAGCTCGATGATCGATTCTTCGGCATCGCCCTTCAAGATCTCGTCTTCCATGGAATCGAGCTTGATCTCAAACTGCTCCAACACCTTATAGTCCCTATGGATTATGCTCTCTAAAAAATCATAGATGAACTTCTCAAGACAGGGATTGATGTATTTCTTGCTCTTGGCGATCCTCTCGATGATCTTGGATGCAAAGCCCTCGTCATCGATAAATACGATACCCTTCTCGTCCAGGGCAAATGCAAACTTATGGAAGACCTCGGTGATATTGTCACGGCTCGGTATATAGAAGGTTCCGGTAAGTGAATCGATGTTGACTTCACATCCGGTGGCGGAGATCTCGTCAACGTTGATATCCCACTCGATACCCATATTGAACTTACGGTTGGAACTGATCCATTCCTCGGATCCGATCACGGCTATGTATTGAAAAGGTATATTCTCAAACGTTGTAGGCTCGAAAGGCTCTATCCTTTCACCGATCTTGTAGTACATACAAATTCCCCCGCGCGGTTTACTCTAAATAATATAAAGAGTTTACCACTTGCGGGAATTATCTGTTATCCGTTTTCTGTTTTTCGATCATCTGGGCCATGGACAAAAAATACTCCGGCTTGAGTATGGCTAATCCCTGGCCCTCATCGCCCACTATGACCAGCTGGTCACCCGAGGATATCTCGAAAAGCTTGCGGGCCTTGGCCGGGATCACGATCTGCCCCTTGTCGCCGACCGTGACCAGACCGAACATGTGCTTGCCCTTAGGAGGAACTCCCATCCCGAAATTATCTTCAGGTTCAAAGTTTGCAAGATCGTCCAAAGTCACTCCGAAAAGCTCAGCCAGGAGCCTGCACTTTTCAAGGTCGGGAACGGTCTCTCCCGATTCCCACTTGGCAACGGCCTGTCTGGAGACACCAACCTTGTCGGCAACGTCTTCCTGCGTCAGCTGCTTAATCTTTCTCAGATGTATCAGATTGTCTTTGAACATGCTTTTTCTCCTTCTTTATGCCCAGCACCGCCCAACGGTAGAACGGTATCCTTGAAATGATCTCATAGAGGCCGTAGCCGAATACAAATCCCGCTATCAAGCTGATGATATAGCAAAGCGGTGCAGGTAACAATCCGGACTTGGCGAAAATGAGCGCCATCGACGAGATGCCGAGATAATGGAATACGTAAAGTCCAAAGCTCCTTTTGCTCATCCACTCAGTAAACCTGTTGCTGATGTCCCCGAACCTGGCAAATCCCGCGATCATGGCAATCGATCCGATATAAGAGCAGGCAACATAGAGAGGACCGACGTTTACCGGCTTTTCCGCATAATTCATTCCGCCTCTTACCCAGAAGCAGATCACTGTAAATGTCACACATAAAGCTGAGCCTGCTGCTATGAACCAAACTGCATATTTCTTGAGCTTTTCAATGACTTCATCATTGGAGAATACATAGTATCCGACCAGGAAGAATGCAAGATAATATCCGAATCTGTAGACCGGTATTATGGGCGCATTGAGGATCTGGGCTGCTCCCCACAGCGGGAAGAAGAGCAGTAAGATGAGCCACATAGGAGCCTTTGCGCCAAGCTTCAAAAGACGGCCTTTTTCGATCTTACGGATAATGACAAGGATCAGGCTGTAGATCCAGAGAAGATGGCAAAACCAGAGGACTCCGCTTCCTGAAGCAACCATGATCATGAATATCACAGGGCCCGGAACACCCGCTTTGGAAAGCTCCTCAAACGCGTTGCCGAATGACATGCTGACGTATCCCTGGATGAAGTGGAATACGAAAACGCCGATCGTTGAAGGTACCAGGAGCTTTCTTGTCCTGCTCCTGATGAATTCCTTGTTGGTATGCTTATCGAGAACGATCCTTGAGCTGATACCCGCAACTATGTACAGGACCGGCATTATCCAGGGGTAAACAAGGTACATTAATGCGTCGTAGTGCTGAACGCTCAGGTTAGTTATCTTTCCGGCTCCGCCTAGAATTCCCTCCGCGTTGTACATATAAAGAACGTGATAGAGCAAAACGATCACTACCGTTACCCATCTGATGTTGTCCAAATAGTGTTTTCTCATACTATTCCCACCTTTGCAATTATTCCTGACATAAGTCTAAACGCAAAGATATAGCAAGTCCACCAACTAACTCTTACATTTTGGCGAGCCTAAAGTTAATTTTAGTTGCACGGGTCAGATCAGGCGAGGAGCTTTTTGGACGTGGCGTCAAAGACGCGGTAACCCTTCTCTGCACCGCCGTAATAGCTGACGTAACCGATGAAACACAGATGGCCGTTCTTACTGACGTAAGGGACAAGGTATTTGTAGGATACCCTCTTCAGGTTCTGCTTCTTGGCCTTTTTGGCAAACGCAGACGGTGCCCCGGAGCCACCGCCGAATTTCTTATAAGTCGCCTTGACCTTGGCATAGAACTTCTTCGTCGAGGATCCCGCAAGCTTGACTGCAGTACTGTCGCCGACTGTCTTTCCGGTACTTACAGCTATGTTGTAAACCTTATAAGTATCAACGGTAGTGCTGTCATTATCGGAAATATGTACAAGGATCGATATCAGCTTGTCGCTGACGTGATAAGAGTATGTGATGCCGCGTGCATTGTCACCCTTGAGATTATACTTTCCGAGTTGAGACTTCATCTTCTTGTTCACGGCATCGGTGTTCTTTCCCGTGATCGTGACTTTCGGGATCTTATAGGGCAGTTTTGCACCGCCTACAACGGCAGTCTTGCTGACCGCATTCGATACCTTGACCTTAGGCTTTGCTGCCGTCTCAGCCGTCGTATTGTCAGACGGCTTTATCGCATATGGAGTGGGAGTCGGTTTCCTGTCGAGATAATCCCTTATGTTGAGAGTTTCTTTCGTCCTGAAATAGTTGTTATACTCGACCGAATAACTCGTAACGTAAGTCTTGCCGGTTTTGCGGTTAATGTGATAACGGAGCAGTGATCCTGTGTTCGATTTGAACATGATCATTATCTCGTTCTTGTCGCTTGAAGCTATTCCCCAGGTGCAGGGCTTCTTTCTCTCGTCGATGATCTCGTCCAGGTTCTTGATCTTGAAATGCAGATAGTTCTCAAAGCCTTCAAGAGCCAGCTCATCCGTAAGCGGGCCGCTTAAGTCTTCAGTTTCAGTAGCTGACGTTGAAGCTGTTGCGGAAGACTGGACCATAGCAGTAGTGGTCTCACTGGTCACGGCAGGTTTGCCTGAAAGTCCCCAGCCCTTGAGATTGACCCATATCACGGAACAGGCACAGACAATGGTAGCACCAAGAACTGCCACTAATGCTATTTCCGAACGCTTCATTCTCCCCTTATCCCCTGCATATCTTATAAAAAAGTAAATAAAATTATATATTCCGCAGGCGGGAGTTTCAATCTTAATAAGGGATTGCCACTGTTTTCAGGCAATTTGGAACAATCCGTGCCGGTTGCAATACGCGTAGAACTTTTTGACGCAGGCCTTCTTAAATCTCGCTTCCGCGTTACCTTCAGGGTAAAGCTTGACGAACTGTACCCTCGAATCGGAAACCGCAGCGATGAACGAGATGTAGTGGTCCTTTTCCATAGGGTGATCGACCGTAACATAGTATTCATCCTCAACGGTCTCAACGCTTATGGGGTGCTCCTCATCTGAAGTTTCAGCCTCAAGCGGCGGAAGCGTTATGCCGCAGCAGCTGATCAAAGCCTCGCCCGTCGTCCTTATCACGTTGCCGCAGACGGGACAGACATAGAACCTGCTCTTGAGCATGTTAGAGGACCGGTTCTTGTTCTGAACATCCGCGCCTGACAGCAGTTCGATGACCGAAATGCCAAGTGCTTTGGCCAAAGGCTCGATCAGACTGATATCCGGGAATCCCTGCCCGGTCTCCCATTTGCTTACTGCCTTGCTGCTGACGAAAAGCGTCCCGGCAAGTTCTTCCTGTGTCATCTTTTTACTTTCGCGGAGCTTCCTGATGACGGCTCCGGTAACATATTTATCCATAAGTCTTACCTCCATGTGCCCAAAGCGTAGCACAGTGCAAATGGCAAGACTACCCACGCTTCGTGGAGATGGTATAATGACTTAACTTAAAAAGATTAAAGGGATTGTCTTTCTTTCACTTATGGTCAATCAAAAGACGGCAGACAAGAGTAAACTTTCAAGGACGGAGCTTGGCTTCCTCATACTCACGGCCACGGTCACTATCACGATCGTTTCGACCTGTTCTCCTTTATATCCGTTCAATCCCTGGGATGATGCAAACTGTTTCTTCACGGTAGGCAGGGGCATCTTACACGGCCTGGTTCCTTACAGGGACCTTTACGAACAGAAAGGACCTGTTCTCTATTTCATCTATGCTTTGGCGGCGCTTATCTCCGAAAAGTCGTTTATCGGAGCCTGGCTGGTTGAATGCGTTATGGCATCCGTATTCGCGGTATTTTCATGGAAGACCGCCAAACTGTTCACTGAACCGTCCAAGTTCGCTATGGCATTAGTACCGCTGTTCCTTGGCCTTACTTATACGACCAGGCTTTTTAACTTCGGCGGAAATGCAGAAGAGATCTGTTTTCCCCTTCTCACGGTCGCTCTTTATTTCGGACTCAGGTCGATCGTTACGGGCGACGGACTGCCTTCAAATACCGAAGCTCTTATCTGCGGCATCTTCACCGCCGTGCTGTTCTGGATCAAATACACGTTTATCGGCTTCATGGCAGGTTTTTGTTTTTACATACTCATACTTGCGGTCAAGCACAAGAGCTTTGCAAGGCTTTGGTCTCTCGTATGGAGATTCATCGCGGGATTTTTCATCTTAACGGTTCCCGTCCTGATCTATTTCCTGGCCAACGGAGCATTAAAGTATCTCTGGGAAGGATATTTCTATAACAACATCTTCCTTTATCACGCAGGCAAGACATCCTCCGGTCCTTCTTCCATTCCGGTCATCAGGAACATATACGTCCCGCTGTACTGCACCTTTGTTTTGGGCAGGTCATATCCGAAGTTCGGCGTGATGCTCTTATGTTCACTTGTTTCTCTGGTTTCGGTAGTCATTTTCGAAAAGGCTTACCGGAAAAAGGTCCTGTTATTCTTTGCCCTGACATTCTGCTTAACGATAGGGATCGTCTTTAATAGAAATTCCTTCATCTACTACTACGAATACATATTGGCATATTGCTTCAGCATCCTTCTGATACCTTCAATAAAAGCCGTCAACGGCATTGAAAAGGTCTTCAAACAGAACCCTGTATTTATGCAGGGCCTGCTCGCATTTCTTCTCATGGTCTTCTATGCGGTATCCCTGCTGCTGAGCAAGAATACTTACCTGTTCATGCAAAAGAAGGACTTCCTTGCACAGTACCGCTATGCGGAGATCATCAATCAGACTCCCAATGCGAAGATCCTGACTTACGATGTCATGGATTCCGGTTTCTACACTTCGGCCGGGCTCCTGCCTTCAAACAGATTCTTCTGCTATCTCAACATAGAATCCAACTATCCCGCGATCCTTGAAGAACAGGACAGACTGATAAAAGAAGGCTATTTCGATTACATCATCACAACGTTCTTCTGCGAAAACGAATGGGACAATTACGAGCTTATATGCGAGGAAACCGATCCTTACGTTGACTACACGGGCAAAAGTGCGCTTGACGGATACAGGCTCTACAAGAGGATCTAAACTACCTTGTAGCCGGCTTTTTCCAAGGCTTCCAGAGCACGTTCGAAATTCTCCTCTTTGACGAGGATGTAATCAGTGTTGTATGTGGACACGGCAAAGATCCCGATGCCGTTATCTGCCAGTATTCCGGATATCTTTGACAAGATTCCGATGAGCGAAAAATCAAGCACTCCCTGAATGCGGAAACCTTTCCAGCCGTCATCTCTTGCAACCGTATCAGACGGCACAGATCCGGTCGGACATACAACGGAGATCTCCTCATCGGTCTTCCCGATGAACAGAATATCCGGGCTCAGGTCTATATCTTCAACGGATGCCACTTTGCATACGGAAAGTTTCTGATCAAGTCTTTTCAGTTCCATGGTTCCTCCTGCTCTTACCTTTAATGAGATCCCTTATATCCGACTCCGTAAGTGGACGTGTAATAATCCACGCGCTTGGAATCTTCGCCAAACAAAGGACTGTAAATATTCTCTTTCGGATCAATGCCCGCGAGGGTGCATACTGCGTCGTGAGTGCGGATGGTCAGATCCTTTTCCCTCTCCTTCGGACTGAGATCCTTGTCCGGGAACAGCGGCTCTCCGATGCGGAGCGTAAACGTTGCTATTTGGCGGAAAACGTGTTTCCTGATCCAGCCCGGCTCACGGTACGAAAACGCCAGCGGCAGGATCGGCTTATCGCAGTCACAGGCTATGTGCGAAGCTCCGCGCTTAAACGGACGTATCGGACGGTAGTATTCCCACATGCTGCCCTCGGAATAGATGTGCAGCCAACCGTGATCTTTGATAAGAAGATTTCTCATGACCTTCAGATATGTCTTCGTTGCTGCCGTATTCCCTTCCGGGATGGGGATCCCTCCAACCATGCGGATCAGCGTGCCGTTCTCGCCGTTTATATTGGGTGCCCATGCAAGAAGGTTGGACCTGAAAGGCCGTATGGCTTTCATCACTGCGATGTAATCCCACATGTGAACGTGGTTTGCCACGGAAACTGCACCGTTCTTAAGAACATCCCGGTGCTTCTTTATGTTTTCTCTTCCTTCTATCCGCAGACCCATGCGGACCGTTGCAACGTGAAACACGAAGATGTTCAGCAGGAACCGCACCACGCCCTGTCTGAAGCGGAACCACTTTGAACGGTCGATGTATGGATATTTCGTATCGAAAACATACCCGCGGTCCATGTGAACCTTAAGGTAATGTTTGTCAGTTTCCACCGGATACGGGAACTTGTCGGTCTTCGGGTCAAACATATTGACTACATTATCCGCCAAAATGTCCGCTATTCCAAATCGAAGATGCTCAGCTGCTTATCGGGAAGATCGTTCATGTATTCAAAGCATTCATTATCGATAAGCATCCCGTTCGCTTTACATGTGTCACGCAAGATCTTCCACAGCTTTGAAGCATTGGGGCTCGGCACTTCATAGGCATCACCGTATGTGCTTATGTATCTTTCCTTCAGCCCCGGGAAATGCCTGTCGAGAGCGGCATAGTAATACTCCCTGTCACCTTCCCTCAGGGTCAGTCCCATGCCCATGTTGATGATGCCCTTCACGCCGCATCTTACGCATTCACTTAAGATCTTGGTGATGTTCTCTTCTGTATCGTTAATGAAAGGCAGTATGGGCGTCATCCAGACGATCGTGGGAATGCCTCTTTTCTGCATTTCTTCGAGCACTTCGATGCGTCTTTTGGTATTGCAGACGTTGGGTTCCAAAACAGAGCAGAGCTCATCGTCGTAAGTTGTGAGCGTTATCTCCACAACGCATTTTGCCTTTTTATTGATCTCATCCAGCAGATCGATGTCTTCAAGTATCCTGTCTGACTTGGTCTGTATCGCAAGCCCGAAACCGTACTTGTTAATTATCTCCAGACACTTTCTGGTCATGCGCAGTTCCGCCTCGCAGTGCATGTAAGGATCTGACATCGAGCCCGTGCCGATCATGCACTTGCTGCGCTTGGACTTAAGTTCTTTCTCAAGCAGTTCCGGTGCATTCTTCTTGACTTCGATGTCTTCGAAAGCGTGCGTGAACTGATAACAGGTGCTCCTGCTGTCGCAGTAGATGCAGCCGTGTGTACAACCGCGGTATATGTTCATGCCGTGGTATCCGCCCTTGTTATGCACCAGTCCTTTCGCTTCAACAAAATGCATATCAGTACTTTTGCCCGTATTCTTTCAGCGCGTGGTATTCACGTCTGTAAAGTCCGTAATCCGGAAGATTCCATGAGTGATATCTCTCATAGTCTGCAAACATTTCAAGAGCTTCTTCAAACGGCATCCATTCGTTCGTGCAATCGGCCTTCGCTTCATAATCAGTAAGATGGCGCTCGCCCGTATCCTCGATCAGCTCGCAGATAAAGAAGTGTGAGAAATGCTGCCATGTATCGAAAAACTCTTCGACTTCCATGTATTCTTCAATTGGCCTGACCTTAATGCCTGTCTCTTCTAGGAGCTCACGCACGCAGCACTCTTCAAGCGTCTCGCCTTCTTCAAGTCCGCCTCCGGGAGTAATGTATCTTTTGTTTTTGACCTCGTGGCTCAGAAGCACCTTGCCGTCTTTAACGATTATGCCTCTGGCGTTATGGCGGACGTGTTCCACATAGCCTTTGTAGTCGTCATTGGTAAGCTGGATCTTTTTCATCTTCCTTCACGCATTCCACTTGTAGAGTCCGGCATATATGCCGTTCTTTGCCATGAGCTCGTCATGCGTTCCGCTCTCCTCGATCCCGTTTTCGGTAAGGACAAGGATACGCTCGGCATTCCTGACCGTAGACAGACGGTGGGCAATGACCAGAGTTGTCCTGTTCTTTGCGAGCTTCTCCAAAGACTCTTTTACGATGTTCTCGCTCTCGTTGTCGAGCGCGCTCGTAGCCTCATCGAAGATAAGGATCGGCGGGTTCTTAAGGAATACCCTTGCGATCGAAAGTCTCTGTTTCTGGCCGCCGGAAAGCTTGATTCCGCGCTGTCCGATGTCGGTATCGTAACCGTTCGGAAGCTCCATAATGAAGTCGTGAGCGTTAGCCAATTTAGCCGCTTCGATTATCTCTTCTCTGGTCGATCCCGGCTTGCCGTAGCTGATGTTCTCTATGACCGTGCCAGCGAAAAGATACACGTCCTGCTGAACGATTCCGATGTGGTCCCTAAGGCTCTTGAGCTTAATGTCCCTGATATCCTTACCGTCGATCCTGATGGAACCTCCGGTAACGTCGTAAAACCTCGGGATAAGGCTGCACAAAGTCGTTTTGCCGCCGCCTGAAGAGCCTACCAGAGCGACATATGAACCGGCTGCAATATCCAGATTGATGTGACGAAGGACTCTGTGCGCGCCTTCCTTGTATTTGAACGACACGTCATCAAAAACGATGTCACCTTTGACGTCGCCCATCTCAACGGCGCCTTCCTTGTCCTTGATGTCAGGCTCGATGTTCATGATCTCCATGAACCTCTCAAAGCCCGTGTAGCCGTTCTGGAACTGCTCCGTGAAATCAACGATGACCCTTATCGGTTCGGTGAACGTGTTGATATAGAGAATGAACGCGATGAAATCCGGTATCTGCACACGGCCGTCAGATATCAGGATAGCGCCCGCAATGATGACCACGATGTTTATCAGGAGGATGAATGCGGTCATGCCGGACTGGAACAGGCCGAGGTAAAGATAGCTGTTCTTCTTCGATCTCAGAAAAGCATCGTTGCCTTCCCTGAACTTCTCCATCTCAATGTCTTCGTTAGCAAAAGACTTTACGACTCTTATTCCGGAAAGATTGTCTTCAGCTCTGGAGTTGATCTCAGCTACCTTCTGCCTGTTTGTCTTAAATGCTTTCCTCATCTTCTTGTTGAGAAGGAAAACAAACAGGAACATGAACGGAAGCAGAATGAACGCAGCCGCTGTCAGATATCTGCTGATGCCCATCAGGATTATGAAAGCGCCGATTATCTTGATGAACGAGATCACGATGTTCTCAGGTCCGTGATGCAGGAGCTCGGTTATCTCGAACAGGTCGTTCGTGATCCTGCTCATGAGCTGACCGGTCTTCTGGTCGTCGTAGAACGAGAACGAAAGCTTCTGAAGGTGCGAGAATATTTCGGCGCGCATGTTGTATTCCATCTTCGCGCCCATGACGTGACCGACGTTCGTAATGTAGTAATTCGAGAAGAACTGTATCACCACGAGGCCGACTAATATCAGTCCCAGATGGATGATCCTCTCTTTTGCTCCGGTCTCAAGATAAATGACTTCAGAGGTGATGTAGCGGACTATAAGCGGAACTGCAAGCGCGATCGCCGAAGCCACGACAGCAAAGAACATGTCCAGAAGGAATGTTCCCATGTAAGGCTTATAGTAGCTGACTAACTTTTTAAGATTCTTTCCCATTTACTCGATCATCCCGCCGTGAAAATAACACTCGTAGATCTGTTCTTCCTTGTAGCTTATGGTCTCATAACCCTGAAACCATTCAAACTCTCCTGTCACTTTGCAATTGAACTCATAGTCACCGTTCTTATAATTCTCAGGTCCCCTGAAAGGCTTGTCTTCCGGAACCCTGAGCAGTGCTTCCTTGAGGAAATCCCCGCTGAAGTTGTCACCCGTAACGCGGCCAACGTAGTTCATGCTCCAGAACGGCTTGCCGTCCTTCCACAGTGCCTCTTCGCCTGCGAACTTGCCGCCTCCGAGATATGTATCCAGGTACATCAGATCGTCTTCGCGGTATACCAGGTCATGTGACTCTGGTCTTGACGAAGCTGTCTCTGCGCCCTTGCCCGCGTATGTCGCCTTCTTTGCTCTTATAAGGAAATCAACGATTCTTTTATCCATATTCCACCCCTTCAAATATAAAAGTTATTCTATCACAAGCACGCACGGTTTTAGGGACAAGATATTCATGCTAACATATGCATTAAGGGGATCTGTAAGGCATGAACATCAAACAGCTGAAAAAAGAGATACGTAAACTCGGTATCGACGAACGCAATTACAACATCTGCGATCGCGGTGTTTACGACGGCTGTTTCAACATCCTTAGCCACGATAACGGCAAGTGGGATATCTTCTACGGCGAAAAAGGAAAGAAGAAAGAGCAGCAGGTCTTCGATTCTGAAGATGAAGCC
>JAEEGJ010012745.1_pt1 | contig 20678 bp, 10 predicted proteins | sample 8958761 | NCBI WGS metagenome assembly JAEEGJ01 (sample SAMN16246546, study PRJNA631951) | gut metagenome | biome: gut microbiome; feature: rumen; material: RS-attached | host: Bos | place: Iran: Karaj | collected 2018-10
TGGCGGCAGATCGACCAGAGGCTTTGCGAGATGCAGGTCCCGCATGCGCTCGTGCGCGTCGAAAAGCGTGATCCAGTCGCCGGACCACGGACTCCGGACGGACGGACCTGGATGGCCGGCTGGCAACGGCCGCTCCCGCCAGGTGAAACCGAAGTCGTCGCTCTCGATGAAGACAGGCAGCTTGACGCCGTCCACCATCCGGCAACCGTAGTGGCGGACGATGCCCGACGGTAGCGCCACGAGATCGCGGAATGCGTTGGTTGGCGGAATGCCGACTATTTCCGGCGCGAATACGCGGCGGAGTCTTTTGTTTGCGTTGGTGGGTGGGATGGAGGATGTGTTCATGTACAAGAGATTTCTCAAAACTCAACGTCGATTGCCGAACGGTCGCAGACGAGCAGCGGCGTATCGCTGAGCGGGAGATTGTCTACGAAGATGGTGTCTGGAATGTCAAGAGTGCCGCGCAGGCCACAAGCGAAGACGTCTCCGGTCAGCATGTTCACGAGGACGGGCTCGCGCATTAAATCCAAGTCTCCGTGCAAAGAAATCTCAAGCGTCGTGCGGGCGGTTTTGTCAGTCCAGCCTTTCTGGGGGTCGGCCGGCATGTAGTAGAAGTAGTACGGGGTGCGCCCCCGTGCGAAGGTGACACAGCGAACGGCATCGTTTTCCTTGAGTGCGTCGCTGCCGGACTGCTGGTCCACATCGCCCTGCAACGCCTTGAAATGGCGCCCTTCGACGTGACGGACGCCGTCGCGGAACACGGCGGCGATACTTGCCAGCGCGCGGTAAGATGGCTTTGGCGTGTAGGTCAGGCCGTTGAGGACGCCCTGCCGCGCGACTTTCCTCGCCCCCTGCTCGCTGGCTCCCATCTGGTAGGACTTCTTCATCATGTCGGCCGTCTGGAAGTAGGATGAAAGCTCAAGGCCAAGCGAGAAGTCGAGCACAAAACGCCTAAGGAGCCAGACCGCCTGCGCACGTTCACTCTCGCGGATTGACCTCGGCTGCCAGTACTTCTCGGGCGTCCACGAGGCGAAGCCGCTTTCGCCCTGCCAGACCTCGACGTCGCGTCCGCCGCGGCCCGCGCCGCGGAAGAGGTCGCGAAGCCATGCAACGCGAGAGGGCCAATACTGTTCCGGTACAGGGTCGTAAGGGTGCAGAGAGAAGAAATCGAGTTTCGCAAGCGCACCCTGTTTCTTGAGTTCCTGCAGATAGGACTGGGGGAAGCCCATGACGCAGGCGCCGCAACGTGCCTCCGGCTGCTCCTCGCGAATTGCGTCGGCTGTGATTTTGATGAGCCGGGCATAACCTACCGGCTCAGGGTCCTTTGGCCGCCAAAAGCCCTTGCCGTTGGCCTCGTTCCAAATTTCGAAGTGGTCGACGCGCCCCTTGAAGTGCTTCGCCAGCGCGCGGCAGAAGATCCTCCACGCCTCCTCGCATTCGGGGCCGTAGTGAATCGGCACGAAGCCGACCGACGCCTCGCCGAAGGTGTCTTCCATGTAGAGCTTGTTACCGAAGCCCACGTTGAACCAGACATTGATTCCCCTGCTGGCAAGGTTGGAGACGATACCGTCGAGCCATGTCCAGTCGTAGACGCCCTTCTCCCTCTCGCACTTCCACCAGCCCGTCTGCACACGGGCGTTCTTCACGCCGATGGCGGCAATCTGATCGTAGCACAATTCAGGATCGAAAAGGTCGCGGTCCAGGCATTCGAAGCCGATTGAGACACCGCTCTGACGCACCTCTGCGGCGGGGATGTCGCGGAGTTTGCCAAGGAATGGGAACGACGCTCCGCCTGGTAACGGCTCGGGCAGGCCGCGCACGCCGCGAAGGAAGCGGAGGCAGCGTTCGTGGATGTCGCGATAGAAGACATGCCGAGTCTTGTCCGCGACATTCCAGATTGCGTGTCCCTGCCCTTTGCGTTCGAAGTCGTAGAAGTAGGTCTCGGCGTGAAGGCCCTTGTCCGTCATGGCTCGCGCAAGGGTTATTTGCGACTCTATTGGCACCACGGTGTCGTTCCAGCAATGCGTGAAGAGGACGGGCGGAGTCCCCTTCCCGTCCTTGAGATGTGACTCGGGGAATGCCTCGGGGACAATGGGGCCGCCCGCGAAAAGGGCCTTGTACCGGTCCGGGTTCGCGGCCGCATCAGGCGCGGGGTCGGCGATGCCGGAGACGGAGATGACGCCGAGCACATCGGCGCGCGGAAGGCGGAGGCCGGTCATGATGGCGAGGTGGCCGCCGGCGGAGGCGCCAAGGATTGAGATCGGCTTCCCCTTGACGGCGGACAGTTCAGGCATTCCATCACAGGACACGAACTTGCGGGCGGCGGCGAGGCAGTCGTCGCCGATCGCGGGCCATGCGGCTTCGGGGGCGAGGCGGTAGTCGATGTTGTAGACGGCGTAGCCGGCGTCGCAAAAGAGTTTCGCCTCGTCGGCGAGGGTGTCGCGCTGGTACTTGTCGGAGCGCCATCCCCCGCCGTGAATCAGTAGAAGCTTGGGGGTGTCCTTGGTAACTTCCGCGGGAAGCAGCAGGTCGCCGACCTGCTGCGGTGCCGTCCCATACGGCACGGCTGCGCTTAAAGACATGGCAAGCATTAATAAGGCTTCGCGAATCATTTGCCTAGTCGCCTGGCAAGATAGCGCGTGCGGAGGCGTGCGACTACATGGCGGATGTCGCGCCAAAGCGGAAGGGCCTCCTCGGCGACCTTCAGCACATCCTCGTCAGGCATGTCCGCCTTGACGAGCGGGAGGTAGGAGTCGAGCTTTGCGACCAGAGGAGCCAGGCATTCCTCGTAGAAGGCGGGGTCGCCGACCACGGGATCGCGCCAGCGGTCGACCGGCCCCATGCCGTAGGCGCCCTTGGCGCTGTTGTAGATGCGGCGGGCGTCGTAGATCACGCCCTTGAGAATCTCGATGCGCGCCTTTTCGGGCATGTCGAAGATCAGGCGCCCCCACTGGGAGCGGCCGTGCGCGGACTCCGCGCCGTTCCACGCGGCCCTGTCGGCGCGGCCCCAGTGGAAGTTGCCGAACTCCCAGATCGTGCCGTTTTCCGGAATCAGCGTTGAGAACGCATTCCACGAAAGCATAATGTAGGAGATTGTGGAATGGTCGGTGAAAGCCGTCTCGGACTTGCAGAGGCTCTGGTCGGTGGTGGGGATCCGCTTGTGCCCCTCGGTGCTGTAGGTGGTGTTCCAGACGGCGACCTTGGCATTTGGCGCGATGTCCATGAGGAGGCAGTAGTAGGGCTGGTTCTCCCCGGCGGCGACGTACGCCTCGAACGAGCCGGCGCCAGCCAGTCCGGCGGCGACTTCGCGCGCCTTCTCGTCGGGGGCTTCGAAGCGGAAATGGATGCCCCTGGCGTCGCAGGCGATCTGGATTGCCGGCACCTTGCCGTCCTCGCGGTCCTTTTCCGAGCCGATGCCCTCGCCGCGGTTGCCAGTTCCGACGTCGGTCTCGAGGAGGAACTTGTAGTTTCCGCCGTACTCGCGGTCCATGAGCTGGGTCTCAGGCACGAATGAAAGGGAATCCCACCCTTCGGGGCCGGTTATCGGCTTCTCGCTGAAATGGACGACGTATTCGCGCTTGGGCCACTTCGCGAAGAGAGACTTGCGGTTCTCGGCCACGGCGCGGGCGAGCGGGTCGAGCGCGCCGATGAGCGCGGCGGAGCCGAGACGGTCGAGGCGCGACAAGTGCGTCTTGTCGTCGAGGTCGCCGCGGTATTTCGCATCGGCCTCGCGAAGCGCCTTGAGGGCGGCGGCCTCGTCTCCCTTGAACGTCAGGAGGGCGGCCATCATGTTGAACTGGAAGATGTCGGCCGGCGATTTCGCAACACCCTCATCTATCGCCTCCCGGCAGATTTTGACTGCGGCGTCGAAGTCGCGCAGGCCGCAGTAGGCGAATGCGGCGTACTGCATGAGCTGGAACGTGCGCTGACGCGGGGAAGTCTTCCGGATGCGCTCGTAGATTCCGTAGAGGCGCACCACCTGCGCGTAATTGCCGACATACGCCGCGGAATCCGGCTTCGACTCCCAGATGCGCCGCTCGATTGCGCGCGCCACTTCGTTGGTGTTCTTGTCCGAACCGGTCAGGACGACGGGGAGATAGCGTTCGCAGAGGTCGGCATTCCCCATGTAGTGCGCCCACGCCTCAAGGTGTTCGGCGAAGGAGGCCTTCGGGTCTTCGATCACTTCCTTGTACAGACGCTCCGCCATGGCGGAGTCGTCAAGATTGTACTGGCATACGCGGGCGGCCTCGATCCGCCTGCCGCGGGAAAGCCAGTAGTCGCGGACGTCCTCCATGCGGTAGAACTTGCTATAAGCATCGACAACAAGCTTGTCGACGCGCACCTGCATGGCCTGGGTGTCGTTGTATCGGAGCGGTTCCCTGTAGGCTTCGACGACCGCGTCGCACCTGTCTTCCAGGAAAAGCGGGTACGCGATGGCCTTGGCGACGGTCTCCATGTCCTCAGGGGTGCAGCCTTTGAACCTGTAGCAGGACTCAAGCAGCCTGTCGGCCCCGACCTTGTCGCCGGCCTTGCGCTTCATGCCGGCGAGAAGAGTCGCCGCGTGGACGCGGTAGGACGCAGGCGAATTCGTATTCGCGACAAGGGTTTCCGCCATGGCGACGGCCTGCGGGCGCACTTCCTCGCCGGCCCCCCACATGTTCTTCAGGATCTCGCACTCCAATTGGGCGGCTTCGGCAGGAGGCACGATCTTTTCGGCAAGCAGGGAACGCGCCAGCGGCACGGGAATGAGTTTCCGCTCCTTGTCGTCCACCCCGCGGTACCATTCCAGGCTTGTCGCGGCGCACTTCGCGCGCATGGAGGCGCTGATGGCCGAATTCGTGATTGCGGACGTGGAAAGCGCGCGGATTCTGTCGCCCTTGTCGGGGGGATTGCCCATGTAATGCATGACATGCCATATCCTCTGCCAGCGGACGTTGCTGCGGACGCCCATGGATGTCGGCAGGGCGTCCGCCTTTGCAAGAATCGCCTCGGCCCGCTTGCCATCCTTGAAGACCTGGTTGACGGTGGCCGCCGCAGCCAACGCCGCTTCGGCCCGCTTGTCCGGAGCGGTTTTTCCGTCGTCAAGGATTTCTTCGCCGAGCCGGACTCCGTCCTCCGTGCGGGCGAGTTTATCCTTGAGGTAGCGAATGACGCGCATGCGGACGTTGTGGACCTTGTTCGAGTCCATTGGGTACGCCAGTTCGGCCATTGAGGCGGCAAGGGCGTCATCCCACTTGCCGAGGTTTTCAAAGGCCTCGCGACGCATCTCGGTCCATGCGAGGCGGTCGGCGGTCGCCGTCCTGGGGAGTGCCAGAAGCTTGTCGGCGCTCTTCAGCACCGTCTCCCAGTCCTTTGCCGCCCTTGCGTCCTTGAGCGCCTTAAGCGCGTCCTCGGGAACGGGTTCGGCGGCATCGGCGGCCACCTCCGCCACGGGCTTCACGGACATGAATGAAATCGGCGCGGACTCTTCTGCGAGAACGGCGCACGGAAGAATGGCTGCTAGGAAAATTGCTTTCATAATCGTTGAAGGAGTTTAAGGAGTTGAAACGATGAAACGAGTGGTCGGTCACTTCCCGAGTTTCTCGCGAATGCGCATGATGAAGTTGGCCATCTCCATGCGGCACATGTCGAGGTCCTCCTCGTCGCGCTTGAATTCCGCGAGGTACTGGAGCGCGAGCTTGCCGACGTAGCGGGTCTGGAGATCCTCCGACTCCGCGGCCTCGCGGGCCAGTTTTATCATGAGGGTGGCGTAACGGATGTCGTCGATCCCCTCGCGGAAGCCCTCCCACTGGAGGGTGTCGATTACGCCGTCGCCCGTGCCGTAGGCGAAGACCATCGGCTTGTAGGGCGAGGAGGCGTCGTTGTAGGGCCCGTAGTGGTGGGCGTAGTTGCAGGAGCAGTTCCAGCCGGAGAGATAGGCGGCCATGCCGTACTGGCGGCGGTTGTAGGCCGGGTTTTCGGGGCCGACATGCTGCTGGGCGCCCGTCGCTATGTAGGAATAGCCGACCTTGTTCCAGAGCGTCGGGTACTCGTCGTCCTCGGGACTGCGCGAGGCGCCGTGCCAGTCCATGAAGTACGCCCCTTTCTTGAATATGTTCTGCCCGTTGCCGATGATGAACTTGAGCCCGTACTTCTGGAATGGCTCGTGAATTCTGCGGTTACCCTCGAAGCGTTTGGAGGAGGGTTCGTCATCGAATCCGAGATAGACGTTGTGGTGCCCCAGGATCTTGTCGAAGAAGGCGGCCTTGCGGCGCGCGGCCGCCTCCCTGTCAGCCATGGGCGATTCCCTGGCCGCGCCCATGTCGGTAAAGCAGATGAGCGGGTCCGTGCGCATTCCGGCCTCCTTCATGGCCTCAAGCGTGAAGAGAGTGCCGCTGTTCGGGCCAAAATGGATCCAGTGCATGGTCTGGTTGTGCGCCCGGAAGTCGCGGAGCGTCGCGGCGAACTGTTTGCGGGCAAGCGCGCCATCCCCGCCGTTTCGGGCATAGGCGTCGCCCACGGAGCAATAGGAGTATGCGCATACGAGGTAGTCGCGCTCCGGCTGGAAGTAGGCCTTGGGCGGGGGAAGCTCGAACGGCAGCACAGTCAGTTCAACAGGGATTTCGCCCAGTGCCTTGCCATCCTTGTCGGACAGCTTGACGTTGCCGACATAATTGCCTTCGGCGATGTCCGTCGTGACATGGGCCGTGAGGAAGAGGCAGCGGAAGCGTCCCTCCTGGAGAAGGACGGGCTGGATTGTCTTCGCATCGCAGAAGTCCGGGCGCATCGTGCTGAAGTACTCCGGATTCCGCCAGTAGTCGAAGAATCGGTGGTCGAGCTGGCGGGGCGGGTTGAGCCAGTATTCGGTGACGTTGCCGTCCTTGTCCTTGATTCGCGCGTAATTCGCGAGTTTGACGGGATCGACGCGGATCATGTCCTCGTCGTGGAGGAGCGGCTCCGGACAGAGCTTGAATCCGACGTCTCCGAAATAGCTGTACCAGCCGTTGCCGTTCTGACACCAGACCTTCACAACCTTGAGGTCGAGGTTGCCGGCCGGGAAGACGTTGCCCTTCGCATTGCGGAACGGCGTGAGCGAGAAGGTGACCTTGCCAAGGTCGGCGAGCGGGTACACCAGAAAGGCCCCGGGCTCGTACTCGTCCTTCGCGGCGATGATGCGGACTGGCTCGGCCGCCTCGCCATCGACGGGATAGACGTCCTCGAGGCGCTGGTTGTCGCTCATCGCGGGGACGGCGTAGTGCACGAACGGGGCCGCTGGGACGGCGTTCGAGAAGTCGCGGTAGACGCGCTCCGCCACGATGGCGGCGGCGCGGTCCTTCTGCGCCCCGTTCTGGGCGCGGACAAGATGCTCGCGCATCGGGCCCGCCGGAATGCCCGCCTTTATCTGGGCGGCAAGTTCCGCGAGTTCCCTCTCCTGGCGCGCGGTTGAAAGACGCTCCATGTGCGCCAACCCTGCGGCAGGGACAAGCGCCGCGACCGCCAGCGCGGATAAAATGATGCTTTTGTGAAAATCCATTTGCGACCTCCTCAAGGACAAAAGCAGCAAGTTACATGCCAAGCCCTGACAAGTCAAAAGTGGTACAATGATTAAGTATGCAAACAGGGCCACAAACCACCGCCAAGCAGAGGGCGCGTCTTCGTGAACTGGCGGCAAAATACGAAAAACCGTCCTTCACGGAGGATGATCCAATCCAGTTCCTGCATGCCGCCGGCGGCGGCGATGAGAACCGCGAAACGACCGCCTTCGTCGCAGCGTGCCTAAGCTATGGCAGCAGGAAGCAGTTCATTCCGAAAATCGAATGCATCGTGGCGCAGGCCAAGGGCGATGTACACAACTGGGTTCTCTCCGGCAAGTTCCGCTCGTATCTGTGCCCAGCTGATGACAGCTGCTTCTACCGGCTCTTTTCCTGCGCCCGCATGCACGGTCTGCTGTCGGCGCTGCACGACCTGCTGGCCGCCCACGGCTCGATAGGCGCCTATCTGCGCAACGCGGGGGCGACAACCGGCCTTGCCGCCGTGCAGGCGCTCTGCACAGCCTTCGGCAACGGCGCCGTCGCCCCGATCGTGCCGAAGGACGCCACCTCCGCCTGCAAGCGCCTCTGCCTCTTCCTGCGTTGGATGGTGCGCGACAACTCGCCTGTCGACGTCGGCCTGTGGAGCAAATGGTTTGACAAGCGCACACTTATAATCCCCCTCGACGTCCATGTTCTCCGCCAGGCCACTAAGCTCGGCCTCATCCACACCCAGTCAGCCTCCATGCACACGGCCCTCACCCTCACCTCCCGCCTCGCCGAAGCCTTTCCCGACGATCCGCTCAAGGGCGACTTCGCACTCTACGGACTCGGCATTGCTGCGCCCGGGGCGGAGCAGATAGGAGATAGGAGATATTTGCCCCTTCAACTGGCCACTAGCCACTAACCACTGACCACTAACCACTAACCACTAACCACTAGAACTAACCACTAGAACTAACATGCCCATCTACGAATTCGCCTGTCCGGATTGCCGGACGCTCTTCCAGTTTTTCTCCCGGCGCGTAAACACCGAGACCGTCCCCCCCTGCCCCAAGTGCGGCAAGCCCCTCGCGAAGCAGATTTCGCTCTTTCAGGCGAAGTCCGGAAATGGATCCGATTCCGACCCGTGGGGACTCGCCAACGACGGCTGCGACGACGACACCGCCGGCGCGCCCGACTTTGACCCCGGCGACGAGCGCATCGCAGGCGCCATCGACGAACTCGGCCCGAAACTCGACACAATGGACGACTCCGACTCCGCCAGTGCCGCGAAGCTCATGCAGGAATTCTCGCAGAAGAGCGGCGTCAAGTTCAACAAGGACGTCAACGAGGCCCTGAACCGCATCGCATCGGGCGAAGACGCCGACACCGTCGCCTCGCAGATGGGCGACGCCCTGAATTCCGACAATCCATTCGACACATCGGGTTCGAAAGGCGGCCTAGGTGGCGGCACGCGCCCCCACCCCTTCACCAAGGACCCGACCCTCTACGAGATGTAGACCATGCCATGAATACAACCTTCGAAAGCCGTCTCGTTGGCAATATCACAATTAGCTGCGCCGAGCCAAACGGCTGGAATCTTTCCGCCGAAATAATCGCATACGCAAATCCTGCTGTCGAATGTCTGCAAATCTCCCTTGACGCTCCTTCCGACACTCCTCCCCCATCCTTCACCGTCTCCTTCTCCGTTCCCCTTGATGGTGCCTGCCACCGCTGGACATGGAACACGCAGTCCTGCAGCCTCCCCCCGGACTGGGGAAGCGACATCGACACGAACATCGCCTGCGGCCTGCCCGTCTGCTCATTTGTCCGCCCGGACGACTCAAACCGTCTGACCACATCGTGTTCGGAAACCGCCCGCGTCCTCCGGCTCAATGCCGGCGTCAACGAGGAGACGGCATGCATCATATTCAAATACCGTTTCTTCACCGCCGCGGAGGCCCCCATCCGCTCATACCGCGCCACCATCCGTCTCGATGCGCGCGCAGTCCCCTTCTCCACCGCTGTCCGCGAGGCGGCCGCATGGCTCGACTCCCTCCCCGGCAATACCCCGGCCGTTCCGCCCTCCTCAGCCTTCGAGCCGCTCTACTCCTCCTGGTACGGCTTCCACCAGAGCGTCTTCGCCGACCAGATTGAGGCAGAGTGCGCCGAAGCCGCAAAGGACGGCATGAAGGTGATCATCGTCGATGACGGCTGGGAGACCGACGACAACAATCGAGGATTCGCCTTCACCGGCGACTGGGAGGTCTCGCCGAACCGCTTCCCCGACATGCGCGCCCACGTCGACCGCGTCCACGCAATCGGTCTGAAGTACATGCTCTGGTTCGCCGTCTCCTTCGTCGGATTCAAGAGCCGGAACCATGCCCGTTTCGCCGGCAAGTACCTCTACGACATCCCGCACATGGGCGCATCGGTCCTGGACCCGCGCTTCCCGGAAGTCCGGGAATTCCTCGCGGCGACCTACGAACGGGCTCTCCGCGCCTGGGACCTCGACGGCCTCAAACTCGACTTCATCGACTCCTTCCGCATACAGGGTTCCGACCCGGCCGAAAAGGACGACTATGCCGGACGCGACTTCAAATCCGTGCCCGAAGCGGTGCGAGAACTCTTCGCCTTGCTGCGCAAACGCCTCGACGCAGTCAAGCCGGACCTGCTCATCGAGTTCCGCCAGAACTACATCGGTCCCGCCATCCGCACCTTCGGCAACATGATGCGCGCCGCAGACTGCCCCGCAGACGCATTTACCAACCACACGCGCATCGCCAACCTCCGCCTGACCTCCGGCGTCTCTGCGGTCCATTCCGACATGCTCGAATGGCATCCCGACGAACCTGTCGAAACGGCCGCCATGCAGGTGCTGGCCTGCCTTTTCGGCGTAATCCAGTATTCAATGCGCCTCGCTGCGCTTCCAGCCGATCACCGCGAGATGGTCCGCCACTGGCTCCGCTTCACCACGGCGCACCGCAATGCCCTCCTCCACGGCGGATTCACGCCCCACGGAGCGGTGTCAGGCTATACCAGCCTCGAAGGCTGGGACGCAAATGAGCGCATCGTCGCCCTCTATGCCCCGGACACCGTCTGCGACGTCACGGACACCACTCGCGACACCTACGTCGTGAACGCCACGCCGCTCGCGTCAATCCCGCTACGCCTCTATCGCGCACCGGATTCGGCCGAGGTTTTCGACACGCTCGGCCAAAAGGTGGCGACACCCGTCCTTACCTCCGGCCTCCAGGACTGCCAGGTGCCGTCAGGCGGCTATGCCGTCCTCAAATGGAAGCGCGCCGCCGCCATCGTCGACCTTGACGGCGTCATGCTCGACTCGCTCGGCGTATGGCGGGAAATCGACACAGACTTCGTCCACCGGTACGGCATCGCCAACCCCGACACCGTCATCGACCGACTCCAGCGCATCCCCTCGCTCATCGACGCCGGCAACTACCTCCACAACGAGTGCGGCGTCCCCAAGACCCCGCAGGCGATCGCCGAAGAGTTCGTCGAACTGCTCGGCGAACACTACCGCAACACCCTCCAGCTCTTCCCCGGCGTGCTTGAGAAGCTCCGCGCCCTCAAGAAAGCCGGTCTCAAGCTCGCGATGGTGACCGCCTCGCCAGAAGTCCACGCGAAGCCCGCGGCCGAGCGCACAGGCATCCTCGCCTTCTTCGACGAGGTCTACTATGACGAGCCCAAGACGACGCCCGACGTCTTCTTGCGCGCCGTCCGCGACCTCGGCACCACAATCGCGGACACAATCGTCATCGACGACAACGCCGCCATCCGCCCCATCGCCGAATCCGCCGGCTTCCGTACGCGCAGTGCGCTGTAGCGCGGGCCATCTGGTGACTTTCCGGCATTGGGATGAGGCTGTCTCCGTCACGCCACCACGCGACGCCAGGATGTCGAGTGTCAGGCTATATTGGGATGCGGCTTCTGTCCTCAAATATAGCGCAAAACGCATGGAAACGGGCATTTTTGGTTAGACGTAGAATCGTTATAAAACTTTTTTGCAATTAACCTTGTTCGCGTTATCGCAGATTTCTAGAAACATACTGTGTAGCGGAGCTGGTAAGTTTTTCGGAAAATGTCGCGGAAATTTGATTTTCAAAAGGCTTTATATATGCGGGGAATGTAGGTGTCCCATCGGATGCCGCCCCGAATTGGAGATTGCCACAATGAGAAAACTAAGGCTGAAGAACGATGGCGAGGGCTTCTACCACGTCGGCACACGCTGCGTGGGCAGGGCCATGATGTTCGGCGATGACGACAAGACGCACATCGTCGACCAGATACTCCGGATGGCGGAGTTCTGCGGCATGGAGGTCAACACATACGCGGTGATGACCAACCACATCCACATCCTGCTCCATGTCCTGCCGAAGAGGGAGTTGAGCGACGATGAACTCATTGCGCGCGTCGCGTCGCTCTACGGTCGCGCCAAGGCCGAGGAACTTCGCGTAGAATGGGCAGAATGGCGCCGAGTTGGCGGCGCGGCCGCACTGCAACGCGTCGAGGAGGAGCGTAACGCGCTCCTTCGTCGCATGGGCGACCTGAGCATCTACATGAAGGAACTGAAGCAGTGGATATCCCGTGACTACAACAAGAAGGTCGGCCGCATAGGCACGCTATGGGAAGATCGTTTCTGGAGCAATCTCCTCGAGGATTCCGTCGCAACGCTCACGAAGGTTGCTTACTATATCGACTGCAACGCCGTGCGCGCGGGAATCGTCGATCGGCCCGAGGACTACCAATGGTGCGGCTACGCGCAGGCCCATGCCGGACGCAAGGCTGCGCAAAAGGCGCTCGCGGGCATTTTCCGCGACGAGAATCTGGATTGGGCCGAGGCCGAGCGCCGCTACGGCTGGTTACTCCGCACGGTGTCAGACACCCCGGCTGTGCGGTTGGATGCGCAGGACGAGGTTTTCCGGCGCGCGCTGGCGATTGGTAGCCGGGGCTTCATCTTGGAGACCTACGCCCGATTCCCCGAGGTGTTCAACGCGAGAAAAAGGCCCGCACAGCCCTTCGTGACGGACATTGGCGAGGCGGATGAGGCCATTTGCGCGTCACACAAGCCGCGCAAGGCGGCGGCAAGCTAGACCGCCGCACACCTACAAACGGTAAGCCTCCAATTTGAACCGGAGAAAACCTCTCCGGGCGCTACAGTATACGCCCAGGACTGGATAATGGCGGGATTTCCGTTCGTTTTCAGCCTTTTTATGGGACAAAAGCTTGCTCCTTCCCCTCTTTTGATTCCTCACCGAGATCAAGATGGCGCAGAATGACCTTCTCTGTCACAAATGAATGTACTTCGAGAAGACGAAACACGTCCGGTGTCAGACACCCAGAAACACGTCCGGTGTCAGACACTCAGAGTACCTCCCAGAGTACCTCCGTGGTCGGTGTCAGACACTCAGAGTGCCTCAAAGTACCTCCGTGGTCGGTGTCTGGCACTCAGAGTTCATCAGTTGTAATAGAGCATCTCGAAAAACTCGACCAGCGCGGCGCGGGTTTCGGGATCGAAGGCGTAGCCGACGATTTCGTTGCCGTAGACTTTTGTGACTCCGCTTTCGGATATGACGACATGGGAATCGTCCCCGCCCAACTCTCCGCCGACAACTTTCACGCTGTTGCCGTCCTTGTCGATCTTGAGGCGAATCATCTGCGTTCCTTCAAACTGTTCGCAGAGATTCTCGCCCTTCTTCACCATCTCCTCGACATTCTTGCCGATATACCGGCACTCTTCCCTAACTTGCTCTATTGTCTGCATGTCGTTGTTCCTTGTGCTATGGGTGTCAGACACCTGATGAAGCATCTGCCATGTCCAGCAGCAGTTCGCTGGGGATTTCGGCGGAGGAGACGAGAAGGTAGTCTCTCGCGCGTGTGCAGGCGACATAAAGGAGATTCCGCTCCGTGTCGTAGATCTCCTGCAATCCCGCTATCACATCCGCCTCGGCAAGGCGCTCGGGCGACGGAATCACGTCGGCGTCACAACACATGACGACGACGGCCTGGTATTCAAGTCCTTTCGCCCCAAGCATGATGTCGAGTTTCGGGGGCGTGACCGCACCCGCGTACTTGCTCTTGGACAGCGCTGCGGCCGCCCGCCCGTGTTCCTTTTCGCTCCGATAGAAAATCGCAACCGCCTCGGATGGCACGTTGAACTTGTCGTGCATTTCGTCGAGCCACGCCGCGACACCGTTGATTTCGTCTTCGGCGTCGCCGAACTGCCGGAACTCCGGTTTCGGCCCCGACATCAGCGAGATCGTCCCCTTGCGCTCCTGGACGATTTCGTCGGCGTCCTCGGTCGTGTCCGCCATGAGCCTGTCCGCCGTTTCGCGAATCTGCTTCGTCGTGCGGTAGTTCACCTTGAGAACCCGGCTCTTCCCGCGAAGGTCGATTCCGAAGGGACGCCATGCGAACGAATACCTCGCGATCCGCTGGCCGATGTCGCCCGCGAAGAAGAGCTTCACCCCGCTTCCGGCATACGCGACGAGGAACGCCAGCTCCATCTCGCACAGATCCTGCGCCTCGTCCACCACGATGTGCGTGTAGAGTCTTCTGCGGCCGGGATTGTCGTTGTAGAACTTGGCAAGAGCCCTGAACATGCCGTTGGCCGTCACAAGCCCCTTCTCGCCTAGACGGCTGTAAACGACTTCGAAGACGTTCCAGAGGGCGCGGCGGCGCTCTTCGGAAAGCCGTCGGAAGACCCCCCGCCTCAAGGCGTCCCTGTATTCCGGCCAGGTCGCGATGCCGCGCGTGTCGACGACCCTTTCGAACTCGCTCGCCGCGAATTCCGGGGTGATCCCCTTCGGAAGCATCCGTCCGTTCTCCGCGCAGACTTCGTTCAGCAAGTCCCTGAGTTCGCCGGAGGTCAGAAGGCGCGGATGGCCCGGAAGAACCTTGTCGTAGGTCTCGCGCCCGAAGTCCACGAATGTCCGCGTGTCGCACCGCTCCAGTTCGCGCGGCCGCATCAGCGGCTTCATCCGGTAGGCGAGGTCGTCCGCGAGGTTGTCGGAGAATGTCGTTACGAGGACCACCGACCCGGGTTCGTTGCGCAGGATGTGCCTCGCGTGGTGGAGCGCCACCACGGTCTTGCCTGTGCCCGCGCTTCCGCTGACGCGGTAGGCGGACGCGTACGACCGCTCCGCAATCGCCCTCTGCGACGGATGAAGGTAGACGCACCAGCTCCCCCACGCCGAGTCCCGCAATGCCGCCTTGAGGTCCTCGTCGTCCGTGACGACCCACCAGCTGCGCTTGTCGATCTCGCGCCGGTATGGGAGTTCCGCGTCGTCCGCGACGGCGGGCGCGGGCGCGTCCGGCCTCTCGCCGACCGCGATCTTCAGTACGGCCTCGGCCGCCTCGGGCGGAAGATGCTCGCCGATGGCCAGCAGTTCCTCGTCCGTCGCGGCCCCGAGAACAGCCTTTGTCCACAGTTCCGGAACCCCGAATGAAAGCAGCTCCTTCTCGCCGATCCCCAGTTTGGCGCAGGGCGGGACAGACTCCTTTGCCGTCCGCCCCGCCTTTGTCATGTCCGCGACCGTCGCGGCGGCCGCGTCCTGCGGCGGGGGCGCCACCACCTCCGGAATCTCCACCAGCTGCATCGCGCCGGTCGCCGGGTGCTGCTGGAGAACGTGTCGCCGCGCCCACAGATAGGCGGCGTCATGGTGGTCCGCCCAGCAGATCACCATGTGCCTCTCCTCGCCCTTCTGCGGCTTGTTGCGCCTGAGGATGATCCGCAAGTCGCCGTTCACGTAGCAGCTCCACCATCCGGCGTCGCCCTCGACCTTGTGGAGGTTGAACCGCGCCGCCGTGGGGTCGTACTGGAGGCCGAGGACGGTGTTCGACACCATGCCCTGCTCGCGCTCCGTCAGCCGGCGGAGCTGCTTCATGAACGACTGGGCGATGACGATGGACATGCGCCTACACCTCGAAGACCTTCATCACCTCGTCGCCGAAGTGGTTGATGACCTTCACCGCGATGCGGCCCGTCTTCGGGCGCGGGAAGGGGCGCGACACGGTCTTCGCGACGCTCTCCCACTCCTCGCGGTCGATGTCGTTGTTTAGGAACTTCCTGAACGCCTCGTATATCTTGTCCCTTCCGGGGAAATAGACATGGCGCGCGAAGAAGGCCTCCTCGTTGTAGTCGGTGTCGAGCATCCAGCAGTCGATGTCGTCGGCGTTGTCGCTGCGCACCTCGTCGTTCTTCGGGTCGTACACGTCCACGCCCCTGATTTCGACGACGAGTTCGTCGTCCTCGGTCCGCCGGATGTCGATGTCGGGCTCGCCGAAGACGATGAAGGGGTTTCCGCCGCCCGTCTCCTTGAGGTCCGTCGCCATGTGGAGGTCGCTGTTCATGCGCGCGTGGATGACCTTGAGACGGCCGAACGCGTTGTCGGAGCCCTCCTCGACATACGCCTCGAAGTTGAAGGCGCAGTAGAGGAGCACGTCGAAGCCCGCCTCCAGCGCCTCGCGCGTCGCGGCCTTCATGTCGAGCCGCGTGACCGAGCCGAATTCGGGGCCGAAGGCGATCGCGAAGTGCTTTGGCTTCCCGTTCTCGCCCGCCTCGGTCCACCCCTCGGCCGCGATGTGGCGTCCCGCCGCAAAGGGCGTGACGGACGAGAAGACGATGCGGTCGGCCTTCTTCGACTGCTTGACGCCCGCCTTGCGCAGGATGCCGATCATGCGCGAGACGTAGTTCTCGCCGTTGCCGTAGTCGATGTCCTTCGCGATCTTGGCGACGGGGTCGGTCGCCGTGCCGTCGGCGTTGACGATCAGCGAGCGCGTTGGCGCGACGGACTCGATGGTGAACGGCCCCGCCACGCGGACGCGCTTCTTGTCCTCATACGGCCGGTCATAGAGGTACTCGGTCTCGGCCACGCGGGCGATGGACTCGTCGATCTCCCGCTGCCGCTTCCGCTTCAGCTCCATGAAGGCCGCGTGCGCGGCCTTCTGCTCCGGCGTCCAGTCGGCAGGCGCCTCGGCGGGGATCTCCCACTCCTCGGGGATGTCCTTGGAGTCGGCTGCATCGGCACGGAGTACTCCCCCACCCGCCTTCGGCGGGAGCCCCCTCACGGAGGGGGCTGAATCAAGCTCGGATTGGCCCCCTCGTGAGGGGGCTGTCGGCGAAGCCGACTGGGGGAGTTGCCTCCGCAGCCGCTCGCTCTCGGCGGCGTACTCGTCCCAGATGATGTCGATCTCGGCGTCGTTGGCGATGGCCTTGAGCGTGATGTGCGGGACGCGCTCGTACACGAAGCCCTGCGAAACCCGTCCGTAGGTCTCGCGGACAATCGCCTTGCCCGTGACCTCCATCTCCTTCTTCACGCCCGCCTCGCTGTCCGCGAGAAGGTAGTACGGGTACTTCGCCGTCATGAGGCGCGTCCGCGCAAGCGCCAGCGCTACGCGGCTCGTGTCGATCGTGATCCACCGACGTCCCCACTGCTCCGCAACATACGCCGTCGTCCCCGAACCGCATGTCGGATCGAGAACAAGGTCGCCCGGGTCGGTGGTCATGAGGAGACAACGCTCGATAGTCTTCACGCCTGTTTGGCAAACATAAATCTTGTCATCGGTAAATGATCCTGTTCCCGTATCCGTCCACATATTGGAGAAGGGCATTTGTGGAAAATCATTATAATAATTGATGTATCGAATTGAAGTTTTTGTGGTGCGAAAAATGCGGTCTGCCTTGACCAATCGGTCAAGACCTTCTTTGCTCGTTCGAAATGTTCGTGTTCCTGGAGTGAACTTTTGTCCGTGAAACCAATACTCCATGACATCACCACCATTTGCGTGACGTGCACTTGTTAAATCACCTGGTGAAAAAAGCCTTGCATTATCATCAAACGATCCTTTGAAACTTGCTAGTGGGATTTCCTCGCCGTTGCCAAGTCTGACTCGCTTAAACACTTGGTCGGTCGAGAGACCATTTTCTTTCCCCTGATATAGTGAGCGATATTTGCACTCTTCTTTATCTTTGGCATACCAGAGAATAAAGTTTGATGCAGCGGCAAGCATGTTGCTTGCACGCCCGGTGGTGGTTCGTACCGTGATCTGGCTCACGAAGTTCTCCTCCCCAAACACCTCATCCAGCAATGCCCGAACTTTGTGGACATTTGCATCGCCAATCTGCACGAAGCAACTGCCGCTTTCGGAAAGAAGGTCACGGGCAACGGTGAAGCGGTCGCGCAGGTAGCCAAGGTAGGAGTGGATGCCGTCGTGCCAGGTGTCGCGGAAGGCCTTCACCATCTCCGGCTCGCGCGTGATGTCGTCCCTGCTGCCGTCCTTGACGTTGGTGGACTTGGTGGAGGGCTGCCAGTTGGAGTTGAACTTGATGCCGTAGGGCGGGTCGAAGTAGATCATCTGCACCTTGCCGCGCAGCGACTCGTTCTCGGCGAGCGAGGCCATCACCTGCAGCGAGTCGCCGAGGATCATGCGGTTCTTCCACCCCTCCTCGTGGTTGTAGAAGCCGGGCTGCGCGTTGGGGTCGAAGTCCTCGACGCCTTCGCCAAGCCACATCTGCGCGTCGGCGGCGTTGCGGCGGATGGCCGTGCGGCGCTTCATCTCCTCGATGAGCATGCGCGGGAAGATCTTCTCCTGCTGGTAGATGACGGGGGCCTTGACCTCGAGCTCGTTGAGGTCGTTCCGCCTCTTGCCGCGCCAGATGAACTGCGGGTCGAGGTCCGGGTCGCGCGCCGCGAACTCGTCGTCCAGGGTGTCGTTGCTTTCGCTACTTGGAGAATGGGAGTCCGGGAGGTTGGGAGGGTTGTTAATGCCTTCTCCGGAACTCCCGGTCTCCTTGCCTCCAAGATGCGAAAGCAACCCTCCGCATGGGACAAGGCTATAGCGCACGGTCTTGGTCTCCGGGATGCCGGTGATGTCCTGCGGCTGGATGCCGGAGTATTCGCCGGTCGGGAGCTTCGTCCGCGAGAACTCCGTCTGCATGGAGTAGTCCGCGACCTCGGTGTTCGCGGCCTTTTTCGTGTTCTTTTTAGCCATGGACATGAAACCTTTCTTTTTAACGCAGAGGCGCAGAGAAGCAGAGAAGCAGAGAAATTCCAGGCGCTGCGCGCCCCACGCAGTCGGCATTAGCCATTCAGCAGGTCCTCCAGCTTGGCCGCATACGCCTCGCGGCAGTTGTGGAGCAGCGATTCGTCGCTTTGCAGACCGTCGAGCGTGAAGTCGTTGGCGTTCAGCTCGAAGAAGGCCCAGCGCCCGTAGGTCTTCTCGGCGTTCACGCCGGGAATCCAAAGCTCCTCCATCGTCTGCTTCTTGATGTTGGCGTCGGAATAGCGGTAGCCCTTGACCTCGACGACGAGGTGGAGCGGGTCGTCGCTTCCGTGTCCGTCGTCGACGAGGACGAGGAAGTCGGGCAGGTACAGCCGGTTCTCCACGCCCATCGCGTACGGCACCTCGAAGCCGAGGTTGAAGTTCTTCGCGTAGGAGATCGTCGCCGGATGCTCCTCGAGGACGCGGCAGAGGATGGCCTCCCATTTCGAGTCGCAGACGGCGTAGTTGACGTGGCTTTTGCCCTCCGCCGTCCCGTGGCAACCGCCCTTCGGCGAGTTGCGCGAAATGCGGAAGTTCACGCGGGATGTCGAACCCGTCGGCATGAAGGAGTCGATGATCGCGCGGACGCGCGGCTCGCCCTTCTCGCGCACCGCCCGCATGATGGCCAAGTTCATCTTCTGGCAGATGGCGTCGGCGATGTTCCTGTACTTCACGACGCAGTAGAGGCCGACGGTCGGATCGAGCTTGAGGTAGCCGCCGTTCATCCACTGCGCGAAGAGGTTCTTCACCTGCATGAACAGCATGGTGCGGTCGATGTCGGTGAACCTCGGGTCGGCAAAGTAGAGGCCCACGAAGTGCTTGGCGAGCAGATAGACCGCGTCCGACGTGCGCATCGTCCCTTCGCCCATCACGAGCTTTTCGGTCTGCCCGGCGAAGCCGGAATTGAGGACAGCGGTGGGGCCGATGTCCTTGGGCGTGACCTGCTGTTCGCTCAGCTCGTTGAACTTCGCCTCGAGGCGGCAGCCGCCCTCCTGGTCGAGGAAGTACCCGAGGACGCGCGGGAACTGGATGGCGAGGTGGTCGCGCTCCGGCCGCACGGCGTGGACGTGGAGGAAGTCGGGCGGCCTGATCTGCGGCGCGTTGAGCGTGCCGCTCGCGAAGTCGAAGGGGATGCCGAAGATGTCGGAGTACTCAGGTTCGAGAAGCCCCGTTTCCGCGTTCCGCTCGTAGTTGATGCGGCGGAGTGCGCGGCCGACGACCTGCTCGCAGAGGAGCTGGGTGCCGAAGGCGCGGATGCCGAGGATGTGCGTGACGTTGTTCGCGTCCCAGCCCTCGGTCAGCATGGAGACCGAGACGACGCAGCGCACCTGCCCGCCGAGCTGCCCCTCCTTGCCGACCGTGTTCATCACCTCGCGGAGGAGTTCCGAGTCGTCTATCTTGTCGGCGCGCTGGCGGTCGCCGGTCCGCGCCACAAGCTCGCGCTTGAAGATCTCGATCTCCTTCGCGGCGGCCGTCCTGAACTCCGGCGAGAGTTCGCCGTTCTCGACCTGGTCGGAGTCGATGAGCAGCGTGTTCGGAAGGGCGAGTGGCTGTCCCTCGTCGTCGAAGTTGGAGAAGAGCGGGCAGGCGCCCTCCACGGTCTTCTCGTCGCCGTTGGCGTCCGTCACGACATAGCCGGAGACGAAATCGTAGACGATCTTGGAGATGGCCGTGTTCTGGCACACGAAGATGAAGCACGGGGGTGTCTTGAGTCCGGCGGCCTTCCAGTCGTCGAAGACCTTCGCGTAGCCGTCGTAGAGGACGTGGATGGCTGTCTGCAGCAGGTTGGGGATCTTCTGCGGGTCGAAGGCGCCGCCCCGGCCCCTGGCGCGAAGCTGGCAGAAGGAGCGGCTCGCCTTGTCCTCGCGCAGGTTCCGCCAGAGTTCGCGGTACTTCGGCATCTCGCCCATGGTGACCACGTTGTCGTCGACCGGGATGCGGGGCAGCTTCACGATGCCGCATTCGAGGGCGTCCATGAGGGAGAAGTCGCAGACCGTCCACGGGAAGAGCGTGCCCTCCTGGTAGCCGGAGCCGCGCAGGAAGAAGGGCGTCGCGGAAAGGTCGATGACCTTCGGGCGGCACCGGTCGCTCCCGAGGTGGGCGCGTACCGTCTCAAGGCCGCGT
>JAEEGJ010012746.1_pt1 | contig 20677 bp, 9 predicted proteins | sample 8958761 | NCBI WGS metagenome assembly JAEEGJ01 (sample SAMN16246546, study PRJNA631951) | gut metagenome | biome: gut microbiome; feature: rumen; material: RS-attached | host: Bos | place: Iran: Karaj | collected 2018-10
CCATCTTCGCGAGAGCTTTCTACCAGTTCTTGTAGCTGTATTCATAGACACCCAGGTAGCGGAATCCGTAGAAGGAACCCAGCGGGTTACCCACCTGAATACGGCCCAGATACGTATTGTTAGCGAAGTTGTAGTCGCCATTCTGGCTGTTAAGGACGCTTTCCTCCATGCTTTCAATGCGGTTGAAGTTCTGACCGACGTTGACGTAGCAGTTCATGTAGAAGTCCTTACCCACCTTGATGACTTTGTTGCCCTGGAGGTTCAATTCCCAACCGTGGTTACTAACGGCACCCGTGTTGCGGTAGGCAAGGCTGGAGTAACCGTTGTAGTTGGGGATAGAGTAGTCCTTCATCAGCTGATCGGAAGTGACGTTTTTATAGACGTTAAGGTCAGCAGTCAGACGGTCGTCGAGGAATCCGATGTTGGAACCGATGTTGTACTCTGTCTTCTTAGCCCAACGGAGGTCGGTGAGTCGGAGACCGCCCTGCTGTACGGCGTTCATGTCGAGGTAACGTCCATTGTTACTATAGGTCGTGTAGTGCAGGTATTCGCTACCAGGGGTGCTACCGGTAATACCAACACCCGTACGGATGGAAAGCATGGAGAGCCATTTCTCAGACCATTTCATCCAAGGTTCATCCACGACGTTCCAACGGAGGGAGAGGCCGGGGAAGTTACCCCACTTGTGGGCATTACCGAATCGGGTTGAACCGTCGCGACGCAGGGTGGCGGTGGCACTGTAACGACCGCCCATGTAGGAATAGACGGCGGAGAACGACATGGCCGCCGAACGCCACTGACCCGTACCTGTGCTACTGCCCGTCAGGAAGGAACCGGTGGTCGGGCTGATGATGCCATGGGGGATACCATGGGACGATGCGCTCTGGCTGGAACTGCTACCGATGTTCATTTCAAACTGACCCATCATGGTGAAGTAGTGCTTTTCGTTTTTGAAGTGCGGCGTGAAGGTCAGACGGTGACGTGTGGTGAACGAGAGTGACTTGTTGTCGTTGTTGCTGCTCTTATTCACGTTCGTATTCAGCCAGCCTTGAGTGGAAAGGCTGTTGGGGAAGTAGTCGTCACTGCTGGTGGTAGCAGCATCCAGGTTGACCATACCGTAGTATTTCAGCTGGGTCTCATCACGGTCGAGGCCGAGGAGTTTGTAGTCCAAGGCAATCTGCGGAGTGATACGGTAGCTCTTCTCATTCTGCCAAGCCTGCTTACCCACGGCCACAGGGTTGATGTAGCTCTTCTGGTTGTTGTCGAAGATACTGCTGGCCGTCTGGCGCATGATGTAGTAGTCCTGCGTGTCGTTGCCCTGCGGATCCTGCGCCCAGATACTCATGTTCGGCATGATAATCTGTGCTGTGGCGAGAAGTCCGCTGTAGTTCCTGTCGTTGTTCGTGTAGGTCAGCGAGAAGTCGGCCGAAACCTTGATACGGTCACTGACGTAGTAGTCAAGAGCCATACGTGTGGAGAGACGGTCGAGGCGCTGCTCAATGACGGTACCAGTCTGGTGGTAGTAACCACCGCTGATTCGGAAGGTCGCACGATCACCACCACCGGTGAGGTTGACGTTATGGTCGTGTGTGAAACCGTTGGAGCTGATGGCCTTCACCCAGTCAGTGTTGTTGTTGAAGTTCTCATACTCAGCGAAGGTCGGGTTGTAGTTGAGCTCTTCAGCGTTAGAGGCCGTGCTGCTCTGCGTGGGGTTGAAGTGCGACTCCTTCAGAAGCATTGTGTAATCATCACCGTTCAGCAGGTTGAGGCCTTTAGGCATCCATGCCTGTGAGAAACGGTAGCTGTATGACACCTTCGTCTGACCGCGCGAACCACGTTTTGTCTTAATCATGATGACACCGTTAGCACCACGGCTACCCCAGATGGCGCAAGCCGAAGCGTCCTTCAGCACTTCGATGCTCTCGATGTCTTCGGGGTTAACAGTCAGCAGCTGTGCGAAACTCTCTTCGTTAGCGGTAGAGAAGTCGAAGTTTCCTTTTTCTTCTGTTGGCATTTCGAAGATATTGTCATTGACGACGATAAGAGGTTCGGCGTTACCGGTGATGGTAGAAGTACCACGCAGACGCATCTGGGTACCGGAACCAAGGTCACCCGAGTTGAACACGATGTCAAGACCAGCAATCTGTCCCTGCAGAGCTTCGTCGACCGAAGCGAAGGAGAGACCTTCCATTTCGCTCATGCTAAATTTCTGCTTGGCGACAGATACTTCTCGATCGAGAATATCAAGGCCGTTGGTCTCATTGCGTTTCTGGGCGATAACTTCGACTACATCAAGTGTAGTATCGTCCTTCATCTTTACATTAAATACGGTACGCGTACCTATATCTAATATAACGTCCTTGTAACCGACGTAGGTAATTTTCAGTTTGTCCTTGGTGTTGCGGACGAGCATGACGAAGTTTCCGTCAAAGTCGGTGACGGCACCTTCGACGATACGGTTGTTTTGGTCGATTTCAACGACGTTCACCATCATCAGGGGGCCCATGTCATCGCTAACATTACCCGTAATACGGGAAGTCTGAGCGAAAGCGCCCGTTGTCAGCAGGCAAAAAACAGCTGCGAGGATATACTTAACTTGTTTCATGATACCTTGAATTATTCGTTTTCAGTTGTAAACCTGCCATTCTTGAAGATACGGTCATTGACCAGATAGTTGTCAATCTGGTGTACGACGGCGTATGATGACGTTTCGATGTTCACTAGGGCGTTCGAGCTGGCAAACTCAATGTCGCGGGTCATGATGTTGTAGTCTTGACCTTCCTTGCCGTTGTTGATAACATAGCAAGTGTTGTCAATCTCATCAATGTCGCCCTTAACAGAGATGGTCGGATGTGCACTGTAGGGACTGTCTTTCGTCTCAACGGTGACCTTGCTGAATCGTTTGGTCTGGTTGTCAAGCGAAGCTGTTTCGTAGTTAACGACGGTATAGACATTATTACCTTCTACCATTTGGTGTGGTTTCTCATCGACATATACCGAGTTATCTTGGAAGTGATATTTCACAAAGTCGATAATCAGCATGGCCCGTTTCTCGATACTCTTCTTCTGAGTAGTAATCTGATTGTTCTTCTGGTTGATGTCTGCCTGCAGGTCTTCAATCTGCATACGGACAACAGCCGTGTCGGGTTCGTTGTTGCTTAACTTCTGAGCCAGCGTGTTCTGCAGTTCCTCAAGCTGAGTCTCAAGGTCAGCAACGTCGAGGATGATCTCATTGACAATCTCAGTCTCTTCCTCAAGGTCGCCCCAGTTGGGAAGGCCCCTGTCGTAAGCATCCAGGATAGCGTCGTTGGTGGGAACGTAAACGGTGTAATGATAGGTGTTGAACGTATGAACGTTGTAGTCAAGACCGTTGGCGTTTTCGAAAATCCAGAACTTCTTTGTGCTGTCGGCATCAAGCTGTCCTTTATCGTTACGGGCTCCCACCAATTCAACCACGTCATTGGACGTTTCGCAGAGTTGGAAGAACTCGTAGAAGTTCTCATGACGGACGGGATCGGAGAGCACCTTATAAACAGACTGCGTCGGGGGTTGAATCATGCCTTCATCCAGACGGTAAGTAACACCGTTTTCCTGATAATAAATCTCACCGATAGGCAGGCCAGTATCAACACCTGTGGTGTCAATCTCAATCTCATGTCCACCATAGACACGGTCAACGACGGGGACTTCTTCTGTAACACCATTGAGCGTACGTGTCATGGTTTCGGAGCCATATTCTACTTTGACAGTACCATAACCCTTGGCCATGTGGTATTTGTTGCCATCTTGGAAGTCGCCGACGATGACGTAGTATTCCATCATCTGCGTAAGTAGGTTCTCGATACGGCCAGAGTTGGTGAGGTTCGCGCCCTGCTCAATGAACTCACCTGTGGTCTTGTCGTAAGTCCACGTCTCTGCATAGACACTTGCTTTTTTTGAGCCGACGGGCGGTTCGTAGTGGAAAATGTAGCAGGTGGGGTTGGGGGCCCTCAACGAAGAGACGTCGTTGTAACGCATGGCACTCTCAGAGGGAACAATAAGGCTGAACCAGCTGTCCATAGCCAGCAGGTATTTGTCGTATTCATAGGAGTTAATTGCCCAGTAGGCTATCTGGGTCGTTTCGCCCAACATGACAGGAGCAATGACGGCCACGTAGCGGGCGGGGCTGTAAACTTCTTTCGTTACATAAACCACACCGTTGTTGGTAATCATACATTCGTCGATGTGGGCAATTTCAATCTTCATGGATTCGCGGGCGTCATTCATGATGCTCTCAAACTTGCTCGGCACCGTAGCATTGAAGGTCGATTTCATGACGTTGCGGAGCAGGGCCTGAATGACATCCATTGGAATGCTGTCCACAGCTTCCTCCAATCCGGCACGGGTCGTGATGGAAATGCGATTGCCGTCGGCACGGATGCCATAGCGCTCGATGAGGGCCTTACCCTTGCCAGTCCTAAAGTAATTTTCGAGGGTCTCGTCGTTGGGGACGAACATGGCACCCATATCGGCTTCCACTGAACCACCTACACCAGAGGTATAACTGTTCCAACCCGGATCGTAGTAGAGAGTACCCTTAGCCGCTTGTGTGCGTTGGTCATCGTCAACGAAGGAAGAGTAGTCGCCTGATTCATTGCGGTTACGTGTGGAAGTGAAGTAACGCTTTTCATACACACGTTCTGCATTGGCATCATCGTTATAGTGGAACAGACGGTTGTAGTCGCTGGTCAGCTGTGCGTTGTACACGGGTACGGCGAAGCGGTCGAGCAGGCGGCTGAAGAGCTGTGTCTTCGGGTTGCGGCGAATCTCCTCGGCCATGTTCGAGGGCGGAATAAGCAGGCCGTCCAGCTGATGTACATAACCGTTTTTACAAGTCACGTTCTGGTTGATGACGCGCTTGTCAAAGACGAAAGCATCGCTGGAAGTGATGTCGCCATATCGATGGTTGAAGAGGATCTCAAGGTCATTGAGGGTGATGTTGTTCTGATAAAGCTGCTCTTCCAGGAAATGAACCATCAGGAAGTTGGTGCCATCAAGAGCCAGACGGATGCCTTTTTCGCGATACTTGTCCCAGAACTTGTTGTTCTGTGGCAACTCGGTGCCGGCATAATGTCCGATGGTGTCCACAACGTTGGCCGAGGTCACTTGGCGGAGGCAGCGTCCTTCCTGAACCTCAGCGTCCGTGCCGGAGGCGGCAGAAGAGGACATCATTTCCAGCAGGTAGGCATTGTCCAACATGCTGTTGTAGAGGATCACCTTTTTCTGAGCTTCGCTCAACTGGGAATAGCTGGTCAGCCCCCACGCGTCCTTGATGCCTTTCATAAAGGCCTCGTCGTCGGCGGCGAACAGCGTCTTACTACCTGTCTTCGACAACACTTCTGTGTAGTTAAGGTCATCGATGACTTTCAAGAAATAAGTGAAATTGCCTTTTTCTTGCATGTAGTCGTAAATACTGGCGCCGAGCCAATCTGGTTCTTCGTCGTCGAGGAGATAGGGATCCTTACACGACTGAACGCCTACACACAAGATTAACAAAGCCGCAAAAACACTGATTTCGCGAATCTTACCATGGTGTTTTGAGGTATTCATACAGTTTTTATTAATTAATATTATTTTTCTCTTGTTTCTCTGGTTAGTGAATTAACCGCGCAAAGTTAAGAAAAAAAAACACGCTGAAGAATTTTTAACACAAAAAATGAGTCTCTTTGTGCATTTTTTTTGTCTTTAACGGGATTTTCGCGGGAAAAAACCATTTTTCCGGTTTTTCATCAATACTTTTCGTGGTAAACGGCGCTGCTTGTTGGGCCGTTAATGCGCCGTGCGAATTGTTGGGGAGAAATCGTGACAGGTCCCTTCATGAATTCGGGGACATTATAGCTTTTGTAGAACTGTTCGTAGTAGTCGGGAACCTTCTGCGGGATGACGAAAGGCTTGCGCCCACGTCCTTTCTTGTCGAAGTAGGCAAGGTAGAGGCGGGTGAAGTTTCCATCGTACCGACGGCTGCTGAAAAGCACCCAGCGTCCATTGCTGCTCCAGTTGTGGAAACTCTCGGTGTCGGGGCTATTGATTTCATTGAGTTTTCGCATGTTGCCGCTCTGGAGGTCCATCAACAGAAGGTCTCCGCTGCGGTGCCAGATGTGAAAGACGCCATAGTCACCAATAGAGAGCATCAAGTAGCGTCCGTCAGGCGAGACACGGGGCAGGGTGACGCTTTGACCAGAGGAGGCAGCGTCAAATACGAGCTCGCGTGGGCCGAAGTGCTTGGTCGCAGGGTCGAAACTCTTTTTGTAGAGGTTGTATTTGAATTCTTGATAACGGTCGATAATCTCACGGTCACGTCGGCTGTAGTCGCGGACAATGAAATTGGCTGATACATAGTAGAGTGTTTTGCCGTCAGGTGCCCAGCAGGGATAGCATTCCCATTCGGTAGTATCGTTCTCAACGGTTGTCACTTCGTTGAGGTCTATGTCGTAGAGGATAAGGTCGCTATAAAGGTCTTGTACCTCGATTTTCTCGTTGTTACGCGTGTGGAATGACTGGCCTGTATTATTGACAGAATAGGCGATGTAGTTGTGTGTGGGGTGCCAGGCAGGATAAACGCCGGCAGAGAGCGTGGAGTCGGTCTTGAGGTTGATTTTTCGGATGTCACCGTTGAAAGCCATGATAGTTCCTCCCTTGTGCTGGCGGGCATGGAACTGCAGGCTGTCGGGGTTGTAGTTTTTCACGGAGTGACAGTTGATGCATTGTCCGTTTTCATCGGTAGAGATGAGCATGTTGCTGAAAATGACGCTTTCATCGTAGTTCTCCAGACAACGTTGGCTGATGATGAGGTCTTCGTAGGTGACGTAGGAGGGTGCAATAAGGCGGTAGGTGATATAGGGGTCCACCTTCTCTTCTGCCACGCTGATAGTGAATGGCTTGAGAGATTTCCATTTCTCCTTTCCCTCCAGCTTGACATAGGCAGTAACGGTAATATCTTTACCGATGCACTTGCCGATAAAGTTGCGCCATTTTTTCATGCTTGGACGCACGTCCGTACCGCTGAGGGTAAGCGTCTCTTCGCCACAAGTGAAGGTGGTGACGGCTTTTTTCAAATCGGGCAGGGTATAACGCCAAGTGAGGGGTGCGATGTTAGGCGGAATAGTGACGTCGGTGTAGTCAGGCGTGATTTTTGCCTTTGTGACGCTCTTCTCAAAGTCGGTAGGAACACTGGCGGAACAGCCGACGAGAGCGGCAGTAATTATCAAAAGGAAACAATATCTTTTCATGCGCTGTTTGTTTTTCATTTTTAATAGGATTTGACGTCGCGGATGAAGAAGTAGAAGTAGAAATAGGTGTTGCCGAAGCGCTCGTAGAACTTCTGCTTGATGACGGGGTCGCGTTCGGCATTCTCCGTGATGGCATTTTTGCGGGCGTACTCCATGAATGCTTGGAATTTGCTCTTGACGCTCTTCTCGAAGGGCATTTTACTGATGTCCACCTTGCCTGGTTCCAGGTTGCCAAAGAGTAGCGCAGCCTCTTGGTAGTGCGTGGGCATGCGGTCTGTCTTATGGCTGTTGGCATAGCGGAAGAAATTCTGCCAGAACGTGGGGATATCCTTGAGGGTAAGGGCACACATCAGTCCAGCCTCGTCGAACATCGGTGTCGATTTCTCGCCAAAGGAATGGGCAAAGTAGTTGAGCAGGTAGATTTCGACGAGGGAATTGTCGCCGTCCAACTGGTCCTCGTAGCAGTAGAGTGGGAGGATGGTGGCAAACTCCTTGTCTTTCTGGATGAGTTTGGGATTATCAACAAACTGTTGGTAGTGTGCTGCCCATTTCTTGTGGAACCATGTCTTGGAGAGCGTGTTGAGGTATTTCTGCGCGGAGATGTATTCGCCTGAGAGTATGGCGCACTTCGTCATGTACTTGAGGTATTCCACACGCCAGCCATACTCCACGCCGTCCTCCAAACACCAGCGGTAACAGAAGTTGAAGCGGGCGTAGTTGTAATAGAGCATCTTGCCGCCCACCTGCATCATGCGGATGTCGAGTGGCGTGTTGGGCCTGTTTCCGCCATCGAGGTAAGTGAACATCTCGTCGCCTCCGCGTCCCAGCTTCAGTAAGGCGAGGTTCTTCGCCATGACGATGAGGCGTGTGGGCTCGTCCTTCTGCTTTTTCACGATATTGAGAACGCCTTTGTAATCCATTTTCTCCATAGCGGCTTCAATTTTCAGCTCGTTGTGGAAATTGGCATCCTTGTACCAGAAGAGGAAGACAAACAGGGCGGAGAGTGCGATGGCACCACCGTTCCAACAGAGGGTGCCAACAGCCTCGGAGGATAGCTTTGGCTTGGCGGCCTTTTTGCCCTTGCTGTTCTTTTTCGTTTTGGCGGTCTGTTGGCTCTTTAACTCGTTGGCTGACTGCTCTATCGGCTCGATTTCCTCCTCTTTCTTAAACCGGCAAAATGCCAGGGCAATGGCTGAAAGGAAAAGCAGGAAATAAGGCCACCAGAAGACAAGTTGCTCCTTTGTGAGGCGGAACATGGGCAACCCTGCCAGATAAATCCAGTTCGAGCGGACCATCGTAAACGCGTAATAATATAAATAAGGAGTAAGGGCGATGCCTACGATGCAGAGCGCTATCGCCACCCAGTCGCGCTTACGGGCAGAGTTGTTGCCTTGTTTTCCCTGTAGGGATGACAGGGCGATGAGCAGGGCTGCCATCAGGGCATAAAAGCCGAAGAGGGGAAAGCCTGCTATAAACAGCACGGCAATATATGCCCATCGTTCCCATGACTTGTGAATCAGTTGCCAGCCCCGCACAGCCAGCATTGTGAAGGTGAAGCCTACGGCAGCGCTGAAAAGAAATGCCTGCGTCTTTGTGAGGAAAATCCAGTAGCCTACTTCCAAGGCACAGCCGATAAGTAAGCCTACAGGGATAAGGGCCAGCGCAGCCCGGTGGTCGGGGATGCGGAAGACTTTCAGCGTCAGCAGGTATACCGACAGCCATAGCCCGACAAGCAACAGCGCGCCCAGCCAAGGATAGTACATGAACTGGTTGAAGAACGTGGCGATGACTGTCAGGAATCCGGCAGGGTACGACATGCGCCGTGAGAACCACATCTCAGTAGGCAGCCACAAGCTGAGTTCCTGCGAACGGAACAGCAATTCATTCTCGAAAACGAGCAATAAGACATAGACCACCAGCAAGAAACTCAGGCCTATAATCAGCGGAAGATGCTTTGTAGGTTTCTTCATAATCTCAGTTATAATCTGCAAAGATAGTGCAAGCCGAAAGAAAAAACAAATTTATTTGAGTTTTTTGAGGCGCAGCCTATCTAAAAGCCCCCGAAGGGGGATTAAAGATAAGCCCTTTCCTGCACTTTTCAAAAAGTTAGGTTAAAAAAATGCAGGAAGTCTGAAAAAACGTGCGGCAGAAGGAGCGTGGATTTATCGGGGGGCTCTGTTGTAAACAGATTCAAGGGTGTAGCTGGCATCGTCACTGGTTGTGGCTCGAATCATGGTTCGAATGATTGACTCCTGCCCGTTTTGGTACGAGCCGTCATTGTGGCTGAAGTAGTTATGATGCTCGTTTCCACTTCCAGGAACATTGTTGTCCCAAATAATTGCGGACATGCCATAGGTGTGGGCCGCGCGGCACACATACTCCAGATAGTAATCGCGGAAAAGGTTGGAGCGCTCGGAGGTGTGCATGACGCAGCCGTATTCGCCGATATAAACGGGGATGTTGTTGGCAATGAACTTCTGATGTAGCTTCTGGAATATTTCTACGACATGATCTTCGTTGCTTCCATCCTGGTATTTGCCAGCTGCAGCGGTGTGTCCCCATTCCGACTTTCCATCCTCGTTCTCAGGCGAAAGCGTGAAGGTGCTGGGGTCGTAGTAGTGCACGCTGACCATGATGCGATGGGCTGCATCGGTTGGCAGCACGAAGCTGTCCTGAAGTGCAAGTTGGGGGTTCGATGCGTAGGCAGGGACGCCAATCCATCGTGTGGCGTTTTTGCCGCCTGTAGCGCGGATGGCGTTGACCACAAGTTGGTTCCACTCGTTAAGCGTCCTGTATTGCTTGCCGCCGTCTCTGAGGTTGTCGCCCCATCCCCATCCGCCGTCCTGCACTTCGTTGTACGCCTCGAAGAACAGGAATTCTCCCTTGTCCTTGAAGGCCTCGGCGATTTGTGTCCACGTCTTCTTGAGGCGTTCCTTAATTGCCTCGTTGGAGCTGTCGTTGGAGGCGGCTTCCTTGATGTTGAGCCAGTATTCGTCGTGGTGCATATTCAGGATGACGTTCAGCCCTGCGGCCTCGGCCCAGTCCACGTTCTGCTTGATTTCGGCTATGTAATTGGCGTCGATGGTCCAGGGGGAAGCTGTCTGATAGTTGCCCCAGGTGACGCAGATGCGCACCGTGCTCACACCGGCTTCCTTCAGGTTGGTGTAGAGGGCCTTGGTGGGCTTGGCGTTGTCCCAGTAACCCCATTCGAAGGGAGTCCCGTCCTGCCCCGTGCTGGTGTCGAAGTGATTGCCCAGGTTCCAGCCCCACCCGAGTTTTTTCGTAAGGGCGGCAGGGCTGTCGATGGAGCCGGCAGACTCAAAGGTGGAAAATGTCACGGAGAAGGCAGGGGCGACGACATGCTTGTTGCTCTTACTGACAATGGCTCCTTCAGGTATTGTCAGCGTGTAGGTCGTACCCTCTTCCAACGTTGGCAGCGTGATGATGACATACATGGCCGTCATGGCGCTGAGCTTTGCCGTACACGGGGTGCCGTTCAACGTGATGCTGAGCGAAGAGCTGATAGCTACATCCATATTATAAGAGAGCGTCACTTCTTTCAGCTGCGAAGCCACGTATGCTGCGCCCTCGTTGATGCTGCATGAGTTCAGCTTGATGGTAGTCTCTTCATTAAGGTCTCCGCCCGCGCAGGCCGTGAGTCCCGTCATCATGCCGAAAATCAGCAAGGCAAATGCAGTCATTGTGTTCAGTCTTTTCATGATTTTGTTGTTTTTTCTATGAGTATTATTGAATAGACTATGCGTCCTTTGTACATTTCGCAGCAAAGATAAAACTTTTTTTTGAAACAAATACCGTTTTTCCAGTTTTTTCGAAAAACGGTAGAGCGGGGGACGGAAAATAATCAGGAGAATTGTTTGGAGAGTAAGGGAAAAATGGTATCTTTGCAAGCGAATTTCTTTACAACTCAATTGGATTTTAATTAAAACTCAGTTGGATCGTAATTAAAACCCAATTGGATTGTAATTAAAACTCAATTGGGTTTTAAGAAAAAGGAAAGCGATAATGAAAAACAATAAAAAGAAAAACAGAAAAGTATTAACTAAAAGGAGTACATTATCATGCCAATCTATTATGACTTAGTGCGCCGGCCCGACCCTGAGAACAGCGGCAACCCGCAGCCCCTTTTCCCTCGCATTGTGAACAAGGGAACGGCTGAACTGAAAGATTTACTGGACGACATGGGCACGAAGGTGGACGAGGCGACGTTGCTGCGCGTGCTGATGGCGTTGCGTGAGGCTGTCAGCACGGAGCTTATGCGCAGCCGGCGCGTACATATCAAGGGCTGGGGCAGCTTCAGCCTGCGTCTTGAGGGGCGTCTTGTCGAGGAGCCTGACGATATCCACGCCCAAAGCGTTAGCGTGGCTGACATTAACTTTCGGCCTGAGAAGGCGTTTGTTCAAGCCTGCCGTCAAGGCAGCATCGTGCGCGACAGCGAAGGTTTCCGCACATCAACGGACTGTTCCCTTGCCGAGCAGCTCGCCTTGCTGGCAACCCACTTTTCAAACCACGTGGAGTTGACGACGCGTCAATTCTGCCACCTCACAGGCCTTGCCTCTACGAGAGCCTATCAAGCCCTTGCCGAACTGGTGGAAGGAGGGTATCTGCGCCGTATGGGCCAGCGGGCATCCACGCACTACATCCGCACGGACAGGCCGCTGGAGTAGCGGGTGAAGCAGACTGCTTAATCGGACGCGAGGCGAATCCGGATGCTATGCTTGCCTGGTGCGAGTGAGGCTTCCGGCTTGTCAAGGCGTTTGCCGTCGAGCACGGCACGTGTGTAACGCCAGGGGATGCGGATGTCAGCTGTGGTGCCTGAGGGGACGTCGGCTTTCCAGATGATTTCGTCGTTCTTCTTCTTGAATGACACGGCTACGGTGCCGCTAACGGTGGGGAAGGAGAGCGAGCAATCGTCGAACACAACGGCATTGGGCTGGATGGCGAAACGCTTCCAGGCAGCTTCCGTCGGATAGACGCCAAACATCTTGGAGGGCAGGACGGAGAGCGGGCCGCCACTCCAGGCGTGGTTTACAGAGCCGCAATCCCAGTTGCCGTTCACTCCGACGTCCCAGCCCTCAAAGAGCGTGTCGTAGTCGGGGTGGTTGACCATGAAGGCATAGCGTCGGCGGGTGCGCTCCAAGGCATAGTCGCCATGTCCGATGGCGAAAAGGGCTTCCATGACGTATTTCTCCATGTAGGGGCTGGCGTGTTCTTCCTCCTTGAAGGTTTCGAAAAGGGCGTCGTACTTGTCGGGAGTGGCGATGCCTGCCACGACGGCAAGGGCCTGCACGCGATCGTCGGTTTTCCCCGTGTAGGTGGGATGGCGATAGCAGGTGCCCGTCCAGCACACGCGATTGACGGCAGTAGAGATGCTTTCGTGTAAGCCTCGGTAGGAGGAGGCGTCTTCATCATAGCCCAGAAGCTCGGCCATGTTGGCCGCACCCTCCAGAGCCAAGCAGTACCAGATGGTCTGCAAGAGGCGCATGTCCTTGTTCGAGCCCCAGTCGCCCCAGTTCCAACCGCCGTTGTGGAAGGCGGTGAGGCCGTCGTCATCAAGATGATAGACGGCGAGGTAGCGCTGGACGGCGGGATAGACATGTTCGATGGTTGCACGGTCGCCTGTGTTCATATAGTATGTCCAGAAGCCGTACTTGCCGACGGCAGCAAGCATCTGCACAGGCAGCTCGGTGCCATAATTGCCTGGGATGGGCGAGAAGAGGATGCTGTCCTCGCGTTGCCAGTCGCAGAGCTCGTGGATGCCTTTGCGTACGAGGGCGTGGAGGGAGGGGGAGTAGGTGTAGAAGCACTCGCCGAGGATGGTGACGATGTCGCCCCACCATTGTCCGCGTTCGCGGTCTGGACAGTCGAAGAAGTTGTCGCGGGCGTTGACATAGATGGTGCGGAGCCCTTTGTCCCAAAAGCGATTGTAGAAGCCGTCGTTGCAGGTGAAGCGTCCGTCAGGAGCGGTGTCGTAGCCCGTTTCGCGATAGGCCAGACGTGTGACTTCAGCGCCGTGCTGGACGGTGAGGATGAGCTTGTTGCCGTTGAGCCAGCCGAGGGATTCGTACTGCTGCCGTCCGGCACGGGTGATGTATTCGGCTCGCAGGCATTCCTCGCCCACTCGGGCATGATTGGTCTCTATCAGGATGCGATGGCCTCCCTCTTCGTCTCTGACGGTCAACACGGGCGTCATCTGGATGTTGTGGGGTAGGGTGGCGATAAGCGTGTCGTAGGTCTCGCCATGATGTGTAGTAAATGCCACCTTTTTTATTCCATAGTCCTTCCATTGGGGGATGGGGCGAATATGCAGGCTGCCGAGCGTGTTCTCTTGAACGACTGCCGGTTCAAAACCGTCGGCGTCGTCTGTCTGCCAATCCCCGATATCTTTGCGTGCATCGAACGAAAGGCTCGACTCCGACAAACGGAAGTTGGGCGCAGGGCAATCAGCCGTCCCATAGGCGGGATGGAGGCGACAGAGCCAGCTTTCGTCGCTGGTGAGGCTAAGGGCAGGGCAGTCGAACCAGAACTGGGGCTTGCCGCTGCTCTTGTGGGAGAAACCGTCCTTGCCAAAGTGCCAGAGTAGCAGGGCAATCTTGTTCTCGCCTCGTCGCAGGTAAGGCGCGAGGTTCACTTCGTCGTAGTAGGCGTCGTGGGGGGTGGGGCCTCGCTTGAGAGCTCCCTCAAAGACAACAAGACGTCCGTTGACCCATAGCCAGTATTTGCTGTCAGCAGCTATGCGGCAGGGAGCTGCCGACGGGACGTCTTTTACTGTCAAATCCCTGCGGAATGCAATCCACTGGTTGGGCTTGTCCGTTGCGGCTTCCTTGCATGTGATGGTGTGGGTGGGATGCAGCGTTGTTGTCGCATAAGTGTTGGCTTCCTCTACTGCGGAGCTGCGGTTGCAGGAGATTGCCATGAAGGAAACCAAAAGGCAGAGTAAATTCAAAAGCTTTTTCATTTCGGGAGTTTCCAAGGCTTGCGATAGTTGGGGGCGATGAGGCGGTCGGCCTGACGGTTGTGGAAGGTGTGTCGGACGTCGTCGTAGGTTAGCGTCTGGCGCGTGCGGGCGGCGATGTTGCCCATGTGGGCATACTTGGCGCAAAGGCTGCCGTTGGTAATGGGGCAGGCGGTGTCAAAGCGGCGCTCTTTGACGCAGTTAAGGAAATCGGTGGTGTGATCGAAGTGCTCGTTGTTGGTGGGTTTCCATGTCTGCGCCTCCAGACGGTCGCTCTGCGGCAGCAGTTCCATACTTTCGCGATTGACAACGAGCGTGCCGTTGGTGCCCTTGAATTCCAGTCCGTAGTTCTTGCCGTAAGGGCCGGACTCAATGGCTACGTTGCTCCACTGGATGTTGAAGCGGTCGAACTCATAGATGACTTGCAGCGTGTCGAAGGTCTCGGCAAAGTTATTGGGATAGGCGTTGTTGGCGCCCGAGGCCATGACGCGGCGTGGCATGCCTTTCACATCCATTCCCCACAGCGCCATGTCCAGCAAGTGTACGCCCCAGTCGGTGAGAAGGCCTCCTCCGTAGTCCCAGAACATGCGCCACGAGCCGTGGAAACGACTGGCGTTAAACGAACGGTCGGGGGCAGGGCCCAGCCATGTCTGAAAGTCCACACCTTCGGGGACAGGACCGTCGTGGGCTGGGTAAAGAATGGCGGCATAGGAGAAGTTGGCCCAAACGTTAACGCGTGCGATGGTACCCAGCTTCCCGCTGTCGATGTACTGCTTCATCTGCTGCCACATCTGTGAGCTGCGTTGCTGCTGTCCCACCTGCACCACGCGGTTGTAGCGCTGGGCAGCAGATACCATAGCGTCGCACTCCGCAATGCTGTTGGCTGCAGGTTTCTCCACATAGACATCCTTGCCGGCAGCACAAGCGTCGGTCATGATGAGGCAATGCCAATGGTCGGGAGTGCCGATAATGACAACATCCAGGTCGCTACGTTCTAGCAGACGGCGGTAATCACCATACAGGTCAGGACGACGTCCCCATTTCTTCTCGGCTTCATTGGCACGGTTGTTGAGGATGCTTTGGTCGATGTCACAAAGGCCGATGCAGTTAACCCCAGGATGGCGCATGATGTCCTCCAGGTCGTACCAACCCATGCTTCTGCAGCCGACGAGGGCTACGTTCAGTTGGTCGGAGGGTGCAACGGCAGAGGCGTGATGTGTCAGAGGGGAGACACGGCGTGCGGTGTCGTGATGGCTGCCAAGTACTGCGCTTGGGGCTAAAGTCAGGCCGATGGCGGCAGCGGTGCCGCGCTGTAGGAACTCTCTTCTTGATATGGATTCTGACATAATGATAGGTATTAGAACAGAGAATTTGCAAAGATAATGCGAGACTTTTGTATTTGCAAGGGATTTGGCAAAAAAGAAAGGGGATGCGCAACCGCGCATCCCCTTTGGAGTTAGCTTGGGTGGAGGATTACTTCACCAAGACTTTGCGGACTTCGATGATGCCGTCGGCACGCGTGGTGCGGACGATGTTGACGCCCTTCTGCGGTTCGGCGAGGAGGCGGCCATCGGAGGTGAAGAACTCAGTGCGGACAGGAGCGGCATTGACGGCATTGACATGGGTGTCGATGGTGTAGTCGCTGTTCTCGCCAAGTGTCTTGAGGGTGAGGCGGAACTCGTCGGCGGAGAACCAGGTACCCGTGTAGCCCTTGCCTGAGAGCAGGCTGTCGCAGGTGACACCGATGGTCATCACGTGGTCAGTAACGACGATGTCGTCAATCGAACGTATAGCCCAGCCGTAACCCACTCCATCGTGTGCATTGAAGATGTCGGTCTGCGTACCGTCAGCCACCCAGAGGAGGCTGTCGGCCATCCAGAGCTCGCCGCGCTGGTCGGCATCGTTGGGGAACAGAGCCCACTTGGTGCTGGCGTCGGTGACGGCAATAGCCATGGTGGAATCGTTCTTCTCCTTGCCGTACTTGGCAACGGAGGCAAACATGAAGGCGTTCTCGCCGCTTGAACGGCCGTGGCACTCAAGTTTGTAAGTACCGTTGGGAATGTCGGTGAGAATCTGGTAAGCCGTGAAGTTGAGCTTGCCGGCAGTACCGTTCCAGCTGTCAAGGTAGCGGTTGCCCGTATCGCCCGTCCAGTACTGGCCCGTGGTGGTGGGCTGGTTGCCCGTGCCGAGGACGATGCTCCAGCCAGTGGGTGTGCTGTCGTTGATGTCGGGATTGACAATGAGCAGGTTGGTGACGTCGGTGTTGTCCTTGGCATTGGTGAGGGCGCTCTTCTGCATGGCGTTGGCGGCAGCCTCAAGACGAGCCTTTAGGATAGCAACGCTCTCAACGTTGCGGAAGTGGTCAGCGAGTTCGGCCTGATTGGCATCAATGATTTCATTGACTACGGTGACGTACTTCGCGACATAGCCGTTCTTGTTGGCGTTGCGAACGAGGGTAGCCACATCTTCTACGTAAGTAGCATAGTCGGTGTAGGCATCGAGCTTCTTACCCAGCGCATCGAGGTCGGTCGACTTGCAGGCGGGGTTCTTCAGCTCATAGCCGGCGAACTCTACGCCCTTGTTGACAGCCGACTGGGCAGCGGTGCTGGCGAAGCTCTCAGCCAAAGCGGTAGCCTCAGCAAGCTTGCCTGTGCGGAAAGCGTTGGCAGCAGCGGCATAGCCGGCATACTCCTCGTTGACGGGAAGCTGAGCGTCGTAGGCTTCCATGAACTTGTTGTCAGCAGCAAGAGCCTTGGCGGCGTCGAACAGGGCGCTAAACTCTGTGTAGTCGCCCGGCAGCAATGCATCGGCGATGGCCTCACCCTCGTGGAGAGCGATGTGCCAGAACTCAATCATATCCTCCTGCGTGGCTGGGCCGAAATACTTGAGGCCGAAGTCGCGGAAGGCAAACCAGCTGGAATCCTCGTGACCTTTACCGCGGACACCGAGCTTCAGCGTGTTATCAGTGACGATGACGCGCACCTTGTTGTCGGCATAGAAGCCAGCTTGGAAGGCCTCGTCAGCATTCTGGCGGACGTTGATGTAGCCGTTGACGCCGTCGGAGGAGCAGCCGCAGTCAGCAGCCGTGTTGGTGTAGAGCGACATGATGCTGGTGGAACTGCCGTTGGCGTAGAGCTTGGCAATCAGGTTCTCGGCACCGTTGCGGTAAGCTTCGCCGCCATCGTTGGAGCCTGCACGGAAGAAACCATAGACGCTGAATTCATAAAGACCGTTGGGCACGCCGGTAATCTCTTGGTACATGTCCCAATCCATATTGTAGAACTCGGCCACTTCATATTCGAAGCCGGGCGTTGAGCCGCTCCATCCAGCGCTGCCAGTCTTAACTTCAGGATTAGTGATAAGGAAGGCGTAATCGGCGGGTTCCTCGTGCGTGGCTTCCTGGCTCAACAGGTAATCCTTGCGAGCCTGCTCGATGGAAGCAATCATGTCGAGGATGTCCTGATAGGTGGCCTCTTCATTACCACCATCGATAAGATTTTGGGCTCTGTTGTAGGCCTCTTCAGCATCCTTGGCACCTGGATACTCGGTGGTGTTGAGCAGGTCAACCAAGGCATTGGTGGCCTCGCGGAGTTCTTCCATCTTGACGAGGGAGTTCTTGGCCTGACGGAAGGCGGCGTCCAGCTTGTCGTACTCGGTGTTCATCTCTTCATCGGACAGACCGATGGCGGCAATAGCATCGAGGTTAGCCTCTTCCAGAGCATCGGCAATGGTGGGCAGCAGGTCGTCGTAGTGGTCGGCAAGATACTGGTCAACTTCCTCGCTGAGTGCCTGCAGATAGACACCGACGTTGAAGCCAGCATACTCCAGCTTTACGTTGTCGATAGCGACATAGCTGTAGAGACCGTCCTTCTTACCCATCATACCGACGACGATGGAGTCCTCGGACACAACGCCCTTGATGGAGAACGTTTCAGGATGGGAGTTTTCGAAGGAAGCATCGCTGCCTGTCATCTCAGCCGTTTTCATGTCCTGTTCGGCGCCATTGGCGAAGATGTAGCAGCCTGTTTCCTCCTCCTCGCCGGCGGTGTGAGTCATGGCGCACTGCACGGAGAAGATGTAGTAGCCTTTGGGCAGACCCTTGACAGACTGACGGATGTAAGTGTCCACGCCAGGCAGGCCGTTGATTTCAAGCACACGGTCGGTCACCTCCTGGAAGTAGGACTGTACGCGAATGTTTGTGCCACCGTTGACGGCATCGTTGTTGCGTTCCCAGTCGACCATACCATTGTCGAAGCGTGGGTTTTTGAGGTAGCGGTCGGTGACGTCAACCATGTGGTCATCGTCAGCGTTGGCCATGCGGTAATCGAGGATAGCCTCGTTCAGCTTGGCAATCATTTCGTTGAACTCGGTAGCCGTAGCATCGCTTTTGTCAGCGAGGGTAGTTGCCTCATCAATAACACTCAGGAACGTGGTTTTTGCTTCGTCGTCTGGGTCATCGAAAGCGTCCACCCATGTGCCGGCGGTCTCAATGAGAGCGAGCAGCTCGGTGGGGTCGGCATCCTGTGACACCTCAGCAAGGATGAAAGCATCGAAACCGTGGGCACCGCCCAGCCAGCGGGCACAGAACTGCAGGTAGCTGTACTGAGCCTCGGTGACAATGAGATTTTGCGTCCAAGCAAGGTCAGCATCCTCATGGGCGAACATCAGCGTGAGGGTTTCGTCACCACGTGGTGTGTCGGTTTGGGAGGTTACGATGTACCCCTCCTTTTCGACGGCACTGGTGTTGCTGGTGTTGTTGATGTAGTAGCTGAACACATAGGTCTTGCCCTTCTCAAGAGGCCAAGCCATGCCGATGGAACTGTTGCTTCCCTTACCGGCATTTTGGGTGGGCACGATGTAGGCACCGCCATCCACGCCGCCTGTGTTGTTTAACGTGGTGTTCTCAAGGGCACCACCTGCGCCACCTAGCCAGCCGTCGAGGCCGTTGTCAAAACTGGGGTTCTCAATCAGGTTCTCGCCGACGATGGTATAGCCATTGCCGTTGTACTCGAAGTGATCACCCGTTTTCAATTGCTGCTGTTGAGCCGTGACTGTCATTGCTGCCACAGCTGCCAGTGCGAAAGTAAAGAACTTCTTCATTGGTTTTTTGAATTGGTTAATAATAAAGTGAATAAATGGATTTCAAATTAGGGTTTATGATATATCTTTGTGGTCTTTGACGTGCCGTTTCGGAACGTGGTGCGACGGATATAGAGTCCTCCGTTGGAGGGAGAGGCGACGCGACGTCCGTCAAGTGTGAACCACTCTGAGTGCATCGGCTCATTGTCATTGTCAGCAACAGGGGCTATTCGTGTAAGAGTGCCATCGCTGATGACCATCCAACCAAAATCCTCCATGGCGCTGCCCGTCACTTTAGGCTCACTGCTGTCAATAGTTCTACGCACGCGTGCGCTCGTTTCTGATAAGGTGGAATAGCGGGTAATGGCGGCGCGAGTTTCGTTGGCTGTCTGCGGTTCGCCCCAGAACAAGGGGTTGACAAGAGAGTCGCCGAACTCGATGGGGCGGGCGGTGATGCCGCCCACAGCTTCAGGGACAAGACCTACGGTGATAATCTTGTCGTCCATCAGCTGCCCCTGTCCTTGCTCAATGGCTAAATAGAAGACATTTTCGCTGAAGAAGGTCTTCTCCGTGCGGCCATACTCGCGGCAGAGACAGATTTTGAATCCTTCATGAGAGACGTCGAACACCTTCCACATAAGAGGATAGGTTTCACGCGAGGTGAGGACATTCACGAAGACAACGGGTGTGGTGCCTTTGTTGAACGGCTGGTTGAAATGGATAAAGGCGGTGTCGTTGTTCACCTTGCCATAGGCGTTGGTGGCATAGGCGCTGTCCATCTGTTCGGCGGCAATTTGGTTTGCCTCATAGTGGAGACCGCCCATCGTGCCGTTACCTCGATTCAGGGAGAGGAAGGCAGCACTCTCCTCACGGCTCATGGTTTGATTTTCTGCCAGCGACCAGGGCAAGAAACGGTATTGGAATCCATCTTTCTTGATAGTCTGCAAATGGTGGCAGAGTGGGGTGGTGGCGTTATTGGTTGAGATAGGGCCGAGGATGACAGCGGGCAGTTCGTCGTAGGTGATGCCGTAGGAACTGAAGCTGTACTCCATATTGGCGGAGGTGAAGTTGCCGAATCGGATGTTTTCATCGCCCTCGCCACGAACAACGGAGACGGAGACTTCGCCAGAGTAGCGCGCGGCCTTGGCACCGATGGGGTAGGTGCCGACACGGTAGAAATAGGCACCAGAGGCGGTGAGGGTGTCTGTATAAGTGTAGGTGGCGCCGTTGGCGGAATTCTTGTCCTTGAGGGGTAGGGTCGTGATGCGGACGAAACGGCTGCTTCCTGGGAGCTTGCACTCCACGACTATGCTGTCAGCCATGTCGCCGTTGTTGTCAACCCATTTCAGAGAGTAGG
>JAEEGJ010012749.1_pt1 | contig 20671 bp, 11 predicted proteins | sample 8958761 | NCBI WGS metagenome assembly JAEEGJ01 (sample SAMN16246546, study PRJNA631951) | gut metagenome | biome: gut microbiome; feature: rumen; material: RS-attached | host: Bos | place: Iran: Karaj | collected 2018-10
ACCGCTGGGGTTCGAAGCCGAGAAGTCGCCCTCGATGGCCCAGTCGTGGGGCACGTCGAGTCGGCGCCAGTGGGCGTCGTTATAGTCAACTGCGGCCATCGTCGCAGTATCTGCCAGCACAAAGCGCCAGCCCTTGTCAAAACACTCGCGCTCACGAGCCTGCACAGTCAGCCCCGTCAGCAACAGCACAGCCAGCAATAAAAACTTTCTATTCATACACATCGCCATATTACTCTTTTGTGAACTTATGCTTTTCATTCTGCTCTACATGGTTTAACCTATCTCGCCCGGTAAATGCGTATGCTGTAATAAACGGCAACGACCAGCATCAAGACGATTGCGGCCAAGACGGGCAAGGGCGAGGGCGACTCAAACAGCAGCAGCGAGCAGGGAATTGACAGCGTCAGCAGCAGCAGCGTCAGGGCTGCGACGCGCGTCGAGCGGATGCCCAGTTCGTACTGCCGCGGGGTCTTCATCTCCACGGGCATATTGATAAGGTGGGGGTGATAGGCCACCACCAGCAGACCAGCACCTACCACAGTGGTGATGACACAGGGAATCACCAGTCCCCACGGTGAGCCGTAGCCGTTGGGATGGCCTCGGCCGTCGAAGTGGGTGGCAACGACATCGGGAGCCTTGCAGAGCATCCAGATGATGAGCGCCCAGACGATGACGGCCAGCATGGCGAACGCAATCTCGAAGACGGTGCCCTCCTTCGTCCTGTTCACTTTTATCTTCTGCTTCTTTTCCATATCACATCGGGGGGAGTTTACGCACAGCCATGACTGTGGCGGCGGTGCTGACGATACCTACGACCAGTACGGTGAACACGAATGCCGTAACGTTCATGATTCCCGTGACAAACAGCGCCACCAGAATCAGCAGGAGAATCATCTGGATGGCCATGATTAGCATCAATGCTTTTTTCCTATTCATTGTTTTCTTCTTCGTTTGTGGTTTGACCTTGACGATTAGCACCCGCCATCGTCTTTTTCTTCGGCAGACGCTTCGCCTTCCGCAGTGCCTCGGTGATGATCCACTGCAGCTGGCCGTTGGTGCTGCGGAACTCGTCGGCAGCCCAGGCCTCTATAGCGTCCATCGTCTCCGCGTCAATGCGCAGGATGAAACTTTTTGTCTTCTTTTCTGCCATCAATAACGTTCACCAATCAATGATTCAATGTTCCCGCATTCACCACCGGCTGTGCCGAGTCGTCGCCGCAGAGCACGACGAGCAGGTTCGAGACCATGGCGGCCTTCTTGTCGTCGTCAAGCTCCACGATGTCCTCGTTCGACAGCTTGTCGAGCGCCATCTTCACCATCGAGACGGCACCCTCCACAATCTTCTCGCGGGCCGTAATGATGGCCGAGGCCTGCTGGCGGCGCAGCATCACGGCGGCAATCTCCGGAGCGTAGGCCAGGTAGTTGATGCGGGCCTCGACCACCTCGATGCCGGCCAGGGCCAGCCGCTCGTCGAGCTTCTGCTCCAGCTGCTGGTTAATCTCGTCGCCGCCGTCGCGCAGCGTCGGCTCGTTAGCCGCCCCCTTCGGGGGGAGGTTGGAGGGGGCTTCATCGTCGTAGGCATACTGCCCTGCCACCTGACGCAGGGCGGCATCGCTCTGCACCTTGACGAAGTTCTCCAGCGCGTTCATCAGTCCCTTCGTGTCCGAGCCGATGCTGTTGGGGTTGGCGGCCATCGTCTGCGAGTCAATCTCGAACAGGGCCTTGTACGTGTCCTTCAGCTTCCACACCAGCACCAGGCCAATCATCACCGGGTTGCCCACCTTGTCGTTCACCTTGATGGGCTCGGCGTCGAGGTTGCGTGCGCGCAGGCTCACCTTCTTGGCCGTGTAGAACGGGCAGATCCAGTAGAAGCCCGTCCGGCTGAACGTGCCGCTGTACTTGCCGAACCACGTCGTCACCCGTGCCTCGTTGGGCTCCAGCATCAGGAAGCCGCACCACATGATGATGTTCACCAGCAGGAGCAGACAGCTGCCGCCCAGCATCCAGCCTCCTGCGTGGCCGTTGCTGGCGTCGAGCAGAATAATACTGCTTATAATAAAGTAAGCCGACAACGCCAATACGGCCAAGTTCACGAACAGCATCAGGAAGCCGTTCATCACTAATCCATTGAATTGATACTCTTTTGTTTCCATAATAATTAACGTTTAATAGTTGATATCATTTTGATAGCGCAAAGATATGCTTTTATTTTGGAATGGCAATGGAAACGGGCGAAACATTAACGACAATTAACAGTAAGAGGGCAACTCCCTCGGAAGGAGCGCCCTCTTGCTGTTGATAGGTGTCTGAGCTGTTACTTCACCAGAATCTTCTTCACGGTGCCGTCCTCCTGGCGGACGATGTTCAGCCCCTTCTGGAGCGTCGATGTGCGTCGGCCGTCGAGGCGGTAGTATTCCGTTGGTGAAGGGTGAAGGGTGAAAGGTGAAAGGAGAATAGGCTCTACGGACACGGGGTTGTCGATGACCTTGTAGCGGAACTCGACTACGTCGCTCTCGGCCATGCCGTTGGCAACGGCCATCGCGCGGATGGTCAGCTCCTCGCCGGTGGCGGTGATGGGGCCGGTGTAGGTCAGCACATTGGCGTTCTGGGCGTCGCAGGGGCAGGAGCCGTCCAAGGTGTAGAGGATGGTGGCCCCGGCGGTCTGGCAGGTCAGGCGGATCTCGGCACCACGGTATATCTCGGTGCCGCTCATGCGCGATGACCTGGGGGCATAGACGTACATCAAGGCCGCGTCGCGGACGGTGACGAGGGTGGTGGCGGCGAGGTCGGGGTCGTCCGTCAGGGAGAACCTGACGGCGCTCTGACCGAGGCTGTTGGCGGTGAGGGTGAAAGCGCCATTGCCGTTGGGGGTGACGGTTACTACGTCGTCAGTGAGGGCGGTGGCGGTGAGCGTCTTGCCCTTGGCGGCCTCGGCGGGAAGGATGCTGACGTTGACGGTATATTCGCTGCCTTCAGACAGGTTGACGATGGAGTCAGCGACAATGGCCGTGATGCGCTGCTCGACATCGAACTGCTGGGTGAAGTCCTGCTCCATCTGCAGACCGGCGTAGCTCTCGACGGTGTGGCGGATGGTGAGCTGCAGCTTGTCGTTGGCGGTCAAGCTGGCGTTGAAGCGGAGCTTAGAGGCGTATCCACCTTCGGCGTTGAGCAGCTCTATCTTGCCGTCAACGGTCTGGCCGCCCTTGGTGACGAAGATGTTCTCCGTGGTCAGCGTCTTCGGGTCCATATACTTGTCAAAGGTGATGTCGATGCCGTCGGTGCAGGCCTTCACGTGGCTGACGGCGGGCTGGCGGAGCTGGGTCATACCGATGTTCACTTCGAGTTGTGGCGGGGGCACGGGGAGCCACTCCGAGTAGGCCGTCTCGTAACCGTCCTTCTCGAACTTCACCTGCCACAGACCTGTCGGCACATCCCAGGCGTATTTGCCCTCAGCATCAGTGAAGAGCGGGTTCCGCTGTGCATACTCTTCAGCGTCCCATACCATGATGTTCTCATGCAGGTCACCATACATATCCTCCACTTCTTCCTTATAGAAGCAGGTGGCCTTCACGCCCTCCAAGCGGTTCGACTCCACGGCCTCATAGACAAAGCCCGACGGGTCACGCACAGGTTTGATGTCTGGGAACTTTTTGCTGCTGTCTTTCTTGTCGTCGTCTTTTTTCTTGCACTTGAGGCCGTTCAGACTGTCAAGAATAGCATCGCGGGCAGCTATAGACTTCTCGGGATGGAAAACTGCTATACAACCTGAGGCAATGTCGCATATTAGTGCAGCCCAGGCTTGTAGGTGGTAAGGTTGTTCTGGAATCTTGTCGAATACAATGCCTCCGATGTCAGCCAAAACTTGTCCGATGTCAATCAAACCGTGAATAGTGAAGTCCTCCGTGTATTTTGTGATGATATTCATTAGGTTTTCTTGATCCTCCTCACATGGTAGTTTGCGCAGGATGGGAATTGACAAGTTGCCCCAAGCTATCAGGTCATTGGCGCATCCTATAGCATCGCAACATAGAGGTATGAATGGAAAAACGTACTCCACAAACGCACCGACAGCCCCGCCTACAGCGGCTCCTATTGACGTTCCACCTATTTTAAGATCGCTCACCCATTTGACCCATTCGGCAACGGTCATAACCGGCTTCGAACTCATGGCTTTCGTGATGCTGGAGGGGATGAGGTTCAGTTTCTTCAGTATCTGGCGTTCCTTATTGTCTATATGTACTACGCTACCTATGTGCTTGGCTTCGAGTTTTACCATGTCGTCCGCAAGACCGCCCAGACGTTTCATTTCTTTCTCCAATGTCTCGATTTGGGTTTCGTACATCTTCTTTGAAGCCAGTTTGTCATTCAGTCCGTTTACAAGGTCGGCCTTAATCAGCTTGTCTGAGGTCTTTTTTATCTCGCGCTCGTAATCGGCAATGTCTTTCTCGATACCTTTCAGTACATTCTTCCTGTTGCGCCAAGACTTATGCCTTTCCATGTATTGCTGACGATAATCTTTCTCTATTTCAGCAACAGCGTCATGTTTAGTCCATGCTTCGTTGCGCAGCCTATTATGCTCGTTCACCATGTGCTCATTGAATAGCTTGTAGGCATTTTCGTAGACGCACTTGCCAAAACTACAGATGTCATTGATGAGCGATGCACAGAAGCCAGTGACGTACAGTAACTGATCCATGTCACCAAAGCCCATCTTCAGCTGCTCATGATACTGTATGAGGTCTTTGGATGATCTTGCCATGCTTTTGAAGCACTCCATTTGAAATAGACCAGAAAGCCATTGGGGTAGACTGGCCTGTCTCATCGGTGGACGTGACTCTGCAGAAGCATCCTTCCAGTTGATGTCAACCTGCTTTAATGTCATCTCTTTGGTGTCAACCATACTGAATCCAGTAGCATCGTAGCGGAAGTATATGCTGGTGCCATCGGTCATGGGGCAAAGCATATAGCCGTCAGCCAGCAGTTGATCTGTATCTATGGTTGTCAGTCGCTTTATGATAATGTGTTTGTCTCGGTCGTCTGAGGGTATGTTTAAGTCAACGTCACCTGTCATGAACTGTATACCAGTGGTGTCGATGATGCCTACAGGACTCAATTGAGCAATCATTTCATCGCGCAGTTTCAGCAGAGCCTGTCTTGTCAACTCTTTCTGCTGTTCCACTTCACGTTCCAAAGCTTCCAGGTCTAACGGCTCTAACTGTTCCGCATCCTGTTTCTCCATGACTTGGTCGAGCAGGGCGTCAATCTGCTTGAGTGTCTGGTAGTCCACTTCCCCTTGGTTCCGCAACTCATCTATTTGTAGCAGTGCGCGTTCTACAAAGGGATCAGTTTCAATTGGTTCTCCTGCAATAATGGCGCCTAAACTGTCAATGCGTGCCTCTGCTGCCTCATCTCTGTCGGCAATGTCGAGAAGTCGGTTGAGTTCAGTGACTGTTTCGCTCTGCGGTTCTTCTTTTAGCAGTTCGTCAAATTCGTGGTACAGGTCCTTTACGCTTTCTACCGTTTCCGTAATAAACGACTCTATGTCACCATTTAAACCATTAATCATCTCCCTGTCCAGTTTCGGTTCTTCCAGCGAGGTGTAGCTGACATCGACGTTGATGGGCAGCGAGTTGGTGGTGAGGTCGTGCTGTACGACCCATGCGTTCATGCGTTTGTTAAAGGTTGCAGGCGATTGCAGCTGTGTGCCGTCGTCGAGGAACAGGGTGAGCACTACGTTGCCGAAGCGCAGGGTATCGTTGACCGTCACGTCGCCGTCCATGAAGTCAATCTTGAACGTGAAAGGCAGGCTCTGGAGATCCATTGGCCACCCGTAGTTCGACTTGTCGCACTTGCCTGTTCGGAAGTCCCATTTGACGACTATATCACCGCTGTTGTAGTGGTTGTAGAACGACATGGTGACTACAGGCGACAGGTATGACTGGTTGTAGGTCAGTGTCTTGGTCTCAGTCGTCATCTGAATGCCGTCAGGTGTGGTGATAATGGCATTGATGGAGTGCGTCGATAGGTTGTAAGGTTTGTTGAGTGGACAGCGTACAGACCAGAATCCGTTTCCAGGAATTTCCGTCTGTCCGATGAGCATGCCGTCGTCGTAAACCTGCACTTTTGAGCGGGCAGTGCCTATTCCGTTGACGGGAACCGTTGTCAGAGCTGTCTGTTCAGGCACGCTGAGCGAGAGAACCTTGGCGTCGAAACTGGCTATGCCTATGGGCTGCATAATGGTATTACCGTTCTGTGTGAAGGCAATGCTGGCCGCCGACTCGCAGGTGCCGCTCAGTGTGGGTATGATGCAGAAGCGCACGGCTTCGTCGATGTTGTCCAGTTCCACGCTTACGCGGTTCCCCTCTTTCTGGTAGTTGGTCAGTCTGGCTCCTGCCATCATGGAGTTATCCACCATCTCACAACCTTCGGGCAGGTCAAACAGCAGTTGTATGTTGCTAATGCCATCGGCGACACCAGGCTTGAAATCTACCTGTGCGCGCAGGGTGACATAGCTGCCCACTGTGACCTGTGTCTTGTTCACTGAGAAACGGGTGTTATCGCCAGTATAGTAGAAGACACTCTCGTCGAATGTGGGCACTCGCTGGTTATTGACGCTTTCAATACGTCCACTGACAATCTCGATGTTGTTGCCTACATAGTCTATCTTGCTCTGCAGGCCCGATTCCAGCAATGCTCCCAACGTGGCGAAAGCATTGAAGAAGCGGCTCTCGCCCATTGTAATGAGTAAGTACTTTCCGTCAGGTATGTCGTTGAAGGTCAGTGTCGGCTTCTCGTCGCTTCCATTTTTCTCATAGATGCCGCGCCCTACCAACTGTCCGTTCGTTTTATAGAGCATGCCTGTCACATTGAGGTTCTCTGTCTCGTCGAATGTGGCTACAAGCGAGCCCATTTGTGTGATTGGCAACGTCACCCGTGCGGTGTTAAGGGAGTCGACGGTACAGTATGCCGTGATAGGCATAAACTTTTGGTTCAAACTGTTAGCGGTAATTCGCAGTTTCGTGCCTTCGGGCAGTTTCTCATCCATCACAATCAGTGGCAGTTGCACGTTGAAGCCCGTCACTTCCTGCTGGTGAGTCTCGTCGTATATGGTATAACCAATGTCGGCGAAACCGTCGTAGGTGTCGGCACTGACAATCTCCTCGCCGGCAGGCACCGCCGGGCGGTAGTACAAGTCCAGACTGACGGTGGTTCCAGTGATGTCGCTTAACCTGACAGTGGGAATGTCTGTCGTGACATTCTCCATTGTCAGCGTTTGGCTGACGCAGCCGTTGGCGGCTACGGTAATCTCAGTCGGAGCCTGCCTGACTTTCAACTGCCAGTGGCCCTCTCCGTCCGTGCTGGTTGCCAGTGTCTCAGAATAGAGACCGTTCAACTTCTGGACAACGGTCACATTGGCATTGCGCATCGCACGTCCTGTCTCGTCGGCCAGTACTGTGCCGCTGATGGTCAACTGTGGTATACTGGACAGCTGGCAAATGACGGTTGACTGCTGGTCTATGGTAATCAGTGTGTCGGCGGGATTCAGATAGAGGGTGCCGAGAATCTCAGACAGTTTGACGTTGCACCGTACCGTTGCACCTTCCACCTGTCCTTTCAGTGTTTTGTCAGTCTGCAGGTAGTTGCCTTGTGCGTCAGTCCAGGTGACGGTGGCCTGCGAGGTGACGTCTTTTCCTGTTGGCGTGAGCAGCTTCAGTGAGACATCGCAAAGTGCCTTCAGCTCAGTAAAACTGACCTGTACGTCCTTGTCGATAATGTCGATGCCTGTAATCAGTCCCAATACGTCATTACGCGCGTTCCTTATATATACATTATAGTGAGTGTCGTCAATCAGGTTGTTAAACGTATAGGTCTGCTGGTTATTCAGGACATAGCGTTGTGCTTGTCCGGTTTGGGTGTTCATCAGTTCCAGAAAAAGGTCTTTATACGTGACGGGGTTGATGCCTGCTGGCATGTTGACCGTCAGTTTGTGGACACCCTGCGTGATGGGCAGCAGGTTGAGGTCCTTCCACCCTTCGGCCTCGGCGTAAAGGGGCAGCGACTCGGCAGGCACAAAGACCCCGGCTTCTGGCGACAGGTCTTTCAGCGCATCGTTGATCAGTTCGGGCGGTGTGGTGGCAAAGCAGGTAAGGTTACGCAGTGCCTTGAACACGCTGAAGCCACGCCCGATGGTCTTGATGTTGGCAGGCAGCACCAGGGTTACCAGTGTTCCGTTTTCGCGGTTGCTGTAGCGGTAGTCCAGCACTTCAAGCCCCGTGGAGCGGCTGATGTCGAAATAGGACAGGTTTGTGAAATAGTTATAATAGAGTAAGTTCCAGTCGTCCTCCGCCATTTTGCCGCATACCGTGATGGACTTCACCTTCGTATAGTCGGCATTTTGGGAATTGGGGGAGATGGCATCGCGGATGGTGTATTGCAACTTTCCAGGAACGAAGTCGTTGACAACGATGCTTCCTGTTTGCTCGTTCCAATCCTCCTTGTTGGGGTTGGGCGGCAGGGTGGGGTTGTACTCCATCACAATGGTGATGGTGGCGTCGTGGTCGGGCATAATGAACCCCGCGACCACAGCACCTGATGCTTCATCGAAAGAGGTCTGCTCAATGACTGGCAGTCGGGCTCCCTCGTATGTCAAATAGACAGGTTCGTAGCTTCCGTAGCTGTATCTCTTGATGCTGAAGTCCACCTGTTGCCCGGCGGCAACTTCAATCGTCAAATCGGTTGCTGTCCTGCTGTTTATGCGTAAATCCACGCCAGGAGTCACCCACGAGAATTCGACGTAGTTGCCTTTGGGGGCTGTTTGGACTGTCAGGGTGTGTTTGGTCTCGTCGCCCTGGGCGAAAGCTGTCAGCTGGCAGAGCAGCAACAGGCACATATAGAATAGCTTCTTCATAGTTCTTGATTATTTGATGATGACTTTCTTGTTGTTTCTCACGTAGATGCCCGGCTGCGGGTTGCTGACGGGGCGGCCCTGGAGGTCATAGAGCTGTTCCGTTTGTTGCTGTAGTACAGCAACAGACTGGACGGAGGTGACGGCGGTGCCGTTGAGGCGGACGAGGAAGCGGGCCTCGGTGGTGCCGGCAGCGGCCTGGAAGGTGTAGCTGTTGGCGGTGAGGTCAGTCTCGGTGCCGGTCTCGCGGTCGATGAGGGTGATGGAACCCGACGGAGAACCGTCGGGTACGTCGGCCAGGGCGATGGTATAGGTGCCGGGGGTGGGAACCGTCAGTCCGAGGCGGACGGTGCCGTCGGAGAGCGGGCGCTCGTCGATGGCGTAGCGCACGCCGTCGCGGACGGTGTAGAGCTCCGTGGCAGAGGCATCCATTGCCGGGAACTTGCTGGCGTCCCGGCCTGGTTCATAGTCGAGCGAGGCGGCCTCGTTGATGACGAAGCGGGTGCGGTCCAAAGTTCCCCCTGCAGCCTCCGAGGAGGCTTCATCGCTTTGTAGCAGAATGTTGAAGACCTGGCGGGAGTGGTCGGTGGCGCGGGTCATACTGCGCGACTCATCGTAACGCATGTTGTTGGTGCGGCCTTCACGGTGGAAGACGATTCTGTCGTTGTCGAGCGGGCACTGGATGAAGAATGCCTGGCCGGGATAGAGGATGAGGTTGTCGTCCAAGGGTGAATAGGCCCGGTACTGTCCATTGCTCGAATTGGTGAAGTACCAGATGATGATGGGTGCCGTGGTCTCCAAATCCTGGATGTTGAAGTAGCAGGGATAGGGGTTGCCGATGAAGTTCCACGAACGGTCGTGGGCAAACTCGGAGTTAGTCTTCTGGAGCGTGATTTCCACGTCGTCGCTGCGGAAAATCTTCGGCTTGTTGACGTTCTGCAGGGCATCGAAGAAGAAGGTGTTGAAGTGGAAGTTCAGGTCTTCGTAGCCTTTCTTCCGCTCCTCCACCTGGTCGGTAGGTATGGTGGTTTGGAAGATGTAGCCGTGCCCAGCGTGGAGTATGCTGTCGGCAGTCATTCGTACCCACGTCTCGCTCATTTTGCCCTCGGCGCGCTTCTGGGTGTCATAGCCGTAGATGACCAAGGGCACGTCGGGGAAGCGGTAGCGGATGTCGCCCACACGCACATCGAAGGGGAAGGAGATGAACTCCCAGCAGTCCGTGTACAGACTGAGGTTGACGGTAACGTTGTCGGCCCGGAGGTGTCCGTTGTTGACGAGCGAGCTGTAGGTGTCTCCCCATATTTTCTCTCGGTTGGCCAACGACCTTGTAGCGAAGGGGTACCACAGCAGTTCAAAATTGCCTGTGGAGAACATTTCCGAACCATTGACGGTCAGTTTGCCAACAGTGGCGACGCTGCTCACGTTGTTGCCCCAGTAGTAGTATAAGCCACTGAAGCGGACATTGGGCTTGTAGTCTGCGGGTTGGGCATCGGTTACGTCGAGCGTGATATTGGATATGATACTGATGGTGGGCGGCAGCACGTCGATGCCCTCAACGTTGAATTCGTTCCATTTATTGGCTTCCTGGTATTCTTCCACCGACTGCTTCGGCACATACAGCGTAAAGCCCTTGCTCGTGAGGTCGCCGTGGATGCTCGTATTGTTGGGGAAGGGCGGGGCGATGGTGAGGCAGGTCACCTCCTTCAGGTTGCGGCTGTTGTGGAATGGAGCGGTGACGGTGAGCAGCGTGCTGGGCAGGGTGGCACTGGTCAGGCCGGTGCAGTTGCCGAAGCACGAACTGTTAAGCCGCTCTACGCCTTCGGGTATATTGATCGTCTTGAGTGCGTAGCAGGCCCAGAAAGCATTGGATCCGATATTGACTTGTCCGTTGAACTGGATGTCGAGCAAATCGTAGCAGTCGGCGCAGAGATAGTTGGACACGTTCTTCATCGACGAGGGCAGCGTGAGCTTGCGTATGCCTGAATTGCGGAAGACACCGTTGCCCGCCGTCAAGCCTTCAGGGATGTTGGCGTGGTAGAAATTATAAGAATAGCGGAAGGCATAGTCGCCAACGCTTTTCAGTGTGGCGGGCAGCTGCAGGTCGCGAAGCTCAGGGCAATCATGGAAAGTACTGTTGCCGATGGTCTCCAGTTGGCTGGGCAGCGTCACCCAGGTCAACAGGTACATCCTGTTGTTGAACTGGTCGTTGGGCAGGGTGGTGAGCGTGGTGGCGCTGAGGTCCACCTCCATGATATTCTTGAGCGTCTTCAGCGTGGCGAGGTCATCGTTGGTGGGTGTGCCGTTGAGCTTCAGGGCGATGGTGTCGGTGGTCTCAATGCCAAGGGCGGCGAGCTGGTCGGCGAGACCCGACGGAGAACCGTCGGACACAGTGACCTCGTAGAACGGCAGCTGCAGGCGCTGCACGGTGTGCCCGGCGCGCAGAATTTCGTCAATCAGTTCATTCTGTGACCATTCGTGCTTATCCGTGGCTATAAGGCTGTTCGCTGCGGCGACGGCCTGCGGGGCGTGGGGTTGTCCGTTGGATAATTGTGAATTGAGAATTGACAATTGGGAATTAAGCCGTGCCTCGTAGTCATCGGTAATCTGCTTGCTCTCGAGTTCGGCGCGTTCCGTCTCGCTGATGCTGGTCTTGTCAGAGAGGTAGGTCAGCGTGGCGTGGTCGTAGGCGATGCGGAGGTTTCCGCTATTGCCAGTCTTCTTCCATCCGAAGGTGACCTTGCCGTTGGTGACGGGCACGATGAGGCAGTTCTCATAGAAGTGCTTAGTCATTGCTTGAGCTTCGTTCCAGTCAACCCCTTGCGTGGGCACCCAGCGTCCGTCGGTAGAGTGGCGGTAATTGCTGTTTCCGTTTTTGCCTGTGCGCCAGCGGTAGATGTTGCGGTAACTGACAGACTCGTCGAAGGCGGTCTTCATCAGCTTCATCTGGTCGTTCGCGAAGATGTAGGTCTCCTGCTCCTGGGGGGTGTTGCCGGTCATATAGTTTGCACCGTCGTAGGCGCAGAGACGCAGCATATACAGACCGTTTGGTAAGTTGTAGATGGTCTGCGACAATTGTCCGGTGCCGTAGTTGAACCACGACGCGGCGCTTTTGTTGCCGTCGATGTCGAGCGTACCGTTCCAGCCGTCTCCTGTGCGGTTCCATCCGTTGAGGCCGTCGTCGAACTCCGCGTTGACGATGTCAACGTTGTCGCCGGGCTTAAGTTGCTGCGGAATTTTGAAGGCGATGCTGGCGATGTTGCAGGCGCTCCAATCGGTGCGCTTCGACTGGTGGAAGGTGAGGGTCAGTGTATAGGTGCCTTTTTTCAGCTTTTTTAACTGTGTGGAGTAGATGTCGGGCTTGTACCAGCCCTTGCTGGCTATCTGCCAGGTGGTGTCGACCACTGCGTCGCCGCTCAAGCTCGTCAGGCTGAAGTCCAGCGTCACCTCGCCATAGTTCGTGTCGGAACCTACGTAAACGTTGCAGACATCCAGGTCGTCCTGGCACTGCAGGGTGTAGATGAGCTGGTTGTCGTTGTACATATATTCCACGCCGTAGTCCGTGAAGTGCTTGTTAGTGGTGCTGCTGAAGACGAATGCCTTCGTCAGGTCGAAGGGGTGGTCATCGTCCGTCGGGATGGCGATGGCCTGCGGGGGCGCGTTGAAGGCGATGTCGGCCAGTCGTGCCGCATACTCGTTGCCAGTGGATATGAAGTCGAAGACCACGGTATAGCGTCCCTTCTTCATGGCGGCCGTCTTCACTGCATACATGCGGTTGGCCGTCCATGTCCCGTTGTTGGTCAGCGGCACGGTCTGGTCGCAGACCTTGGTGCCGTCGGCGGCGGTGACGGTGATGTGGAACTGCGCATCGTTGCGCGTAGTACCCGCCTTGAAGCTGAGCAGGTAGTAGTCCACATCCTCCGTATTGTCAATGCCGAAGGTTGCCCTGTAGCCGTTGCGCCCATTGTCAATCTCGTTGGCATTGTTGATGCTCAACCCTCTGCCTTCGAGGAAGCCGAGGCTCAGGTCGAAAGGATTGTCGGCGGTCGTGGGGACAGGGGTGTACATGGAAGGCTTGAAGCTGATGCTCTTGACGTTGCCCGTGGTATTGCCCGGGCTGGAGTGGAATGTGAGCGTCAGTGTGTAGCGGCCCTTTTTCATGGCCGGTATCTTCGTCTGGTAGGGACTCGCCTGGTACCAGCCACGGTTCTCGATGCTGAATGTGGTGTCGGCCACGGCTTCGTCCCTCTCTGTCTTCAGGCTGAAGTCGATGGTGACGCCGTTGTTGCCCGTGTCGGCATTGACGGTCACGAAGTAGTAGTCCACGTCCTGCTCGTTTTGCAGGGTGAAGGTGATGTGGTCGCCGTCGATCATCCACTCCAGTCCGTTGTTGGTGAAGTGCTGGTGGGTATCGTTGCTGGTGATGACGCCCTTCGTCAGGTCGAAGGGGTTCTCCGTGGTGGTGGGGATGCTGATGTCGTCAGCCCGCATTGTGGTGGTAATGGAGGATAGGACCACCATGAGTGCCAATAACAGATTCTTCATAGTTGTAGGTTTTTAAGTTTATTCATTTATTCATTATCACCTTTCGAATGGTGCCATCCTTCTGGCGGACGATGTTCAGGCCCTTCTGGAGCGTCGGCGTGCGATGGCCGTCGAGGCGGTAGTAGGCTCTGTCGGAATTGTCAATAGTAAATTGTGAATTGTCAATTGGCTGAATGCCCACAGGGTCAGCGTCGGCCAGAGCCACGATGCTTTCGCAGTTGTTGCTCCATCTGTTGTCAGCCTTATAGGCTTCGATTGCCGTTGCCGGCACATGGAGCGTGATGCCCTCGATGCCATCCTCGCCAAACGACTCGGAGTCGAGGCTGGGCGGTGTCTCGGCATACAGGTAGATGTCGGTCAAGGCTCTGCAGCCCGAGAAGGCACCCTCGTCGATGCCTTCGGCCAGACTGCCCAGGATGGTGACTGTCGTCAGCTTCTCGCAGCCCGAAAAGACATCTTCGCCGATGGACACCACCGACTTGGGTATGACAATCGTCTCCAGGCTGGTGCCGCCAAGGGCACCGTCGGCGAAGTAGATGATGCCCTCGGGTATGACCGTGTTCGTGCAGCCGGCGACCAGCTTGTTCTCCCGCGTCTCGATGATGGCATTGCAGCCGCCGCGCGAGTCGTAGGTGGGGTTACCCTCGGCCACGGTGATGCTCTCCAATGAGTTCTTCCAGATGAAGTTGTTGCTGGCTATGTAGGTGACGGTAGCCGGCAGGCTCAGCTTGGTCACCATGCTGATGTCCTGGAGTCCATACGAGTCGATGGCCGTCACGGTGTAGGTCTCGCCACCGTAGGTGACGGTTGGTGGAATGATGAGCTCTCCACTGTAAGAAACTTTGGAATCCCGTTTCACTGCAGCGGTGTTGCCCGTCTGGTTTTTACTCAGTCTGTAGCTGATGCCGTCGATTACCTCGGCCGTTGCCGCCGTTGCGCACAGCAGTGCGGCAAACATGGTAAGAATTGCTTTTTTCATCATTCTATTGTAATATTTTAGTTGGCATTAAGACGTGACAAAGATATAAAAAAAATGTGAAACGGCAATGACGTGGGGGGGCGGTTTTGGACGAGACCCCCGTTTTTTTGGACGAAGCAAAGATTTTGTTGACCAAAGGTGTCGGTTTCCACGGAAAATGTGTAACTTTGCACCGTTATGAGACCAAGATGCATCATCTTTCTTGCCGCCGTTCTGGCACTGTGCAGCCTGAGAGCGGCTGCTCAGGTGGAGAGTCGGCTGGCCTTCCGCCGCTACACCACCCAGGACGGACTGCCACAGATGCTAACCGAGACCCTGTTCCAGGACAGTCGCGGCTATATCTACGTAGGCACGCTGTCGGGCTTCGTGCGCTTCGACGGGCGCAAGCTGACACCCTTCCTGCGCGGACACCGCTGGAACGTCGTGGGCTTCGTCGAGACCGCCGGGGGCGTCAGGGCACTGAGTTTCCGCCAGCAGTGGCTCCTCGACGGCGACGACCTGCAACAGCTCCCCTTGGACCCCGAGGGCCGCTGGCTGCTGAACAACTTCAACGCCACCGACCTGCCCGACGGCTACGTGCTTTTCGAGGACGAGCAGGAACAGCACCGCTGGCTGGCCAAGGCTGTCGGAGAGAGCGGCTATGAGCAGGTCAGCACCGACACGCTGATGGACGCGATGACCCCCGACCACCACCTGTATGTCGATTCTGTCAAGGGCGTGCTCATACCTCAGGGCGACGTCTACTGCTACCACCGCAGCGGCGGCGTGCTGCGCGCCTTTGCCAACGACGGCATCTACCGGGCCGACGGCGACAGCCTCGCCTTGGAGACGGCCTTCACCGACTGGGCACCCGACTACGGCCTGCTCGTGCGCACGGCGAAGGACGGCACGCTGATCGTTGCCGACAGCCACAGCCTGTACAGCTACGACGGCACCAGGCTGACCAAGCTGGCCGGGGGCTTCAACCTCGTCAAGGACGTGCTCATCGACCGCTGGGACCGCCTCTGGGTGGCCACCTATCAGGGGCTCTACTGCTTCTTCGGCCGGCAGTTCACCAACCACCACCTGACCGACGGCGACGACATCGTGCGCGCCGTGACGCCGACCGTCCAGGGTACGCTCAACGGCAAGATTATCTGCGACGGGCGCATCGTCTACGACAATCCCGAGGACTTCTTCCAGCCGTCGGCCGCCGTCATTGGCGACACCGTCTATATGGCCGGGCGCAGCGACGTGGCCGCCGTCAGCGGCAACACCGTCACGTGGCTCCGCCTGCCCTTCGACCGCTATCAGTTCGTGACGGCGGCGCAGGGGCGCCTCATCTTAGGACTGCGGCACCTCATAGCCGCCTACGACCCCGCCACCGGGCGCACCGACACCCTCACGACCGACATTGCCCACCCCTGGTGCGCCGCTGCCGACGCTGACGGCCACCTCTGGGTAGGCAGCACCTTCGGCCTGTTCCGTCTGTCGCCATACTATGGCGACAAACAGGACAACAGGACCACCGAGCAGGCCGACTATAACGGCCAGAAGCTCATCGTTACCGCAATGGAGGCCGACGCGCGCGGGGCAGTCTTCTTTGCCAGCAACGACTCGCTGTTTGTCATCCGCCACGGCGAGGTGCTGACCCTCAACGGCCAGCTGCCACAGCTCAGCGGCCACGAGGTGCGCTCGCTGCACGTATCGCCCCACGGCTACTTGGTGGTGGCGTTGACCGACGGCCTCCTGGTGGCCAGCATCGACAGCAGCTACACCATCGGCAAGTCGCGCCTGCTCGACCATCTTGACGGCTTCACCCTGCTTGAGCCGCTGAAGGCCACCATGGCCGAGCAGGAGGACGGCACGGTGTGGCTCTGCGGCGTCGAGGAGATGACGACGTTCAAGCCCGCCGACCTGCTGACCCTCAGCGATGAAGACACCTACGTGGTACCGCCCCTGAAGTGGTACGAGCACTGGTGGGCATGGCTCGTCGGCCTGCTGCTGCTCACAGCCGTCATCTGGCTCATAGCCTACGGCTACGTGCGCCGCCGCCATGCCAAGGAGATGCTGCGGCTGAAGCGCGAGAAGAAGCAGAAGGAGCTGCAGCTCAGCGCCATCCGCCTGAAGACCATCCCACACTTCCACGCCAACGTGCTGGCCGCCATCGAGTACTTCGTGCTGAACAACTCGACCGAGGAGGCCGCCCGATACCTGAAGCTCTATTCCGACTTCACCAACCAGACGCTGCAGGACATCGACCGCCCGGCACGCACCGTCGACGAGGAGGTGGACTACGTGACAAAGTACCTGGAACTGCAGAAGCTGCGCTACGAAGAGCGGCTCACCTACAACGTGATGGTGGCCGACAACGTCGACCGCAAGGCCCTGCTGCCCACCATGCTGCTCCACACCTACGTCGAGAACGCCATCAAGCACGGCATCAGTCCCAAGCCCGAGGGCGGCCACGTCGACGTGGTCATCACCAGCTACGAGAACGATACCGTGGTCACCGTCGAGGACAACGGCATAGGCCGCCGCAAGGCCGCCCAGCTGAACCGCAACTCAACGAAGATGGGGCTGCGCATACTGAGCGAGCAGATACAACTCTACAACAAGAGCAACAAGCACCGCATACGCCAGCACGTGCGCAACCTGAAGGATGCCGACGGCAAGACTGCCGGCACCCACTTCGACATGACGGTGCCAAAGGACTACGTGTATGAATAGGAGACTGAGAACCATCGTCGTCGAGGACGAACGGCTGCCGCGCCTCACGCTGCTCACGAAACTGCAGGCCCTGGCCGACGACGTCGAGGTGGTGGCCGCCTGCGACAGCTATGAGGCGGCCCGCGACAGCATCCGCACCCTCAGGCCCGACCTGCTGCTGATGGACATACAGCTGCAGGGGCGCGACAGCATTACCCTGCTCCACGAGCTGCAGGAAGAGATGCCGCTGCCCAGCGTCATCTTCACCACGGCCTACGACGACCGCAGCTACCTGATGAGTGCCATCAAGCTGCAGGCCACCGACTACCTGCTGAAGCCCGTCAGCCCCGACGAGCTGCGGCAGGCCGTCGCAAAGGTGAAGCGTAACCTGCCCGACAGCCCCCCTCCCCTCCCCCTTCACCCTTCGCCGGCGAAGCTCGCCTTCAGGACATCGGCAGGACGGGTGTGGGTGGCTCCTGACAGCATTGCCTACGTCAAGGCGGCGCGCAACTATGCGGTGCTCGTCTGCTTCGACCGCGAGGAACTGCTGCTCGACAGTCTGCACGCCATTGAGAACATGCTCGACCCGCAGCAGTTTGTGCGTGTGGACCGCAGCACCATCATCAACCGCCGTGCCGTCGTCAAGCTCAACACGCGCAGCATGATCTGCCACCTGCGCTCAGCCGACGGCGTGGAACTGGAACTCGAACTGACCAAGGTGGCCATCGACCACCTGAAAAACATATAAACGACAAACACGATGATCAATACAGAGGAATTACAGGACAAGCGCATCGCCGTGCTGCTCTCAGGCGGCGTCGACTCGTCAGTCGTGGTCTATGAGCTGGCCCGCCTCGGGCTGCATCCCGACTGCTTCTACATCAAGATAGGGCCCGAGGAAGAGGAAGAGTGGGACTGCTCCAGCGAGGAGGACCTGGAGATGGCCACGGCCGTAGCCCATAAGTACGGCTGCCGGCTTGAGGTGGTCGACTGCCACCGCGAATATTGGGACCAGGTGACGCGCTACACGATAGACAAGGTACGCGCAGGACTGACCCCCAACCCCGACGTGATGTGTAACCGTCTCATTAAGTTCGGTGCCTTCCACGAGAAGCGCGGCCACGACTACGACCTCATCGCCACCGGGCATTATGCGCAGAAAGAGAAGACCCTCGAAGCCCCCCAAGCCCCCCAAGCCCCCCAAGCCCCCCCTTCTGCCCCCGAGGGGGCTACAATACCTTGCCTACAGAGTAATGAAGCCCCCTCGGGGGCAGTAGGGGGGGCTTCGGGGGCTTCGGGGGCTTGGACTTTCTGGCTCTGCACCAGTCCCGACCCCGTGAAGGACCAGACCGACTTCCTGGCGCAGATCTACGACTGGCAGCTTGAGAAGGCACTGTTCCCCATCGGCCACTACGTGAAGGACGAGGTGCGCCAGATAGCCGAGCGCGAGCACCTGGTCAGTGCACGCCGGAAGGACTCGCAGGGCATCTGCTTCTTAGGCAAGATCAACTACAACGACTACATACGCCGCTACCTCGGCGAGCAGCCCGGCGACGTCGTCGAGCTGGAGACGGGTCGCCGCATCGGCGAGCATCGCGGTCTGTGGTTCCATACCATCGGCCAGCGCAAGGGCATGGGCTTCAGTGGCGGTCCGTGGTTCGTCGTCAAGAAGGACGTGGAGGCGAATGTGCTCTACGTCAGCCACGGCTACGACCCGGCGACGGCCTATAAGCAGGAGTTCCCGATACACGATTTCCATAGCATCAACGGTCAGCTGCCGCCTGAGCGCATCACGCTGAAGATACGTCATACGCCCGAATACCGGCCGGCACGTCTCGAGCCGCAGGGCGAGGGACGTTATTTGGTCCGCGCCGACGCCCCTATCCATGGCGTCGCCCCCGGTCAGTTCTGTGTTGTCTATGATGAATGGCATCACCGATGCTACGGCTCCGGCGAGATTACGGTGTAAACCCGGTGCCTTTTGCTCAAAACCCGGTGCCTTTTGCTCAAAACCCGGTGCCTTTTGCCCGTAACCCGGTGCCTTTTGCTCAAAACCCGGCGCCTTTTGCCAAGGTGTCGGTTCGGGTGTCGGTTCCAGCCTTTGAAGGCCGGCAAAGAGGGTTGTTTTGCCGCCTTTTCATGCCGTTTTTGCTATAATAATTGTCATTCGCACTTTATATCCTACACTCCCTACACTTCCTACACCTAAAAAAGTTCAACAGGTGTAGGAAGTGTCGGAAGTGCAGGATGTTTCCTGTGATTAACAATCATTACTTGACGAACGTCAGCCTGCCATCAACGACATACAGACCGTGACGGGGATGCTCTACGTGGCGACCGTTGAGGTCGTAGGTGCCCGCCGGCCGTGGCTGCGCAATTGTTGCAGTCTCTATGCCCGTGGTCTCGTCATCGATGGCGAGACGGGCTGAAGCGGGGATGAAATTGCTGGGAACTACAAAGTAGGCGCGCAGGCCCCTCATCGTGTTCGTCTCTTCAGCCGGAACCGACAACGTGTTACTTGTAGTGAGGAACAGGTTTGTGCCGTCGGTCAGGAGCGTTTGGGGGCTGTAGGTGCCAACGAACCTAACGTCGCCGACCTGTGGTACGGACTGAGCACTGGCGGTAGTGACGGTCACGTCACGAAACGTCGGATTCACGACCGTCGAGTTCAGTTTGATGAGGAACGGCGTGCCAGCAGTGATAGTGGTTTCGTTAGCGTTTGCGAATGTCAGCACGTTGTCTCCATAGCTGCTGTATGTCCGCAGCTGGATGTTTTGGTCGGTTCCCAACGCCTGCGCCATCGTCGCCATCGTCACGTCAAACGGCAGGCAAAGCGTGTTCCAGATGCCGCCGGTGAGGGTGCGGACGGTGTTCACCGTCGTTATTATAGGATTATCTGCAGGTAAGGCAGCGCTATTGTCAGAAGACTCTTCAAGGCAGATTCCTTTCTTGGTAACTATAACGTCGTCGATGACGAAATACTTTGATTTTTCTATTGATGCAAATTTGATTCTTGTGTCTGGGGTTGCATTCTTAATATCAAGACTTTCGCTTTTCCTACCCGAACCGAGATGCACATCTACAGGCAAGACTTTCGTGGTTGAGTTGTCATATGTAAAGACACCACCATTAAGAATCGTTAGGCTAAGTTCTACACCTGTTTCACTATTGGTTTTTGCATGAACGAAAGACAGATGGATATCGCCAGAAAAACCAAGTGCAGGGGTCGTGGCATACCCTTCAGTATAAATGTCGTGGCCTGCTTCCGTTGCAGGAACTCCTTGAATTTTTAGCCCCATGCTATTGTTGTTACCATCAAAAAGCTGACCTTTACATTGATCAGAAATATCCCAATTACTGAGACCATTTGGATTAGTATCTTTTACAGGGGTACCTTGTTTCAACTCCTTGAAGTGAGCCTCCAACAACACATTGCTGTTGCCGTCTGCAAAGATATCTGCAGAGAATCCAAACATAACAAGCACCAGTATGCTACGCATGACAATTGTTTTCATCCTAATGATATTACAACTTATATACAATATTACTGACCCCAC
>JAEEGJ010012756.1_pt1 | contig 20663 bp, 10 predicted proteins | sample 8958761 | NCBI WGS metagenome assembly JAEEGJ01 (sample SAMN16246546, study PRJNA631951) | gut metagenome | biome: gut microbiome; feature: rumen; material: RS-attached | host: Bos | place: Iran: Karaj | collected 2018-10
GTGACCGACGAGTATGCCTGAAACGACACATTGCCACCATCGACCACAGTATCAATCTGATAACTATAGGTTTCGGTATTGCCGTTCCGTTCCTTCTTCATCTTCGAAAGGTCGATGACGTGCTCCTTGCTGCGGTTGCCGAAATCGCTCAACGTCATAATGAGCGACTCCTCCTGACGGTTGCGCGCCTTGCCCGCCATTCCCGACATAAAGTTCGAAATGAAAAAGGCGTTCTGATTGCGCTCGATGCGGAAAGCCGCGTTCTGCAAGGCAAAGTTGACGTGCTGCGCAAACTGCTCGTCGCGCACCGAGATGGCCTTGCGAACCCAGAAAATCTGCACGGCGATGATGCCAAAAAGCGACACTATCATCAGTGCCAGAATGCCCGAAAAACGTTGTCGTTTCACTGCTTTAGAATTTTTGTCAAAATTAGTCAAAAGCCGATTTTTTTGGAACCGGCGATGCAAATTTATCGTTCCTACGGCACTTTCCGCACGGTTTAACGTTTCGTTAACTCTTTTTAACCAGGCCTTAACCACCGCGCGCCGTTTGCCGGCCTACATTTGCATCGTTTAAAAAACAGAACATTCTTTTCATAATTGGTTTTTATTAGTTGCTAAACGCGGACTCCCAATCCGCTACCGAAACGGCCTCCGACTCCCAATCAGAGGCCGTTTTCAGTTTGTGATTGACAGTCGGCAGTCAGCATTTGACAACATCGCCCGCCGCTTTGACGACCGACCGCCGACGTCACGCAAAAAAACTCTATAATTACTTGTTATTGATGCGCTTTCGAGCCATCGGTGTTTGAACAAAATTTATAATGATATGACAAGAGGATTTGTTGCAATTGCACTGACTTTTTTATCGCTTGGCGCGATGGCGCAGCAGGAAATCAGACTTTACGACGGCGCGGCTCCGGGCAGCGAGAATGCCGAGAACAAAGAACGCGCCCTGCGTGACGCCAACGGCCAGATTCAGACCATCTACGGCGTTGTGGACCCGTCGATAACCGTCTATCTGCCCGACGCCGACAAGGCACGCGGCACGGCTGTAATCCTCTGCTCGGGCGGCGGACTGGCCGCTCACTCGTGGGGCGACAACGTCATCAATATGGCCGAATGGCTCAACAAACGCGGCATTGCGGCCATCGGGCTTAAATACCGCACCCGCAACACCGACGGCCCCCGCCCCAAACCCGACCCGAACAAAACGCTCAACGTAACTATCACCGAGTTCGACAAGCTTGAGAAATCGAACGCCAACCCCGACCTGACCGGCGAAGGCATCGCTTGCATCGACAACGCCATCAACGATGTGCTGCGCGCGATGGAGATTGTCCGCCAGCACGCCGCCGAATGGAAGATTGACACGGCCCGCATCGGCTACCTCGGATTCTCAGCTGGCGGCGGAGTGGCTCTCGGGGCTACAATCCGCGCCGACAGCCGTCACCGTCCGGCGTTTGTGGCCACCATCTTCGGCCCGTCGCTCATTGATGTTGATGTGCCGGCCAACGCTCCCCATCTGTTCATCGCCACCCGCAGCGACCACCGCAACGTGGCCGCCGGCCTGCTCTCGCTCTACCTCGATTGGAAAAAAGCCGGGGCCAACGCCGAGCTTCACCTCTACGATGACGGCTACGGTCCGTTCGGCACCGCCGACACCGGCAACACCAGCGGCACCTGGCGCGAGAGTTTCTACCGGTGGATGCTGTTTAACAAGTTTTGAATCAGGATGATATAGCAAAATACCTAGTTGCCTCAACATCTGCTTTTTTGCTATAATTGTCTGGTGACAAACAATCTGCGCGAAGAACAATCACACTGGCGACTATGTTGAAAAATAACGAAGACTGAAGCCTCGGTGGAATCGCGAAATCCACCTTTTTGGAATACTTTTGCGGAATGAACAGTCTGGAATCGAAAGTTGTAACCGCCGCCAAATGGTCGGCGCTGACAGAGATAGCGTCGAAGCTGATTTCGCCGATAGCGGGAATGATTCTGGCCCGCCTTCTCACCCCCGAAGCGTACGGCGCGGTTGCCACAACAACGATTATCATTTCGTTTGCGGAGATGCTTACTGAAGCCGGATTCCAACGCTATCTGATTCAGCACAATTTTTCCGATGACAAAGAGAAACTTGAATACGCCGACACCGCATTTTGGCTAAACTTTTCATTAAGCATTATCGCCTGGCTGCTAATAGTTGCATTCAGACACCCTCTTGCAAAATTTGTTGGAAGCCCAGAATTGGGCAATGCTATCGCCATTGCGTGCTCAATTATTCCAATCACCGCTTTTTCAAGCATTCAGGCTGGCTTTTATAAACGCGACCTCAACTTCAAACCGCTTTTCAAAGCCAGAATGATAGTAATAGCCATTCCTTTCTGCATTACCATTCCTCTGGCACTGTGGCTACGCAATTATTGGGCATTAATACTCGGTTCAATCGCACATCAAATCGCATACGCGATAATCCTCACAACGAACTCACAATGGAGACCTTCTCCTCGGTTTCGTTTCCTGTATGCAAAAGAAATGTCCGGTTTTTGGTTTTGGACATCGGCCGAAAGAATCATCACTTATATTACCGGTTACATTGATTTGTTCATTATAAGCAGAAAATTTGACCAGCATCTGCTTGGCATATATCGTACATCAACACAAACATCTACACATATAATAGCCTTAATATCAGCAATAGTTGTTCCTGTTTTGCTACCAGCGTTTTCAAAAGCGCAAAATGATTACACAAAACTCCGAAACGTCATACTGAACATTCAAAAGCATTTGGCTATTGTTATATTACCCATAGGAATCGGCATTTTTGTATATAGAGATTTGATAACCAATATTTTATTAGGCAATCAATGGTGCGAGGCCGCTCCAATAATTGGCATCTGGGGGATAATGCACTCTTTTTCATTACTATTGAACCGTTGTTATACCAATGCGTTTATTGCCATTGGGAAACCCAAAATACCGGTATACGTACAGATGCTGTATGCCGCAGCACTCATTCCCGCCATAATAATATCTTCCAACATTAGTTTTAATGCGATATATTTAACCCGCACATTCATAAAAATTTGGATAATAGTACTCAACTGTATTTTCATCTTCCACACCATCAAGCTAACAGTGCTCAAAACAATAATTAACATTTTGCCAGAGCTTACAGGATGCCTTGCAATGTTTGCAATAGCAACCATTCTTTCTGTTTTTTGCGAATCCGTTTTGTGGGAAATTCTCTCGATAACAATATGCGCCATCTTATATCTTTCAATTATCTTTCAGTTTAAATCGGAAAAGATTATTATACATCGGTTAATAAAACAAATAAAAAAACAATTGTGTTTGAGATGAAAATCGCCATACATCACCGACCCGGCTCATACAGCGACTTATGGATTGAATATTGCCAAAAACACGATATACAATACCGAATTGTAGATGCTTACGCCAATGACATTTTAGAACAAATAGCTGACTGCGATGCGTTTATGTGGCATTTTCATTTGCATCAGTACAAAGACTATCTGTTTGCCAAGCAATTGATATATGTAATTGAAAAGCAGATGGGTAAAATCACATTTCCCAACTATGACACATGCTGGCACTATGATGACAAAGTGGGTCAGAAATACCTATTTGAATCAATTGGGGCGCCACTAATACCATCATACATTTTCTACACAAGACAAGAGGCTCTTGAGTGGGCAAAAACTGCAACATTTCCTAAAGTTTTTAAATTACGCTGCGGGGCGAGTTCTTCAACCGTACAACTAATAAATTCCAGGCTACAAGCAAAAAGTATAATAAAAAAAGCATTTAACGGCGGTATTAAAACCTTTAATTACAATGAGCTAATCAAAGAACATTACCACAAATATAAAAATGGATTGGTTTCTCTTAGGAATCTATTAGGACTGATCAAGATGTGGGCTCTTCGAACAAAACCGCTCGAATACTACACCTACCATTCCAAAGAGAAAGGCTACGTTTATTTTCAAGATTTCATTCCAGACAACGATTTTGATATACGGGTACTAATAATTGGCAACCGAGCTATTGCCAAAAAACGCATGAACAGAGAAAATGATTTTCGCGCGTCTGGCAGTCACATAAATATATTTGATGAAAAAAAAGTGGATTTGAAATACATAAAAAAGGCCTTTGAAATAAACGATAAGCTCAAAATGCAAAGCGTTGCTTTTGATTTCCTTCACGATTCGAATGCAAATCCCTTACTTACCGAAGTAAGCTATTGCAGCGGCATAAAAAACTACAAATACTACTCAGGATATTGGACGGCCGACCTTCAATGGCACGAATGCAAAATCACCGATTTTTGTAACTTTATTGTTGAAGACGTAATTAAGGAAATCCAAAATCAATGAGAATTCTGTTTTTCATACACGGACTATATGGCGGTGGTGCAGAACGAGTGGCATCGATACTGCTCAATCATTTTTGTGAAAAGCACGAAACCTACGTGGCTGTAACAAACTTCAAAGCGCCTTTCTACCCTATTGATAGCCGAGTCCACTTGATTGATGACCGAAAAAAAATCAAAGGAGCAAGATTTATTCCCCGCTTCATTAAAATGGCACACACCATTCATAAAATCAAACCTGACATAATCATCTCATTCCTTGTAACACGCAACAATAAAGCTTTGGCTGCAAACCTTTTTTGTAGAAGGAGAATAATTGTTTCTGAACGGAATACATTAAAGCATGAACGCTCACTGAAGCATCGTTTTTTAAGAAAACTTTTATATCCATTAGCAGACAAGATCGTTTTTGTCACCGCTGACGATTGCAAGAAATATCCGTTCCAAAACAAATGCTTAACCATTTATAATCCTGCAATATACAGCATTTACAGCGACTATAGCAATAGGCAAAAAACAATCATCACCATAGCCCCACATAACCGTTGGCACAGCAAAGGGTTGGATATTCTTCTTAAAGTATGGGCTAAAATTGCTCAGCAATACCCCAATTGGAATTTGAAAATATATGGAAGGATATACTACGAATTATCTGACAATCTAACCTACTTAAATCACGAACGGGTTATATGGGCCGGTTGGACAGACAATATTGTCGAAGTATTACAAAATACAAGTATTTTCATATTAGCTTCACGATTTGAAGGTTGCCCCAATAGTCTGATAGAAGCCATGAGCCAAGGGTGTGCTTGCTTAGGCACTGACTGCGAAGGTGGCATAAAAGAGATAATAACCGATGGCGTTGACGGACTGATAGCCCAAAGCGAAAATGTTGATGACATTGCTACAAAATTGCAAATGCTGATTGACGATGAGAATCTGCGTCGCAAACTGTCTGCTGGAGCCATAGAAAAAGTGAAACAATTCGACAAAAAGGCTTTCTTTGCCCAGTGGGACAATTTGATTGAAGAAGTTGCCGGGAAATGAGAATTTTGTTTTTTATCAATCATTTAGCCAATGGTGGTGCGGAACGCGTGGCCGCAACATTGCTGAATCATTTATGCGAAAAGCACGATGTTGAAGTTGTCTTTTTTAGCGACAAAAAAGCCTCGTACAACATCAATCCCAAAATACCAACACAAAAAATCATCATAAACGGCAACAATAAGATTGTTAAAGTGATTAGACGTATTTCAAGAATCAGGAAACTGATAAAAGAGACAAATCCTGATTTGATGATATCGTTTATGGTTGATTTAAGTATGCAGGTTTTGCTTGCTAATTGTCCAACCTCAAACAAATTAATTGTTTCAGAACATATTACAATTCAAACCACACGGCAACTGCACCGACTAATAACACGCCACATATTATACCGGCTTGCCTCAAAAATCGTTTTAATTTCTGAAAGCGATTACAACTACGCAAAATGGATAGAACAAAAAACATACATATACAATCCTCTCTGCATACCTATAAGTTCAATCTCTCATAAAGAGAAATACATTGTTGCTGTTGGACCTCAAAAAAGATGGCATTCGAAAGGATTTGATATGCTGATTAAGGTATGGTCGAGAATCGCCCCATTGCACCCCGACTGGAAACTACAGTTTGTTGGCGCAAACAATGACGATTATATTATCAATTTGACAAAATCATACAGACTCGAAAAACAAATTGAATTTTTAGGCTGGACTGATGAAATTGATAATACTCTACAGACCAAAAGCATTTACGTTTTATCCTCTCGACGCGAAGGATTTCCTTGCAGTCTGATTGAAGCCATGAGCCAAGGTTGCACTTGTTTGGCATTCGACTGCAAAACTGGTCCAAATGAAATTATTACTGACGGCAAAAGTGGCTTGCTTGCCCGAAACGGAGACATTGATGACATTGCCAACAAACTTGAAATGCTAATAAACGATGAACAATTACGCCTTCGGCTGTCGGCAGGTGCAATTGAAGAAGCCAAACGATTCGATAAAAATGTTTTTTTTGCAGCTTGGGACAAGCTAATTGAGGAAGTTACCGGAAAATGAAACCACAACTTACATAAATGCAAAACATCAGTCACTATATAAAACATCCGAACAGCATTGTAATAGCTGCATTTACAAGAACTTGCGAATGGCTGCCAGACAAGCTATATTTGCAAATTCTGTTTTTCTTGCATTTCGGCAGATTCATTAATTTGAAGAATCCCAAAACATTTTCCGAGAAACTGCAATGGCTAAAACTGTATAACCGCCGCCCTGAATACACACAAATGGTTGACAAATATGCTGTGAAGCAATATGTCGCTGACAAAATCGGAACAAAACACATTATTCCCACAATAGATGTTTGGAACCGGCCAGAAGACATTGACTTCGACAAGCTGCCCAATAGCTTTGTGTTGAAAACCACCCATAGCGGAGGAAGCTCTGGTGTTGTAATCTGCAAAGACAAAAGCAAGCTGAACATCAAGAAATCCATTAAAAAACTAAAAAAATCACTAAAAACTGACCTGTCGAAATCAAAGAAAGAATGGCCTTACAGAAATGTGCCTCGCAAGATTATTGCCGAGAAATATATGGAAGATGAATATGGCGAACTTCGTGATTATAAATTTTACTGCTTTAACGGAGAAGTCAAGTTCATAAAAGTTGATTACGACAGATTTTCAGAACATCACAGAAAAATTTATGACACACAATGGAATCTTCTTCCGCTCATTTATGTGTGTCCAAATAATAATGACGATTTGATAATGCCCAAGAATTTTGAACAAATGCTTGGTATAGCTAAAACATTGTCAAAAAACATTCCTCATCTTCGTGTTGATTTGTATAACATTAATGGCAAAATATATTTCGGCGAGCTAACTTTTTTCCCGACATCCGGTTATAGGTACTTGATTCCCAATGAATGGAACTATAAATTCGGCGATTGGCTTAAATTGCCATCACAAATCATATCAGCAAAATGAAAATTCTTCTATTTGTTGACAAATTGTATGGGGGCGGTGCGGAACGCGTTGCTTCAATTCTTCTTAATCACTTATGCGAAAAACACAACGTTACCGCAGTTATATTCGACGACAAATTACCTACCTATCCGATAAATCCACTAATAAAAATTCAAAAAATAACTGTTAACGGTAAAATAGGTGTTCTGCATCCTATAGAACGAATAGCCAAAATCAGAAAAGCCATAAAAGGAAATTCTCCAGATTTGGTGATTTCGTTTTTGGTAGAAATTAATAGATATTCAATAATTGCGAATCTACATACAGGATACAAGATAATCCTATCTGAACACACATCAATACAAGGAAAGCAAAAAATATGGCTATATTTAACTCGTCATATACTATACCGGTTTGCCACAAAGGTAACGCTTCTTTCGGGAAGCGATTATAAATATGCACGATGGATGAGAAATAAAACACTTATGTACAACCCATTAAGCTATAGTATATTCAAAGAACAATCGCAACGAGAAAAAACGATTGTTGCCGTAAGTTCACAAAAACGATGGCACGTAAAGGGCTTTGATTTGTTGATACAAGCCTGGGCTAAAATTGCGCCATCAAACCCCAACTGGAGATTACAATTTATCGGAGCCAACAATAGCAATTACATAAGTGAAATGGCAAAATCATCGGGGCTTGAAAATAGAGTTGATTTTTCCGGCTGGACTAATGAGATTGACCAAATACTGCGAACAAAAAGCATATATGTTTTATCATCCCGACGTGAGGGGTTTCCGTGCAGCTTGCTGGAAGCGATGAGCCAAGGCTGCGCATGCGTTGCGTTCGACTGCAAAACCGGTCCTAACGAGATTATCACCGACGGCAAAAGCGGCTTACTTGCCCACAATGGCGATATTAATGACTTGGCCGCCAAACTGCAACGTCTGATTAATGACGAGCAACTACGACAGCGATTGGCAAAGGGCGCCACTGAAGAAGCCCGTCGATTTGAGAAAGGTAAAATTATGCGGCAATGGGACGACTTGATTGATGAAGTAACTCTAAACACGCGAAAAAAAGCAAATACATAAACTGACGTTTAATTGCCTCCCGCTCTCTTAATAAACAAAATACCACATTTTGTCAACAAACACACTATTATATAGAGGTATAGTGTAACTTTCGCAATTGATATTTGTATAAAAAGAGGAGTATAAGAAACACATACTCAAAGGAATTGTATTTAACAGGGATACACTAAAAATAGAAATAATTATAAACCTAAAATATTTGCACTATGAAACGCAGATTCACACTTTTAGCAGTCGCAACTTTTTTGTCAACAACATTGTTGGCGGCCTGGGAAGGAGGTTCTTCCCCATTCAGCGGTAGTGGTACCGAAGGAGACCCATACTTAATCGCTTCAGAAGAAAACCTTGCTTATTTGGCATCACAAGTAAATTCAGGAACCAGCTATTCTGGCAAACACTTCGTACAAACAAACGACCTTGACCTTGGAGGAGTTCAAGATGGGAATGGCGTTTGGAGTGGACGCCAATGGATTCCTATCGGCAATAACAGCAAACAGTTTTCCGGCATATACAATGGAAACGGGAAAATAATTGAGAATTTGTATTATAACAATCCTGCGGTAGAATATGTAGGATTATTTGGCGGAATAAACAATGCCACCCTTGAAAATATAACATTAGCAAGTGGTTTTGTGTATGGATACCAATATACAGGTGGCATTTGCGGTTTTGCAAAAGGCTATTCCACTATTACCTATTGTGCAAATATTGCGACCGTATATGGCAAAATGGAACGAATAGGCGGTATTCTCGGTCAAATTGACGGCACGTCAAACATCAACAACTGTATCAACTATGGATTGGTATCCGCATACAACTTCGCCGGTGGTGTTGTTGGCGGTCGGAATAAAAAGAGCGTTCAGACCATGGAATACTGTGTTAACGTTGGACAAGTTTTTACAATGCGGTGTTCCGGCAATGTATACGGATTGAATAATAGTGGTGGTGGTACAACAAACTATTGTTTCTATGACAATCAAATAAACACGTCTGAAGGCTGGACTACTGATTCAAAAGACATTCAAACGAACATAGATTTGCCGGACCATATGGAAGGTTGGCCCACGTCTCAAATAATTGGACACGGGCTAGAGGATAAATTGAATAATAAATGGTATTTTCAAGACGGAGTATACCCTCGATTACTAATTAACTACAATAATCCAGCGATCATTGCCGCAGCGACACCTATTATATTGAATCCCGGTGATAAAGCAGATAGTGTAACCGCAAACTTTTCTGTCTCAACAGCCAACAATGTTACCTGGACAAGCGCGAACACCGATAATCTTGTGATTAATGGAAATGGCACAACTACTATTAAACGCTCAACTGCTATTATGCTGATAGCGACAAAGGATGGTTATACGAAAAAAGTATATATAAAAACAGCAAAAACCGGCGCAACAAAGATTGATTCACTTACAGTTGAGAGCGAAGAGGATTTAGAGGATTTAAGAGATGCTGTTAACAATTACGGCCTATATAAAGGTTGTGCCAATTACGATGGTTTCAAAGGTATCCATTTTAAACAAACTGTTAATATAGCTTTGACTAATTGGACGGAACCCATTGGTGTTCATAGTTCATTTAAAGGCATATATGATGGTAACAACAATTCTCTATCGGGCATTAATATAAATCAAGGGAATCTAGCCATCGTAGGTGGTTTATTTGGATGCGCATCTTATGGCTCTATTAAAAATTTGAGCATTACCAGCGGGACTGTCACCGGATTAAAGGATGTCGGTGGTTTATGCGGCTCCACTTTTTGTGAAACAATATCGAATTGCAGTATCTCAAATTCGTGCACAATATCAACCAGTACATCTGGTGGAGAGAAAGTTAACATAGAAATTGGCGGAATAGTTGGCGTTGACAAAGGATTTTCAACATTTACTGACTGTAAAAATGGTGGAACGGTAACTGGTGTGAGGTATGCCGGTGGTATTATGGGACGATGCAATCAAAAAGCCGTATTCGTTAGATGTATTAACTCCGGCTCAATTGAATCAAGTTATTCTGATGCAGGCGGAATTTGTTCAAACATAATCAGTAAAGATTCAGAATTCAAAAACTGCGAAAATTATGGTACAATTACTTCTATTAGTCTTGTTGGCGGCATAGCTGGTTCCCAAGACTCCGGCATTGAAAACTGCGATTTTAGCAATTGCATTAACAGCGGCGAAATCAATGGCTTGTATAATGGTGGTATTATTGGACAAATTAATGGTACCGTAACAATTAACAATTGCTTGAATATGGGCTCTGTTTCAGGAGGTAATGGTATTGGTGGCAATTCAAGTTCCACCATATCAAACTGTTTTAATGCTGGTACTGCAAATAACGCCATCGCTTCATCTGGAACGATTACCAATTGCATCAATATAGGCAATGCAACCTCTGTTCCTGCTAATTGCCTTTTTGATAATCAACTACTAATAAGGAACGGAAGCACTGGTAAAAAAACCTTGGAAATGACCGGTGACGCCTTAAAAGCAACTCTCGGTGAAGAAAACTGGGTTTTCAACGAAAATATGTACCCGATGCCCAAGGGTCTTGAGAATTCTGATTATATGAAAGTGGCAGCTACGGCATTGATACTGGACGAGAATGATGATAAAAATACTGTAAGCCATAATTTCGTTGTCGGAACAGACAACTCTGTGGAATGGAACTGCAACACATCAAATGTGACTTTTGTGAATGGCTCTGGCTATATTTCAAACCCGGGCATATCTGCCACCGATGCAAATGTTATTGTTTCTGTATCGATAGGTAACTGCCAAAAAGACATTCCACTCACCATCAAAGCCACTGGTAAAGATGCTCCTACGATGAATTGGACCAATTTCACAGATTCTGACGATGACGGTATAGCTGATGACATAAACTTAACCTATGGAGATGAAATAACCGCAGACATGCTCGCTGTTTCATTTGCACTTGCTGGTGATGAAGACAAAGGCGTAACCGTTCTTAATGAAGTTGCAGGTACAATATTGGACGCCGGTTATCACACATTATCAGCCATTTATACACCAAAAGCAGAATTTGAGGACGTAATGTCTTCGAAAATCATTACAAGAAGAGTTCACGTAGCAAAAGCCAATGCCAATTCGTACATAGAGTGGGCACCTCAAAACATCGTCTATGGTGAAAGCTACGAATCAAAAATCAAGAACGCACGAATGTTTGTCAATGGCAATGAGATTCAAGGAACATTCACTTACTTAATTCCAACTCTGAACGCAGGTAACAACCAAGCTGTTTCATTAACGTTCGACAGTAAAAACTATGCGACTTCGGCACAGATAGTAAGGACGATAAATGTTGCGCAAGCAGACCCAACAATTTCCTGGACTCTTGCTCCAATAGAATATGGAACACCTATTTCTAATGTTCAATTAGGCGCGTTCTCTACTTTTGGCTCGATATCTTATCAATACAAAAACGGAGGTGCTGTCACGACCGGTACGACTTTAGAAATTGGCAGCTATGTAATCTGCGCTACTGTAGAACCGACAAATCCTAATTACAAAAATGTAACTATTGAAAGGACACTTACTGTCACCAAAGCCACACCTGTCATCACTTGGAGCAATCCGTCGGATATCTCCTATGGCACCGCGCTGACTAATGCGCAACTGAACGCCTCGGCGAATGTGCCTGGAACCTATTCGTACTCGCCTGATTTTAATGATGTTCCAGATGCCGGCACAAATGTAACCCTTCACGTTGATTTTACACCTACCGACCAAGTTCACTACAATTCAACATCGGCAGAAGTACATATTAATATTGGTAAGGTTACCCCAACAATTACTTGGAACAATTCTTTGGAAGACAGAACCATCGCTTACGGAACAGCGCTGTCAGGCACACAACTCAATGCTTCTGTATCGCCTGCCGAAGCTGGTACTATAGCATACACTTTTGATGCCGCAGGCACTCAAGACGCGATGAACGGCGCTTCGGATTACAATGTCGGGGAATACGATGTTTATGCGACAGTTGCCGAATCGGACAACTTTAACTCAGTTCAGACAAGCGGTAAATTTAAAGTCGTTGCAGCAACTCCAGTCATCACCTGGAACCCACAAAACGTAACATTCGGCGCTTCGGATGAGGAAATCATCAGCAACATAAAGAACGCCACAGCTTCGTGCAACGGCACTAATTGGACTGACGCATCATTCTTCACTTACGAAATTCCTGCATTAACCGCCGGGACGAAAACTGTTAAAGTCACCTTCAATCCGGATGACAGCAACTACAAGACCGTTTCCGACACAACAATTATTGAGGTGATTCAGGCTGAGCCGACAATCACCTGGAATCAGCCTGAGACCATTACAATCACGTACGGAACCGCGTTGTCGGCTATTCTGCTGAACGCCACATCGACATCAGATGGCACAATCTCGTACACGTTGGGCTCATCCACTGGTACTAATGCAATGGGTGCCTTATTAAATGTCGGTGAATACACGGTTTATGCCAATATTGCCGAATCGGGTAACTTCACAGCGACATCCATACACAAATCGCTGAACGTTATTAAAGCCGACCCAGAAATCACTTGGAGCAATCCGGCCGACATAACCTACGGAACTGTATTATCTGACAACCAATTGAATGCTTCTTCAGCTGCAGGCAGCAACTTTGTTTACTCGCTCGATGCTGCCGGTCAAACCCCAGCCGCTGGCGTGACACTTGACGCTGGCACACACACGATTTACGCCACTCTGCCTCAATCGGCAAACTATAACAGGAAACAAATAAGCGTATCGATTAAAGTCAACAAAGCCACACCTTCAATTTCTTGGACCAGTCCAACGAATATTGTTTACGGAACTGCTCTTACAAAAGCGATGTTGGACGCTGCTGCAAGCTCTGATTCTGAAGGCGAACTCTCCTACTCTTGGGATGAATCGGGATTGGAAAATGCAATCGGCACAACTCCCAACGCAGGCAACAACATTATCTATATCAGCATTGCCGCAACCAACAACTATACTGCAAAAACGGAGCCTAAAACTTTGTCGATAGCCAAGGCCACTCCTGAAATCACTTGGACTCCGCAAAGCATCGTGTACGGAACCAGCCTGACAGAAGGTGTACAACTGAACGCAACATCAACGTCAGATGGCGCAATATCTTACAATATCGGAACTGAAGACGGCGCCAATGCAATTAATGCGATATTGAATGCCGGGAACAATACTATTTATGTTACTGTTGCCGAAACTCAGAACTATTCAAAGAAAGTTGAATCGCGCACATTGTTTGTCGCAAAGGCTGAACCGACAATCACTTGGAGCAATCCGGATGACATCGTTTACGGAACTGCCATATCGGCCACACAGCTGAACGCCTCATCTGCCGCTGGTAGCAACTTCACATATTCGCTTGACGCTGCCGGACAAAATGCAGCCTTAGGTGCTGTTCTTGACGCCGGAACGCATACACTCTACGCTACTCTGCCTGCTTCGGAGAACTATACGGCAAAACAAGCGAGCGTTACCATTCAAGTCAGCAAGGCTACGCCGACAATCACTTGGAGCAATCCGTCCGACATTGAATACGGAACTCTGCTTTCGGGCACTCAACTGAATGCGACTACCGATGTGGCTGGTTCGTTCTCTTACAGTCCGGCCGCAGGAACGAAACTCAACGCTGGCAACAACCAGACTTTGACCGCAACCTTCACTCCGACCGACAACAACTACGAATCGACTACGGCTAATGTTACAATCAATGTTGCGAAAGCTACGCCGACAATCACCTGGAGCAATCCGGCCGACATTGAATACGGGACTCTGCTTTCGGGCACTCAGCTGAACGCAACTACCGATGTGGCTGGCTCGTTCTCTTACAGCCCAGCAGCAGGCACGAAACTCAACGCTGGTAACAACCAGTCTTTGACCGCGACCTTCAATCCGACCGATGCCAACTACGAATCGGCTACGGCCTCTGTTACAATCAATGTTGCGAAGGCTACGCCGACAATCACCTGGAGCAATCCGGCCGACATTGAATACGGAACTTTGCTTTCGGGCACTCAGCTGAACGCGACTGCCGATGCAGCTGGTTCGTTCTCTTACAGTCCGGCCGCAGGCACGAAACTCAACGCTGGCAACAACCAGACTCTGACCGCAACCTTCACCCCGACCGACAACAACTACGAATCGGCTACGGCTACAGTGAAAATCAATGTTGCGAAGGCTACGCCGACAATCACTTGGAACAATCCGGCTGACATTGAATACGGAACTCTGCTTTCGGGCACTCAATTGAATGCGACTACCGATGCTGCCGGTTCGTTCTCTTACAGTCCGGCCGCAGGCACAAAACTCAACGCTGGCAACAACCAGTCTTTGACCGCTACATTCACTCCAACCGATGCCAACTACAAATCGGCTACGGCTACAGTGAAAATCAATGTTGCGAAGGCTGAACCGGTTATCACCTGGAATAATCCTGACGACATTGTTTACGGAACAGCATTGTCCGGTGCTCAACTGAACGCAGAATCTGACGCTGCCGGTTCGTTCTCTTACAATCCGACCGCAGGCACGAAACTCAACGCTGGCAACAATCAGACTTTGACCGCCACCTTCAACCCGACCGACAAGAACTACAAGTCAAGCGTTGTTTCGGTGAAAATCAACGTCAGCCAGGCTGAACCGACAATCACTTGGAACAATCCTGACGACATTGTATATGGTACAGCGCTATCTGCCGTGCAATTAAATGCAGAGGTTGACGCCGCCGGCAAGCTCACATATAGCCCGGCCGCCAAGACCAAACTTAACGCTGGCGACAATCAAACTTTGACTGTCACCTTTGCTCCTACCGACACCAAGAACTACAAACCGGCATCAGCTTCGGTAACAATCAACGTCGCTCAGGCGGAACCTGTCATTACTTGGGAAAAACCCGCCGACATTGTTTACGGAACCGCTTTGACGGGCAAGCAATTGAACGCTGAGGTTAATGCCGCTGGCAAATTCACTTACAGTCCGTCGGTTGGCACGAAACTCAATGCTGGCGACGACCAGACTTTGACCGCGACCTTTGTTCCGAACGACACGAAGAACTATACAACCGTTTCGGCTGAAGTGAAAATCAACGTGGCTAAAGCTGACGCGATAATCACCTGGAACGCCCCGGCTGACATTGTTTACGGAACCGCTCTGACCAATTCGATGCTGAACGCGACCGCAAATGTTCTCGGAAACTTTGAATACACTCCGGCCGCTGACGCGATACTGAATGCCGGTGTTCAGGAGCTTTCGGCTGTCTTCACTCCGGCCGACACCGCCAACTACAACACCGCTTCGGTTTCTGTCCAAATCGGTGTTGCCAAGGCTGACCCGGTTCTTGCCTGGAGCAAGCCGAGCGACATTGTTTACGGCACTCCGCTGGCCGACTCAATGCTGAACGCAACCGCAAATGTTCTCGGAGACTTTGAGTACACTCCGGCCGCTGACGCGATTTTGAACGCCGGTACGCAGACACTTTCAGCCTTCTTCACTCCGGCCGACACTGCCAACTACAATTCGGCATCGACCGCAGTTGAAATTTTCGTTGCAAAGGCCAATCCGGAAATTGTTTGGAACAACCCGAGCGACATTGTTTACGGTACACCGATAGCCGATTCAATGCTGAATGCATCTGCAAATGTTCTCGGAGGCTTTGAATACACTCCGGCCGCTGACGCGATATTGAACGCCGGTACTCAAGAACTTTCGGCAGTCTTCACTCCGGCCGACACCGCCAACTACAATTCGGCATCGGCCACAGTTGAAATCGTTGTTGCAAAGGCCAATCCGGAAATTGTTTGGAACAACCCGAACGACATTGTTTACGGAACAACTTTGGCCGACTCAATCCTGAACGCATCTGCAAATGTTCTCGGTGACTTTGAGTACACTCCGGCCGCTGACGCGATATTGAACGCCGGTGTTCAGGAGCTTTCGGTTGTCTTCACTCCGACCGACACTGTCAACTACAATTCGGCATCGACCGCAGTTGAAATCTTTGTTGCGAAGGCCAATCCGGAAATTGTTTGGAACAACCCGAGCGACATTGTTTACGGAACCGCTTTGACCGACTCAATGCTGAACGCAACCGCAAATGTTCTCGGTGACTTTGAATACACTCCGGCCGCCGATTCTATTCTGACATCCGGCATCCACGAGCTTTCGGTTGTCTTCACTCCGGCCGACACCGCCAACTACTATCCGGCATCGGCAACAGCCCAAATAGTTGTTGAAAAAGCAGAGCCAATCATCACCTGGAGCGAGCCGAACAGCATTGTTTACGGAACCGTTCTGGCCGACTCAATGCTGAACGCCACCACCGATGTTGAAGGCGTGCTCACATATATGAAACCGACCGACTCGGTGCTCAATGCTGGCGACTACCCGATTATCGCAATGTTCATAGCTGCCGACAGCAACTATATGGCCGCATCTGACACCACCACATTAACCGTCACCAAGGCCACATTGACCGTGACCGCCATCAACGATACGATTGTGATTGGTTCGGAACTGCCCGAACTGCAAATCGCGTACAGCGGATTCGTATTCGACGATGACACTAGCAGCCTGACAACCTTGCCCACAGCCACTTGCAACGTTCCGGCCGACTCGATTGGCACATTCGAGATTGTGGTTTCAGGCGGCGAAGCCGACAACTACACGTTCGAATATGTTAGCGGTAAACTGACTGTTATCGAATATGTTAAACCTGAAATCGCCTGGACTATTGACGTCAAATCAATTGACTATGGCACGCCTATCGATTCAACAATTCTGAACGCAACTTCAAACATTGAAGGCACCTTCAAATATTCGGTTGCCATTGGCGACATATTGAACGCCGGCATAAACAAACTGACCGCCACCTTTATACCTGCATTTGGTGGTGAATCGGTTACCGACACCGTTGAACTGTATGTAAACAAAGTTGCTTTGTCGGTCAAAGTTGCCGATGCAACAATTAATCAAGGCGAAGAGATGCCGGCCTTCAACCTGTCATACGAAGGATTTGTAGCCGGCGAAACTGCCGCATCACTGACCACCGCTCCGGTTGCCACTTGCAATGCGAACACCAACGAAGCCGGCACTTACGAGATTGTTGTTTCGGGCGGCGAATCGGCAAACTACGACTTCAACTATGTGAACGGAACACTCACAGTCAAGGCGAAAGACGACACCACCGCCATTGCCGAAACCGAGGTTCAGCTGATGGCTTACCCGAACCCGACAAACGGTATGTTCGTGGTTGAGACTAACAGCTCGGTTGAGTACATCTACGTTTACAACGCTGTTGGCAAGCTGGTTGCAACCGAAATGAACACCGGAACAACCCGCTTCAATCTGACCAACGAGCCCGAAGGCACCTACTTCGTGAAAGTTGGCGCCAAGACGCTCAAGGTTATGAAATTCTGATAGTTACAGAACATAATACCAAAACGGCAGGCACGAAAGTGTCAGCCGTTTTTGGTTTATGAAAACCGAGTATTGATTGTCAATGATTATCTGATGGCTACCGCAACGAGCCAAGCATTTCAACATACACTTTATTCCACTCCCGCCACTCTGTCTGGCCGAAATGCTGATTATGCCAAAGTGTTGTGAATGTGCCATTTGTCTGTTTGATTGACGCAACCAACGATTCAATGCGAGCCGCCGCCTGCTGAGGAGTCAGCTCCATATAGTTGCGCAGTGTAACGTCCATCATCACAAGAGGTTGCAGCGTAAGTTCAGTTGCTTTCTCATTCTGCAAATCGTAGAATTTGAACGGACGGCTCGTTCCGGCACGAAACCCGATATTGGCCGCAAAACCGAACGAATAGTCTGTCGCAATGCCAACGCGTTCAAGCATCTGATAGTATTGCGGCAAAACAATCCGCAGGAAATGCTGCCGCGACTCATTGCATTTTACTCCGGCAATTTGTTCAAAATCAGCTTTTTCGAATACAAAACGATTTTCATCGAGCGATGCCGCATACGAAGGGTGCAGCCCCACATCGGCTTTGGCGCACAACTGCCGCACAAAACGGCGGAAAGCTCGGTTCTGCGGATTTACCGACTTGTCGAACTTGCCGTGACGGCCAACCAACACAAAATATTTCAACTGCAGCCCGCGGTGTATTTCATAGATGTAATCGAATGTGAAAAACGGGTCGCGGCGAAGACGAAGCAACACCAATATGCGCTCGGCAACCAAAGCCAAATTGCACCGGGCGGCATCGCGAAGCAAGCCTCCGGCGTTGCGTATCGGGCCTTTATGCAGATAACTCCAGGGACTGTCGATGTCGATTGTCGGGCGGAATTCAAAACTCTCCTTTTTCAGCGGCAAATCAGGGAAACGCAGTTGCAACTCATTGCGTATGAGCATTATCCATTGGTCCACAACTGGCGTTTCGAGCAAACCGTTGCGCCCCAGGAACGACTCTGAGGGAGAAAATCGCCCGTGACTGTCGGGCAAAAACGGCAAATACTCCTCGTATCGGCTTAACATCCAGAAAATTGCCGCGAAAACGTCGAACTTGAACGTGCAACCCGAATGGTCAGCAAAAATTATGGGCTGGCCGTTGTCGAATGTCAAATCGGGCGTGAACTGCCAGACATCGGTTTCTGACAGCAAACCGCTGCAAGGCACACTGAAACGGTCAGACTGCGGCTGTATGGTGTAATACAACGCCGCGCCATCATCGCGACAAGCGCTCGGCTCACACAACTCATACCCCACTCCCAAGCGCATATTAAACACGTAGTCAAGCACATAACGCAAGCGCGGAGACGATATGTCGGAAACAATTTTCATAGAAGCGGACTATAGATTTCTTTCAGTCGGACACTCTCGTTTTCCCAACAAAGCTGTCCGGCCGCCTGCTGCAGCCGCGGCTCGTATGCGGCGGCGTTAGCCATTACTCGACCGATGGTCTGCGCCAGAACCTCGGCCGACCGCTCAGTCAGAATCTCGCCAACGCCATAATCCTCAACCACTTTGCGCATTTCAGGCAAATCGGCTACCACAACCGGCACACAAGCCTGAATGTAGTCGAAAAGTTTGTTGGGCAGAGCGTAGTGATAGTTCAGCCCCATATCTTCCTCAACCGACAGCCCCACTTTGGCTTGGCAAGTCACTGCGCACAATTTATCGGGCGACAAACGTCCAAGGAATTTTATGCGCTGCCCGTACCCCGAAGCTTCCGCCCGCTGGCGCAAATCGGCCTCAACATCTCCAGCACCCGCTATCCACAACTCACAATCAGGCAGATAGCGCATAGCGTCAATCATCAGGTCAATGCCGCGCCCCACATTCAACGCACCCTGGTACATCACAACATTGCGTTTTTCTGCCTGCGGCGTATCTGCCTTTCTATAAGGAAGATTCCTCACTACGGCGAACGTTTTGCCATATTTTTCGGAATATATCGCGCCAAGCGAATCGCAAACCGTATAAGCCGCAAACACGTGTGGCACAAACATTTGCTCTGCTTTGAGCCAGATTTTGCGTTTTGCAGGACGGCCAACCAGCTCGGGCAGTTCGGTAAAATACTCGTGACTGTCGTAAACAACCGGCCGGCGCTTGAGCCTAGCCGCCAGCGACACACCCGCAAGCGTGTCTAAATCGTTGGCCAGAGCAACATCGAATTTATGAAACAGCAAATAGCAGAACAGCCGCCAGTTGAGCAACGCATAAAAGGCCATTCCTTTGTTGGCCAACAACTTAAATCGCTTTGCGCGGAAATCGATATTAAGTGGCTGACTGGCCGGCGTTGTCCGTCCGAGCAGAAAAACATCGAACCCCATCGCCTTGAGCGAGCCCGCTATCCGCAACACCCGCTGGTCGGTATTCAAATCGTCGCTGACCGTAATTATTATCCGTTTCATAGCGGCAAACTTACGAAAAAGTGGCTTAGAAAGTTGAGATTTGCATCAGTTTTCCCCACATTTGCCGACCGAAAAACAAAGCCGTGCCGCAACGTTTTTGTCGACACAAAACATTATAATACAACAAGATGCAAAAAGCAATAAACGCTCATTGCCACATATATCCGGCAAACATTGCCGCCCGAGCCGTCAGCGGTATAAAGGATTTCTACAAACTGCGAATGTCGCTCGATGGTACCACAAGCG
>JAEEGJ010012760.1_pt1 | contig 20661 bp, 17 predicted proteins | sample 8958761 | NCBI WGS metagenome assembly JAEEGJ01 (sample SAMN16246546, study PRJNA631951) | gut metagenome | biome: gut microbiome; feature: rumen; material: RS-attached | host: Bos | place: Iran: Karaj | collected 2018-10
GTCGACGCGATCCTGTTCGAGCCGTATGACGGTACGGATCATGAGATCCTCTATCAGCGCGACGGCTATCCGGTGGAATCGGGCTTTGCGCTGCCGCGGCTGGTGATGAACTATTACTTTGCGATCGCGCTTGCGGGAACGGCGATCCTTGCGGTCGTGTGGCTCGTGCTGCGGCTCTGCAAAAAAGAGAAGGCAAGCCGCGTGTTCGGCGTGCTGCTGATCCTTGCGGGGAGTTTCGTGATCGCGTTCCTTGCGGCGGGCTTTCCGGCAACGACGATCGCGCCGGCGCAGGAGCTTGCGTTCGTGCTCGTCATTGCGCTGCTTCTGATCGGCGCCGGGCTGTGCGGACGGAAGCTGCTTTGGAAGGAGTGAAGATTGACCTCCCTCTGATGAGGGAGGTGGATCGGCGAAGCCGATACGGAGGGAGAGACGGCTACCCCTCAGTCTGTTGACACAGACAGCTCCCCTGACAAGGGGCGCTGATGCGGATGAGGTTCCATTGCACAGAGGAGACGCTGCGAAAACAGCGGAGCCAGCGCCGACGACGAGGTTGTGAAAATCCTGTGGAGATTTTTGCAGCCTCTTTCTTTTTGGCAAAAAGTGTGTTATACTGCTGCTTGATATAAGTGGAGGTATGCGGGATGAAACGGGTTTTGATCAAGGTTTCCGGCGAGGCGCTGTCGAGCGCGAACCAGCCGGTGTGTTTTGAAAAGGTCGAGGAGACCGCAAAGGAGATCAAGCTGCTCTACGACGCGGGGCTTGAAATCGGCATCGTGGTCGGCGGCGGCAACATCGTGCGCGGACGCGACACGGTCATGCAGGAGCGCTCGCGCATGGACAGCATGGGTATGCTCTCCACCGCGATCAACACGCTTGCGCTGCAGGACTGTCTCGAACGGCAGGGCATGCCGACGCTTGCGATGAGCGCGATCGCGATGACGCGCTTTATCGACGAGTACACCGCGCGCGGCGCAAGAAAAGCGCTGGACGAAGGCAAGGTCGTGCTGTTTGCCTGCGGCACCGGCTGTCCGTACTTTTCGACCGACACGGCGTCCGCTCTCAGAGCACTGGAGATCGGCGCGGACACGCTTTTGATGGCAAAGAACATCGACGCGGTTTACAGCGCGGACCCGAAGAAGGATCCGAACGCGATCCGCTACGATCATCTCAGTTACGACAAGGTCATTGCGGACAACCTGCAGGCGATCGATCTCCCTGCAATCACGATGTGCCGCGACAATCATCTGCCGATTCTGGTCTTCGCAAGGAGCGAGATCGACAAGGTTGCGGCGGGAATTCCGGTCGGAACGCGCATCGACGGAAAAGATGCTTGAAACCGGACGGACAGCTGTTGTATAATATCTTTTTGAGAACAGATCAAAGGAGGGATCCGATATGCCGATGGAACTGATCGACGAAACCAAAGAAAAAATGACAAAGACGCTCAACGTCCTGAAATCCGAGCTTTCGAGCCTGCGCGCGGGCCGCGCCAACGCACAGGTGCTGGATCGCATTGCGGTCGACTATTACGGCACGATGACGCCGATCAATCAGCTCGGCAATATCTCCACGCCCGAACCGCGCATGCTGATCATTGCGCTGTGGGATCCGAAGATGATTCCCGCGGTCGAAAAGGCGATCCAGAAGTCCGATCTCGGCATCAACCCCGCGAACGACGGCAAGATCATCCGTCTCATCTTCCCGGAGCTGACCGAGGAGCGCAGAAAGGACCTCGTCAAGACCGTGCGCAAAAAGGGTGAGGAGAGCAAGGTCGCGATCCGCAACATCCGCCGCGATCTGAACGACCAGATCAAAAAGCAGAAGAAGGACAGTCTCATCACCGAGGACGATCAGAAGCGCCTTGAGGAGAAGGGACAGAAGATGACCGACGAGTTCATCAAGGACATCGACGCCATCCTTGCGGCGAAGGAAAAGGAGATCCTGTCGGTTTGACGAACGTGCTCGGACTGGACCCGGAAACGGCGGTCAAGCGCCTTGAGACGGCGGGGAAGCCTGTCCGTCTCGTTGAGGTACGTTCAAAAAAGGGCGGAAAAGGCAACGATCGCCGCATCATCAAAACGACCGAAACCGAATCGGAAACGGTCGTCTACTGGTCCGCGTTCAAGACGGAGGTGACAACCCCTCAGTCACCTGACGGTGACAGCGATGGTCTTACATAGTCGAAAACCACGCACTGTGTGGTTTTCTCCTTGTTCGATCCGCGCTTCCGCTTCGCTTCATCCCGCACAGCGGGCGTTCAGCTCCGCCCCCTTGCACAGGGGAGCCAAGGCAGCCGAAGACTGGCAAAAGACTTGCCCTCCCTGTGCAAGGGAGGGTGGCAGCCAAAGATCGGAAAAAGACTTGCCCTCCATGTGCAAGGGAGGGTGGCAGCCAAAGATCGGCAAAAGACTTGCCCTCCCTGTGCAAGGGAGGGTGGCAGCCGAAGGCTGACGGGAGGGTTGTTATGCAGAACACAGTCATTCCCAGAAAGCACAATGCAAGACTGACCGGAAATGCAAAAGCGCTTCGGAAGAACATGACCGAGGAGGAGCGCCGTCTGTGGTATTGCTTCTTGCGGGAGTATCCTGTCCGGTTTTACCGGCAGAAGGTTCTTGGGCAGTATATTGCAGATTTCTATTGCGCAAAGGCAAGACTGGTCGTTGAACTGGACGGGTCACAGCATTATCAATCGGCGGGGCAGATACACGATGCAAAGCGCGCGTTGTTTTTGCAAAAGTATAATTGTACGGTCCTTCGCATTCCAAATAACGAGATAAACAGGAGTTTTCGGGGCGTATGTGAATGGATCGACCTGCATGTTAAAGCAGCAATGGAAGGAATGACGACAACCCCTCAGTCACCTGTCGGTGACAGCTCCCCTTGCACAGGGGAGCCAAGAGATTAGGCTGATTGAGACTTGCCCTCCCTGTGGATGGTACGCGCGGGAAGCGCGCGATCTACCGCCGTAACGAAGCGTACGCGGAGTGGAGCATGGTACGCGCGGGAAGCGCGCGATCTACCGCCGTAACGAAGCGTACGCGGAGTGGAAGCGAAGTGTTAAAGGAAGGGTGGCAGTCAAAGACTGGCAAAAGACCTGCCTTCCCTGTGCAAGGGAGGGTGGCATCCGAAGGCTGACGGGAGACTTGCCCTCCCTGTGCAAGGGAGGGTGGCATCCGAAGGCTGACGGGAGGGTTGTTAAAACACACAAATCAGGGGGCGTTGCGATTGACGCGACAGCCCCCGCTTGTTCGATAGGAGAACCGCATGAAGAAGTATTCGGATCAGGAGATCAGAGCGTTCGGACTCAATCCGGACCGCATTCCGAAGCACATTGCGATCGTCATGGACGGCAACGGCCGCTGGGCGACCGCAAAGGGCATGCCGCGCGGCGCGGGACATCGCGCCGGCGTAAATGCTCTCAGGGACATCATTCGCTTCACTTCGGACGTCGGCGTCGAATCGCTGACGATCTATGCGTTTTCGACCGAAAACCGCAAGCGCCCGAAGGAGGAGATCGGCATCCTGTGCGGACTTCTGATCGAGTATTTCAACCGCGAGATCGAAGAGCTGCACGCAAACGCCGTGCGTATCAAAAGCATCGGCGACCTCAGTTGGTTTCCGACCGCGGTGCAGGAAACGGTCCGCGCCGCGGAGGTGAAGACCGCGGCGAATCCCGGATTGAAACTCAATATCGCGCTGAACTACGGCGGCAGAGCCGAGCTCGTCCGCGCTATGAAGCTGGCGTTTGCGCAGGATGACGATCCGGATGAGGACGCGATCTCGCGCAATCTGTACACCGCGGACTCCGGCGACGTGGACCTTCTCATACGCACCGGCGGCGACGAGCGCGTGTCGAACTTTCTGCTGTGGCAGATCGCGTACGCGGAGCTGTACTTTACCGACGTCAAGTGGCCGGACTTTTCGCGCGACGAGCTCATCAAGGCGATGCGTGACTTTGCCGGGCGCGAACGGCGCTTCGGCGGACTGAAATCGAACGGGGCGAAATAAGATGAAACGATCGGTATTACTTCTCGGATGCACCGGCTCGATCGGCACGCAGACGGTCGACGTCATCCGCGCGCATCCGGATCGGTTTGAAACGCTCGGTCTGTCGTGCCGAAGCGACGTCGAAACGCTGTATCGGCAGGCGAATGAGCTGCATCCGAAGTTTGTCGCGGCGGAGGTCCCGCTCGATCCCGCAAGGCTTCCCGAGGGCACGCTCGTTTTTTCCGGACCCGACGCGGCGGAACGCATGGCGGCGGAAGCCGACGCGGACGTCACCGTGCTTGCGATCTCGGGCTATGCGGCTCTAAGACCGCTGCTTGCGGCGATCCGACACGGCAGGCGCATCGCGATCGCAAACAAGGAAAGCCTCGTTTGCGGCGGCGCTTTGGTCGACGCAGCGCTTTCGGCGTACGGCGCGGAGCTTCTGCCGATCGACAGCGAGCAGAGCGCGATCTTCCAGGCGCTGCAGAACGGCAGGCGGGAAGAGGTGAAACGGCTGATTCTCACGGCGTCAGGCGGTCCGTTCTTCCGCAAAACGCGCGGGGAATTGAAGGACGTGACGCTTTCCGATGCGCTCAATCATCCGACATGGAAGATGGGCAGAAAGATCACGCTCGATTCCGCAACGCTCATGAACAAGGGCCTGGAGATCATCGAGGCGAGCCGGCTGTTTCACTTCGATGCGGAGCATATCTCGGTGCTGATTCATCCGCAGTCGATCGTGCACAGCATGGTGGAATATTGCGACGGCACGATCATGGCAAACATGAGTAAGCCCGACATGCGGCTTCCGATCCAGTACGCGCTGACGTATCCCCTTCGGACGGAAAGCCCGTGCGAGCCGCTGAAGCTCGATCTTACGCATCCGCTGGAGTTTTATCCGGCGGATCCGGAACGCTTTCATGCGCTCCGTATGGCGTACGACGCGCTCAGAGCGGACGGCATCATGCCGACGGTATTCAACGGCGCGAACGAACGCGCGGCGGAACTGTATTTTGACGGGCGCATCGGCTTTGCCGACATCGAGGACTGCGTGGAATACGCGCTGAACACGATCGAAAACCGCCCGGCGGATTCGCTCGAAGCGATCGCGGCGGCGGACAGGGCGGCGCGGTATGCTGCCGACCGGTTTTTGAACAGGAAGCAATAAGGAAAACAATATGACAATCTGGTACATTTTACTGGCAATTTTAGGGCTTTCGGTGCTCGTCATCACACACGAGCTCGGTCATTACCTGATGGGCAAGTGGCTGGGCTTTACGATCACGGAGTTTTCCGTGGGGCTCGGACCGAAGATTTTCGGCATCAAGGGCAAGGAGACGGAGTTCACCCTCCGCGCGCTGCCGATCGGCGGCTCGTGCCGCTTCTTCGGCGAGGACGGCAAGGACGAGGACGACAAGGACAAAAAGCATCCGGAAGCGTTCGCGGAGGACGTTGAAAAGCCCGAAGACGGACCGAAGGAGCCGGACCCGCGGCTGTTCAGCTCGAAGCCCGCATGGAAGCGCTTTTTGGTCGTGCTTGCGGGTCCTTTGATGAACATCCTGACCTGCGTGCTGCTGTGCTTTGTGATGCTGGTCGGCGCGGACGTGATCAAGGAACAGACCGAGGAACAGCTGCTGATCGTCGACGTCGTACAGGAAAACGGTCCGGCGGAAAAAGCGGGCATGCAGACGGGCGATATTCTCCTCTCCATGGACGGCACAACCCTTGTCAACGCGGATTCGCTGGATCAAGGACTGAAAAATGCGCCCATGGAGGGCATGACCGTGGCGGTGCTGCGCGGCGCGTCGCTCGAACAGACCGAAACGGCGGAAGGACGGCTGACGACGATCGAAACCAAGGCAAGCGGCGGCGAGATCGTGACGCTGATATTCGGGAATCTGCTCGATCAGACGACCGGCAACAAACGGATTAAGATCACATTTCTGCATCCGTCGGTCAGACAGGTTACGGAGCAATACAGCGTCGGAAAAGCGGCGCTGACGGCGTTCCCGAAAACGTGGGAGATGGGCAAGCTGGTCTATGAATCCCTCGGCATGCTGATCACGGGGCAGGCGAAATGCAGCGACGTGACCGGCGTGGTCGGCACGGTCGATTTCGTGTCCGACGCGATGGCGGAGACGGAGTCCGCTTCCGACGCTTGGTCGCTGTTCATCTGGTTTATGGCGCTGATCGCCGTGAACCTCGGCATCATCAACCTTTTGCCGCTGCCCGCGCTGGACGGCGGACGGCTGGTGTTCATCATCGTCGAAATGATCCGCAGAAAGCCCGTGCCGCCCGAAAAGGAGGGCATGGTGCATCTGATCGGCATGATCGCGCTGCTTCTTCTGATGCTGGCGCTGACGATCAGCGATATCATTCGGTGTTTCCACTGATCCGGAGGGGACTATGGCAGATTATGTAAAGGTCGGACCCGTGCAGATCGGCGGCGGCGCGCCTGTATCCGTGCAGTCGATGTGCAATACGGACACGCGCGACGTCGACGCGACGGTCGAACAGATCCTGCGGCTCGAAAAAGCCGGCTGCGAGATCATCCGCGTCGCGGTGTTCGACGAAGCCGCGGCGGAAGCGATCAAGGGGATCAAGGCACGGATCCATATCCCGCTCGTCGCCGACGTGCATTTCAACTACCGGCTTGCGATCGCGGCGGTCGAAAACGGCGTGGACAAGCTGCGCATCAACCCGGGCAACATCGGCAGCGCGGAGCGCGTGCGCATGGTCGCGGACTGCTGTAAACTCCATCACGTCCCGATCCGCATCGGCATCAACGGCGGCTCGATCGAAAAGCAGTTTCTGCCGCTGTACCGCGAAAATCCCGCGGAGGCGATGTGCCGCAGCGCGATGGGACACGCAAAGCTTTTGGAGGACTGCGGGTTTTCGGACATCGTGATCTCCTTAAAATGTACGACCGTATCCGAAACGGTCCATTCGTACCGCATGGCACAGGCGCGGATGGATTATCCACTGCACATCGGCATCACCGAGACCGGTCCGATCGAGACCGGGATCATCAAGTCCGCCGCGGGGCTCGGCGCGCTTCTTTTGCAGGGCATCGGCGACACGATGCGCGTCTCTTTGACCGGCGATCCGGTGCGTGAAGTGGAGACCGCGCTTGCGATCCTCAGAGCCTGCGGGCTTCGGAAGGACGACGTGGAGATCGTTTCCTGTCCGACCTGCGGACGGACGCGCTGCGACGTCGAGAAGGCGGCGGCGTATGTGAACGAGCATGTCGCGCACAACAAGGGCTATCTGAAGATCGCCGTCATGGGCTGCGCGGTCAACGGACCCGGTGAAGCGCGGGAAGCCGATATCGGCGTGGCGTTCGGCGACGGCAACGGCGTGCTGATCAAAAAGGGCGAGATCGTCGGGCACGGCGAATACGAAGAGATCTTACGGCGTTTGGTCGACGAGGCAAACGCGATTTTAGGCGCATAAGGATACACAGGGGCAGGATGAAGGAAGAACTCAAGGCGGCATATGATGCGGCGCATCTGAAGACGGAATGGCTCACGATCAAAAACGTGTGCCTTTCGCGAGATACGCAGACGCTGACGGTTTCGGCGGACCGCGTCAAAAACCTGGTCTCGGAGGAAGCGATACACGCATGGGAAGCGGCGATCCGTTCGCTGCTTTCGGCGTATACCGTGGTGTTCGTGTACCGCGAGACCGAGCCGGAACGCGTCGTCGCAAAGCCTGCTCCGCAGAAAAAGAACGAGGTCGACGTGCCGATCCCCGAAAACGGCGTGCTCCTCGGCAAGCCGATTCCGGAGGCGGAGGAAACGCTTCCGATCTTCGAGCTGGACGGCGAGAGCGAGACCAAGGCGGTCTTTTCGGGCAGGCTTGTGTCCTCCGAGATCCGCGACGACTGGTCGATGCGCCAAAAGAAGCCGAACTGCCGGGTCCTGTTCAACGTGACCGACCTCAACGATTCGATCTACTGCTCCGCAAGTTTTCCGGAGGAATGGCAGGCGGCGCGGTTCGATCACTGGCTGAACGACGCCGCAAAGGGCGGAAAGGATTTAAAGATCAAGGGCGTTTGCCGAACGGTCCGAAAGACCGGCGAACGCAGCTTTTATGTCGATTCCGTCGAGATCCTCGCCCGCGCGCTGCGCAGCGACGACGCCGAGGAGAAGCGCGTCGAGCTGCACCTGCACTCGCGCATGTCCACGATGGACGGCATCACGAACCTCACCGAGGCGTTTCGCACCGCAAAGCGCTGGGGACACAAGGCGCTTGCGATCACCGATCACGGCGTCGTGCAGGCGTTCCCGGAGGCGGCAAAGGCGGCCAAAAGCACCGGCGTCAAGGCGATCTTCGGCGTGGAGGGGTATCTGATCCCCGACTGCGAATCGATCCCGGCGGACGGCGATTTTACGGTCTTTGACATCGAAACGACGGGGCTCAAAGCCGACCGCTGCGACATCATCGAGATCGGCGCGGTGCGTCTGCACGAGGGCAGGGTCATCGAACGGTTCCAGTCCTTCATCGACGACGGCGTCGTGATCCCGAACGAGATCACAAAGCTCACCGGCATTACGCAGTCCATGCTCGAAGGCGCGCCGTCGACGCGCGAGGTGCTCGAACGGTTCCGCGCGTTTGCAAAGGACAGCACGCTCGTTGCGCACAACGCAAGCTTCGACACCGGCTTTATCACGCATCACGGCGATCGCTTCGGGATCACGTTCCCGATGCCCTACGCCGATACGCTGATGCTTTCGCGCTATCTGCTGCGCGACGATCTGGAAAATCATAAGCTCGACACGATCTCCGCGTATTTCGACATCGACATGGGCAGCCATCATCGCGCGGACGACGACGCGAACACCTGCGCCGAGATCCTGCTGCGGTTTATCGGCATGCTGAAAGAGCGCGGCATCGACCGCATCCCGGTCGTGCCGAGCGCGCACGAGGCGTATCTCAAGCGCGCGGCGAAGGAGAAGCGGCAGACGAACCACATCATCCTGCTTGCCAAAACGCAGAAGGGCATGAAGGATCTGTATAAGCTCATCAGCTGGTCGCATCTGGATTATCTGCACACGCGGCCGCAGATCCCGAAATCCCTGCTGATGCTTTACAGGAGCGATCTGATCGTCGGTTCCGCATGCGAGGCGGGCGAGCTGTTCCGCGCGATCCTTTCCGGCGAGCCGGAGGAGCAGGTTGAAAAGATCGCCTCATTCTATGACTATTTCGAGATCCAGCCGATCGGCAACAACGCGTTTCTGAAACGCGAGGGCAGGGTACAGGATGACGAAGGACTTCGGGATCTGAACCGCCGCATCGTCGCGCTCGGCGAAAAGATGGGCAAGCCCGTCGCGGCGACCGGCGACGTGCACTTTTTGGAGCCGACCGACGCGATCTACCGCGCGATCCTCATGAGCAAGCTCGGGTTCGAGGATGCCGAACAGCAGGCGCCGCTGTGGTTCCATACGACGGCGGACATGCTCGAAGAGTTTTCCTATCTCGGCGAAGCGAAGGCGCATGAGGTCGTCATCGACGTACCGAACCGCATCGCGGACCTGTGCGATGAGCTGAAGCCGTTCCCGGACGGCACGCACTCTCCGACGATCGAGAACGCGGAGGAAGAGCTCAAGAATACGGCGATCGACCGCGCGCACGAGATCTACGGCGATCCGCTGCCGCCGATCGTGCAGGCAAGGCTCGATAAAGAACTCAATTCCATCATTGGGAACCATTACGCGTCGCTCTATCTGATGGCGCAGCGGCTGGTCAAAAAATCGCTGTCGGACGGATACCTTGTCGGCAGCCGAGGTTCGGTCGGCTCGTCGGTCGTGGCGATGCTGGCGGGCATCACGGAGGTCAATGCACTTGCGCCGCACTACGTCTGCCCGAACTGCAAATTCTCCGACTTCGACATCGACAAAGAAAAATACAGCGTCGGCGCAGATATGCCGAACCGCGCGTGTCCCGTCTGCGGCACGATGCTCAAAAAAGAAGGTTTTGAGATCCCGTTCGAGGTCTTTCTGGGCTTCAAGGGCGACAAGGTCCCCGATATCGATCTGAACTTTTCCGGCGAATATCAGCCGGTCGCGCATAAGTACGTCGAGGAGATGTTCGGCAAGGGACACGCGTTCCGCGCAGGCACGATCTCGGGTCTTGCGGAGCGGAAGGCGTTTGAATGCGTCTACTCGTTTGCGGAAGCGACGGGGCGCACGTTCTCGCCCGCGGAGGTCCAGCGGCTCGAAAAGGGCTGCGAAGGCGTCAAGGTCACGACCGGACAGCACCCGGGCGGCATTGTCATCGTGCCGCGCGATCACGACGAATACACCGAGGTCTACGACTACACGCCGATCCAGTATCCGGCGGACAAGGTCGATAAAAACACGATCACCACGCACTTCGACTTCCACGCGATGGACGACCGTCTCGTTAAGCTCGACATCCTCGGGCACGACGATCCGACGGCGCTGCACATGCTCGAAGCGCTGACCGGACTGAACCCGCGCGAGATCCCGCTCGACGATCCGGATACGCGTATGCTGTTCTCGACCGTGGAGCCGCTGCATATCGACCTCACCGAGATCGGCTGTTCCTTGGGTACGCTCGGCGTACCGGAGTTCGGCACGGGCTTTGTTCGGCAGGTGCTCGAAAATACGCGCCCGACGACGTTCGAGGAGCTGATCCGCATCGCGGGACTGACGCACGGCACGGACGTTTGGCTCAACAACGCCGAACCGCTCGTCACGGGCGGCATCGCAAAGCTAAGCGAGGTCCTCTGTACGCGCGACGATATCATGAATTACCTCATTGCGCACAATATGGAAGCGTCGCTGTCGTTCAAGATCATGGAGCGCGTCCGAAAGGGCAAGGGTCTGACCGACGAGATGGAGCAGGCGATGGTGGACGGCGCGATCCCGGCGTGGTTTATCGACTCGTGCAAGAAGATCAAGTACATGTTCCCGCGCGGGCACGCGGTCGCGTATTCGATGTCGTCGTTCCGCATCGCGTACTATAAGGTCCATCATCCGCTGGCGTTCTACGCCGTGTATTTCACGGTACGCGCGGACGCGTTCGACATCACGCGCGCGGCGGGCGGACCCGAAGCGGTGAAGAAGCAGATCGACGAGATCGAAAAGGAAGCGTCCTCTTCGCAGAAGACCGACAGCGAAAAGAAGAAGGACAAGGAGCTCGTTACGATCCTGGAGCTCGTGTATGAAATGAACGTACGCGGCATCGAGCTGCTGCCCGTCGATATCTACAAGTCCGACGCGACGAAGTTTTTGATCGAGGGCAACGCGCTGCGTCCGCCGTTCGACGCGATCCCCGGCGTCGGCGCGGGGCAGGCGATCGCGATCTGCGAGCGCAGAAAGCCCGGCGTCCGCTATCCGACGATCGAGGACTTTGCAAACGAGACCGGCGCGAACACCGGCATCGTCTCGATGCTCGAGCAGTGCGGCGCGTTCGGCGACATGCCGAAGAACAAGCAGATCTCGCTCTTTGATTTCTGATTGCGGCGGATCGACAAAAAAACAGCAGGAGGACGATTGCCTCCTGCTTTCTGCATTTTCCGGTTACTTTGTTTTCACGGATTTCACGCTCGACCAGCCGCCGTAATATGTCGTGCCATCGAACACGTGGTACGAGCGCACGCGGACGTAATAGGTCGTGTTGGATTTGAGGCTTTTAACGGTCTTCTGATAGGTCTTCGGATTGCTGATCGTGACCGTCTTTTTATCCGTAAAGGATGCATTGGTCGCGTACTGCAGCTGATAGCCGGTAAAGACGGAACTGCCGGACCACTTTGCCGTGAACTGCTTCGTTCCCGCGGTGACGCTGTTCAGCGCTCGCGTCGTAATGCGAACGGTCGTCTTCAGCGGACCGACCGTGCCGAGATTGTAATTGTCCATCGCGCCGCCGATCAATGCGCCCGAGACCGGATCGGTGCGCTGCGCAAAGTATGCTTTGACGCCGTACTGGTAACGCGTGCCGGCATATACCTTCGTATCGATCCAATTCGTTTCGGTCGTATTGTTCCAGCGCTCGAAGGTCGTCCAGCCGGCGGAGACAAGGTTCCATGCCCGACGGTAGATGACGTAACCCGCGGCGCCGTCGACTGCGCTCCAACTGATCTGAATGCCGCCGTCCGCGTTTGCGACCGTCGTGGACGTCGTTTGCGGCATGTAGATCTTGAAGAACGCCCTGCTCTTCGTGCCGGTCGCCTTTATCGTGATCTCGGCATAGCCGGTGCCGGGCTGCGTGTTTTCGAGATACGCGACCGTATACTTCGATGGGTCGATCACGTTGCCGTCCTTGTCCTTGACGATCACACCGGGCGTCGCCGCCGTTCCGCTGTACACGACGTACGGCGTCGCGCCTTTGAACTGCACGTCGGCGGGATCGAACGCAACCGTTCCGTCGAACTCCGACGGCTCTGTGACCTCAAAGCTTGCATAATAGTCTATTGTACTGGAGCCCATGTGCGTTTTTTTGAACTCCTTGCCTCCGAGCGTAAAACGGTACAGCTCCCCGTCATCCTGGAACGCGGGGCTCGTGTAGTCCAATACCGTATCGTCATCCGTTGTGTGAATGATCATGTGCAGGTACCAGTAGCCGGGGCAAAATGTTCCGGTGCCGGATCCTTCGTAATAGCTATCCTGGTTCGTAACGTCAAACCACATATACCTGATGCCGAGCTTGGATTCCAGTCCGGCGGGATCGGTCCCGGTAATGCGGATCAAGCCGGTCGGATAGCTGATGGGCGCGCCGGGAGCCGGCATTTCAAAGTTGCCGTTTGCGGCAAGCGTAAACGAGGTAATCCGCTTCGTGGTGTCGTCTATTTCAAAGGCGCATTCCATTGTGTCCGATCCGTAGGCATTCGACGCCATGATGACGCAGCTGAACGAACCGCCTGCCGTGTAAGTGCCGGACAGCAGACCGTCCGAAGAAAGCGAGATGCCGGACGGCAGCGAGCCGCTTTTCACCGAACAGGTGATCGGATCCGTACCTTCCACATTCAGCTGACAGTTCAAGGATTCGTTCAGATAACCGCCAAAATGTATGGATTGTGTACCGAAATAAGGAGCGGTATCGGGTCCGCATGGATCAATTGTAAACTCTGCGTAATAGTCAATCAAGTTAGGGCTGGAATATGCCTTTACAAACTCTTTTCCGCCGAGTGTAAATCTGCCGGAAGAACCGTTGATCCGGGGATCATCGAAAGCAACAGAATCGTCCGTTGTTTCAACAAAAAGGTGTAAATACCATGCTCCGGAGAGGAAATGTCCGGCGCTCCAGTCCGGAAAATAGCTTTCCTGATGGGTGATGTCAAACCATTCATACGAGATCGCAAGCTTTGACGCATGCCCGGAAGGCGTGGTGCCCGTAATGCTGACGAGACCGCTCGGAAATGAAATCGGATCGCCCGCTTTCGGCGTCTTAAAGTTTTCAGACGCGGAAAGGGACAGTTCGGTAATGCATGCCGCGTCCGCTTTTGCCGTGTCGATCGCCGGCAGCAGAACGAGCAGCATCAAAAGGGAAAGGACGGTGCAGATGACTCTTTTTTTCAACATAAAAACCCCCTTCATCATTCGCCTGACTCGAAGGAGGTGATGCGATATGCCGTTTTCCGCCTCCGAGAAGGTCGTTGTCCCGGAACCGGGATCCCGGGAAAGCTTTACTAATATAGTATACCATTTCTCCCGCGTGCGGTCAAGCGAAACCGTCCGCGCCGCGCGGCGGGACGGATGAGGGGATTTCGGGATGGGCGAATGAAATATATCATACAGAATTGCAATTTTTATGCAGATCGGTCCTTGACTTTGAAGGGAAATGCGTTTACAATATTATCGAGTAATCCTGCACTGCCAAGTGCGTTCATCATAGTATTGAAGATAGATTTGCGGAACGCTTTGCCGCGTCGTTTCGGCGCGCTGAACTTTTTCGAAAAACTTGAAACGATCATGTGGAATAGCCGGGCAGTCTGCTCGGTTATATTCATATAGATTGGAGTAGAATAACGTGGACTGGTTGCACTTTGTATTGCTTGGCGCCGGGCTGATCGTCGGCGCCGCGATCGGATTTGTGATCGGCTACTTCTATCGTAAGAACGTCGCGGAGGCAAAGGTTGAAAAGGCCGAGGATGCCGTGAAGCGCCTGTACGATGAAGCCCAGAAGAAAGCCGAAGAGATCCGGAAAGAAAAGGTATTGGAAGCGAAGGACGAGGCTTACAAGATCCGCAGCGAGGCGGAAAAGGAAGTCAAAGAGCGCAGAAACGAAATCAAACAGAACGAACGCAGACTGTTCCAGCGTGAAGAATCGCTGGATAAGAAGCTCGAAGCGGTCGAATCGCGCGAGCAGCAGCTGAACGACCGTACCAAGAAGCTCGATAAGTTGGAGGACGAGATCAACGCCCTGTACAAGAAGCAGGAGCAGGAACTCGAACGCATTTCCGGCATCACGCTGGACGAGGCAAAGACCATGGTGCTCGACCGTGCCGAACAGGAAGCGAAGCACGAAGCGGCGGTCATGCTGCGCGAGATCGAGCAGCGCACCAAGGAAGAAGCCGACAAGCGCGCGCGCAACATCGTGTCGCTGGCGATCCAGCGCTGCGCAGCGGACCACGTCGCGGAAGCGACCGTGTCCGTCGTGCCGCTGCCCAATGACGAAATGAAGGGCCGCATCATCGGCCGCGAGGGACGCAACATCCGCGCGCTCGAAACGGCGACCGGCGTCGATCTGATCATCGACGACACGCCGGAGGCGGTCATCCTGTCCGCGTTCGACCCGGTGCGCAGAGAGATCGCGCGCATCAGCCTTGAAAAGCTGATCATGGACGGACGCATCCATCCGGCGCGCATCGAGGAAATGGTCGAGAAGGCGCGCAAGGAGGTCGATCAGACCATCCGCGAGGCGGGCGAAGCCGCGGTGCTTGAGGTCGGCGTACACGGTCTGCATCACGAGCTCATCCGCTTCCTCGGCAGAATGAAGTACCGCACGAGCTACGGTCAGAACGTGCTGCGGCACTCGATCGAGGTCGCGCACCTCGCCGGCATCATGGCGGCGGAGATCGGCGCAAACGTGCAGCTTGCAAAGCGCGCGGGTCTTCTGCACGACATCGGCAAGTCCATCGACCACGAGGTCGAGGGCAGCCACGCGCAGATCGGCGCGGACCTTGCGAAGAAGTATCGCGAGAACAACGCGGTCATCCACTGCATCATGGCGCACCACGGCGACGTCGATCCTAACTCGATCGAAGCGGTGCTCGTGCAGGCGGCGGACGCGATCTCGGCGGCAAGACCCGGCGCGCGGCGTGAAACGCTCGAAGCGTACATCAAGCGCCTCGAAAAGCTCGAGGAGATCGCAAACTCGTTCGAGGGCGTCGATTACTCCTACGCGATCCAGGCGGGCCGCGAGGTTCGCATCATCGTAAAGCCCGAGCGCGTCAGCGACACCGAGACCGTCATTATGGCGAAGGATATCGCAAAGCGCATCGAGAGCGAGCTTGAGTATCCGGGCCAGATCAAGGTCAACGTCATCCGCGAGACCCGCACGGTCGACTACGCGAAATAAGAAGCAAGCGGGGCAGAGCAATTCTGCCCCTTTCTTTTCGGAGAGGAGATACAGATGCAGTTTTACGCGGCTGACGCGCATTGCGATTATCTGTTCGGCGCGATGGATTACGGCTGGACGATCGACACACAGAAGCGGAATCAGACGATCACGCTGGAAAACCTCAGAAAAGGCGGGGTAGCGATCCAGTTTCTGGCGGCATGGGCGGACACGACGCTGAAGGTGCCGCCGCTCGAGCAGGTGCTGATCATGATCGACCGGTACTATGCCGTACACGAAACGCGTCCGGAATTTGTGCCGCTTACAAAGGACTTCGATCCGCGCTGCGGAAAGATCGCGACGGTGCTTGCGGTCGAGGGTGCGGAGTGCCTCGGGGCGTCGCCTTCGATCCTGCGCGATCTCTATCGGCTCGGCGTACGCACCATGACGTTTACCTGGAACTCGGACAACGAGCTTGCGGGCGCGGGGCAGGGCAAAAAGCGCCGCGGACTGTCCGCCGCGGGACGCGAGATCCTTCAGGAAATGAACCGGCTCGGGATCGCGTTTGACGTATCGCATCTTAGTGACGACGGGATCGAGGACGCTTTGGCACTTTCCGCGCAGCCGATCTTCGCGTCGCACTCGAACTGCCGCGCGCTTATGAACGCGCCGCGCTGTCTCAAAGACGAATACATCCGGGCGATCGCAAGTAAGGGCGGCGTCGTCGGGATCAATTTCTACGGTCCGCAGCTTGTGGATTCCGGGCATGCCGTGATCAAGGACATCGTTCGGCATATCTCGCACGCGGTCTCGGTCGGCGGGATCGAGCACGTCTGCATCGGTTCGGACTTCGACGGCATGCAGCGCTATCCGAAGGACCTCAAAAACCCGTCCGACCTGCCTGCGCTGTTCGACGCGCTTCTTGCGGAGGGCTTCACGCCCGCCGAGGTCGAGCGCATCGCATACCGCAACCTGCATGATTATATCGTACAATTCGTGTAAGTAGAGAAAAAGTTCTTGCATTTTGTTTGCGGCTGTGGTATGATACCGCTTGCAAACTGAATAGGGGCATGATGTAATGGTAACATAGCGGTCTCCAAAACCGTTCTTGAGGGTTCGAGTCCTTCTGCCCCTGCCACAATAAATACCTCATTTGTCTACCACGATAAATGAGGTATTTTTATCGAAAAACGATAAAATTAGAGAGAAATGAGCTCCGAAACGGCTGAGCAGCTGTATCAGAGCTCGTTTTATCGCTCATAAATGCTTTGAATTGTCGGATATTCACGTGTACTTTTTGCCTACTTTAACGCTGCAAAGAAATAAGAAAAAGTACGGGGCAGCAGGACTCGAACCCCAAAACCCTTATAAATACTGGGTTTTTTGAAAGGCACTTAAAAATTCGAGTCCATTGCATACGAAACTATACGGGCAGAAGGACTCGAACCATAAAAGAAAAACTCTCCATGAGGCTCCTTAGTGGCGACGTTTAATTCGTCGGACTGGGCACCTCATACAGAGAGTTTGAGAGAGGAACCGCGCACCGGATGCAGAGCGTCAGGCTCCAATTGCCGTCAGATACAGGCGGTGCGGTTCCAAAGAGCCAATCTCCCGACTAAGTGGGGTCAAGCCCCTACCCGTTCAAAGACGGAGACAAGAGATACGGCTCTTGTTGGGAGAAACCCGATCCGCGGATCAAATGGATGCCCCACGGTCTACGCCCAAGACGGTTCGGATAAACTCCCAAATTGATTCCAAGCCTCGCGCTCCTTAGGGCCGTTAGGGGGAATCAACAGGTGTTTATCAGCGGACTTCTCACAGCCGAAGCCATAGTCTTGCAATTATGCAGGAAAGCACAAGAATTGCGCGAAGCAATTGCCGCCGCCGCTGATAAACAAGGGTTCAGCCGCCTTATCCATGAAAGCATAGGTAACATGGGCGACGGTCTGAACCATAGGCGAAAACAAATGCATGCGGTGAAGGAAACGATTCACTCGCAGCTACTGCCGCTGCCCCTACACGAACGCGGAGCAACAGAGATGTTTTCGCTTTTCGGGAACAAGTGCATACGGGGAAGTTTACGGTTCGTCCGCAGCTACTGCCGTCAGCCCTATGCATACTCGTGCTGATGGAGATGCTCCCGATGGGTCTCATACCTCGCGCACAGTTGTACCGTTAGGCGAGACCCTTATACGGAATCGCCGATCCGTCTGAAACGGATTCACCGATGCCCGGTCATAAGACTGGCGTATCGATCCCAAGCGATTCCGGCAGGGTCGCCCGGCAGACTCTACATGCTGCCGTGAAGGGCAGAACCCTCAACGATCCTGTACTGGAGTTTATAGCACAATTCTTTAGCCGAGTCAATCACTTTTCCTCATTTTTCGAGCCAGCGAAGGTCATAGTAACGAAATAGTTACACGTTTGTGCCGGGAGCGATTTGACGTATTGACATGTTCAGTTTCCCGTGGTAATATCGCTATGCCTATAAAGAGTGCGCGAGAGACAAGCTCGTTGACCGCACGACAACCTGCCCTCTAGGTAAGGTGCCAAAGCTTGACCGATAGGTTTGAACAAATGCGCAATTCAGCACCTGTCGGTAACAATGGGTGCTTTTGTGTTCTCCAAATAGGTAAATCAAAAGGAGGACACAAATATGCAAACCATCAAAGACCTTCTGAAGTACGAAGGCAAAGTCATCGTCTATTTCTCTTCTACAAACATCTGTAAACTGTTTCAGCAAAACGCGAAAGCGGAAGGCTTCACGTTCGGCGACGGCGTAAAACCGACCGAACGTGATACTACTGACCTTTTCTGCGTGTCACACGATTTCACGATCTGCTATCTCGGTTACAACGGGCACCTCGCGTTTCGCACCACGGGGTGGGGTTCGCCTGTCAATGTGACGTACATCGATTATGGCAAGTACATCGTCGGCGAGAAGGATTTCATCATCAAACGGGTTAAGGCATCCAGAGGATTCCGGCGGGAAAATCCGCTCCGCCGGTGGCTTCGGAGAGTCATCGGGTGAGGGGGTGCGATCATGAAACTGTTTTATCAATTTGAAAAACCGGATCCGCAGAAGATCATCGAGGGCGTAAAGAAAGCATACGGAGTGAAGAATCCCGGCAAAATTAATGGCTTTATGGGAACATTCCTTGCAGCACATCTTGATGTATTCGTTACAGATGAGGTCGCAGATATGGCTGAACGTAGTAATAAGTTCAGCGAGTTTCTGGATAACTGCATTACACGCTTCTATCATGATGATTACGGATATGTCACATGGAGTGAATCAATGAACAACGGAGAGAACCGTTATCTTGCCGGTTCCACGAGTTGGATAATAGCAAGATATAGCTTCGAAACAGGAATAGCCGTTGTGTATGCAAATCTGTACGATATGACACTAATATCTTTCATAGAGGAAGACGTTTCCGAGATATATGAGGAGCAGTTCAGAAAAACCCCGTATTGCACGAAAGGGACTCTTGACGACTGGTTTTTGAACGAACTGAGGTATGTGAGACCTAAATCACAATAAAAGATTTCTTGAAACCGCTTACTGTCCGATTTATCGGATACCTCTTGTGGTTTAATACAGGTGTAGAGAGGAAATAGAACACTTTTTCTTGAAGCAATTCATCTTTAAGAGGAGGTTCCCAATGCGGTATTATGAGGTAACAGCAAAGTGCGGATACGTTGGAAAAGGATTCTACATCCCGATCACGTTCCCGGTCAGAGCAATATCGGCTGCGGAGGCAGCCTCCGTAACCATGGCCTTCCCGAGAGTGAAACACGACCACAAGGATGCGATCCTGTCCGTAAAGGAAGTGGACGCCGACGAGTACGACGATCAGCGGACTGTGAACAACTACGATCCGTACCTGATGTGCAGAAACCGTCAGGATCAGCTGCGGGAATACGACGCGATCTACAACCGACTGGTCGAAGAGAAACGCGGCGACTGCTTCTTCGAAAGAGAGCTCCCTGAGAAAGCGATCTTCTCCGGGAAGAAGCGGATTCGCAACGTCAGACAGTACGCCAGAGAACAGGCTTCCGCATACGCGATGCTGGAAGCGATCTGAAGGAGGTAACAGCAATGAGCGGTATCTGGGATTTGTTTGATCTGAACGGCGACGGCAAGCTGGATGGAATTGAAATGGCATTTGCGTACTCGGTGATCTTCGGCGACGAGGATTCGCAGAATGATGGTAGCGACGATTATGACAGTGAGTATGACGAGGAGGAATAAGATATGCGTATGATGGGATTTGGAAGAGACGATACGAAGGAAACGCCGGATGTATTGATCCCGCGGGTGGATGAACCCGGAGAGCCTGTGAAATCGCTGGTGCGGATCCGGTTCGAGAACTTTGACCGTGAACTGACCTATTTCAATGACCTCTTTGATCTGAATGAGGGCGATCGCGTGTTTGTCAGCGGCAAGCTTGCGGGTAAGGTCGGATATATCACTTCGGTGACGACGAAGTTCAGGATCCGCCTTTCCGACTACGAACGCGTGATCGCGGTGGCACAGACGCCGATCCACGGTTCCTACGCGCCTGTCATGGACAAGATGCTGAGCTATGACAGCGTCGCACTTTCGCCGGAGGAATTCCGCACATGGTTTCTTCCTCCGGAAGAGGAGATCAAAGACGGGGATGATACAATCATCTACGGTGACGGCTACGTCATTCCCTTGGACGATCCGCACCAAGCGGAAGGCGCTGTGCCGCAGGTGTTCGACCGTGCGCTGGAGTACTGCAGAACCGGCAAGATCGGTTACGTTTCCGTGAGAGACGGCGTCGGGCGTGCGTACGTGGCCGGTACGGAATGGTACGAGCTCGAGTTTACCATCCGGAACAACGCGATACAGGAAGCGTACTGCAGCTGTCCGTATGCGGGGCTCTGCAAACATCTGCTGGCTGTGGCAATCATGCTGTCAGTGATGGCAGGCAACGGCAAGCTCGATCTCACTCGTGACTTCGTATTGATCGATACGAACCGGTTCTATGAAATGATCCGGCACAGTGAACAGACGGTAACGGTTTAACCGTACCATGGGGACGGGATCGGGACACACCTCCTATCTCATACTTCCGATCCCGTTCCCTAAAAAAGGGAGGAAATGCTTATGAAACTGATCCA